>Ga0265327_10000550_pt1 | contig 64087 bp, 58 predicted proteins | sample 41621metaG_FD_202089 | JGI IMG/M metagenome (GOLD analysis project Ga0265327, IMG submission 202089) | Rhizosphere microbial communities from Carex aquatilis grown in University of Washington, Seatle, WA, United States - 4-16-21 metaG | ecosystem: Host-associated > Plants > Roots > Rhizosphere...
CTCAGCCGAGCGAACCCAGGCCATCCAACCCTGGACCAGGGCCTACAATCTCAACAGACCCCACTCCGGCATCGCCGGCCTCACACCCTGGCAGCGTGTGAACAACCTTCTTGGAAACGACAACTAGGGCCGCCGCAAGGAAGGACTGGAGGACTCGACGTGGACGGCCAAGCGCCCCCGAGACGGACCCTGCCCGCCGGCTTCGACGCCGCCGGCCATGTCGAGCGCCTCCAGCGCGACGGCTACACCATCGTCGAGAATTTCCTGGACGCAGAGCGGCTGGACGCGTTCCGCGCCGGGGTCGATCCCTGGCTTGGGCGATATCGGGGGCGCAACGCCTTCGAGGGGCTGAAGACTGAGCGGGTCTACACCCTGGTGGCGCGCGGCAAGGTGTTCGAGGACATCACCGACGATCCGCGGCTGATGGCCATCCTGGATGCGTTCCTGAGGCCGGGCTATCTCCTCAGCGCCAGCCACGCCATCTGCATCTATCCCGGCGAGCAGGCCCAGGCCTTGCACTTCGACGACAGCTTCTACCCCGTTCCCCGGCCGCGACCGTCCATCAGCATGAGCGTCATCGGCGCCATCGACGCCTTCACGGCCCAGAACGGCGGCACCGTCATGCTGCCAGGCAGCCATCGCTGGACCCTGGAACAGGCGAACGCGGCGCGCGACTTGATCCGGGCCGGCCGCCGCAGTCCCGAAACGGACGGCATGTTCTCCCTGGAGATGCCGGCCGGCGCCATCGCCGTCTTCCAGGGGACCTTGATCCACGGCGCCGGCGCCAACACCAGCGACGCCCCGCGCATGGCCTTCACCAACCAGTATTGCGAGCCCTGGGCCCGGACCCAGGAGAATTTCTATCTGTCGGTTCCCAGAGAGCGCGTGCGCGCCATGTCGCCCGAGCTGAAGACCTTGCTGGGCTACGGCATCATGGCGCCCTTCATGGGCCAGGTGACGGCATCGCATCCCCTGAAAAGCCTGGAAGAGGGGTGGACGGCGCCGGTCACGCGCGGCGTGGCCGTCGAGGACTGATCCGCAAGGAAATTCCAAGCCGGAAAAGAAACGGGCCACGCTTGGCAGCGTGGCCCAGTTATTTTTGGGAGGAACGCCCCCAGAAGGGACGAGGAGCTATCTAGCCTGTTCGCTCGCGGGGTCACAGCCACTTTTTGATTTTGGAGGGTCAGGTTTTCTATTGCCCGATTTCCGGGCAGTCAGAATGGCCGGTCGCCGCGGACGGTGACGCGCTCCATCACCCGCTCGCTCGGCCAGTAGTCCAGGATCGGGTAGTGCTGGGTGCAGCGGTTGTCCCAGAACACCACGGTGTTGGGGCGCCACCTGAGGCGGAGCTGATACTCCGGCGCCTTCACCCGGTCGGTCAGGAAGGTCAGCAGCTCGGCGCTCTCAGCGGGATCGACGCCCAGGATGCGGGTGGTGAACTCGTGGTTCACGAACAGGGACTTGGCCCCGGTCTCCGGATGGGTGCGCACCACCGGGTGGGCCTGGGCGGGGAAGCGGCGGCGCAGGTCCGCGCGCCGGCTCTCGCTGACCCTGGGGCCGTAGATGCGCAGGATGTCGTGCTCGGCCTTCAGGTGCGACAGGCGCTGGCGCAGGTCCTTGGGCAGGTCGGCCAGCACGGCCTCGGTGTCGGCGAACAGGGTGTCGCCGCCGAGGGCGGGCAGGGTGCGGGCGCGCAGGATGCCGGCCATGGAGGGCTGCTCACGGAAGGTGACGTCGGCGTGCCATTTGTTCTCCGGCCGCGGCGCCGGGAGCGTGGCCTGGGTCACCGGCTCGGTGTCGCCGGGCTCGATGTGCAGGATTTCAGGGAAGCCCGGCACGTGGGCCATGACCGGGTGGCTCTCCAGCTCGCCGAAGCAGCGGCCGAAGGCGATGTGCTGGGCGTAGTCGATGTCCTGGTCGCGGAAGACCAGGACCTTGTGGGTCAGCAGGGCCGCGTGGATGGCGGCCACCACTTCGCCGTCCAGGGGCTCGCGCAGGTCGACGCCGGAGACCTCGGCGCCCAGCACCGGACCCAGGGGTTCGATGCCCAATCCGGCGAAGTCGTACTCGCCGAGGGCGGGGGGCCTGACGATGGCGTTCATGGCGGCGATCTCCGGGCTGGGGGCGCTTCAGAGATAGCCTACAAAATCAGTAGGAATTAAAATCAGGATTTCTAAACCGGGGGCGAGGAATCCATGAGCGGGGCTAAAGCTTGGCGACGCCGCGGTCGATGGAGAGCACGCCGGTGCGCGAGACCTCGGCCAGACCGAGCGGCCGCATCAGGTCGACGAACTTGTCCACCTTGGACGGCGCGCCGGTGAGCTCGAAGATGAAGCTCTCGATGGTGGTGTCGATGACCTTGGCGCGGAAGATGTCGGCGATGCGCAGGGCCTCGACGCGTTCGGCGCCGACGCCGCGCACCTTGATCAGCGCCAGCTCGCGCTCGACGCCGTTGGGGTCCTTGGTGACGTTCTGGACGTGGCGGGTCGAGACCATCTTCTGGAGCTGGGCCTCGATCTGGGCCAGGACGTGGGGCGTGCCGCGGGTGACGATGGTGATGCGGCTGGTGTGGGCGCTGACGTCGGTCTCGGCCACCGTCAGGCTCTCGATGTTGTAGCCGCGAGCGGCGAACAGGCCGACGACCCGGTGCAGCACGCCCGGTTCGTTGTCCACCAGCACGGCGAAGGTGGCGAGCGCCTCGGCCTCGACGGCGTGGCCCATGTCGTAGGCCGAAGCGGGGGGTTCTACGGCCATTGAGGCTCCGCGATCAGAATCAAGAAAACGTCCTAGACCAGCTTGCGGCCGGCGTCGTCGATGACGGCCCCGATATCGGTGACCTCCTCGCCCAGGATCATCTCGTTGTGGGCCTTGCCCGAGGGGATCATGGGGAAGCAGTTCTCGGCCCGCTCGACGCGGCAGTCGAAGAGCACCGGGCGGCGGGTCTCGATCATCTCGATGATCTTGGCGTCCAGCTCGTCGGGGTGCTCGGCGCGCAGGCCGACGGCGCCGAAGGCCTCGGCCAGCTTCACGAAGTCGGGGAGGCTCTCGGAATAGGAGTGGCTGTAGCGCTCGCCGTGCAGCAGCTGCTGCCACTGGCGGACCATGCCCATCCATTCGTTGTTGAGGATGAAGATCTTGATCGGCAGGTCGTATTGGATCGCCGTCGACATCTCCTGCATGGTCATCTGCACGCTGGCGTCGCCGCCGATGTCGATGACCAGGCTGTCCGGGTGGGCCATCTGCACGCCGACGGCGGCGGGCAGGCCGTAGCCCATGGTGCCCAGGCCGCCGGAGGTCATCCAGCGGTTCGGCTCGTTGAACTTGAAGAACTGGGCCGCCCACATCTGGTGCTGGCCGACCTCGGTGGTGATGTAGACGTCCTTGTTCCGGGTCAGCTCGTAGAGGCGCTGGATGGCGTGCTGCGGCTTGATGATGCTGGACGAGGGCCGGTAGGCGAAGCCGTTGCGGGCGCGCCAGCGGTCGATCTGGTCCCACCAGGGCTTCAGGCGCGCCGGCTGGGGCGGGGCCTTCTGCTTCTTCCAGGCGGCGATCATCTGCTCCAGCACCTGGCCGGCGTCGCCCAGGATGCCGATGTCGGCGCGCACGACCTTGCCGATGGACGAGGGGTCGATGTCGATGTGGATCTTCTTGGAGCCGGGGGAGAAGGCGTCCAGCCGGCCGGTGACGCGGTCGTCGAAGCGCGAGCCGATGGCCACCATCACGTCGCAGTCGTGCATGGCGTGGTTGGCCTCGAAGGCGCCGTGCATGCCGACCATGCCCAGCCACGCCGGATCGTCGGCGGGGAAGGCGCCCAGGCCCATCAGGGTCGAGGTCACCGGCGCGCCGGTCAGCCTGGCGAACTCGCGCAGCAGCTTGGCCGCGCCGGGCCCGGCGTTGATGACGCCGCCGCCGGTGTAGAGGACCGGGCGCTGGGCCGCGGCGATCAGGGCCACCGCCTCGGCGATGCGGCCGGGGTCGCCCTGCGTCTGCGGGTGATAGTTGTGGCTGGAGCGCGCCTTGTCCGGCCCGACATAGGGGGCGCTGGCGAACTGGACGTCCTTGGGAATGTCGATGACCACCGGGCCCGGGCGGCCGGTGGTGGCGATCTTGAACGCCTCGTGCAGCACGTGCGGCAGGTCGGCGGCGGTCTTCACCAGGTAGTTGTGCTTGGTGCACGAGCGGGTGATGCCCACCGTGTCGCACTCCTGGAAGGCGTCGGTGCCGATCAGGTGGGTGGGGACCTGGCCGGTGATGACCACCAGGGGAATGCTGTCCATCAGGGCGTCGACGATGCCGGTGATGGCGTTGGTGGCGCCGGGGCCGGAGGTGACCAGGACGACGCCCGGCTTGCCGGTGGAGCGGGCGTAGCCCTCGGCGGCGTGGGTCGCGCCCTGCTCGTGGCGGACCAGAACGTGCTTCAGCCGCGGCTCGTGGAACAGGGCGTCGTAGATCGGCAGCACCGCGCCGCCGGGATAGCCGAACAGGTCGGTCACGCCCTGGTCGACCAGGGCGCGGACGACGATCTCGGCGCCGGTCATGATTTCGGCGGCGTCGCCGGTTTCAGAGGCTTCGATGGCGGGGTGGGCGGTCATGGGGCGAACTTCGATCCGGGGGAGGGTTGGGGCAAGAAAAAAGGCCCGCGAGGGGCCTTGGGCATACGCGACCGACAACGGCGAGGGGCGTCATACCCCCGTCGAGGACGGCCGCCGGATAAGTACGATCGCGCGCATGCGCCTTGCTCCAAATCGTTCGGATCGTTGAATGCCACCCTAGCCAAGGCCCGTCAAGCCGGGGTTAAGGGCAACAAATTGCCGCCACTGGTCCTCGGCGCCCATTGCGGTGACCCGGGGCCACTCGGGGGTCTGGTTGCGGAACCAGGTCATCTGGCGCTTGGCGTAGCGGCGGGTCTCCTGCTGGGCGTGGGCCAGGGCCTCCGCCAGGCTGGCGCGGCCGGCCAGGTGATCGGCCAGCTCGCGCACCCCCACGGCCTTCATCGCCGGCAGGGCGGGATCGAGGCCGCGGGCCATCAGGGCGCGCACCTCCTCCAGGGCGCCCTGGTCCAGCATGGCCGCCAGCCGCGCGTCACAGCGGGCGTAGAGGGCCTCGCGATCCGGCTCCAGGACCACGGTCCCGAACGTCCCCGGCGCCAGCGTCGCCTGGGTGTCCGCCTGCCAGGCGGTGAGCGAGCGGCCGGTGTGCTCGGCCACCGACAGGGCGCGCAGCAGGCGCTGGACGTCGCCGCGCTCGATGCGCATCTCCGCCTCAGGATCCAGGCGGGCGAGCCGGGGCCGCAGGGCCAACTCGCCGGCCGCCCCCACCTCGGCCTCGATCCGCTGGACCACCTCGCGCGGCACGGGCGGGATCTCGGCCAGGCCGTGGGTCAGGGCGCGGAAGTAGAGCCCCGTGCCGCCGACGACGATGGCCACGCGCCGCCAGCGGGCGATGTCGTCCAGCACGGCGCGGGCCGCGTCCAGCCAGCGGCCCACCGACCAGCCGTCGGCGGCGTCGGCCACCCCGAACAGGTGGTGGGGCGCCAGCAGGGTCTCCTCCCGCGGCGGCCGGGCGGTGAGCAGGCGCAGGTCGGCGTAGAGCTGCATGGAGTCGGCGTTGACGATCTCGCCGCCCACGGCCTGGGCCAGGCGCAGGGCCAGGGCGGACTTGCCGCTTGCCGTGGGGCCGGCGATCAGCCAGATGCGAGGCGCCTCGTCCTTCATGTCAAAGCCGGCCGGACCCATGCTGCTCGCGCTCACCCTCGTCACGCCCGACTACGACACCCTGCAGGAGGTCCTGCCCATGGCCCTGGAGGCCGTGGCCATGGCCGGCCGGCCGGTGGAGGACACCGACATCCTGGGCGACGGCGCCGCCGACATCCTGGTCCAGGGGACCGACCCCACTATCCTGCGCGCCCACGCCGAGAGCATCCTGGGCCACATGAAGGTCGACGTCTGCGCCCAGATCGCCGAGGGACGCAAGAAGCGCCTGCTGATCGCCGACATGGACTCCACCATCATCGGCTGCGAGTGCCTGGACGAGCTGGCCGACTTCGCGGGCCTGAAGGCCGAGATCGCCGCCATCACCGAGCGGGCCATGCGCGGCGAACTGGACTTCGAGCCGGCGTTGCGTGAGCGGGTGGCGAAGCTGAAGGGCCTGGGCCTCGACGCCCTGCAGAAGACCTATGACCAGCGCGTGCGCCTGAACCCTGGGGCGCGGACCCTGGTGCGCACCATGGCCGCCCACGGCGCGCGCTGCGTGCTGGTGTCCGGCGGCTTCGAGTTCTTCACCCGCCGGGTGGCGCAGGCCGCCGGCTTCGCCGACCAGCGCGCCAACCGCCTGATCGACGACGGGGCGGCCCTGACCGGCGAGGTGGGCGAGCCGATCCTGGGGCGGGCCGCCAAGCTGCAGGCCCTGAACGAGGAGGCCGAGGCCCACGGCCTTGGCCTGCACCAGACCCTGGCCATCGGCGACGGCGCCAACGACCTGGCCATGATCGAGGCCGCCGGCCTGGGCGTCGCCTACCGCGCCAAGCCCATCGTGGCGTCCCAGGCCGACGCCAAGGTGGACCACACCGACCTGCGCGCCCTGCTCTACTTCCAGGGCTATGGCCAGGAGAGCTTCGTCGCCGACTGAGGCCCTTCGCCCCCTTCTCGGGACGCCCGGCCTGGGATATTCCCCGCCATGGTCTTCCCCCGCCCGATTCGCGCCGCCGTCTTCGACATGGACGGCCTGCTGCTCGACACCGAGGTCCGCTACAAGGACGTCATCCTGGCCGCCGCCGCCGACCGCGGGCCGCCCCTGCCGGAAGCCATCTTCAACCGCATGATCGGCACCCCCCTGGCCCACAGCCTGGGCCTGCTGGCCGAGTTCTATGGCCCGGACTACGACGGCGAGGCCCTGTTCGCCGACGCCACCGAGCGGTTCCGCGTCATGACCCTGGGCGAGGACCTGCTGAAGGCCGGGGTGCGCGAGCTGCTGGACCATCTGGACGAGCTCAAGATCCCCCGCGCCATCGCCACCTCGTCCAGCCACGACTCCGTGCGCCACCACCTGGCGCCGAACGGCGTCCTGGCACGCTTCGACGCGGTGATCGCCCGCGGCGACTACGCCCGCGGCAAGCCGGCCCCCGACCCCTTCCTGGCCGCCGCCCGGGCCCTCGACATCCCGCCGGAGGCATGCCTCGCCCTGGAGGACAGCCACAACGGCGTCCGCGCCGCCCACGCCGCCGGCATGATGACGGTGATGGTCCCCGACCTGCTGGCCCCCACCGACGAGATGCGCGACCTCGCCGTCGCCATCGCCGACAGCCTGCACCACGTGCTGGACCTGGTGAAGGCGCACCACGCGGGGTGAGGGGCAGGGGCGGCGCGGGGCGCGAGGGCCGTGACTATTGGCAGGGCGTGCGCCAACTCACCGTAAATCACCGTTGATACGGTGGCCGGGGCTCGGCGCCGAGGCAGGGGCGACGGAACGCCAGGCCGTCCGCCGAGGCGTCATGACCCCCGTATTCCACCGTAGCTTACGGTGGTGGGCAGTGGCGGCGGGGCGTGGGTCGGGGCGGCGGCGTTGGGCATGCTGAGCGTGGTCCGGCGGTGGGGAGACGACCGAGGATTCCGGACTGGATTCGGTGGGAGGGCAAGGGGTACAGCAGAGGCATGTCGTGGAACGTGAGCCAGCGAGGAGCCCGGAATGGGCACATAGCAGTCGTTGGGAGGGTCCGCTTTCGGGCCGCCAGGGGAACCTAAACCGGCACGGACACCTAACTCGCTTCCTCGGAACGTGCGGGACCATCAGCGAGGAGGAAAGCTACATAGGGCTTTTCCCATTCGTCCAGGCAACGAGCGAAAAGCACGCAGCTGTTATGTTCGCTTTCGTGCAGGGTCTCCGCCACCAACTGCTCGGCATTAGCCTTCAAATTGGCGCGATGCTCTTCGGGGAACACGTAGAACACCACCTTCGCCTTCCGCTTGGAGGTCGGTTGGACAACCACGGAATTGATGTGCTTCCGGTCCCTGAAGTTCTTGCGGACCATCCAACGCAGCTTGTTCACGCCGCTTTCGATTCTCAGCTGTTCGGCCGGGTCGGCGGAACTCAGCAGATGCAGGCCAGCCATCGTCCAGCCCGTTGGCCGCCGTTCTGTCAAGCGATCGATGATCGCGCGAAAATACTTTTGGACCTTAGCTTTCGGCTTCGGGAGTTGGATGCCGGCGTCGCGGGACTCGTAGTAGCGATCGATCGGCGCTGACATTCCCGAGAGGGAAAACACTCCCGGGTGGCCTTCAATCCCGGCGAGATTGAAGCCCGTGTCGAGATAGAGTCCCAGGAAATCCAGCTCATCGCCCAGAAGGTTGAACGCCTTCTGAAAGTAGCTACGCTCGCTGAGATAGTGCGTGGCCAGCAGTGGGCTATCCAAAATATCGACAATACATTCGAGGTCGGCCAGAAGGATTGTCGGCGCAAGATGGTGATCATTCGGAACCCATCCCACGGCCTTGAAGTCCGTTTCGGCCGAACTGAGCACCGAGAAGTCATCCAAGGTCAGCGAGAACCGGATGATCCGATCCACTTTCACCGGGTCGATCCCCAATGTCTTCATGACCGTGTTGGCCGTTTCGTCCCCCGCCTTCGCCGCCTCGATGAAGCCTTCAAGGCGCGCCGACTGCAAAGATGGATCGACGATCAAATCCTGCACGTGCTTTTTCATGCGCGAAGGCGCGCCCCGTAGCGCCTCCGGTGTCAGACGATGTGACTTCGCCTCGGCAATGATGACGATGCGATCAAGCACGACGAGTAGATCGGTTTCTCCCTGTTCGCCGGCGATCTCCCACTTCACCCCTTGCGTGACTGCCGCGCCTGGGAGCGCCTTGGTGAGAATCTCCTCGAGCTTCCCTTCGAGATATCGAGCACGGCGGCGCTCCAGCTGTGCGGTCAGGCCCGCTCTTTCTGCGAGGGCTCGAACGATGGTGTTGATGTGGCTTTGCACCACCTGAGGGATAGCGAAGAAGAACCGATCGCCGAGATCGATGCCGGGTGCCGTCCAGATCGGGTTCGAGAGGAAGAGGAAGTCAGGATTCGCTCCTGCGAGATCGCCGGGCGGGCGTGAGACCGCCCTAAGAACCTTTTCGACAACATTGGGCGTGCGCCCGGCCAGCGGGGCAATTTCATCGGCTGTGAAGGTTGCTCGATCTGCCAGCCGGAGATCGAAATGCTGCATGATGAAGCTCATCACGCCATCTCGACTTACGCCGGGCGGGAAGGTCGCGATGAGCGCGTCCGGGTCGCCTTGCAGCTCAGCAACGTACTTGTAGTAGAGGCGTACCATTTGTCGAATGGTCTTGCCCCGCAGCACCTTGGCGAGCGTGGTCGTGTGCTCGCTGCCCCGCCTTTCATACTCCTTCACCACCGCGGCCATGACGTCGATGACGTCCGAAATTCCGAAGCCGAGCTTCTCGACGAACGCGGCGTTGAGTGGTTCGTGCAACTCCTTCGTGATCCGGCTCACAGCGCTGTAGTAGCCCCAGTTCCGAACGGCCTGAGTATGAAGGCGAATTTTGACTTGAAGTGACGCCAAGGTCTTTGCCGTCTCTTCAGACTCCTCATCGTCTGCCAGTAGGCGCTGGAAAAGAAACGTGTTCGCCAGCTTTGGAGTTTCGTCGTGCAAGACCTGCACAGCGTCGGCAGTCGGCGGATTTGTTCCCCATTCTTCACCGGGAACCGACATCATGACGGCCTGCAACAATTCTACGTGGTGTTGCTCGATATCGCTGCTGCGCTTCTTGGACACGCCTTCGTCGGTAACGAAGCCCATGAGGCTGTACATCGAAATAGAGGCGATCATGCCCATAGGGTCGCGATCGCGGAACAGTCTTCCAAAGCGCTCCAACACCTTTGGAAATTCGTCCACGCCTGCCTTGGCGGCCGCCAAGACAGCTTCCTTGAAGGCGGCGTAATCGGCGACAGGCACGCCAAAGGACGACATCTCGACCTTCACCGGCTTGTTGCTGGTCGCCTGGCTTTGCTTCTTCCTGCGACGGTCCCTTTTAGGCATCGGTTTTTCCCCCCAGCAATATAGCAGGGGGCGCACCCTCGCATTGCGACAATTATCACCGAATCCCGGGATAGTTGCGTAGCCCGAACTGCAGTCGGTTTAACTAAGCAACATCAGGGTCGGCTCCTGGCGCAGGATCGCCGTCAAATCCCCGCCCCCAAGCGAGAGGCCTTGCAGAAACGAAGACCATTGGCCGCGAGAGACCTAGCCTAGCTATAGCTGGGGCCCGCCGCCGGGTACCTAAATTAGGCGACCTGCGCGCCCAGCAGTGCCTGAAAATCGGGGTCAACCAAACCGGCCGAAGCATTAAGGAGAATGCCAGCGTTTAGCCCCCTAGCCTGAATTTTCGGGCCTAGTTTCTTCGCCAACAACTTGCCTAGCGCCTTTTCGACCGGGACAACGTGGCCGGGAAGCAGGTCCTCGGTCTTCGGACACTCTTCAGGATCTGCCTTGTATAGCGTTTGCTTGATCTCTGTACGCTTCGTGTGAAACTTCATTGTGAATTCGTTCTGAGACTCCTGGATCGTCGTTTCAATCAGGGCCCGCGCGTCATCATCAGAAATTCCCAGTACATGCGCGACGTGGGCGTTGTTCGTGAAGTAGGCTTCGATATCGGTGCCTGGAGTGATGAACAATTTGGTCGATCCCGCGTCCTGCAGCTTGTATTTTGCCCTCAACCGATCCACCTCCGCGTCGGACATAAAATCCCGGTCGCGATGAATGATAGTGATCACGCCGGGACGCATTCGCGACACGAAAGAGGCCATCAGCTTGGCCGCGTCGACCTTGCTGCTTGCTTGGTAGGAGAAGATGAGGGCTTGACCGTCAACAACGCCATTGGCGGCCAAAAAGGCCTCCAGGTAGCGGGTGTCGTCGTCTTCAGTCCAAATCAGATAGTTGTATTGACCATGTAACAGCAGCTCGCCGCGATCTAGGGCGCCGAGATCCATCAGCACCGCGACGTCGGCCCAGTCCACATGCGGTGTTGCCTCGCCATTTCGCACCCAGAACAGTCTGGCTTCGTCGCAATCGCTAAAGGCGTCCAACAAGTGACGGGAGTGAGTGGCGATTAACACTTTGGTTGGGGTGCCGTCGACGATCGCCATTAAAGTATTCGCTAAGAGCTTCTGGTTAGTCGGGTGAAGATGGGCATCGGGCTCGTCGAGCAATAGTAGTCGCGGCTCATACATAGTGATGTAGGCGATCAGCTGAATTGCCTGCAGCATGCCTGTGCCCACCATGTCGAGTGGCAGCTCGCCGCGATTTGGCATGCGAACGCGCGAGACGATGACCAAATCGTCAGCCTCGCTGAAGTCGGTATGGACCGAACAGCCTGGAAAGACCCGCTCAAGGCGTTCCGCGAAGGTGGCTTTGCGCTGCTCCGATTTCTCGATCCGAAGCAGCAGATTTCGCAGAAACAAGTTGGCGTCGCCGCGGGCGATGCCGCTGTTGACGACCAACTCGGAGCGATACTCTTCTCTCAGGCTAATACCCGCCAAGCCCGGGACATAGATTGAGAAAAAGCCCTTCGGGTCGGAGATTTGGGCCAGCAGCTCCTGCCCCGACGATTGCGCCTTCACCACGCCGTTGCGGCCGCGAGTTACCGAGACGCTCGCCTCTCGCTCCACCTCATCGACCTTCTCAAAGTAGCTCGCCTTAATTGAAGTGCCTTCGTGCAATCTTACACTATGGCATAGATTAAGAAAGTCGTCGGTTGGGCAGTACCGAAGGCGTTCGGAGGGGAACTGGTCAGCTCCCGCAATCTTGCGCGCTTGGGCTAAAGCTACCCCGAAATGGATTCCCTGAAGAATACAACTCTTCCCCGAATTATTTCCGCCTACGAAGACGTTGATGCGCGAAAGAGCCATCTCTACTTTTTCGACCCGCTTGAAGCGCTCAAGCACGATGCGCCCTACCAAACCCGACCTCCAGCTGAATTTCGTGTTTAAGCTGTACCTTACAGCGGAGATTTGAAACGCGCGATACGGCTCGGACGCGGCAGTCGCAAAGGCCCTGGCATAGGTCTCGTTGGAGAACCGGCTTCGGTCTCGTTGGAGAACCGGCTTCAATGTCCGAAAGTGGCGCATTTCTGACTTCGATTGGGGGAGCTTCCCGCCCTCACGTCCCCCATCGGCTCCCCCAGCGTAACCCCGCGCAAGCTCTTCCCCGCTGGCCAGAGCGGGAGGACACCATGGGCTGGATCAAGAGCGGGGACGTCACCTACGGGGCGGATGAGTTCCAGGATCGCTGCCGCCGCGCGGCGAGCGTGATCGCGGGGTTCGGGCTGGGGAAGGGCGACGGGGTCGCGCTCTACCTGCGCAACGAGATCGCCTATTTCGAGGCCAGCTTCGGGGCCGGGATGCTGGGGGTCTATCCGGTGCCGGTGAACTGGCACTACACCCCGGACGAGGCCGGCTACCTGCTGCGCGACAGCGGGGTGAAGCTGCTGATCATCCACGCCGACCTGCTGGCGCCGATCGCCGGGGCGATCCCGGAAGGGCTGCCGGTGGTGGTGGTGGCGACGCCGCCGGAGATCCAGGCGGCCTATGGCGTCGGCGATCCGGCGCCGCCGAGGGTTGCAGTGGGGGGTGCGGCGGCGGGCGCGGTGGCGGGGCTGTGGCGCGACCTGGTGGCGGCCGCTGCGCCCCTGGCGGGGCCGGCGGAGGCGGCGCCCAGCTCGATCATCTATACGTCCGGCACGACCGGGCGGCCCAAGGGGGTGCGCCGGCCGACCTCGACCCCGGAGCAGGCGGCGGCGGCCAGCCGGATGCTGGGCTGGTCGTACGGCTATACCGACTATCTGGAGGGGCGGCGCGACCCGGCGGAGGTGATCACGGCGGTGATTGGGCCGGTCTACCACTCGGCGCCCAACGCCCACTCGGCGTTCTCGATCCGCATGGGCGCCAATGTGGTGGTGACGCCGAGGTTCGATCCGGAGGACCTGCTGCGGCTGATCGAGGCGGAGCGGATCACCCACCTGAACATGGTGCCGATCATGTTCGCGCGCCTGCTGCGCCTGCCCGATGACGTGCGCGGCCGCTATGACCTGTCGTCCCTGCGCTATGTGACCCACGCGGCCGCGCCCTGCCCGCCGCCGGTGAAGCGGGCGATGATCGAATGGTGGGGGCCGGTGATCAACGAATACTACGGCTCCACCGAGATGGGGAACGTGACCAACATCACCTCCGCCGAGTGGCTGGCGCACCCGGGGTCGGTGGGCCGGGTGATGCCGGGGATCGACGTGCGGGTGGTCGACGAGGCCGGCGCCGACGTGCCGCCAGGGACGGTGGGCGAGGTCATCGGCCGCAGCCGGGTGGGCGTCGACTTCACCTACCAGAACGCGCCGGAGAAACGCGCGGCGATGGAGAAGTACGGCCTGATCACGCCCGGCGACGTCGGCTATTTCGACGCCGACGGCTTCCTGTACCTGTGCGACCGCAAGACCGACATGATCATCTCGGGCGGGGCCAACATCTATCCGGCCGAGATCGAGGCCGAGCTGCACAAGCTGCCGGGGGTGGCGGACTGCGCGGTGTTCGGCATTCCCGACGACGAATACGGCGAGAGCGTCATGGCCGTGGTCCAGCCGCTGCCGGGCGCGGAGCTGGACGCCGAAGAGTTGCGCCGCGAGCTGCGCCGCACGGTGGCGGGCTACAAGCTGCCCCGGCGCATCGAGTTTGCGCAGAGCCTGCCGCGCGAGGATTCCGGGAAGATCTTCAAGAGGAAGCTGCGCGAGCCCTATTGGGCCGGGCGCGAGCGGGCGATCTGAAGGGAGGGGCGGGCGCGCCTCGCCCCTACAGCCGCTTGCCCACCTCGTCCGCCACGCGCTCGCCGGAGCGGATGGCGCCGTCGATGTAGCCGACCCAGGCGTCGGCCGTCTCGGTGCCCGCCCAGTGGATGCGGCCGACGGGGTCGTAGAGGGCGGGGCCGAAGGCGGTGATGACGCCGGGGCCCGGGGCGGAGACGTAGCCGCCGCGGTGCGGGGCGGCCCGGGTCCAGACCTCCTCCAGGTAGTCGACGGGGCTGAGGGCCTCGTCGCCGAAGTAGAGGGCGATGTCGGCCAGGACGCGGGCGCGGCGTTCCGCCGGCGGGCGGTCGGCCCAGCGCTGGGCCGGTCCGCCGTCGAAGAAGCCGACGAGACCGCCGCCCGGGCGGCCGCGCGGGGAATGGTCGAACCAGGGGCCGAACTCGGTCCGGTCGGACAGCACCAGGCCGGTGAAGCCGCGCTCGCGCCAGAAGGGGCGGGCGTAGGCCACGTGCGCCTTGATCACGCAGCCCATGGGCAGGCGCTGGGTGAGGCCGTCCCGCGCCGCCGGCATCGGCGGGTCGTAGCGGATGCGGCCGGCCAGGGTCGGCGGGGCGGTGACGACGGCGTAGCGGCCGCGCCACGGGCCCTTTGGCGTCTCGGCGACGACGCCGGCGTCGTCCTGGCGGAGGACGAGGACCGGCGCGCCCAGGACCACCGCCGGGCCGAGGCCCGCGGCCATCCGGGCCGCCAGCTGCCAGACGCCGCCGTCGAAGGTGGCGTCCTGCGCCCCGCCGCGGGTGGAGATCAGGGCGCCGAAGCCCCCGGCCGTGGCGGCGTACGCAGCGAAGGCGAGCATGGAGACCTGGCTGGCCTCGGCCGACAGCAGCGCCCGGGTCATCATCCGCAGGGCCGAGCGGACCGCGTCGGTCTTGGCGTTGGCGAGGATCCAGGTTTCGATGGTCTGGGAGTCGAGCTCGGCGGCGCCGGCGTAGGTCCAGGGGTGCGTACCGGGGATGGCGGCCGCCAGGGTCTCGATCTTGCCGACCACCTCACCGAACTCGGCCATGGCGGCGGGGTCGAGGGCCGGGACCTCGCCCTCGTAGTCGGCGCGCCGGCCGGCGAGGTCGGCGATGTTCTTGCCGTCGGCGAACTGCGGGACGACCGCCACGCCATAGGCCTTGGCCAGGGCCAGCAGGCGGGTCTGGGTGGGGCCGACCCACTGGCCGCCCAGGTCCACCGTCTCGCCGGAGATCCTGCCGGGCTTGGTGCGGCCGCCGACCCGGTCGTCCGCCTCGAGAACCACGACGCTGTGGCCGGCCGCCCGCAGGGTGCGGGCCGCGGTGAGGCCGGCGAAACCGGCGCCGACCACGATCACGTCCACCGACTGGGCAGCGGCGACGGCTGGGGCGGCGGCGGCGGCCATCGGCGCCGCGGCGAGGCCCGCCAGGCCGGCGCCCAGGCCCAGGGCGGCGCGGCGCGACGGATGGGCGCCTTGGGTCTCTTCGCGGTCGGTCATGGGGTCCCTCCTGCCGGCGCTCTGGACCGGAGGGGGCCGGGCGCCGTAAATGTCGTACTTGTACGGAAACGATATTCGTACTTGTACGAAAACGTCAAGCGGGGCGCCGGGGGGTCGGCGTCCGTGAGGTGAGATGGCCAGGGCGGTGCGAGCGGCGAAGCCGAAGGAAGAGCGCCAGGAGGCGGCGCGGGCGCGCATCCTGGAAGCGGCGCGCGCGCTGTTCCAGGCCGGCGGCGTCGCCAGCCTGAGCGTGCGGGCGATCGCGGCGCGGGCGGCCATGCCGGTGATGACGCTCTATGGCTATTTCCCGGGCAAGACCGCCATCATCCGGGCGCTGTGGTCGGAGGCGTTCGAGCCCCTGTTCGCCGAGATGGCGGCGGCCGAGGCCGCGGAGGCCGATCCCAGGGCGCGGCTGCGCAAGGTGGCGCAGACGCTGGTGGACTATTGGCTGAGGCACCCCGACCGCTACCGGATGGTGTTCCTGATCGAGGACCGCCGCGAGAGCGACGCCGACCGATGGTTCATCGAGGAGACCGAGGTGGTGTCGGGATACGCCCGCTTCGCCCCGCTGATCGCGGCCGCCCGCGGCGACCCGGACGGGGACTACACGCGCGAGGGGGAGGCGCTGCTGTGCGCCCTGACCGGCGTCGTGCACATGCTGGTGACGGTCAGCGAATATCCCTGGGCGGACGGCGGCGCCTACGTCGACATGATCCTGCGCGCCTTCTGACGGGGAGGCGGGCCGGGCTCAACCCGGCGCCAGGAACCGCCGCACCATCAGCCCCAGCGTCGCCGCGCTGCGCTCGGGGTCGATGTCGAGGTCGCGGACCTGGAGGGTCTTGCAGGCGTCGATGAGGCTGATCAGCAGGGCGGCGGCCGTGTCGACATCGAGGGCGGGGTCGATCCGGCCGCGGGCCTGGCCGGCGCGCAGGAAGTCGGCCATCAGGTCGCGCATCTCGCGGCTGGTGTCCTTGAGGACCTTGCCGATGGCCGGGTCGCGGGCCGCCTCGGCCAGGACGTCGAGGTGCACGCTGGAGCGGGTGTCGCGGCCGAGGGCCAGGATCAGGGCGTACTCCACCGCCAGGGTGTCGATGGGGTCGGGGGCGGCGCCCCCGGCCTCCCGCGCGCGGCCGTCGATCTCGGCGAAGCGGGCGGCGGTGTAGTCGAGGCCCGTGCGGGTGATGGCGGCGATGATCGCCTCCTTGCCCGGGAAGTAGTGGTAGAGGTGGCCGGGGCTGATCCCCGCCTCGTCGCAGATCTCGGCGATGGTGGCCCCGTGGAAGCCGCGGCGCGCGAAGCAGCGCTTGGCCGCGACCAGGATCTCGATCCGCCGCTCCTCGTGCCTGACCGGATCGACCTTGCGCACCCTTGGGGTTCCTCGACTCGCTGCAATTTAGAGCGTTCAATCTAACAATCGTTGACGGATGAGGGGAGTCCCTCATAAATAGAGCGAACGACCGCTCTATTTATGGGCGGCCAGGTCGGCGGCGAGCCGAGGCGCGGAGGACCGGACATGAGGATCGATCGTGGAATGGCGGGCGTGACGCTGGCCGCACTCTGGAGGGCCGCCGCCTGGGCGCCGGTCGCCCTGGCGCTGGGCCTGTGGGGCGCGCCGGCGGCGGCGGCGGCGGCGACGGCGGGGGCCGATCCAGCGGCGGCCTGCGCCGCCCTGTCGGGGAGCGTGGTTGCGGCCGGGCGGATCGGCCTGCCGACCTCCGGCGCGCGGGTGACCAGCGCCGCGCTCGTCCCCGCCGTGACGGCGGGGCCCAAGGCCAGCCCGGAGTTCTGCAGGGTGCTGGCGCAGATCGCGCCGGTGGATCCCCACGGCCAGCCGATCACGGTGCAGCTCAACCTGCCCAGCGCCTGGAACGGCAAGGCGGTGCAGATGGGCGGCGGCGGGCTGGACGGCCAGCTGGTGACCGGCGAGGGCGCCGGCCCCGGGGCCAACGCCCAGGCGACGCCCCTGGGCCTGGGCTACGCCACCTTCGGCAGCGACGGCGGCCACAGCGTGGCGGCCCCCTTCGACGCGGACGGCCAGGCGGCGGCGTTCATGAACGACGAGGTGCTGGCCAACTATGGCGGCGACCAGCTCAAGAAGACCCACGACCTGGCCCTGGCGCTGATCGGCGCGCGCTATGGCAAGGCGCCGGCCCGGACCTATTTCGTCGGCGGCTCGGAGGGCGGCAACGAGGCCCTGGCCGTGGCCCAGCGGTGGGGCGAGGACTACGACGGGGCGGTGAGCTACTTCCCCGCCGCCGGCGGCGTGCCCCTGGTGGCGGCGATGGGGCGCGACGCCAGGGCGCTGGCGGCGCCGGGCGCCTATCCCGGTCCGGCCAAGCAGGCGCTGCTGCACAAGGCGGTGCTGGCGGCGTGCGACTCAGGCGACGGGGCGGCCGACGGGATGGTGTCGAACCCCGGCGCCTGCCGCTTCGACGTCGCCACCCTGCGCTGCGCGAGCGGCGGCGACGAGGGCGACGGCTGCCTCAGCGACGCCCAGATCGCGGCGCTGAAGGTGATGGATAGCGACCTGCGCCTGACCTATCCCCTGGCCAGCGGCCAGACCGGCATCGCCGGCTTCAAGGTGTTCCGGGGCGTCGACCTGACGGCCTACATCTCGGGCCTGGGGGCCGGGCCGCCCGGGCCGGGGCCGGTGACCCAGGGCGAGCCGATCCACTACATGTTCTACAACGTCTTCGTGCGCGGCTTCCTGATGCGCGACGCCAAGGCCGACCCCTTGGCGTTCGACCCGGAGAACCCCGGCCGGTGGGCGGCGCGGATGAGCACGATCAGCACCATCATCGGCTCGCCCCGGCCGGACCTGTCGCGGTTCGCCGGCCACGGCGGCAAGCTGATCCTGGTGCACGGCAACGACGACTCCCTGATCCCGGTGGGCTGGAGCGAGGCCTATTACGGCGACATGGTGCGGACCATGGGGGCGGCCAGGGTGGACGGCTTCGTGCGCTTCTACACCGTGCCGGGCTATGGCCACGGCCTGGGGGTGTTCACCGCCGACTGGGACTCGCTGGCGGCGCTGGACCGCTGGGTGGAGACGGGGGCGGCGCCGGAGCAGCCGGTGGCCACCGACATCGGCCCGGTGGGCCGGGGCCGCACCCGGCCGCTCTGCCGCTGGCCCGCCTGGCCGCGCTACAGCGGCGCCGGGGACGTCAACGCCGCCGCCAGCTTCACCTGCGCCAAGCCCTGACGGGAGAGGGGGCGCAGGCCCCGGCCGCGCCCTCGCCGATCCGGATGCGCCGTCCCGCCGTATAGAGGGCGTCACCGTTTGTTTGCGCACGGTGGCCCGGGCTCCCGGCGCCCCTTTATCCCAGCGCGCCGGGAGCTCTTTTGCCGACGGGACGGCCGCCCGCCTTAACCCTGCGCCCGTCCTACCCCTGCGGATGCTGCCAGCTCTTGTAGACGAACTCGAGGCTGTGGCCGTCGGGGTCGAGGACGTTGGCGGCGTAGTAGCGGGGGTCGTAGTAGGCGCGGATGCCGGGCGCGCCGTTGTCCGCGGCGCCGGCCGCCATCGCCGCGGCGTAGGCGCCCTCCACCTGGGCGCGGGAGGCGGCGACGAAGCCGATGTGCAGCGGCTCGCCCGCCACGCGGCCCGCCCGCAGCCAGAAATAGAGACGCCCGTCCTTGCCGAAGCCCTTGAGGTCGGGGTGGCCCGGCGGCCCGTCCTTGCCGTCGTAGTCGACCCTGAGGGTCAGGCCGAGCGGCGCCAGGGCCTGCTCGTAGAAGGCGACGGACCGCGCCACGTCGGTGACGGGCAGGAAGACGTGGTCGAGCATGGCGGCCTCCTCGGGTGTTCGGCGCGATGCGGCGCGGGGGTCGTGATAGCGCGGCGGCTGGGCGAGGCCTTGAAGACTTTCGGCCAATCCTGAAACCAGGCAGGCGCCCCCTTGGGGACCTTCACGGGGAATGCGACAATCGACGTTCAGCGCCGCCCGGGCGTCACGCGCCTCGACACGTCGGAGCCGCCATGTCCGAACGAGAAGAGCCCCGACGGCAGGCGTTCGACGTCGTCCGCTACCTGGAGCGGGTGAGGACCGGCGGGTGCTTCGTCTGCGGCCTGGTTTCCGGCGATCCGGCGTTCGTCCACCACGTGGTGTTCGAGGACGACTTCGCCATCGCCTTCCTGAACAAGTACCCGCCCATGGCGGGCTATGTGCTTGTTTGCCCGAAGGCCCATGTCGAACAGGTGACCGGGGACCTTGGCCTCGACGACTATCTGCGGCTGCAGACCCTGGTCTATGCGGTGTCCGAGGCCCTGCGGTCGGTGCTGGAAGTGGAGCGGGTGTACATCCTGTCGCTCGGCAGCCAGCAGGCGAACCGGCATGTCCACTGGCATGTCGCGCCCCTGCCGCCAGGCGTGCCCTTGGAAGACCAGCAGTTCGCCGCGCTCGACGCCGAGAGGGCCGGAGTGCTGGCGATGGACGAGGCGCAGATGAGGACTCTGGCCAGTCGGATCGCCGAAGCCTTGCGGGCGCGGGGCGGCTGATCGCGCGCCCTTCGCCGTCCCGCTATCGCCGCTCGACGATCATCGGCAGGCCGCCCCTGGGGCGCAGGGTGATCTGGCGGTGGAAGGCGACGGTGTGGCCGGGGGCGAGGCGCAGGCGAAAGCGCTGGGCGAGGGCGGCGAGGATGATCTGAATCTCGGTCATGGCGAAGGCGGCGCCGATGCACACGCGCGGGCCGCCGCCGAAGGGAAACCAGGCGAAGCGTGGACGGCCGGCCGAGGCCCGCGGGGAGAAACGCTCGGGGTCGAAGCGGTCCGGATGGTCCCAGAGCGCCTTGTGGCGCTGGGTGACCCAGGGCAGGCAGCAGACGATGGCGCCCTTGGGGATGGCGACGCCGCAGATCTCGTCGGCGGCCAGCGCCACACGAGAAGAGGTCCCGGGCGTGGGCGGGTAGAGCCGCAGCGTCTCCTCCGCCACCTGGCGCGTGTAGGGCAGGGCCGCGAGGTCGTCGGACCTGGGGGCGCGACCGCCCAGGACGGCGTCGAGCTCGGCGTGCAGGCGGGCCTCCACCTCGGGGTGTTGCGACAGCAGGTACCAGATCCAGGCCATGGCCACGGCCGAGGTCTCGTGCCCGACCAGGAAGATGGTCACCACCTCGTCGCGCACCTCGCGGGCCGAGAGGCGCTGGTCGCCGTCGCCGTCGCGGGCGGCGATCAGGCGGGAGAGGAGATCGGCTTGGGGACCAGAGGCTTCGCGCGCAGCGATCAGCTTGGCCACCGCCGCGTCCAGCTCGGCGAAGATCGCGGCCATGCGCCGGTTTCGCGCGCGCATCCTGAGTTCGCCGAGGCCGGGCAGGGCGTCGCCGAGGCCCAGGCGCAGGGCGGCGAGTCCGCGGGTGATGGCGCTCTCGACGACGCCGGCCAGGGCCGCGCCATCGGCGGAGAACATGGCGCGGGAGATGATCGCCAGGGTCAGCGCCGACATGTCCCTGGCCACATCGACCGGGGTGGCGGGGGCGGCGTCCCAGCGGGCCTGGAAGGCCAGCACCTCCTCGGCCATGCCGGGGGCGTAGGCGGCGACGCTGGGAGGGGCGAATGAGGGGGCCATGAGGCGGCGGTGGGCGCGCCAGGTCTCGCCCTCGGCGGACACCAGGCTCTCGCCGAAGGCCGCGCCGAACAGGCGGTTCTCCAGGCGGGTCTTGGGATAGTTGGCGACGTTGTCGACCAGCACCCGCTTCACGCCCTCGGGGTCGGAGACCACGAAGTAGGGGCCCATCAGGCTCATCTGGCGCACGACCGGACGTTCGTAGGCGGCGGCGATGATGGCCGGCAGCGGGTTCTGGCTGTCGTCCAGGCGGCGCAGGGTCAGGCGGTCCTTCAGCGGCGGCGGGGCGGCGCCGACCAGGGGCGGCGGGCTGAGGGCGTTCATGGCGGCGCATCCCGATCGATTTAACAGCGTTAAATTGAAGCATGGGCGCGCCAGCTTTACAACGTTAAATAAATAGCCGACTGAACGGAATGGCGCGCACCGCGAGACCGACCCTGACCCTGGCCCAGATCCTGGACGCCGCCGCGGCGGTGCTGGAACGCGAGGGCCATGGCGGCCTGACCATGCGGGCGGTGGCGGCCGAGCTGGGGGTGCAGGCGCCGGCGATCTACTGGCACGTCAAGGACAAGCAGGCCCTGGAGCTGGCGCTGTTCGACCACCTGCAGGACAGCCTGGTGTTCGAACCCAAGGGCGTCGACTGGCGCCAGGACCTGCGCGACATGGGCGAGGCCCTGCACGCCCACATGCTGGCCCACCGCGACATCGTCAGCCTGCTGCCGCACGGCTTCTTCTATGCGCCCAAGAGCATGGCGCGGCTGGACACGGTGCTGGGGGTGCTGCTGCGCACGGGGATGGCGCCCCGCGACGCCGCCTACGCCTTCACCACCGCCTTCGACTATGTGGCCAACTGGGCGCGAGGGGAGTGGGCGATGCGGGCGCGGCCCCCGGGCGAGCGGCCGGGCCTGGACGCGGCGGCCAAGGCGCAGATCTTCTCGGGCGCGTTCCCGAACGTGGCCCTGGCCTTCGGCGCCTTCGCCGGAGAGGCCGACCTGGACGCGCAGTTCCACTTCGGCCTCGAGACCCTGATCGCCGGCTTCGAGCGGTTGGTCCCGAAGGGGTAGGGGGCGCCGCTACCTCATCCGAGGCGGGACGACATCCTTGAAGAGGTCGAAGGATTTCCAGGCCGGCTCAACGGGCGGGGCGCCGGCGGCGGGGGCGTAGATCGAGGGCTGGGCGACCTGCAGCTCGGGGATGTAGCGGGGGCAGTTGGGGAAGATGTCGGTGGGGGTGACGACGACCAGGGCCTGAGCGCCGGGGACGGCGGCCAGGTCGGCGGGGTCGAAGCTGAGGGCGGCGGTCCCGTTGACGCGCAGCCGCCCCGGCTTCTCCCCGACCCGCATGAAGAGCAGGCCGACGCTGGGGTTGACCTTGATGTTGCCGAGGCTGCGGAACATGCCGTTGCCGTCGTAGTCGGGGAACACCAGGCGATCGGGGGCGGCGATGCGCACGAAGCCCTCCGGTCCGCCCTTGAACGAGCAGTCGGGGCGGCCTTGCGCGTCGGCGGTGGCCAGGAAGAAGAAGGGGAGGGCCTCCACGAAGGCCTTGTCGGCGTCGTTGAAGCGCTCGCGGCGCAGGGTCTCGTCGAGGCGGTCGGCCAGGGCGCGGCTGCCGGCCCAGTCCTGAAGCTCGCGCTGGCCCTGGTGATACATGGCGTTTCGCCCTCCCGCGGCGCCCGGCGCTTGTATTGCGGCCGCGACGAACGGATATGAGGCCCCCAACCTTCGGCCCGCATCAAGTCCTCAGCGAAGCATCCCCATGACCGACCAGCCCCTGCCGACCCCCGACCGCGAGCGCGTGATCGCCACCCTGGACGCCATCCGCGACCCGGCCACGGGGCTGGGGCTGCACGCGTCCGGCCTGGTGCAGGCCCTGGTGGTGGGGCCGGGGCGGGTGGGCTTCATGATGGAGGTCGCCGCCGCCGACGCCGCCCGCTACGCCTACATCCGCGACGCGGCCGAGAAGGCCCTGGCCGGCCTGCCGGGCGTCCAGAAGGCGCAGGTGGTGATGACCGCCTCGTCGCGCGCCCCGGCGCCCGGGACCACGCGGGTGCGCAAGGGCGTGCAGGTGGCCGACGATCCCCGCACCGCCCCCACGGCCAAGCCCCCGGCGCCGTTCCCGAATGTGAAGCGGGTGATCGCCGTGGTCAGCGGCAAGGGCGGGGTGGGCAAGTCCACGGTGGCGGTGAACCTGGCCTGCGCCTTCGCGGCCCTGGGCCTGAAGGCCGGGCTGCTGGACTGCGACGTCTACGGCCCCTCGATCCCGCGCATGCTGGGCGTGGACCAGGAGCTGGAGCGGCGGGACGACCACATCGTGCCGCTGGAGGCCTATGGCCTGAAGCTGATGTCCATCGGCTTCATCGTCGACGAAGGCCGGGCGATGATCTGGCGCGGGCCGATGGTCTCATCGGCGGTCAAGCAGATGGTCAACGACGTGGCCTGGGGCACGCCCGAAGAGCCGCTGGACGTGCTGGTGGTGGACATGCCGCCCGGCACCGGGGACATCCAGCTGACCCTGTTCCAGGACTTCAAGGTCGATGGGGCGGTGGTGGTCTCCACCCCCCAGGAGATCGCCCTGATCGACGCCCGCCGCGCCGCCGCCATGCTGGAGAAGCTGCGGGTGCCGGTGCTGGGGGTGGTGGAGAACATGGCCTATTTCGCCGACCCGTCCACGGGCGCGCGCATCCCGATCTTTGGCGAGGGCGGCGGCCGGGCCGAGGCGGTGAAGCTGGGCGTGCCCCTGCTGGCCGAGATCCCCATCGACATCGCGCTGAGGACCGGCGGCGACGAGGGCCGGCCCCTGACCGCCGTGCAGCCCGACAGCCCGGTCGCGCAGGCGTTCTTGGCGGCGGCGCGGGCGCTGGCCTGACGCGCTGAGCCAGCCAAGCGAAGTCCGAGGTCTTGGCCTTGCGCCCCCTCCGTCACGGCTCGCTGGGCGAGCCGCGCCACCTCCCCCGTTTCCCCCGGCTTTCGCCGGGGTTCACGGGTGAGGAGGACATCGCCTAGCCCTTCTCCTCCCCAGCAAGCCGAAGGCGCAGCGGGGGAGGTGGCGCGGCGCCCGTGAGGGCGGCGTGACGGAGGGGGCGCGAGGCCCCAACTCCGCCCGCCCCGCTACTGGGCCGGAGCGCCGGCCGTGGGGCCGATGAGGGATTCCTCGGACGCCGCCAGGTGGGCCGACTCGGCTTCCTGTTCGAGGGCGGCCTGGATCTCGCTGTGGCGCTTGGCGTCCAGCTTGTAGCCGAACAGCATGGCGCCGCCGAAGAAGACCAGGATGATCGGGGCGAAGAGGTAGCACATCTCCAGGCCGAAGATGGCGTGCTCTGTGTTCACCGCCCCTTCCTTGCCGTTGTAGCCGACGAACTGGAGGATCGGGAACACGATCAGGACGGTGATGGTGCCGCCGATCTTGGTGGTGGTGGTCACCATGGAGAACAGCAGGCTGGTCAGGTCCTGCTTGGTCTCCAGCTTCACCTCGTCGACGATGTCGGCGACCATGGCCCGGATCAGCAGCAGGAAGGCGCTGGCGCAGAAGCCGACGGCGAACATGCCGACGCACGTCGGCAGGGCGTCGGGGATCCGCATGTAGGGTTCGTGCACCCGGGGCAGGGCCATCAGAACGGTCTGGCAGATCGCGTAGAAGACGCAGGCGATCTGGATGGTGGTGTGCTTGCCGAAGCGGCGGGCCACCCGGGCCCAGAACGGCGCGCCGAGGATGCCGGCGCCGATGTAGAAGATCAGCAGAAAGCCCACGTCCGCGATCGAGAAGCCCTTGGCGTCGTGGAAGAAGTAGACGTAGAGCGGCGCGGTCGTGCCGGGGCCGAGGGTCAGCACGAAGTCGGCCAGGATCACCCGCAGCAGGGTCGGACGCGAGATCGCCGCCCAGTAGTCGGACATCTTGAACTGCGGCCGGTTGGCCGGCGCCATGATCCGCTCCGGCGAGAACAGGGCGGTGATCAGCACGCCAAGCGGCAGGGCCACCAGCAGGATCATGCAGATCGCCGGCATGCTGGCCGCCTTGCCGGCCACCACCTTGCCGCCCGTGAACACCGGAAGCAGCAGGAAGGCCACCGAACCGACCACACCCATGCCCTGGGTGATGCCATAGACGCGCGAACGGTCGTGGTAGCCGGTGGCCAGGATCGCCGACCAGGCGGCGATGCCCAGGGTCATCATCGAGGTGCCGACGTAGGTCACGATCAGCCACAGGATCAGGTAGCCGGCGGTGGGGTGGGCCTCGGGGATCAGCAGCTTCCAGGCGCCCAGCATGGCGAAGGGCGCGCCCAGGATCAGCCAGGGCCGGTAGCGGCCGATCGGCGTCTTGGTCCGGTCCATCACCAGGGCGATGATCGGGTCGAACGCCATGTCGATGAAGCGCACGGACGCCACGGCCGCGCTGACGGCCACGAAGCTGAGGCCGAGGCCCGCGTAGAAGCGGGGCAGGTACAGCCCATAGACCAGCAGCAGCGCCGCCAGCGGCATGCCCAGCGAGCCGAACGAGAGGATGTTGTGGAGGGGAACGCCCTTGGGCTGGGCGGGACTGGTGGCGTCAACTGACACGGGGCGTCTCCGAAATGAATGGCCGGCGCCTCTGCGGGCGCCTTTCCTGGAAATCGATCATAGGCGCGCGGCCCGGCCGGCGTGTGTCTGCCGGACCCCGCGGGCGCCGAACCCGGATGAAGGCGTTCGGCCGGCCTGAAATGAGGCGAGCGGCCTGGACATCATCCGCTTCCGGCGCCGGAAGCATGGCGGCGATCAGACGATCCCGCATCCCCCGGCGCAAGCGGAAAAATCGGCGAGGTCGCGCAGGAGGGGTGGTCGAGACGGCGCGCGCGGCGGGACAAGGTTTCAGTCCCGCGATGGCGCGGCCCGGGAACCGCCGGCCTTAGCCAAGGCGGCGGGGAGATCCCTGGGCGCAAAGCCGCCCCCGCCCTTGGAGGGGCTGCTGGAATGGGTCACGGACGTTCCTCGAAATGTATCAATCAACCGCGCCTCTGACGGGCGCGTGGCGGCGATCTTGGGCGCCCCCAGGACCGCCGACAAGACGCTAAATGTGTCTGTCTGGAAATATTTTGCGCCGCCCGGTCGACCGGGTGAAGGGCGGCGCGGCCGTCAGCTCGGACGGTGGATGTTCTGGGGCAGGGCGCTGTCGCCGCTCAAGGCTTCCAGCACCGGCGCTTCGGGCACCATGGCGTCGCGCTCGGCCAGCTCGCGGCGGATGACCTCGTGCTTGGCGGCGTCCAGCTTGTAGCCGATGAAGCAGGCGCCCCCCAGCATGACGAAGCCGATCGGGCCCAGGAGGTAGGTCATCTCCATGCCGCGGATGGAGGCGGCGGAGTTCACCAGGGTTTCCTTGGTCTGGTAGCCGACCAAAACCAGGGCGTTGAAGGTGAAGAAGATCGACAGGGCGCCGGCGGCCTTCTGGGTGCCGGTGACCAGGGCGTAGAGCAGGCCGATCCGGTTCTGTCCCGTCTCCAGGCGCACCACGTCGCCGACGTCGGCCACCATGGCGCGGATCAGCAGGGTGAAGCCGGTGGCCAGGAAGCCCATGACGAACATGAACGGGCCGTCGATGTAGAAGTGCCCCTTGGGCATCACGTAGAGCAGGATCAGGCCGAGGGAATAGCCGGTGCTGGCCCCGATCAGGGTGCGGTGCTTGCCGAAGCGTACCGCCAGCCGGCCAAGAACCAGCGCCCCGACCAGGCCGGCCATGGTGTAGATGAACAGCAGCAGGCTGGCCTCGGCGGTGGAGAAGTGCCGGGAATCCCGGAAGAAATAGAAGTAGAGCGCGGCCATCCAGCCGGGGCCGAGCGCCAGGCAGAAGTCCGCCGCCAGGATGCGCAGCACCTCCGGCCGCTTGATCAGATGCCAATATTCGATGAGGCGGACCCGCTGGTGGTGGGCGCTCTGGCGGATCGGTTCGCGCGTGAAGACGCCGGCGATCACGCAGCCCACCGGGGCGGCGATGATCATGAACCAGCCCATGGTCTGGATCAGGTGCGGGTCGCTGGACTTGGAGATGTTCATCACCTTGGGCAGCAGCAGCAGCACCGCCGCGCCGGCCACGCCGACCGCCGAGAGCACGCCGAACAGGCGCGAGCGGGCGTCGTAGGTGGGGGCGATGTTGGAGGCCCAGGAGGTCTGCGCCAGGCTCATCACCGAGGTGCCGATGTAGAACACCAGCACCCACAGGACGACATAGGGGACCGTGATCCCCGGCTTGGCCATGAAGACCATGTAGGAGGCGAAGGCCAGGATCGGCCCGCCGATCAGCAGCCAGGGCCGGTAGCGCCCGAGCCGCGTGCGGGTGTGGTCCATCCCCAGGCCGATGAACGGGTCCAGCCAGATGTCGATCAGCCGCACGATGGCGAAGGCGTTGCCGACCATCGCGGCGGAGATGCCGATGTGGCTGGCGTAGTACTGCGGCAGGAAGACCGAGAAGGCGATGGCGTAGCTGCCCAGGGCCACGGCAGGGGCGGCGAAGGCCAGCGCGCCGAAGAAACCAAGCTTGGGCGCGGCGGGAGTCGTCTCGGCGGTCATCGGAATCCTGGGCTGGTCTGAACAGACGTCTCTGGCGGACGCTTGAACGGTCAGATGCCCTGTCCCCCCGCCTTGACGCAAGGGGATTAGTGAGCGCCGATCAGGAACCCTGACCGGCGCTCAGTCTGGCGTCAGCCGCCAGCCATCTTGCGGAAGAACTTCTGGCTCTGCTCGCCGCCGGCGAAGTAGGCCTTCTGTCCGGTGTCGTCGGCGATGCGGGTCCAGTTGTCGCGGACTTCCTCGACCGACAGGCCGCCTTCGCCCAGGTAGACGCCCTCGGTCTCGTAGATCCGGGCCAGGGCGAAGGCGCCGGCGCCGGCGGTGAGGATGGCGCCCGTGGGGGCCTCGTCCGAGCACAGGTAGACCACGCCCGGCGTGACGTATTCCGGGGCCAGGCGCTTGAGGATTTCCGGCGGCATCAGGTTCTCGGTCATCCGCGTGGCGGCCACCGGGGCGATGGCGTTGACGTGGATGTTGTTCTTCTGGCCCTCGAGCTTCAGGGTGTTCATGAAGCCGATGATGCCCAGCTTGGCCGCGCCGTAGTTGGTCTGGCCGAAGTTGCCGTAGAGGCCCGAGGACGAGGTGGTGACCACGATGCGCCCGTAGTTCTGGGCGCGCATGATCTCCCACACCGCCTTGGCGCACTTCACCGTGCCCATCAGGTGCACGTCGAGCACGAAGTCGAAGTCGCTCATCTCCATCTTGGAGAAGGACTTGTCGCGCAGCACCCCGGCGTTGGCGATCAGGATGTCGATGCGGCCCCAGTGGTCCATGGCGTCCTTGGCCATGCGCGCCACGCCGGCGTCGTCGGTGACCGAGGAACCGTTGGCGATGGCTTCGCCGCCCAGGGCCTTGATCTCTTCGACGACCTTGAGCGCCGCCTCGGACGAGCCGCCCGAGCCGTCCACCGAGCCGCCCAGGTCGTTGACCACGACCTTGGCGCCGCGCCGGGCCAGTTCCAGGGCGTGCTGACGGCCCAGGCCGCCGCCGGCCCCCGTCACGATCGCCACCTTGCCGTCGAAGCGGACGTCCGCCATCGCTATGTCTCCCGTCGAATGGGGTTGAAGTTCCGTCGGCGCCTTTTGCGCGCCCGCCCGGCAGAGCGTCAAGCCAGGCCGCGCGCGGCCCGGTTGTCCCCATTTTGGGTATCTGCGCAGGCGACGCGCCTCGCGCGCCCATGGAGAGTTGGTGTTTCGGGACCGACATGCGAGCGGGATGGCGAGACGCCTTGAAATGAAAGGGACCGCGGGCGCTCCGGCGCGCCCAGGCGGGAGCGGGAGGGTCGGACGGGGCGGGGACGCCGGGCCGGCCGAGACCGATCTGCGCCGGATCAACTGGGCGCTGCGCGCCTACGCCCGGTCCTCGGCCGCCCTGATCCACTTCCAGACCTTCGAGGACCTGGTCACCCGCCTGTGCGACGCCATCGTCGGCGAGGACCAGTATGTGCTGGCGGCCGTGGCCCTGGTCGAGGACGCGCCCGGCCTGCCGATCCGGCTGATCGCCGGCGCCGGCCCGGCCCTGGGCTACATCGACGGCATGGTGCTGAGCTGGCAGGCGGGGGCGCCGGGCGGCGACGGGCCCGCCGGCCAGTGCGTGCGGTCAGGCCAGCCCCTGTTCATGCGCGACGCCCTGACCGAGCCGATGTTCCTGCCCTGGCGCGAGCGGGCCCGGCGGTTCGGCATCCGCTCCAGCGTCACCGTGCCCTTCACGCGCGAGGGCCGGGTGATCGGGGTGTTCATGATCTACGGCCAGGCCCCCGACGCCTTCGGCCCGCAGGAGGTGGCCCTGTTCGACGAGCTGGGCGCCGAACTGGCCTTCGCCATGGGCCTGATCGAGGAGCGGGCGAGGCTGAAGGCGGCGGAAGAGGCGCGGCGGGCGGCCGAGGCGGCCACCCGGGAGGCCCAGGCGGAACTGGCCCGCGTGGCGCGCCTGCTGCTGGTGGGTGAATTCGCCTCGTCCATCGCCCACGAGATCAATCAGCCGATCGCCGCGGTGGCCACCAACTGCGACGCCGGCCTGCGCTGGCTGGACCGCGACCCGCCGAACCTGGCCAAGGCGCGCGAGGCCCTGCAGCGCGGCCTGCGCGACGCGCACCGGGCGGCCGACGTGGTCAAGCGCACGCGCGCCATGCTGACCCGCGAGGACCCCAGGTTCGCGCCCGTCGACCTGAACGAAGCCCTGTCGGAGGTGCTGCTGTTCACCCAGGCGCAGCAGCGCCAGTCCGGCGTGCGCGTCCGCCTGGACCTGGCGCCTGACCTGCCGCCCGCCTGGGGCGACCGGGTGCAGCTACAGCAGGTGATGCTGAACCTGGTGATGAACGCGCTGGAGGCCATGAAGGCCCACGCCGGGCGCGGCTCGCTGACGCTGCGCACCGCCGTCGCCGGGGAGGGCGAGGTGATGGTCGAGGTCGCCGACCGGGGACCGGGCCTGGACGCCTCCATGGCCGGGCGGCTGTTCGAACCCTTCGTCACCACCAAGGCCGGCGGCATGGGGCTGGGCCTGGCCCTCTCGCGCTCGATCCTGGAGGCCCACGGCGGGCGGATCTGGGCCGAGGGGCGGCCCGGAGGCGGGGCGGTGTTCCGCTTCACGTCGCCCACCGGGCCGGGGAGGGCGGCATGAGCGAAGCGCCGGCGACGGTGCTGGTGGTGGACGACGATCCGGCGGTGCGCGAGGCGCTGGACAGCCTGCTGCAGTCGGTGGGGTTCGAGGTCAGGCTGTATGGCGCGGTGCAGGCCTTTCTCGACGCGCCGCTGCCGGACACCCCCGCCTGCCTGGTCCTCGACGTGCGCCTGCCCGGCCGCAGCGGCCTGGACCTGCAGGACGAACTGGCCAGCATCGGCCGGCGGCTGCCGGTGGTGTTCATCACCGGCCATGGCGACATCCCGATGTCGGTGCGGGCCATGAAGGCCGGGGCGGTGGAGTTCCTGACCAAGCCGTTCCGCGAGCAGGATCTGCTGGACGCCATCCAGACCGGGCTTCGCCGCGACGCCCAGAGGCGGGCCGAGGACGCGGCCCGGCGCAGGCTGCGGGAACGCTACGAAGGACTGAGCCCCCGCGAGCAGCAGGTGATGGCCCAGGTCACGGCCGGGCGCCTGAACAAGCAGATCGCCGGCGACCTTGGCCTCAGCGAGGTGACGGTGAAGGTCCATCGCAGCCAGGTGATGCGCAAGATGGACGCCGCCTCCCTGCCCGATCTGGTGCGCATGGCCGACCAGCTCGGCCTGCGCGGCGCCGGCGCCTGACCCATACCTTGGTATAGTTCGCCCACACCTCAGGGCGAACGGGCGGCGCCAATGTCGCTCTTCTGCCCCGGGCGGTTCGGCGCGATGGTCCGCGGGCGCCGCGGGGGCAGGTCCCCGGCGGTGACATCCGCCTTCGACCCCACGGCGCGCCGTCGCCCATGGAGGGACGCGCCCGCGTGCCATCCGACCGATCCCCGCGCGTCGCCATCGTGGACGACGAACCGGCTTTCCGCGAGGCGTTGGAGAGCCTGCTGGGCGCGTTCGGGATCGCGGCCGTGGGGTTCGAAACGGCCGAGGCCTTCCTGGCGTACGGCGAGCGGGGGCGCCTGTTCTGCCTGCTGCTGGACATGCAGATGCCCGGCCTGGGCGGGCTGGCGCTGCAGGAACGGCTGGTCTCGGAGGGCGAGAGCCTGCCGGTGATCTTCATCTCGTCGCGCGACGACGCGCCCTCGCGCGATCGCGCCATGGCGGCGGGGGCGCTGGCGTGCCTGGGCAAGCCCTTCGACCGTGACGCGCTGCTGGCCCTGCTGGCCGAGGCGCAGGCGCGGCGGCCCGCGGATCCCGCCCAGGGCTGACGGCCTTATACGAACGTCTAGGCCGACTATCCTCAATCGGGTCCCGACCGTCCTCAAGCGCAATGGCGCCGCTTCGGCTCCGGCCCCTAGATTGGGGCCATGATCCGGTTCCCGCCTCCAGAGAGCGACCCCTCCGTGCCCGACATCCAGACCCTGTTGCCCAAACTCAGCATCCGCCAGCACGAGGTGGCGCTGTGCATCCTGGAGGGCGACACCAACGCCCAGATCGCCGCCTACCTCGACCTGTCCCGCTCGTCGGTCGAGCGGCATGTGGCGGCGGTGCTGAAGGCGGTGGGCGCGCGGCGCAAGTCGGATCTGATGGAAGCGGAGACGGCGCGCCTGCGCGACGGGCGTCCGGGCCTGCACCGGGCGCTGCCGGCCAACGACAACTTCGGCGAGGCGCCGGCGGCGCGCCGCGCGACGGGCCGGGGCGTGCCCATCTGGTAGGGCGGCGGTCGGCCGCTTCTAGCCCTTGGGGCCCTTCAGGAACTTCACCAGCACGCGCTGACCGATCAGGAAGGGCGTGCCGTCGGCGCTGACCACCACTTCGACCACCCGGTCGTCGCTGCGCTCGGAGGGGTCGTCCGACTGCAGCTTGCGCGCGCCGAACACCGCCGCGCGGCGCAGCACCTTGCCCTTGAACACGTGAGCAGGGTCCGATTCCGACAGGATCTCCACCGCCTGGCCGATGCTGACGAAGGGCACCGCCGCGTCGGTGAGTTCGGCGCGGACGATGCGCGGCGTCGCCGGCTCCAGGTCGAACATCGTGGAGACGTTAAGGGTCGAGGCGCCCAGGCCCGGATTGGCGTAGCGGCGGGCGATGCGGCCGTTGGCGGGCGCACGGATGATGGTCAGCTCCTCGCTGTACTGGGCCTGGGCGAGGCGGGCCTGGGCGGCGGCGATGGCGGCCTGCTGGGCCTGCAGCGCGGCTTCCGCCTGGGCGATGGCGTCACGGGCCTGGTCGAGCTGCTGGCCGGCGATCCAGTTGCCGGCGGCCAGGCGCGAGAGGCGATCGTATTCCCGCCTGGCGGTGCGGATCTGCACCTGGGTGGCGGCGATCTGGGCCTTGGCGGACTGCACGTCGGCGGCGGCCGTCTGGGCGGCCAGGCGCGGCACGTCGTCCTCCTGGCGGGCCAGGACCTGGCCCTTGGTGACGGTGTCGCCCTCGTGGACATAGACCTCGCGCACCACGCCCTGGGTGCGGGCGGCCACCTGGATGACGCCGCCCTCGACGTCCGCCTTGCCGGCGGCGATGGCGGAGTAGGGGCTGTCCACCGGCTTGGCGGCCGCCGCGGCGACGGCCTGGCGGTGCGCCTTGGCGCCGCGCAGCATCACGAAGCCCGCCGCTCCGGCCGCCAGGATGACGACCGGGATGATCCAGAAAGACCGGCGTCGCAGGAAGCTCGGCATGGGGTGTCAGACTCCGATAGGGGTCTGTGAGGCGGCCTCGGCGTCCGCGTCGGGCTCGCGCCGGCGGTCGTCCAGGATGCGGCCGTCCTCGATGTGGATGACGCGGTCGGCGTAGGCTTCCAGCCGCGGGTCGTGGGTCACGCAGATCACCGCCGCGCCATGCTGCTTGGCGGCCCGGCGCAGCAGGCGGATGACGATCTGGCCGTTCTCGCCGTCGAGGGCCGAGGTCGGTTCGTCGGCGAACAGCAGCTTGGGCTGCTTGGCCAGGGCGCGGGCGATGGCGATGCGCTGCTTCTCGCCGCCCGAGAGTTCCGACGGCCGCTGGTGCATGCGCGGCCCGAGGCCCACTTCGGTGAGGGCGTCCACGGCCATCTTGCGGGCCACGTCCGGCGCGTGGCCCTGGTACTTCAGCACCGTGGTCACCTGCTGCAGGGCGGTGAGGGCGCTGAACAGGTTGAAGCCCTGGAAGATGAAGCCGCAGTAGTCGAGGCGAAACTTGTCGAGCTTGCCGGACGGCAGGTCCCAGAGGCTCTGGCCGAGCGCCCGCACCTCGCCCTGGTCCGGCCTGAGCAGGCCCGACAGGGCCGCCACCAGGGTCGACTTGCCGGAGCCGGAGGGTCCCATGACCATGGTGACGTCGCCGTGGCGGGCGTCGAAGTCCACCGACTTCAGCACCTCGACATAGGTGCGGCCGGTCTTGAACCGCTTGGTCAGCCCTTTGGCGACAAGAGCGACCGGGGGCGGGACGGCGACGGAAGACAGAGGCTGGACGGTCATCGCAGCAGGTCCGCCGGCTGGCTCTTCTTGAGGATGCCCAGGCTGATCAGGCCGGAGAGGGCGGCGACGACCATCAGCATCACGGTCACGGCGATCACCGGCGAGGGCCGGAACACCATCGGCAGGCCGGCCGCGGCCGCCAGCATGGCGATCAGGGTGGTCAGGACCGCCGTCATGGCGACGCCCGCGACGCCGACCCACAGGGACATCTCCACCACGATCATCCGCAGCGAGCCCATGGAGACGCCGAGCGCGCGCAGGGAGGCGAACTCCTTGATGCTGGCCAGGATCGCCCCCCGCAGGGTCATGGAGGTGATCAGGATGCCGATCGCCCCGCCCAGGAAGACGCAGAAGCCCAGCAGGATGCCGATGATCTGCTCCTTCATGATGGTGGCTTCGTTGGCCTTGGCCAGTTCGTCGCGGGTCCAGGCGCGGTAGGCCTTGTTGGAGGCGGCGTTGAGCTGGTCGCGGACGATCTCGGCCCGGGCGGGGTCCCTGATCCGCACCATCAGGGGGCCGGAGCGGGGGCCGGAGTCGGCCATGCCGAGGCGGCGCAGGGTGTCGCGGCTCATCACCACGTCGACGTTGTTGATGTTGGGATAGCCGGTCAGGACGCCGCGCAGATAGACGGTGTGGCCGTTGAGCGAGGCCTTGTCGCCGACCTTGACCCCCAGGCGGGGCAGGGCGGTGCGGTCGACAACGATGGCGCCCGGCTCGGTGAGGGCCAGGCGAATGGCCTCAGGATAGTCGGTGGGCAGGGTGACGGCGCCCTCGCGGGTGTCGACCACATTGATGCCGACGAAGGTGGTGACCTGCTTCTGGCCGGGGCCGGGGGTGTTGACCCACTGGGCGCCGCGGCCCTCCAGGGTGCCGACCTCGACGACGTCGGGGTTGAGGTAGATCAGCGGCTTGATGCGCACGGGCAGGCCGTTGGAGCTGTTGACCAGGCTCTCGGACTTGGGGGCCAGGATCATGATGTCGGCGCGCGAGCGCTCGATGGTCGCGGTGGCGCCTTTGACGATGCCGGCGAAGAGGCCGATCAGGGCCAGGACCAGCAGGCCGGCGCACGCCAGGGCGATGATCGCCGCCAGGTACCGCCGCCATTCGTAGATCAGCGTCGCCAGGGCCAGCGACATGAGCCACCCCCGTTTGCGACCCCAGGTGGCGGGATAGCGGCCCTGTGCGGGGGACCCCAGTTAAATCGCGGTAAGCTGTCGCGCCCGCCTTGGCCGGGGCCGTTCGATGGCGCACAATCTGTTTCGAGGAAACGCAAGACAAGGTCCGCCAACGGGCAAGATGATCAAGTTCGTCACGGCGGCGCTGGCCGCCCTCCTGGCCCTGCCCATCGCCCTGGCCGCCCATGCGGAAGAGGGGATGTGGACCTACGACGATTTCCCCAGCGTGCAGGTGGAGCAGACCCTGGGCGTGCGCCTGGACCGCGCCTGGCTGGACCACGTGCAGGCCGCCTCGGTTCGTCTGACCACGGGCTGTTCGGCGGCGGTGGTCTCGCCCGACGGCCTGGCGCTGAGCAACCACCACTGCGTCATGCCCTGCGCCCACGACCTGTCCGGGCCGGGGGCCGACTACGTCCGCGACGGCTTCCTGACCGACGCGCGTTCGGAAGAGCGCAAATGCCCCGGCATGCAGGCCGAGGTGCTGATGGGCATCACCGACGTCACCGCCCAGGTGTTCGCGGCCTCGGCCGGCAAGTTCGGCGAGGACTATGTGGCGGCCCGGGAGGCGGCCATGTCCGGCGCCGAGAGGACCCTGTGCGGCGCCGATCCGCGCCTGCGCTGCCAGGTGATCAGCTTTTTCCGCGGCGGCCAGTTCAAGGTCTACAAGTACCACAAGTACACCGACGTTCGGCTGGTCTTCGCGCCCGAGTTCGCGGCCTCGTTCTTCGGCGGCGATCCCGACAATTTCAACTTTCCGCGCTTCGCCTTCGACTGCGCCTTCCTGCGCCTGTACGAGGACGGCAAGCCGGCCCGCACCCAGGACTTCCTGACCTGGTCGTCCGGCCCGCCGCAGAACGGCGAGGCGGTGTTCGTGTCCGGCAATCCGGGCGCCAGCGAGCGCCAGTTCACCGTCGCCCAGCTGGAAAGCCTGCGCGACGTCAACCTGCCGGTCGCCTCGCTGCAGCGCTCGGAACTGCGCGGGCGGCTGATCCAGTTCGCCGAGCAGAGCCCCGAGAACCGGCGCATCAGCACCGATCAGCTCTTCGGCCAGGAGAACGCCTTCAAGGTCTTCTACGGACGCCAGCTCGCCCTGGTCGATCCGGACTTCATGGCCGCGCGGCGCAAGGACGAGGCCGAGCTGAAGGCCAAGCTGGCGGCCGATCCCAAGCTGGCGGCCCAGATCGGCGATCCCTGGGGCGAGATCGAGAAGCTGCAGAAGGCCTATGCCGAGCAGTATGTGGTCTGGCGCCAGCTCGAGGGCGCGGCGGGCGGCGGCTCGGAGCTCTACCGCTACGCCCGCACCCTGGTTCGCGGGGCGCTGGAGCGGCCCAAGCCCACCACCCAGCGGCTGCCGGAGTTCGCCGACTCGCGCCTGCCCCTGGTGGAGAAGACCCTGTTCGACCATGCCGCCGTCGAGCCGGGGCTGGAGACCCTCTACCTGGAATTCTGGCTCTCCAAGACCCGTGAATACCTGGGCGCCGACAGCCCGGCGACGGTGATGGTGCTGGGTAAGGAGAGCCCCGAGGATCTGGCGCGGCGGCTGGTCGGCGGCTCCAAGCTGGCCGACCCGGCGGTGCGCCGGGCGCTGTGGGCCGGCGGCCTGCCGGCGATCACCGCCTCCACCGATCCGATGATCCAGTTCGTGCTGCGCACCGACCCGGTGTCCCGCGCCGCGCGACAGCTCTGGGAAGAGGAGGTCGCCGGGCCGATCGACCGGGCCAGCGAGCGCATCGCCCGCGTCCGCTTCGCCTTCTACGGGCCGAACATCTATCCGGACGCCACCTTCTCCCTGCGCCTGAGCTACGGGAAGGTGGCCGGCTGGACCTACAAGGGCGAGCAGATCGCGCCCTTCACCACCTTCGCCGGCCTCTACGACCGGGCCACGGGCGCCGAGCCCTTCCGTCTGTCGCCGCGCTGGGAAGCGGCGCGGGGCAAGCTGGACCCCGCCGTGGTGTTCAACTTCGCCACCACCAACGACATCCTGGGCGGCAATTCCGGCTCGCCGGTGGTGGACGCCAAGGGCCAGATCATCGGCGACGCCTTCGACGGCAACATCCACTCCATCGCCGGCGATTTCGTCTACGACGGCGCCCTGAACCGCACGGTGGCCCTGACCACCGACGCCATCACCGAGGCCCTGACCAAGGTTTACGGCCGCACGGCGCTGGTGAAGGAGCTGACGGCGCGCTGAGGGGGGCGGGCCACACCCAACCTCCGTCACCCTTGGGCGTCAGTCCCAAGGGCCCATGAACACATCAGGACGGGTGGCGCGCTTCGAAGGGCGCGCCAGGCGCGAACCTATCCGCGGTGCGACGCTCCGCTGCCGCTCGCGAATGCATCTCCTGAGATCATGGGTCCCCGGGACTGACGCCCGGGGATGACGGTGGGGGGAGGGGAAGGGGCCTCATCAGACCCCACCCCACCCCTTCTCTTCGCGGCCGAAACCGCCCCGCCCCAATCGCGCCACAGGCCTTAACGCGGCCCGTCCGTCGCCGCGAAACTGGACCGGATTTCGCAATCCTCGGGCCTGCGCCGCCCTTGTCCCGGCGTCCGGGGGTCGGTGACCCGCGGCCACACGAGGAACAACACAATGAGCATCTCCTCAGTCAATGTCTCGACCCTGCTGCAGCAAATGCAGCAGTCGTTGTTCAGCTCTTTGGACAAGAACGCGGACGGCGTTCTCTCTCAGAGTGAGTTTCAGTCGATCGGGCAGAATGTTCCCGGTTCGGCAAATACTGCTGCGTCAAGCGCGTCGACCAGCACCTCCACGGTGCAGGCGACCTCGCTGGCGGTCTCCGCACAGAGTTTCAGCAATGAAATCCTGAAATCACTGCTGTCGCTGCAGAGCGACGGGACATCCAGTCTTGGCCAGGACCCGTTCCTCGCCCAGGCCGGCAGCGCCCTGACCAGCTTCGATCCCGCCTCGGCGGCCTCGAACCTGGAGCAGAGCTACGGGACCGACGGCTCGATGACGCAGAGCCAGTTCGAGAGCGCCTTCCAGAGCCTGTCGGGCGATTCCGCCCAGGGCTCGGGCCAGGTCGGCCATCACCACCACCATGGGCCTCCGCCCCCGGACGGCGGCGATCCGACCCAGCAGGCGGACGCGGCCTTCAAGGCGGCGGACAGCGATGGCGACGGCAAGCTCTCGACGTCCGAGCTCACCAGCTACCTGACCTCCCAGCAGCAGGCGGCCGAGCAGGGGGTGGCCCAGTACCAGGCCGCCAGTTCGCTGATCAGCGGGTTCATGAGCGACCTGCTGGCGGCGCTGAAGGACGGCTCCGCCACAACGGCTTCGACCACCGCCGCCACGGCGGTCACGGCCTGACCTGACGGGCCGGAGGTTCGCCTCCGGCCCGATTTTCTTTGACGGCCCGGGCTGTCACAGTGGCGCCTGAAGAGAGGCGCCCGATGACCACCCCCCGATCCAAGCCATTCCGCCTCGCCGCGATCCTGGGCGCCCTGCTGGCCCTGGCGCCGGCTCCGGGCCTGCGCGCCAACGACTCCAGCGCCGAGCTGAAGTCCGGCGGCCTGGTGCTGACCAAGGACCCGGCCATCGAGATGCGGTCGGAGGACCTCTACATCTCCGCCAAGCAGGTGCGCGTGCGCTACCGCTTCGCCAACACCTCGGCCAAGGCCGTGACCATCCTGGTCGCCTTCCCGATGCCCGACATCACCATCGAGGGCGAGGACGACAACATCTCGGTGCCCACCGAGGACCCGCGCAACTTCCTGGCCTTTTCCACCACCGTCGACGGCCGGCCGGTCCAGGCCCAGGCCGAGCAGAAGGTGTTCGCCAAGGGGGTGGAGCGCACCGCCTACCTGCGCGCCCTGGGCGTGCCGCTGGCTCCGCACCTGCAGGCGACCAACAAGGTCCTGGACGCCCTGCCCAAGGCCAAGAAGGACGAGATCATCCGCCTCGGCCTCGGCCAGATCATGGAATACGACGCCGGCAAGGGGTGGGAGCGCCACCTCTATGCGACCTGGACGCTGAAGACGACCTACTGGTGGCGCCAGACCTTCCCGGCCGGGCGCGAGGTGACGGTGGAGCACCGCTACAAGCCCTCGGTGGGCGAGACGGCCGGCACGTCGTGGGGCGCGTCCTACTTCCCGTCCGATCCCAGCTATGCGGCGCAGCGGGCCCACTATTGCGTGGACGACGGCTTCCTGGCGGCGATCAAGGCCACGCCCCACCGGCCCGACGTGGAGTTCGCGCCGTTCACCGAGCAGCGGATCGAATACATCCTGTCCACCGGCGCCAACTGGAAGGCCCCGATCGGCGACTTCCGGATGGTCATCGACAAGGGCGACGCCTCGTCCCTGGTCAGCTTCTGCGGCCAGGGGGTGCGCAAGATCAGCCCCACCCAGTTCGAGGTCCGCTACCACGACTTCACCCCGACGAAGGAGGTGTCGGTGCTGATCCTGAAGCTGATGACGGGGGCGACGCCGTAGGGGGGCGCAACCTTCGTCACCCCGGCCAAGCGCAGCGCGAGCCGGGGCCGGCCTCTCCGGCGTCCAGACGAACTCGCATGAGGAACCGGCCCGGCCGGCCCCGGATCGGCGGCGCTGGCGCGCCTTGTCCGGGGTGACGAGGGGTGGGCCGGCGGACCGCCGTGCCTAGGGCGTGGCGATCACCAGCGGGGTCGAGCCGCTGTCGGAGAAGTGGCGGTTGAGGTCGGTCTGGACCAGAATCGCGCCGGGGGCCGGGCGGGTCACGCGCAGGTCGCTGAGCCAGGACCAGTCGCCCAGGGCAAAGCTCTCCTGGCCCTTGGGCGACAGGCGATAGAGGGCCTTGGCGCTGACCGCCCACACGGCGTCGCCGTCGGCGGCGATGCCGTAGAAGGGTTCTGAAGATCCCGCCGCCGGGTGGTCGAGGACGGTGGTCTCGGCGTCGCCGCAGAGGCGCACCAGGCGCCCGCTGGTCGTCGCCTGGGCGAGGCCGTAGGCGCCGAGGACGCAGGCCGGGTGCTGGGGATCGGCGGCCAGGCCCGTGACGGGCAGTGTGGTCCGCGAAACAGCGGCGCCCGAACGGGTGTCGATCCGCTCCAGCCGGCCGCCGCCCTTGCCGGCGTTCCAGCCGACATAGATGGCCGAGCCGTCGCTGGCGGCGGCCAGGCTCATCACCGCCGGCGGCGGCGGGGGCGGATCGCGCCGCAGCCGCGTCTCTCGCCAGCGCGACGCATTGCGGTCGAGCGTCCACAGCTTCGTGCGGCCGACAAGCCGGGGTCCTGACGCCGACATGGCCAGGCCCTGCGGCCCCTCGGCGGTGGCCGCCAGCAGGGGCGGCAGCTCGAACATCCGCGAGCCCTTGACCACATAGATGCTGTAGCGCGACTGGGCGGGGGTCGGGGCGGGCAGGTCGGCGCGGCGGCGCAGGGCCCAGACCTCGCCCTTCCATTTGGCCACGTCGATCAGGCCGTTGGGAATCTCCACGTGGCGGATGCCGGTGGCGGCGTCGATGGCCACCAGGGCCCCGAAGCTGGAGATCCACAGCTTGCCGCCGCTGGCGACGCCCGCGCGCACGTCCTTGCCGATCAGGCCGTCCGCGCCCGGATCATTGGCGACGGCGAGGGCGGGCGTCAGGGCGAGCAGGGCGGCGGCGGCCAGGCCCAGCCAGGGGCGTCGATCGGTCATTCGTCCTCGTCATGGCCCAGCGCCCGTCAGCCCCCTCCTGGCACGAGGAAGGTGGCGAGGCTAGGGCGCCCTGTCCTTCGGACGGCCCGTTTTCGTGCGCGCCCTTGCGCCGGAGGCCGCCTTCAGGATCAATCGTGCCTCGCCGCGCCGTGGGGCGGAGTCGGGGGACGCATGTTCGAACTGCAGAACGCCCAGAGCCTGGTGGGAATCGCCTTCACCATCGGCCTGTGCTGGGTCTTGTCGGAAGCGCGGGGGCGTTTTCCGTGGAAGCTGGCCATCGGCGCCATCCTGGTCCAGGCGGCGATGGTGGGCCTGCTGTTCGGCCTGCCCGCCTCGCGCGGGGCCCTGCTGGGGGTCGGCCAGGCGGTGGACGGCCTGTCGGCCAGCACCCAGGCGGGCGTGCGGTTCGTGTTCGGCTTCCTGGCCGGCGGCGACGCCCAGCCGTTCGCGGTGACCGACCCCGGCTCGCTGTTCGTGTTCGCCTTCCGGGTGCTGCCGGTGATCCTGGTGATCTGCGCCCTGTCGGCCCTCTTGTGGCACTGGCGGATCCTGAAGTGGGTCACCCAGATCTTCGGCGTGATCTTCGAGAAGACCATGGGGCTGCGCGGCGCCCCGGCCCTGGCCACCGCCGCCACCGTGTTCATGGGCCAGGTGGAGGGCCCGATCTTCATCCGCAGCTACCTGGCGACCCTGTCGCGGTCGGAGCTGTTCATGCTGATCGCGGTGGGCATGAGCTGCGTCTCCGGCTCGACCATGGTGGCCTACGCCACCATCCTGAAGTCGGTGCTGCCCAACGCGGCGGCGCACGTGCTGACGGCCTCGCTGATCAGCGCCCCGGCCGGCATCCTCCTGGCGCGCATCCTGGTGCCGCGCGACCCCGAGGCCGAGAAGCCTCAGGCCATGGATCCCGGCGCCGCCAAGGTCTACGAGAGCTCCATCGACGCCCTGATCAAGGGCACGGGCGACGGCCTGCAGATCGTGCTCAACGTCGCCGCCACCCTGATCGTGTTCGTCTCCCTGATCGCCATGGTCGACGGCCTGCTGGGCCTGCTGCCCAACCTCGGCGGGGCGCCGATGAGCGTCGAGCGGGGCCTGGGGGTGATCTTCGCGCCCCTGGCCTGGGCGCTGGGGATCAGCTGGAAGGAGGCGCCGGCCGCGGGCTCCCTGCTGGGGGTCAAGCTGGTGCTGACCGAGTTCACGGCCTTCATTGACCTCTCCAAGATGCCCGCGGCGGTGATTTCGGACCGCACGCGGGTGATCATGACCTACGCCCTGTGCGGCTTCGCCAACATCGCCTCCGTGGGCATCAACGTGGCCGGCTATTCGGTGCTGGTGCCCGAGCGGCGCAAGGAGGTGATGGGCATGGTCTGGAAGGCGATGATGGCCGGCTTCCTGGCCACCTGCATGACCGCCTCGGTCGTGGGGCTTCTGCCGGCCTCGCTGTTCGGGCATTAGGGTCGCAAGACCAAAGCCACGGAGGACGCCTTGAAGCTCTATGACGCGCGGCGCGCGCCCAACCCCCGGCGGGTGCGCTGGTTCCTGGCCGAGAAGGGCGTCGACACCGAGGGCGGCGGCGATATCGAGATCGTTCCGCTGGACTTCTTCGCCGGCGACCACAAGACGCCCGAGTACCTGGCCCGCACGGGCATCGCCCAGGCGCCGGCCCTGACCCTGGACGACGGGACCACCATCACCGAGTCCCTGGCCATCTGCCGCTATCTGGAAAGCCTCTATCCCGAGCCGAACCTGTTCGGGCGCGACGCCCGGGAGGCGGCGTTCATCGAGATGTGGACCCGACGGGCCGAGATGATGGCCGCCATCCCCCTGATGCTGGCCGTCCGGCACGGCCATCCGGCCCTGGCGGCGCTGGAGACCCAGGTCCCCGCCGTGGCCGACAACAACCGCGAGGGGGCCGAGCGGTCCATGCGGTTCTTCGACCGGCGGCTGGGCGAGAGCGAGTGGCTGGCGGGGGACCGGGTGACCATCGCCGACGGCGTGCTGTTCATCGGCATGGACTTCGCCCGCATGGTGAAGTTCGCGCCCCGGCCCGAGCACAAGAACCTCAATCGCTGGCTGGACGCCATCCGCGCGCGGCCCTCGGCGGCGGCGGGAACCTGATGGCCCGCGCCGTCTTCACCGCCGGGGCCATGGCCCTCTCGATGCTGGGCGCCGCCCTGGCCCAGCCGGCCGCGCCGCCCGCCGCCGCGCCCGACAAGCCCGCGCCCAAGCCGCCGTCGGAGACGGTGCTGGTGGGTCCCACCGGCAAGACCCTGAAGATCACGCCGCATGTCCTGGCCGGGCTCGACCGCGAGCAGGCGACCATGGTCAACCACAGCCAGCCCCATACCTACGAGGGCGTGCGCCTGACGGAACTGCTGCGCCTGGTGGACGCCCCCACTGGCGCGCGGGTGCACGCCGAGGCGGTGAAGGACTTCCTGGTGGTGACCGGCGGCGACGGCTTTCGGGCCGTGCTCTCCCTGGCCGAGACCGACGGCAGCGTGCAGGCCCATCCGGTGATCCTGGCCGACAGGATGGACGGCGCCCCGCTGACCGCCCACGACGCCCCCTACCGCCTGGTGGTGGACGGCGACAAGAAACCCTCGCGCAGCGTCTATGCGGTGACGCGCATCGAGGTGAAGGTGCTGCCGTAGGGGGTGAGGGCGGCTAGATTGGTGCGGCCGCCCTGCGCCCCCTCCGTCACGTCGGGCTGACGCCCGCCGCGCCACCTCCCCCGCGTCGCCCTGAAGGGCTCGCATGGGAGGAGGGATGATTGCGCGATTTTCTCCTCCCACGCCCAACGAGGCGGGGGAGGGGGACCATTCGGCGAGCCGCCGAATGGTGGAGGGGGCGCAAAGCCGCGAAGGCGAAATCCCCCTATCCCACCCCCATCCAGTCCAGGATCTCGCCGTTGATCTCGCGCGGGTAGGTGTGGCTGAGGTCGGCGATCTCGCGGTAGGTGACGGCGGCGCCGGCGGCCTGCAGGGCCGCGTGGGCTTCGCGGGCCATGGCGACGGGGAACATCCAGTCCAGGGCGCCGTGGGTCAGGAAGATCGGCAGGCCCGTCATCCGTTCCGGGTCGGCCATCTCGGCCAGGAAGGGATGGAAGGCGGCCGCGATGGGGGCCAGGTGGGTGAACGCCGAGGCGGGCTCCAGGCCGCTGACATAGGTGAAGGTGCCGCCGTCGCTCATGCCGGTGAGCAGCATGCGGGAGGCGTCGATACTCCAGCGCCGGCGCACCTCGTCCAGAATCTCCTCCAGGTTCGGGGTGTCGATGTCGCGGCCGGTGAGGGCCCAGGTGTCGCCGATCGCCGTGGGGGTGACCAGGATGGCGCCGCGGGTGCGCGCCTCGCGCAGCCAGGTCCACAGGAAGCTGCGGCCGTTGCCGCTGCCCCCGTGCAGGGCGACGACAAGGGGCCAGGACCGGTCGGACGTGTAGTACTCCGGCACATAGAGCGAGAAGCCGCCGCGCTCGCCCGGTTCGCCGCCGCCGTGCATCACGCCGGCGTCCTCGCGCGGGTCGGCCTGGACCAGGCGAAGCTGCAGGTCGGCGTCGCCGCGCGCGGCCGGGTCGAGGAAGAAGCGGCTGACCGGCGGCAGGCCGGCGGCCAGGGGATAGAGGGCCTCCAGGGCGCGCGGCAGGTAGCGCAGGGCGCGGAAGACGCCGCGCAGGCCGTCGGGATGCTGGGGCGCCGCGCGCAGGGCCTCGAAGGCGACCAGCACCTCGTCGATGGCCGCCTCCAGGCGCTGGCGCACGCCGGCCAGCCGCTCGGGCCAGGCCTCGAGCCGGGGGCGCAGGGCGCGCAGGGCCTCGTCAGGGGCGCCCACCTGGGCCATCACCCGGGCGAAGTCCGGAGGGTTCAGGTGGCGGCCGACGAAGGCCAGGGCTTCCAGCGACTGCAGCAGCGGTGGCAGCAGGGCCACAAGGTCGTCCAGGCCGGCGTCGTCCATCCGTGTTCTCCCGGCCTCCCCGCGCGCGCTTTGGCGTCAGCCTAGCAAAGCCGGGCGCGCTTGGGTCAAGCGATCCGCGGCCGTTGCGGTGGATCAAGGCCGAGCGCTCGCCGAACGGCCAACACTGCGGCTTCGAGACCCATCCGGAGCCTTCGCGCCATGAAGACCATCGCCAGGTTCGCTCCCGGCCGCTGGCTGCGGGGCCTGATCGTTCTCCTCAGCCTGGCCATGGCGACGCCCAGCCTGGCGGCCGGCTACTGGCGCTATGCCGGCTCCGCGGTCACGCCGCCGCAGTCCCAGCTCGACCTAGCCAAGCCGCTGCCGGGGCGCACCTTCGAGCAGAAGATCAATGGCGCCTTCCAGGCGGCGGGGTCCGGGGCGGGGACGCTGAACCTGTCGTTCAAGACCGATGACGTCGACCGGCGGGTGTTCCTGACCACCGTGACGTTCAGCTTCACCGCCGACGCCGACATGCAGAGCCTGACGCCCGGCCAGAAGCTCAGGTTCCACGGGGTGCTGGCCACGGGCGGCAATGCGCTGGCCAAGGCGCTGCCCTCGCGGGGCAGCGGCAAGATGGCCGCGGGGAACGGCGACTATTTCCTGTCGACCGAGTCGCTGATCGACCAGCCGGCCAGCGGCGATGGCGTGTTCGAGGTCCCGCGCGGCAGCGGCCAGGGCGACAAGCTGATGATCTATGCGGCGGGCTACATCGGCTCGGCCGGCGGGCTCGGCGGCCGTCTGGAACTCTACTACGACTGGGTGGCCGACGCCTCGCCGCCGCCGCCGCCGCCGCCTCGGCCGACCGGGGGCGACGGCCATGATCGCGGCGGCCAGCAGGCCGGCGATTCCCTCGGCTCGGTCTGGGACGTGGAGGAGGTGAACGGCCAGTGGCGCGGGACCTGGACCCGCCGGCCAGGCACGGACATCTTCGACGCGGTGTGGCGCAATACGTCCACGGGCGGCGAAGTGCGCGACGTGATCCGCATCGCCCGCGTCGCCGGCAGCCAGGTGACCCTCTCGCGCGATGGCGTCAGCGGGACCTACACAGGAACCCTCAGCGCCGACGGCCGGTCGATCGCCGGCACGGCGTCCTGGTACCAGCCGGGCTGGACCTGGTCGGCCCGGATCGGCGGCGGGGGCGGCGGCTATGGCGGCCAGGCCTCCGGCGGCGGCCACCACGACGAGTCCGGCGGTGATGCCGACCGCCCCGGCGGTTATGGCGACACGTCCGGCCGCGGCGCTTCGGGGCGCGGGTCGTCCGGCTACGCCGATCGCGGCGACGCCGGCGAAGACCATGGCGGCGGCTCGCACGCGTCCGGCGGCTATGATCGCGGAGCTTCGGCCCAGCACGCCGACCGCACCCTGTTCGACAACTGGAACACCGCCGCCTGCGGCTTCACCGACACGGCGACCCTGACCGTGGACGCGCCGATCCACCTCAGCCGCATCGACCTGTGGTTCAACTGGCAGGCCGGCGAAGGGTCGGTGACCTACACGGTGTCGGCCAACGGCCAGGCCTTCGGCGGCGGGACCCTGACGCGGGGCGACTGCGACCCGTACCAGGGCGCCTGGTGCGTCGCCCGCGACGCGCCGGATATCGACCTGCAGGCCGGCCGCTACGAGATCCGCGCCGCGCGCGCCGGCCTCTGCCAGAACGGCGGCAGCGGCGGGGCGGGCTTCATCAAGGCCTATGGCTACGACGCCGACGACCGCTAGACGGCAGATTCGGCGTCCGGCAGGCGGGCCTCGCCCGCCACCGGGCCGGCGATGAGCTCCAGCGAGCGCACCCGGTCGGCGAGGGTCGGGCCCACCGCCATGACGAACAGCTCGTCGGCCCCGGCGGCGCGCGCCTTGTCGGCCAGGACGCCGCGGACGGTCGGCCCGTCGCCGGCGATGGAGCGGGCGATCACGGCGTCCAGGCGGGGATCGCCCTTGAACCGGTCAAGATAGGCCTGGGCGGCCTCGAGGCTGGTGAAGCGCTGGCGCTCGCCGGTGAACATGGCCAGGCTCGCGGCCCGGCGCGGGGCGTCCAGGCGCTCGGCCTCGGCGGCGCTATCGGCGGCGAAGGCGATCAGGCCGGCGCCGGCGAAGGGCTCGGCGGCGAAGGGCGACGGCTCGAATGCCTGGCGATAGGCGGCGATGGCCGGCCCGGCGTCCGTGCGGGCGATGAATTCCGAGAACACCATGCCCACGCCGACGCGGGCGGCGAAGACCGAGCTCTCCACCGACGAGGTCAGCATGAAGAGGGCCGGATGACTGGGCCCGGCGGGGGAGGCGCGCACCCCGGCGGCCGGGTGGTGCGGCGGGAAGGGCTCCTTGCCGGCCGCGTCCAGCAGCCAGGCGTTCAGCAGGGCGAAGTACTGGGGAAACACCTCCGAGCTCTGCGAGCGCAGGGCCGCCCCGGTGCGGGCGTCGGCGCCCAGGGCGCGGCCGACGCCGAGGTCGATGCGGCCGGGCGCCAGGGCCTCCAGCTCCATGAAGGTCTCGGCCACCTTCAGCGGCGAATAGTTGGGCAGCATCACCCCGCCCGAGCCCAGCCGGATGCGGCGCGTGCGCTGGGTCGCCGCGGCGATCAGGATCTCCGGGCTGGCGCTGGAGAGGGTGGCGATGGAGTGGTGCTCGGCGAACCAGATGCGGTGGTAGCCCAGCCGATCGGCCGCCGCCGCCACCTCCAGGCTGTCGCGCACGGCCTCGGCCTGGGTTCCTTCGCCGGACACGGGCGACAGGTCGAGGACGGAAAGCCTGACGGTCATGACGGCCAGTATGGGGCGGGCCGAGGCCGGCGTAACCCCCGCGATGAGGTCCGCCGGGCCCTCACGTCTTGCGCCGCACCTTCTTGATGATGGCCGAATAGTTCAGCAGCGTCCGGCCGCCGGTGGTCACCTGGCCGCGAATGAAGACCAGGGAGCCGCCGGCGCGGACCACCTCGCCCCGCGATTCGATCAGCTCGCCCACGCGGGCGGCGTCGATGAATTCGCAGTTCATGGAGGCGGTCACCGAGCCGCCGCCGTCCAGGGCCGAGCCGGCGATGGCGAAAATCGCATAGTCGGCGAAGGTCATCAGGCAGCCGCCGTGCATGAACTCGCCGCCGTTCATGTGCTTGCGCTCGGCGCGGAAGGCGCAGACCGCCCCGCCGCCCGGCTCGCGCTTCATGTAGAAGGGTCCGGCGTGCATCTCGAAGGGGTCGGAACTGGAGATGCGCCAGCCGGCCCACTCGCCCGTCTCGACCACGCCGCCCCATCCGCCGGTTGCGTCTTCGCCGTCCATGCCCACTCCCAGGTCATTGCCGCCGGCGAACGCCAACTCTAGTTTGCCGCCGAACGCGACGGCCTTAGCGGCCTGGGGAGGGAAGATGCAAGGACGCATGCCGGCCGGGGGGAAGAACTGACCATGGCCCTCGACACCGAAACCCGCGACCAGCTGATCGACACCGTCCGCCGCTTCGTCACCGAACGCCTACGCCCGCTCGAGGCCCAGGTGGCCGAGGACGACGCCATCCCGCCCGAGATCATCGAGGAGATGAAGGGGCTGGGCCTCTATGGCCTGTCGATCCCCGAGGAATACGGCGGCCTGGACCTTTCCATGGAGGACGAGTGCCTGGTGGCGGTGGAGCTGGGCCGCACCAGCCCGGCCTTCCGCTCGGCCTTCGGCACCAATGTCGGCATCGGCAGCCAGGGCCTGGTGATGTTCGGCACGCCCGAGCAGAAGGCCAAGTGGCTGCCCGGCATCGCGTCCGGCGAGCTGGTCACCTCCTTCGCCCTGACCGAGCCCGAGGCGGGATCCGACAGCGCCGCGGTGCAGACCCGGGCCGTGCGCAGCGGCGACGACTACATCCTGAACGGCTCCAAGCGCTACATCACCAACGCCAACAAGGCGGCGCTGTTCACGGTGATGACCCGCACCAATCCCGAGGTGAAGGGCGCCGGCGGCGTCTCGGCCTTCGTGGTGCCGCGCGACCTGCCGGGCCTGACGGTGGGCAAGCCGGAAAAGAAGATGGGCCAGCAGGGGGCCCACATCTGCGACGTCAACTTCGACAACGTCCGGGTGCCGGCGGCCAACCGCCTGGGCGCCGAAGGCGAGGGCTTCAAGGTGGCCATGCAGGTGCTGGACCGCGGCCGGCTGCACATTTCGGCGGTCTGCATCGGCGTGGCCGAACGGCTGATCGCCGACTGCGTGGCCTACGCCACCGAGCGCAAGCAGTTCGGCCAGACCCTGTCCAACTTCCAGCTCGTGCAGGGGATGATCGCCGACTGCAAGACCGAGGCGATGGCCGCCAAGGCCCTGACGATGGAGACCGCCCGCAAGCGCGACGCCGGCGAGGGCGTCACCCTGGAGGCCGCGGCGGCCAAGTACTTCGCCTCCGAGATGGTCGGGCGGGTGGCCGACAAGGCGGTGCAGATCTTCGGCGGCGCCGGCTACATCGCCGACTACGGCATCGAGCGGCTCTATCGCGACGTGCGCATCTTCCGCATCTACGAGGGCACCAGCCAGATCCAGCAGGTGGTCATCGCGCGGGAGACGCTGAAGCGGGGCGGGTAGGGCGGCCCAGCCACTCCCAGCGGGGGATGACCGACCAGGGGTTCCGGGACGGCTGACGCATGGCGCCGTCAGCCGTCGCCGCCTTCGCGCATCCGGCGCTGCAGGATATCAGGAACGCGGCTTCCCATTCCGAACGCGGCGGCGACATCAGTGCGGCGCCGCGAGGTTGTGCAGGTCGTCGGCCACCGGCGATACCGGCAGGGGGCCGCGGCGCAGGGCCGGCGCGGCGTCGGGGTGGGCGCGCACCGCGCGCATCAGCTCCTGAACCGTCAGCACCCAGCCGAAGCTCCGTTCCTTATGGGTCTTGTGCAACTCTTCCATCGTCCTGTTCCCGTCGTGTTGTTTCATCTGGCAAGCGGAAGATCGCTTTTCGGGCGGTTGGTGACAAACGGGTCCTCCTGCTCTATGCATAAGCTCAGCTTATGTCTGATCCGCTCGCGACCATCCCGCTCAGCGCCATCCGGGTCTTCGAGGCGGCCGCCCGCCTGAAGAGCTTCACCCGCGCGGCCGACGAGCTGAATATCACCCAGGCCGCCGTAAGCTGGCAGGTGAAGGCCCTGGAACAGCGCCTGGGCCAGGCCCTGTTCCGCCGCCTGCCGCGCGAGGTCCTGCTGACGCCGTCGGGCGAGCGCCTGGCGCGCGCGGCCGGCGAGGCGGTCAACGTGCTGCGCGCGGCGCTGGCGGACATCACCGAGACGGCCGAGGGGGTGCTGGCCATCACCACCCTGCAGTCCCTGGCCACCCAGTGGCTGGCGCCGCGCCTGGGCGCCTTCCAGATCGCCAATCCCAGGATCGCCGTGCGCCTCGACACCACCGGCAGGATGGTCGACCTCACGCGAGACAACGTCGATGTCGCCATCCGCAGCGGCCACGGCCAATGGCCGGGGCTGGACTGCCTCTTCCTGTTCCCCTCGATCATCACGCCCCTGACCTCGCCGGCGCTGCTGGCCGAGCTGGGCGACGTGTCGCGACCGGAGGCCCTGCTGGCGGCGCCGCTGATCGGGGTGGAGGCCGACTGGGCCGCCTGGTTCGCGGCCGCCGGCGTGGCCGATGCGCCCTTGGCGGCGGGGCCCCGCTTCGCCTCGGACCTGCAGTCGGTGGAATTGGCCAGCGCCATGGCGGGGCAGGGTGTGGCCATGGGCTCACCGATCTATTTCGCCGCCGACATCGCCGCCGGGCGCCTGGTCCAACCTTTCGAGACCAGCATCGCCGCCTCGGCGGGGGTGTGGCTGGCCTATCCGACGGAGCGCCGCCGCTCGCCCAAGATCGCCGCCTTCCGCGACTGGCTGATGGCCGGCGTCGAGTCCGACCCGGTGATCGCCCGCTACCGCGACTTCGCCAACATCCCGGTGGTCGAGCCGCGGTGATCCGCCGGGGTCAGGTGACCCCGGTCTCGATGGCCAGGCGGACCAGGTCAGCGGTGCGCGAGACGCCCAGCTTGGACTTGATCAGGGTGCAGGCGTTGGCGACGGTCTTGTAGCCGACGCCCACGGCGGCGGCGATCTCGGCCAGGCTGGCCCCGGTGGCCAGCAGGCGCATGATCTCCAGCTCGCGCGGGGTCAGGTTGTCGAAGGACTGGGCGGCCTCGGCCCCCTGCACCGCCAGGGCCTGGGCGATCTCCGCCTCGACATAACGCGCCCCCGCCGCCACCCGCCGCACGGCGGTGATCAGTTCGTCCGGCGAGACGTTCTTGGTCACATAGCCGGCCGCCCCGGCCTCCAGCGCCCGCTTGGCGTAGAGGGGCTCGGCGTGCATCGACAGCACCAGAACCCGGCTGGTGTCCATCTGGATCAGCCGGCGCAGCAGCTCCAGGCCGCCCAGGCCCGGCAGGTTGAGGTCCAGGATCACCAGGTCCGGCCGCCGGGCGCGGGCCAGGACCAAGGCGTCGCGCCCGTTGCCCGCCTCCAGCACCTCGCCCAGGCCCAGCGGCGCCAACAGGCGTTTCAGGCCGTCGCGAACGATGGCGTGGTCGTCCACCAGCAGGATGGTCATGGCGCCGTCTCCGTCATGGCCGGCAGGCGCGCCAGCACCGTCCAGCCCTTGCCCGCCGGGCCGGGCTCGATGGTCAGCCGGCCCTGCGCCGCCGCCACCCGTTCGCGCATGCCGATCAGGCCGAACCCGCCGGCGGGCTCCTGGCCGTCCGGCCCGAGTTGGGCAGGCAGGGCCCCGGCGCCGTCGTCGCTGACCCGCGCGATGATCTCGCCGTCGGGGCCGAGGCTGACGGCGATCTCGATCCGCTGGGGCCGGCCGTGGCGCACGGCGTTGTTCAGCCCTTCCTGCACCACCCGATAGACCGCCTCACGGGCGGTCTCGTCGACGCCGCTTTCGTCGCCGGGCAAGGTCATGTCGAAGCGGATCTCGGGATGGCGCGCGCGCCAGAACGCCACCAGATCCTCGATCGCCGGCCCAAGTCCCAGCTCCACGAGCTGCGCTGGCCGCAGCCGGGCCAGGATGTCGCGCACCAGGCGCTGCATGTGGCCGACCGAGGCCTGGATCGCCTTGACCTGGCCGGCGGCCTCGTCCGGGCGGCCGGCGGCGATCAGCTGGGACACCATGGACGCATCGACATTGACCGCGAACAGGTGCGGGCCGATCTCGTCGTGCAGGTCGCGGGCGACGTCGGCGCGTTCCTCGTCCTGCAGGGTCAGGAGCTGGCGCTCCAGGGCCAGGTTGCGGGCCTGCACGGCGGCGAGGCGTCCGGTCATCTCGTTGATCCCGGCGCCCAGGCGCGCCAGTTCCCGGGGGCCGTGCTCGGGCGCCTTGGCCCGGTAGTCGCCCGAACCGATGCGCTGGAAGGCGGCGGAGAAGTCGGCCAGGGGCTTCAGCGCCCGGCCGATGGTCAGCCAGACCAGGCCCGACCCCAGCAGGAAGGCGCCGCCCAGGACCAGAACCAGATCCAGGAACTGCGCCCAGGCCTCGCCCACGTCATTGGCCCAGACGGGGGTCAGCACCACGCGGCGTCCGCCGGCAACGGGGGCGGGCAGGCTTTCGGGCGGCAGGTCGGACTGCACCAGGGCCGCGAACCAGGGCGGGGCCGGGGCGGCCGGCAAGACCCGCGAGCGGGCGAGGGGGCGGCCGTCGGGGGCGACCAGCATCGCCCGCAGGTGGCGGTTGCCGTCGAAGGTCGCGATCAGCTGGTCCAGGTCGCGGGCCGGGTGGTCGGACCGCGGCAGGTCCTCATAGGCCGACTCCACGGTCTGGCGGCCGCCGGTGAGGGCCGCGGCCAGCTCCTCACGCAGGGCCTGCTTGGCGCGCCAGCCGGCCAGGCCCGCGCCGAGGATCGCGCTGACCAGCAGCACGGCGGCGATGGCGGCGACGATCCTGGCGCGCAGGGACATGCCCTCTTCCTAGCCCCGCTTGGGCGGCGCGCGCCACGCCCGGCCGAAAATCGGGAAGATTTCCCGACCACAACGGGAATGCGCGCCATGGGCCGTTCGCCGTCTCGACCCTAAGCCCACCGCCATTCGGTCGGTTGGAGCAGGCGGCGTGGCGTATCGCGGGATCAAGCAGGTTTCCCTTTTCGTGCTGGCGGCGGCCCTCGCGGCGCCTGGCGCAGCGGCGGCGGCCTCAGCCGCGGCCCCACCCACGGACAGCAGCGTCTCGGAGCTGGTGGTCACCGCCCAGAAGCTGGATGCGGCGCGCGCGGCCATCGAGCCCAGCCTGGGCGCCTCGACATACACCCTGTCGAGCAAGTTCGTGGACAGCCTGCCGGGCGGCCAGAACCTGGGCCTCAACCAGGTGGTCCTGCAGGCGCCGGGTGTCACCCAGGACAGCTATGGCCAGCTGCACATCCGCGGCGACCACGGCAACATCCAGTACCGGCTCAACAACGTCATCCTGCCCGAGGGCCTGTCGGTGTTCGGCCAGGCGCTGAGCCCGCGGCTGGCGGGCTCGACCGAGCTGATCACCGGCGCGCTGCCGGCGCAGTACGGCCTGCGCACCGCCGGCATCGTCAACATCACCACCAAGACCGGCCTCTATCACAACGGCGGCCAGGTCTCGCTCTACGGCGGCAGCCACGGCGACATCGAGCCCAGCGTCGAGTACGGCGGCTCGTCCGGGAACAACAACGTCTTCGTCTCGGCCAGCTACAAGCGCGACGGCCTGGGCATCGAGAGCCCCGACGGCAGCGCCGACCCCCTGCACGACCGCACCGACCAGGTGCAGCTGTTCGGCTATCTGGACCACATCATCGACGACGCCAGCCGCCTGTCGCTGGTCGTTGGCCTGTCCAACCAGCGCTTCCAGATTCCGGATGTGCGGGGCCTGAACGCCGGCGATCCGGGCGGGCTTGGCCTGACCGTCAACGGCCAGACCCGCTTCGCCAGCGAGGACCTGCGCCAGACCCAGCGCGAGACCACCGACTACGCCATCGCCAGCTACCTCAGAACCACTGACAAGCTGACGCTGCAACTGTCTGGATTTGCGCGCTATTCCACCCTGACCTACCGGCCCGACGCCCTGGGCGAACTGCTGTTCGACGGCATTTCGCAATATGCGGCCAAGCGGGATTTCGCCGCCGGCCTGCAGGCCGAGGCGGTCTATAGGCTGAACGACGCCCACACCCTGCGCGCCGGCCTGATCCTCCAGGGCGACCGTTCGGTCAGCGGCACCACCTCGCAGGTGCTGCCGGTGGACGCGGGTGGCGTGCAGACCACCGACGTTCCCGTGACCATCATCGACAACGGCGCACGCACAGCCTGGACCTACAGCGTCTTCGCCCAGGACGAATGGAAGCTGGCCGACAGCCTGACCCTGAACTACGGCCTGCGCTTCGACGAGGTCGACGCCCTGCGCAACGAGCGCCAGCTCAGCCCGCGCGTGAACCTGGTCTGGAAGCCCGCGGACGGCACGACCCTGCACGCCGGCTACGCCCGCTACTTCACGCCGCCGTCCTTCGAACTGATCGCCGCGCCGACGGTGGCCAAGTTCGCCGGCACCACGGCCGCGTCGCCCAACACCGCCGACACCACGCCCTTTTCCGAACGTGACGACTACTACGACGTCGGCGTGCAGCAGCGGTTCGGGGCGCTGACCCTGGGCGTGGACGGCTATCTGCGGAACGCGAAGAACCTGATCGACGAAGGCCAGTTCGGCGCCCCGATCATCCTGACCCCGTTCAACTATCGCGACGGGCGCATCCGCGGGATCGAGTTCACCGCCACCTACGCCCACGGCCCGTTCTCGGCCTATGGCAACCTGGCGCTCTCCAAGGCCCAGGGCCGCGACATCGTCTCCAGCCAGTTCAACTTCGACCCGGCGGATCTGGCCTATATCCAGAGCCACTACATCTACCTGGACCACAACCAGTCGGTCACCGGCTCGGCCGGGGCGTCCTACAGCTTCGGGGCGCTGAAGGTGTCGGGCGACATCCTCTACGGCTCGGGGCTGCGCAAGGATGGCGCGGTTCCCAACGGCGACCACGTGCCGGGGTATGTCCAGGTGAACCTGTCGGCGTCGTACCGGATGACGGCGGGACCGGCCGGCCCGGTGGAGCTGCGCCTCGACATCATCAATGTCGGCGACGAGAAATACGAGATCCGCGACGGCACCGGGGTCGGGGTCGGGGCCCCGCAGTGGGGGCCGCGCCGCGGCGTCTTTGGGGGGATCACCAAATCGTTCTAAGGTCGGGCCATGACGTCGCCGATCGAAGACACCCTGTTCGAGAAACTGAACGCCCTGGCCCCCGGCAAGTCGGTCTCGCCCGAGGACGTGGCCAAGGCCCTCGACGCCGAGGGGTGGCGGCGGCTGTTGCCGCAGGTGCGCTCGACCGCCGTGGGCCTGGCGCGGGCGGGCAAGCTGGTCATCACCCGCCACGGCAAGCCCGCCGATCCCGACAGTTTCAAGGGCGTCTACCGGCTGCGGCTGCCGTAGCCCCGACTTCGCCTGAGGCCTGGGATCCGTTCGAATTCCAGTTCGTCCTTATGAGAAACTCAAATACAAGCCTTGAGCGCCGGCGATCGTTCGGCGGGTTCAAGCGGAGGTTCTCATGATCGTCTACGGCTCGTCCTTCTCGCCTTTCGTGCGCAAGACCCTGGCCTTCGCGGCCGAAAAGGGGGTGCAGGTGGAGCTGAAGCCCGTGGGCCTCGGCAGCCGCGATCCGGAATTCCGCGAGGCCAGCCCCTTCGGCAAGATCCCGGGCTTCCGCGACGGCGACTTCGCCATTTCGGACTCCACCGCCATCGTCACCTACCTCGAGGCCAAGTTCCCCAACCCGCCCCTGCTGCCGGCCGAGCCCGCCGCCCGGGCGCGGACCGTCTGGTACGAGGAATTCGCCGACACCATCCTGATCGCCTGCATGGGCAAGATGTTCTTCAACCGCTTCGTCATGCCCCGCTTCATGGGCAAGGAAGGAGACCTCGTCGCCGCCGACCAGGCCGAGCGCGAGGAGCTGCCGCCGCTGCTGGACTACATCGAAAAGGTGCTGCCGGCGTCCGGCTATCTGGTGGCGGACCGCCTGACCCTGGCCGACCTCTCGGTGGCCAGCCCGTTCATCAACCTCGAGCACGTCGGCTTCTTCGTGGACGCGGCCACGCACCCCAAGACCGCGGCCTACCTCAAGGCGATCCACGCCCGGCCGTCCTTCGCCCCCTGGATCGCCCAGGAAAAGGCCTTCGCCGCGGCCTGAGCGCGAACATCGCCGCGACGCCGCGGCGCCTGCCAAGGGCGTCGCGGCGGCCTATATGCGGGGCGTGGCACTCGACACCCTTCTCAGCGACATCCGCGCCTGCCGCGCCTGCGCCGGCGACCTGCCGCATGAGCCGCGGCCGGTGGTGCGGGTGTCGGCCGACACCCGGCTGCTGATCTGCGGCCAGGCGCCCGGCCGGCGGGTGCACGAGAGCGGCATGCCCTTCACCGATCCCTCCGGCGACCGGCTGCGCGACTGGATGGGCGTCGACTGGGACACCTTCTACGGCGACCCGGCCATCGGCGTGGCGGCCATGGCCTTCTGCTTTCCCGGGACCAGCCCAAAGGGCGGCGACTTTCCGCCGCCCCGGCGCTGCGCCGAGCTCTGGCGAGGGGACCTGCTGGCCGCCCTGCCCAAGGTGGAGCTGACGCTGCTGGTGGGCTCCTATGCCCAGGACTGGGCCCTGGGCGACCGGGCCAGGGCGACCATGACCGAGACGGTCCGCGCCTGGCGCGACTACGGGCCCGCCATGATCCCCCTGCCGCATCCGTCCTGGCGCAACACCGGCTGGCTGAAGCGCAATCCCTGGTTCGAGGCCGAGGTGACGCCCTATTTGGGGTCCCGCGTCGCCGGTATGGTGGGCCGATGACGCCGCGCGCCTTCCTGCCCCTGATCGCCGCCCTCATGGCCGCGGTCCTCGGCGCGTGCGCGCCCACCCTGCAGCACGCCGGCCGCCCCGACCTGAGTTTCCAGGGCCCGCGTCTGGAGCAGAACGCCTTCGTCAGCTTCGACGGCGCGCGCCTGGGCGTCAGCCGCTGGGACGCCGAGGGCGAGCCCTGGGCGGTGATCATCGGCGTGCATGGCATGAACGACTACGCCAACGCCTTCCACCTGGCGGGGCCGTATTGGGCGAAGCAGGGCATCACCACCATCGCCTATGACCAGCGCGGCTTCGGCCGTTCGCCGCAGCGCGGCGTCTGGGCCGGCGACGACCTGATGACCGAGGACCTGCGCACGATCACCGCCGTGGTCCGCCAGCGCTATCCGCACGCGATCATCGCCCTGGCCGGCGAGAGCCTGGGCGGGGCGGTGGTGATCGAGGCCATGGCCTCCGACCGGCCGCCGGCCGCCGACCGCACCGTGCTGCTGGCCCCGGCCGTCTGGGGCTGGTCGAACCTGCCCATCCCCTACAAGCTGGCCCTCTGGTTCGCCGACCACACCGCGCCCGGCAAGGTGTTCGAGCCGCCCGGCTTCGTGGTCAGCCACATCTCGCCCAGCGACAACCGCGAGGAGCTGATCGCCATGGGCCGCGATCCGCTGATGGTCTGGGGCGCGCGGTCCGACACCCTCTACGGCCTGGTCTCGACCATGCAGCACGCCTGGCGACACGCCGGCGACGTCAAGGGGCCGGTGCTCTACCTCTACGGCGACCACGACCAGATCATCCCCAAGCCGGCCACCTACCAGGCGGCGCGGCGGCTGAAGCCCACCGACCGCTCGGCCTTCTACGCCCAGGGCTGGCACCTGCTGCTGGTGGACCATCAAGCGCCGACGGTGTGGCGCGACGTTGCCGCCTTCGTGCGTGATCCGGCCGCGCCCCTGCCGTCGGAGGCGCCGACCATTCCGGGCTCGCCGACGCCCCCCAACGGCCCCACCGGGCGACCGACGACCGAGGCGCGGGACGGCGGCGGTCTTGTGAGCGGGCGGCCTCCGTCGTAGACGCGATGGCCAAGGGGAAACGCCCGAGCAAAGGGGCTCCATGAGCTTTTTCGAGTCGACGGCCTTCGAGGGCCACGAGGCCCTGCACGCGTTCAACGATCCGCGGTCCGGCCTGAAGTGCTTCATCGCCATCCATTCCACGGCCCGGGGGCCGGCCACGGGCGGCTGCCGGATGTGGACCTACGCCGGCGAACAGGCGGCCATCGACGACGCCCTGAAGCTGTCGCGGGCCATGTCCTACAAGAACGCCATCGCCGACCTTGACCTGGGCGGCGGCAAGGCGGTGATCATCGGCGACGCGCGCACGGCCAAGACGCCGGCCCTGTTCGAGGCTTTCGGCGGGGCGGTGGAGACCCTGGGCGGGTCGTACTGGGGGGCCGAGGACGTCGGCGTCACACCGGAGGACCTGGCCCACGCCGCCCGGCGCACCCGCTACATGGCCGGCCTGACCGGCCACGCCGCCTCGTCCGGCGATCCCAGCCCGGTCACCGCCGAAGGGGTCAAGCGCGGCATCGAGCTGACCGTGAAGAAGGTGCTGGACCGCTCGCTGAGCGGCGTCACCATCGCCATCCAGGGCGTCGGCCACGTGGGCGCGCGCCTGGCCGAGAAGCTGGCCGCCGCCGGCGCCAAGCTCTACGTCACCGACCTGCACGAGGCCACGGCCCGTGCGGTGGCGGCCAAGGTGGGGGCCCAGGCGGTTCCGCCGCACGCCATCTACGACACCGACGCCCTGGTCTTCGCCCCCTGCGCCCTGGGCGGGGCGATCTCGCGCGAGACCCTGCCGCGCATCCGCGCCCGGATCATCGCCGGCGCCGCCAACAACCAGCTCGCCGACGCCGAGGTGGGCCAGGCGATCTACGACCGCGGCACGGTCTACGCGCCGGATTTCGTGCTCAACGCCGGCGGCATCATCAACATCGCCGCCGAGATCCGCGCCCTGGCCGAGGGCGGCGCCTACGATCCCGACTGGGTGGAGCTGAAGCTCGAGCGGATGACCGTCACCTTAGGCGAAGTGCTGGACCGCTCCCTCCGCGAGCGCCGGCCCACCGACGTGATCGCCAACGAGATCGCCCGCGAGCGGATCGCGGCCGCGCGGGGGTGATTGGCCCCGGGGCCGCGGCCGAGGGTCCCCGGATTCGCGGAGTCCGACTCGACGGAACAAAATAAGAACATTAGGAGTCCCTGCTGACACCTTCCGGCAGGACCCATTCCCCCCATGCGCCTCATCCGCCTGGCCAAGGAGACCGACTTCGACGGCTGGCGGGCCGCGGCGCGGACCCTGCGCCTGGCTGGTGTGCTGCCGCGCAAGGTGGCCTGGACCGTGGCGGGGTCGGAGGTCGACTTGGCCTTTCCCGAGGGCCGGGCGCCCGAGGACGCCGCGGCCGGCCCGCCGGGGGTGGGGGAGGGCGCCTTCAAGGTCCCCCGGGCGTTCGCGGAGCTGGCGGCGGACGTGGCCCTGCACCGGGCGCCGGACCGCTTCGCCCTGCTCTATCGCATGCTGTTTCGCCTGGCCCAGAACGGGCGGCTGATGGAGGACGGCTCCGACAGCGACGTCATCCGCGCCCGCCAGATGGCCGCCGCCGTGCGCGACGCGACCCGGCGCATGGTCGAGGAGGTTGCGCCCCGGCCGATCCCCGGGGCGCCCGGCGGCGTCCACATCGCCTGGCATGCCCCCGCCCACCGGGTGGCCGAACGCGCCGCGCCGGCCCTGACCGCTCGCTATCCCCACCTGGCGTTCTCGGTGCTGACGCCGGAGGTTTCCCTGCACTGGGACATGGCGGTGCTGCGCACCGGGGCCGGGGCCAGGCTGGGCGACACCCCCTCCGAGGAGGCGCTGGACGACCATTGGCGAAAGCGCTGCGCGAGCGTCTTTCCACCCGCCCCGGTGATCTCCAGCCGCGAGATGAAGGCCGCGCTTCGGGGCAGCCGCGACGGGCCCTATGAGCGCGGCGCCCCGGCCAGCCTGGCGGAGGTGGCGGCCGGGATCGACTCCTGCCGCCGCTGCGGCCTGTGGCGCGAGGCGTGCCGGGGGCTGGCGGGGGAGGGGCCGGCCCATGCGCGCCTGATGCTGGTAGGCGAACAGCCGGCCGACGCCGACGACCTGGCCGGACGGCCCTTCGTCGGCCCCGCCGGGGCGCTGCTGGACCGGGCCCTGGGCGAGGCCGGGCTCGACCGGACGCAGGTGTTCCTGAGCAACGCCGTACGGCACTTCAAGCACGAGCGGCGAGGGACCCGGCGGCTGCACCGCACCCCGACCCTGCAGGAGGTGGAGGCCTGCCGCTGGTGGCTGGACGCCGAGCGCCGCCTGGTCCAGCCCCGCGTGGTGGTGGCGCTCGGGGCCACGGCCGCCCAGGCGCTGTTCGGCAAGCCCCTGCCGGTGGTCTCCAGCCGGGGCGAGATCCGGCCCCTCGGCGGCCGGGCGCGGGGGCTGGTGACCTTCCATCCCGCCTTCGTGCTGCGCCTGCCCGAGGAGCGGGCGCGGACCGAGACCCTGGCGGCCCTGGTCCAGGACCTGCGCAAGGCGCGCGAACTCAGCCTCTAGTCCGCGGGGGCTACGACCTGGAAGTCGTAGGCGCCGCCGGCCTGGATCAGGATCAGGTGGCAGTCGGCCGCGCTTCGGTTCACCAGCCGATGCGCCTGGCCCGCGGGAGTCTCGGCCCGCTCGCCGGGCCACAAGGTGACGACGCCGTCCGGGCCCCGCGTCTCCAGCACGATCTCGCCCAGGACGCAGCAGCACAGGTCGCGCACGGCGCCGTGCCGATGCCAGGGCGTGGCCTCGCCCGGCGCGAACACGAAAGCGCGCGCCAGCACGTCCGCTCCCCGCGCCAGGACCGTCACCGACTTGACCGAATAGGGCTGGGCCACGGCCGCCTCCTCGCCGCGCATATTGGCCTTGACCTGAGGTGATATCAATATCACATATGATGTGTGCATCACAGGAGATCGCCATGACCCTGCGCGCCGAGACCGGGGTTCCCGCCGGATCGCCCACCGTCGTCGTCGACGGCGTCACCCTGGCCCATGACCGCCAGGGCGCGGGCCCGCCGGTGGTCTGCCTCAGCGCCATCCAGCACGGCGCGCGCGATTTCGACGCCCTGGCCGCACGCATCGCCGATCGCTTCGAGGTCATCCGCCTGGACTGGCCGGGCCACGGCCGGTCCGGCGACGACCGCCAGCCGGCGTCGGCCGGGCGCTATGGCGAACTCCTGGCCGGGACGCTGGAGGCGCTGGACATCCGCCAGCCGATCCTGGTCGGCAACTCCATCGGCGGGGCCGCGGCGATCCACGCCGCCGCGCGCCGGCCCGTCCGCGCCCTGGTGCTCTGCAACTCCGGCGGCCTTACGCCCGTGACCCCCACGGTGGCCCGGTTCTGCGCCGCCTTCGCCGCCTTCTTCAGAGCCGGGGAGCGGCGCGCGGCGTGGTTCGCGGCAGCCTTTTCGGCCTACTACCGGTTCGTCGTCCTGCCCCAGGCGGCCGCCCGGGACCAGCGCCGCCGCATCGTCGCCGCCGCCCTGGAGACCGCCCCGGTCGCCCGCCAGGCCTGGGAGAGCTTCGGCCGCCCGGACGCCGATGTCGGCCCGCTGCTGAACACCCTTGGCATCCCGGTCTGGGCGGCCTGGGGGACGGACGACCGGGTCATCCCGCTGGGCTTCTGCCGGGCGGCCCTGGACGCCACGCCGGGCGCCAGGGTGACGACCTTCAAGGCCGGCCACGCCGCCTTCCTGGAACAGCCGGACGCCTTCGCAGAAGCCTTCCTGGCCTTCGCAGACGCGCTGGCGGTCAGGCCGCCTGCTGCTCGGGCGGCGGCTTGACCGGCGCGCCGCGCGCCTGGCGCACCGCCAGGAATCCCAGCCCAAAGACGATGCTGGCGACTCCGCAGGCGAGGAACGCCGCGCGGTAGCTGGTCGCCTGGGCGATGGGCCCGAAGGTGAGGTAGAGGCTGGTCACCCCCACCTGCGCCGCCAGCGTCTTCATCGAGCCCACCGTCGCCCGGTTGCCGGAGCTCACCACCTGCTGCAGCCGGCCCTCGAACACCGTGTCGGTCAGCTTCATCAGGCCGCTGTGGACCAGCAGCAGAAGCATGCACCAGGGCTGGAAGATCGCCGAGGCGACCACCAGCAGGCCGCCGCTCACCGCCATGGCGGCGTAGAACCAGCGGCGCGAGCGGCCGAACACCCGGTGCGCCTGGGTGTGGGCCACCGCCTCCAGGATCGACTGGCCGCCCACGAACACCGCGATCGCCGGCCGGCCGAGGCCGGTCTTGGCCCCGAACACCGGCCAGAACTCGCTGAGCGCCTGGCCGAGCGCCAGGACCAGGGCCGAGAAGGCCAGGATGGTCAGCAGCATCGGCTGGCGGACGGCCTCGCCGACCGCTTCACGCAGGTGCTGAAGGTAGCCGCGGTCCTCCACCTCCAGGGCCCTGGGGGCCGGCGGCAGCAGGGCGCAGGCGACGAGGCAGGCGCCGCAGGAGGCGATGCTGGCCCAGAGCGCCGCGCCATAGCCGAACTTCACCGCCACCGCCGCCCCGAGCGACGCCGACAGGGCCGCCAGCGCCTGGGCCGCCCGCGCCCGCCCGATCACCCGCGGATAGTCGCCGGCCCGGTCCTGGGCCTTCAGCTCGTCGTAGAGCAGGGCCTCGAAGGTGCCCGAGGTGAACGCGCTCTTCACGCCCCACAGGGTCAGGCCGACCAGGTAGCCCCAGAAGTGCGGGTCGATGGCCCACGCCACGAAGCCGACGGCGCGGGCGACCTGGGCGGCCCCCAGCACCCACTTGCGCGAGAAGCGGTCGGCCACAAGGCCAGACGGAGCCTGCAGCACGAAGGTGGTCACCGACCAGGCGGTGAGCACCACCGAAATCTGCATGGGCGTCAGGCCGGCGTCGACGAACATCACCGTGTACAGCGGCGCGATCAGCATGAAGCCGTCGAAGAACTTGAAGGCGTAGATGCGCGCCATGAAGCCGGTCATGCGTCCGCCTTGGCCCGCAGCGGCCCCCGGATCAAGTAGATCGCGCCCACGGCCGCCACCACGGCGCCGAAGATGAGGAAGGCGCCGCGATACCCCCACAGGGCCGCGAGGGGCCCAAAGCCGAGGTAGAGACCGGTCACAGCCACCTGGGTGGCGAAGCCCTTCACCGAGGCCACGGTGGCGCGGGTCTCGTCGGGAATCGCCCGCTGCAGCCGCGCCTCGAACACCGTGTCGATGACCTTGAAGCCGGCGGTGAAGGCGATCAGGGCGATCACCGCGGCCGGCCGGAACGCCGCCGCGCCGGCGAGCAGCACCAGGCCGTTGGCCAGGGCCAGGGCGTAGAAGGTGCGGGCCGGCAGGCGGGCGGCCCGGTGCGCCAGCCAAGCCGCCGCCGCCTGGCCGGCGCTGATCGCCCCGATGAAGAGGGCGATGGCCGGCTTGGCCAGGCCCGCCTGGGCCGCGAAGATCGACCAGAACTCGTCCAGGGCGCCAAAGGCCAGCATCAGGGCGACGAACACCACCAGGTCGAGAACCTGGCGGTTCGCCGCCGCGTGCCGCAGGCCGAGCTTCAGGTGCTGCAGATAGCGCAGGTCCGCGCTCGCCCCGGCCGGCAGCACCTTGGGAAAGGTCAGCGGCAGCGCGGCGGCCAGGGCGCAGGCCGCCAGGCTGGCCGCCAGCACCACGCCGTAGCCGAAGGGGATGACCAGCGCCGCCGCCCCGGACGCCGCCAGCACGGCGATGAACTGCACCGCGTCGGCGCGGCCGATGATGCGGGTGTAGTCGCCTTGGCGGCCCTGGGCCGTCAGCTCATCAAAGACCAGGGCCTCGAAGGTCCCGGAGGTGAAGGCGCTCTTGATTCCCCACAACAGGAAGCCGCCCACGAACCCCCAGAAGTGCGGCCAGGCCAGCCAGAGGGCGTAGCCCGCGAGCCGAGCCACCTGCGCCCAGGCCAGCACCACCCGCCGGGGCAGCCGGTCGGCCACCACCCCGGCCGGGATCTCCATGACGAAGGCGGTGATCGACCACACCGCCAGGGCCGTGGTCACCTGCACCGGCGACAGCCCGTCCTCGACGAACATCACCGCATAGAGCGGATAGATCAGGATGAAGGCGTCGACGGCCTTGAAGGCGTAGAGCCGCGCGAGGAAGCCGGTCATGCCGCCGCCCCCCTTGCGGCCATTTCGGTCCAGGCTGGCGAGTTAAGCCAAGAACCCCGCCTCCCCGAAGTCCAGCATGCGGCCCAGCAGGGCCTCGACGTCGCTTTCGCGCGTGGCGCCGTCCGACAGCACGTGCAGGCGGTCGAACTCGGCGAAGCGGTTGTTGTGGATCATCCCCAGGCAGAAGTGCAGCCGCCAGTAGACCTCCTCCTTGGGCAGGTCGGGGCGGGCGGCGATCAGGGCGTCGGCGAAGCGGCGCAGGTGCGAGACGTCGGTGCGCAGGGCCTCGCGCATGGCCTCGGTGCCCTCGCTGCGGGCCCGGATGATGAACTGGACGGAGATCCCGCGGCCGCTCTCCGGCGTCGACCAGCGCAGCGGCGGCTCGAACAGGGCGCGCAGGATCTCGCGCACCGGCGGCTTGCCGCCGTGGCGGTCGGCCGCCTCGTGCAGCATGCGGGCCCGCTCGCGGTTCAGCTCCGCCGTGCGCCGGCGGAAGATCTCGAACAGCAGGGCGTCCTTGGAGCCGAAGTGGTAGTTCACGCTGGCCAGGTTGACCCCGGCCTCGGCGGTGATGTCGCGGACGGAGACGTTCTGGAAGCCGTGCAAGGCGAACAGCCGCTCGGCCGCCGCCAGCACCTGCGCCTTGGTCGCGGCCTCGCGCTCGGCGTCCGGGGCGGCGTCTTCGGGAGTCGGAAGGGCGGTTTCGGTCACAGAGACTCGGGATCAAACTGTTGTTTGAGCGATACTCTTAGGCCGTAAGCGGATGGGCGCAAGGGCGCCCGCGAGGAAGCCGGCGCGGGACCTAGCTGTCGTTTCCAAGAAGGTTGTTCACACGCTGCCAGGGTGTGAGGCCGGCGATGCCGGAGTGGGGTCTGTTGAGATTGTAGGCCCTGGTCCAGGGTTGGATGGCCTGGG
>Ga0265327_10000551_pt1 | contig 64082 bp, 52 predicted proteins | sample 41621metaG_FD_202089 | JGI IMG/M metagenome (GOLD analysis project Ga0265327, IMG submission 202089) | Rhizosphere microbial communities from Carex aquatilis grown in University of Washington, Seatle, WA, United States - 4-16-21 metaG | ecosystem: Host-associated > Plants > Roots > Rhizosphere...
GCGGGGTTTTTGCTTCAATTGATGGTGGTTACAATGAACCCTTCGACTTCGCTCTGGGGGCGGGACTCGACTTCGCTCAGGGGGCGGGATTACGACTTCGCTCAGGGGGCGGGTTTCGACATGGCTCGAGGGCTAGAGTTTTGGATTTATTCGATGTAACATCCTTGCGCTTTGGAGCTCTAAAAACCTCAATAATTAGGTATTTTTTTTGATGATTCATTATTGGATAAAAGTTAACTTCACTTCTCCTTGATTACACACAAATTCAAATCGTTGTAAAGGCCCCTTTTTGTTTTTTGTGGTAGGACAGGCTTGACTTTAAATATTGAATATGTCAAAAAATATCAGTGAACTTTCCGGAAGGAAAGGGCTGGCAATCAATCTGTTTGAAGAACTCGGGATCGCCGCTGCCAAAGATGGCACCCCCTCACTCGAGGCACTCGAAGAGATCCGGAATGAATTTCTGGTGGGCAAATCCACGGTTTACGGAACGACCTCCTTTTACGATTTTTTGCGCCCGGAAAATAAAGGCAAGAAGGTTTACGTCTGTAATGGTAGCGCCTGTCTTTGCGCTAGTACCCAGGATTCACTGAAAGAAAAACTCCTCAATCAATACGAAGCCAACGAAATCGGTGAGATGTGTTGCCTCGGACGCTGCCACGAAAATGCTGCTTTTAACATAGCCGGAAGGAATTATTCAGGATCTGATATTGATCATCTGGCTTCGATTAAAGACCGCTCCAATACCAAGAGTAACGAAAATTATCACATCGGCAGTTATGGTAACCCCATTCTAACACAGGACTATGGCGATTTTCATGGATACTATGAAATTCTGAAAACTTGCTTAAAACGAAGCCCTTCTGAATTATTACAGGAACTTCAGGATTCCGGGCTAAGAGGTCGTGGGGGCGCCGGATTTTCCATGGCATTTAAACTGGCATCCTGCAAAGCAGCAACTGAAACTACCCGATATATAGTCTGCAATGCCGATGAAGGCGATCCCGGAGCGTATTCTGATAAATACATCATGGAGCAACGTCCGCATAGCTTACTTATGGGGATGATCATCGCCGGATATATTGCCGGAGCCTCTATGGGCGTGGTTTATATCCGTGGTGAATATCCTGAAAGCATTACCATTATCGAGGACGCCATTCATGATCTTCATGCAGCCCATTTCATAGGAAAAGATATTTTGGGTTCGGGATTTGATTTTGATTTCAAAGTGATCCGGGCCCAGGGCGCCTATATCTGTGGGGAAGAAACAGCATTGCTTTCCTCAATCGAAGGGCAACGACCGGAAGTCCGCGTACGGCCGCCCTACCCGACCCAACAAGGCTTATTCAACAAGCCTACCGCTGTTAATAACGTAGAAACACTGGCGAATCTTCCCTTTATCATGCAGATGGGTGGCAAGCATTATGCCAGTATTGGAACGGCCAAATCCTCAGGTACCAAGCTGGTTTCCCTCGATAGCGGATTCAAAGCTCCAGGCATTTACGAAGTGGATATGGGCACCCCATTGTCCGTTGTGATAAATGAACTTGGGAAAGGGTTTAGCAAATCCGTCAAAGCCATGCATATTGGTGGACCGTTAGGAGGATTGGTACCTGTTTCAAAAATTGAAGACTTAAGTGTCGACTTTGATTCCTTTGCTAAGGAAGGATTTCTTCTGGGGCATGCGTCCGTTGTCTGTATCCCGGAATCCTTCCCCATCATCGCCTACCTGGAACATCTATTCCGCTTCACGGCCCATGAGAGTTGTGGGAAATGTTTTCCCTGCCGCATCGGATCCACCCGCGGGGCAGAATTACTGGAAAAGGCCCGTTCCGGTAATTACCAGATTGACCGGACCTTATTTACCGACCTGCTCACCACTATGGAAATTGGTTCCTTGTGTGCATTAGGCGGTGGATTACCCCTGCCAGTTAAGAATGCCTTGAAATACTTTCCGGAAGAACTGAACGATTATTTTATTCCGGCTTAAGCCGCCAAACCAATTATCCATGGAACAGAAGATCGCTTATATCAATGATAAAGCTTTCCCGATTGTGGAAGGAGAAACCATTATCAATTTTCTTAGAAGGAATTTTGGTCAGGATGCCGTGCCCACCCTTTGCGATGCCCCCAACCTGGATCCTTTTGGCTCCTGCAGGGTTTGCAGTGTGGATGTAGCCCTGGTAGCAAATGGCCCCGTAAAAACCATGGCTTCCTGCCATACTCCGGTAACAGCGAATACCTTCATCTACCCAGATTCTGACCGCGTACAAAAGCTGCGTAAAAATATCGTTGAACTGGTTTTGACCGACCATCCTCTGGATTGTCTGACTTGCGAAGTCAATAATAATTGCGAATTGCAAACAGTAGCAGCGCGAGTTGGTGTACGGGATGTTCGGTACCCTGCCGGCAAAAATCATTTGGACCGTAAGAAGGACCTGAGTCATGCCTACATGACCACCGACTTTTCCAAGTGCATTAATTGTTTCCGTTGCGTGCGTGCCTGTGACGAAGTCCAGGGCGAATTTGTGCTGAATATGGCAGGTCGTGGATTCGACAGCCATATCATCAAGAGCTATGAAAATACCTTCAAAGACTCTGACTGTGTGAGCTGTGGCGCTTGCGCCCAGGCCTGCCCAACTTCCGCAATCTCTGATATTTTTGAAAGCAAAAGTATTGCGGTTGACAAGAAAGTACGCACCATTTGCACCTATTGTGGTGTGGGTTGCAACCTGGAGGTTTCTGTAAAAGGAGGAAAGATCAAGTCCATACAGGCACCTATGGATGCTGAAGTAAATACAGGCCACACCTGCCTGAAAGGAAGGTATGCCTTCTCTTTCTATAATCACCCGGAACGACTTCGGAGTCCATTGATCCGTAAGAATGGGGAATTGGTACCAGTGAGTTGGGAAGAAGCCTATGATTTTCTTGCTGGTGAACTGACCCGTATCAAGACCAGTTTTGGGCCAGATTCTATCGCTGGTATATCCTCCGCCCGCTGCACGAATGAAGAAAATTATATCATGCAGAAATTTATTCGCACCGTCATTGGAACGAATAATATTGATTCCTGCGCACGGGTATGCCATTCTCCTACAGCACTGGGAATGCAACGAACTTTTGGTACAGGAGCTGCCACCAATTCCGTGATCGACCTGAAATATACCAATTGTATCATGGTGATCGGAGCGAATCCAACCGATGCCCACCCGGTTACGGGGGCCAAACTGAAGCAATTTGCCATGAAGGATGGCCATGTGAGCATCGTGATCGATCCACGCCGCACAGAATTGGCCCGTTATGCAACCTACTTCCTGCAGTTAAAGCCTGGCACCAATGTGGCCATGCTGAATATGCTGCTGTATTATATCATCAGCGAGGGTCTGGCCGATCAGCAGTTCATCCTGGATCGGACCGAAGGTTATGAAGATTTCAGGAACCATGTGCTTTCATTCGATATCGACGAGCTATCAGCCATCACAGGTGTCGATAAGGAACTGGCCCGTAAAGCAGCTATTGCTTATGCTACAGCCCCAAATGCCATGTCGTTTCATGGATTGGGAGTAACGGAGCATTCCCAGGGTACCTATACCGTCATGTTGATTGCTGATCTCGCTATGATCACCGGCAATATTGGTCGTAGAGGTGTTGGGGTCAATCCGCTACGGGGTCAGAATAATGTGCAGGGTGCAGCAGACATGGGTTGTCAACCCCATCAGGGAGCGGGTTATCTCGATGTGACCAATCCGCAATACCACAAGCTTTATGAGCAATTCTATGGCGTAAAGTTGCCGGATTATGTGGGGCTGAAGATCCCACAGATGTACGAAGCAGCCATTGCTGGTAAACTTAAAGCGCTCTGGCTCATGGGCGAGGATAATGTACAGACGGATCCCAATACGCTTTATGTTAGAAAAGCATTGGGTAATCTGGAACTCCTGGTGGTACAGGAACTGTTCATGACGGAAACAGCCAAAATAGCGGATGTCGTATTACCCGCTTCTTCTTTCTTTGAAAAGAGTGGCACCTTCACCAATGGGGAGCGGCGGATTCAAAAGGTTCAGCAGGTAGTAGAACCTGTGGAAGGGACCAAACCGGATGGACAGATCATTGTTCAAATGATGAACCGAATGGGGGTTGCTCAGGCCGACTATGATCCGGATACCATGCTGCAGGAAATTTCCCAGATCGTTCCATTCTTCGCTGGTGTTAAATGGGATGAATTGGGTGATAATGGCAAGCAATGGCCGGTGCTTCCTGATGGTTCCGATACCGAGATCCTACACCTTGAAACCTTTAAACGTGGCAGGGGGAAATTTGAAAAAGCAACCTGGAAGGAAAGCGTGGAGATCAGTGATAACAACCAGGATTTTCCCTATATCCTTACTACCAATCGCGAACTGGAGCACTATAATAGTGGTACGATGACTCGGAGGACCAATAATGCCCAAATCCTTACGGAGGATGTTTTGTTGATTAATCCTATTGATGCTGCCGCTCATTTTATCGAAGACGGTGACCTGGTTTGTATTAGTAGTGCGCGCGGCAAGACCGATGTGAAGGCCAGAGTGACCGATCAGGTAAAGGCCGGTGTGCTTTCATCTACATTTCACTTTCCGGATGTAAAAATGAACGACCTGACCTCCAGTGTCTCAGATAGTGATGCCCTATGTCCGGAATACAAAATTGTATCGGTAAATATCCGGAAGAGCAAAGGGAAGTATAAATCGGCCGAAGCCAGAGCCAGCCTCAATGTGTTGGTTTCTTAGGATCGTTTTCGGAGTCAGCTATTTTAAAAGTGCCGATTCTATATCGGCATTTTTTCATTGGTCCTTCCAGGATTGATTTGGATCATTTTTTCAGCCTACCTCCATCATTGTTCTTGTAATAACGAAGTGGTAGCTTTAATAGCGGTCAAACAAAATGGCCTGATAGCTTATGCCCAATATATTCAGGGTGTTTAAAATCCCCACATTAGCAATCACTTTACTAACATTCTTTTTGCTATTTGGCACTGTAACCATTTCTCAAGGCAGGCAGGCAGGTGGAATCAAAACCAAAACAACGGACACCTTTTGTTTTATGGTCTATGGTGAATGTGACATGTGCAAGGAGCGAATTGAAAAAAACGCCCTTAGTCTTACAGGAGTCCTTGAGGCAAACTGGAATGCTAACACCCGAATATTGAAAATCCGATATAAATCTGGTATCCCCTCAACCCGACTCAAGATCCAGCAAAAAATGCTGGAGATTGGTCATGATACTCAGTTTGCTTCCGCTACAGAAAATGCCTATAACCAATTACCGGAATGTTGTCATTACAAACGTAAAGAACAGCATGTTGAAGCAATAAAGCCGAAGCCATAACCTAAATGTTTCCGTTCCAATTTAAAAATACATTTCGCATCCTTTTTTTATGGGCCACCCTTAGCCTGATTTCCTATCCGTCCGAGGCGCAACTCACCAGCCTGAAAACAGATTCGTTCCAGGTCTATGGCAATTGTGAACAATGCAAAACCCGTATTGAAAAGGCAATCCACGAGATGGGAATTCCCAATGCCACATGGAGTGTCAAAAGCAAGATGCTAGTGGTTCAGTTTGATAGTCTGCGATTCGATCTTAAGACAATTAAACAGAAACTTGCAGCCGTTGGACATGATACCCGGGAATTCCAGGCGGATGAATCTATTTACGATAAACTTCCTGCCTGCTGCCATTATACCAGATTCTTACCGGAAGCTAATCATTCAAATTATGGGTCTTTACAAGGCTCCCAAACCGCAATAAAAGATTCCCTGGCCCGGATCCATGGTACCGTTGTGGAAGATCTGGGAAAGGGATTTTTTCAACCCGTTCAATCGGCCTATTTATGGTGTCCGGAAAGTGGCATGAATACGCTCAGTGACAGTCTGGGAAATTTTGAACTACTATGTGCAATTCCTGGGTCGATCGTTCTTAGCTACCTGGGGACTCAAACAGATACCCTGCATTTCAATACCAATGCCGCATTCCGCTTAGTCCTGAAACGATCAGACGGTACCCAGTTGAAGGAATTTGTATTAAGCTCATCAAGTCCCGGAACCTATATTTCAAAACTAAGTCCGCTAAATACCCGTCTGATGGGAACGCGAGAACTAGCAAAAGCAGCTTGTTGCAACCTGAGTGAGAGTTTTGAGACCAGCCCTTCCGTGGATGTCAGTTATGCTGATGCAGTGACCGGGATCCGGCAGATCCAGTTGCTTGGTCTTTCAGGAACCTATACCCAGTTGCTTACCGAAAATTCACCCGAATTACGAGGCCTCTCCGGCAGTTTTGGACTAACATTCATACCTGGGACCTGGATTGAAAGTATTCAGGTAACCAAAGGAGCGGGTTCCGTTGCAAACGGGTATGAAAGTATTGCCGGGCAGATAAATATCGAAGAAAAGAAACCGGATAAACCAGAACGGCTATTTGCCAATGTATATGGGAATAGTATGGGTCGCCTGGAGGCTAGCCTCATCACCAAACTAAAAGTGAGTAAATTCTGGAGTACAGCGTTGTTGGCCCATTATAATTCAAGCTTGCTAAAAGTAGATGAAAACCAGGACGGGTTTATGGACCTTCCGATCGGCAGGCAATTCAACCTCATTAACCGTTGGAAATATACCGACACCAAAGGGCTCTTTGCCCAATTTCTTATCAAAGTTTTGAATGATCACCGGCAAGGAGGCCAAATGGATTTCGATCCTTTGCAGGACAAATTAGGTGATCAGCATTATGGGCTGGGAATGGATATACAACAGTATGCCTTTTCGGGCAAAATTGGATATGTCTTTCCTCAGAAAGCCTATAAAAGCATTGGATTCATTTTTTCTGGTGTGGACTATACCAACCACTCTTATTTTGGACAAAACAGCTACGATGCAAAGCAGCAAAGCCTCTACAGCAGTTTAATCTTTCAATCCATTATTGGAAATACCAATCATAAATACAGAGCTGGATTGAGTTTTTCACGGGATAATTTCCAGGAAAACATGCATACTCTTGATTATAGTCGACTGGAGCTTCTCCCAGGTGCCTTCCTGGAGTACACGTATACCCTTAAGAACCTAACATTAATAGCAGGAATCCGGGAAGATCATCATAATGAATATGGCTGGATTACCACTCCCAGGCTGCACCTGAAATACGATCTGAATGCAAAAACCCGGCTGCGCTTTTCTGCCGGGTCTGGTTTTAGAGTAGCCAATATTTTCTCCGAGAATGCGGCGGTCTTTGTGAGTTCCCGGCAATTCAGCATTGAGAAGCCCGTATCTGATTATGCCTATGGTCTAAATCCGGAAAAAGCCTGGAATTATGGCCTCAATTTCGACTACAGTTTCAAAATTCACAACCATGCAGCCAATCTACTACTGGATTTGTACCGCACCGATTTTCAACAACAGGTCGTGACCGATCTGGATGCCGCACCCAACCGCGTCCTCTTCTATAATCTTTCAGGTCAATCATTCTCCAATAGCTTTCAGGGGGAACTAAATATGGAGCTCATGAAAGGCCTGGACCTGAGATTGGCTTTCAGATGGCTGGATGTACAAACGGATTATCAAGGTCGCATGCTGGAGAAACCATTCATCGCAAAGGAGCGTGCCTTCATCAATTTAGGATATGAATTCAAACAGCATTGGAAGCTGGATTACACCATTCAATGGCTAAGCCGGAAACGGCTACCCAATACCAGTAGTAATCCATTAGATTATCAACTGGATGCGTATTCTCCGGCATTTTTTCAGATGAATGCTCAGATCAGCAAACAAATTCTGCATCACTGGGACCTATATCTCGGAGGGGAAAACCTCAGTAATTACCGGCAGCCCAATGCGATACTTGCGGCAAGTCAACCATTTAGTACCTATTTTGATGCCTCCTTTAGCTGGGGGCCAATAATAGGCAGGATGATCTATTTGGGAGCACGTTACTGGATTCCTTAAGCGATTTGTGTCTAGTGCTGTGAGTTGTTATAATCTTCTATTATATTTGGTCAAATAAATACGTGCTATGCATACCATCCGCCTGAGTTTAGTTCTCCTTTGTGTTTTAGGTATCAGTTCCTGTATTATCAGCAATGGACGCCGTGGAAATGGCAAGATTACAAAACAGGACAGAACGGTTTCAGAGTTTAATTCGATAATGGTGAATGGTGTGTTTAATGTGTTTCTGAAACAGTCTGATGTGAATTCCGTTTCGGTAGAAGCAGATGAAAATCTTCAGGACCTGATCGAAGTAAATGCGAATGGAGGTGTATTAACCCTGGATCTTAAGACGCATGAGAATATTTCCAAGTCCAGCAAAATGAATATCTATGTGAGCTTTAAAAACCTGAAAGACCTCAATATAGATGGTGTTGGAGATCTCGATTGTGAGAATCGACTAAATGTAGATCAATTGGTAGTCGTTACCTCCGGCGTCGGCAAGACTCATTTAAATCTGAATTGCAGGACGCTTGCACTTAAATCCAATGGTGTGGGAGATGTACGCCTGGTGGGATCAGCCGAAGTTGCAACCATTCATAATGAGGGGGTAGGCGCTATTAAAGCTGCTGAATTCATCGTGCAGGATCTCAATGTTACCAATACCGGAGTGGGTAATTGTGATGTGGATGCAGAAAAGCAGATCACCATTGAGAATTCAGGGGTGGGTAATGTTAAGCATTCCGGGAATGCTATTGTAAGCATGCAAAAAAATGATGGGGTCGGTAGTGTTGAAAAGCATTGATAAACCATCATTAAAATAGTCATTGAAGCCTATACCTGTCCCTTAGGCCTACCGTATATCCATAACTTTGAATGCTTTAATCGTGGGTTCCCCGCCGTAGCAATCTCGAAGGAGGGCCATGAGTTGCCCCACATCTTTAGGCTGGGGATATGTAGGTGCTTTAAAATAGCGTAGGCCTTCCAGGCCTTCAGCGCCACGCCTTTGGGCTCAGGTTTAAATGAATTTAAACAATAAAAGGGAGCATCCAAATCTACATTTTAGTTTAACTGCAATCGCTTCGTTAATAATTCCTGCTGGTAATTACATGTTCTGACATGCTTCAAAAGGTCACTCATTATTTGGGGCGATTTGGGGGAAGTAGACTTATATAGATGGGGTTATAAAGTAACCTTTAGGCCTTAGGCTTTATTATGAAATTTCTGAAAACATCGAACATAAAAAACCCCTTCCAGGTATTAGCAGGAAGGGGTATTTAAAAAAGATTTCGATTATTTATTCCAGATGGAAGGATTGGTATCACCGGCTTCCAGGCCATAATCATTCAAAATTCCATTGGAATTCTTGACCTCATACTTCACGACCATTTTACCATTGGTTCCATAATACTTATCATCGGTCAGGTAACCAATACCCGTTACGGAACTTCCACCGGTTACTGTTTGAGGATCGATGTAAAGGGTATCGCCCTTCACGTGAGCATTCACGTTATCCGGGAAATAATTGTTGAAATTCTTAATGATCACATCTGTGATTCCACTTCCCTTTTCAACAGAAACCGTATACTGAGCGGGGGCAGATAATGAGCCATCTTCCGTCACCTGCCAGATTCTCAGGAAACGATCCCTATTGGTTGTTTCACACAAAGCCCCTTCATAACCTGAAGGACAAATACAGCCACCATCCTGACAAACACTGCCATTGGCACAAACCAGGGCAGCGCATTTATCCTCAGCACAGGAAGAATAAAGCACCGCGCCAAAGCCGGTAGTGATGATTGATGCGGTAAGTAAAATAGAGCGTAGTCTGGCGTTCATCAGCACTTCTGTTAATTAATTTTAGATGGCTAAAGATAATAGCTTCCTGTTAAAAAGCAAACCTGTTTTGCATTAAAGACAAGGATGTGCAAAAAATGGTTGGTAACTCAGTTCCCTGGCTTGCCCTCCATCGATGACTTATAAGCCCTGATCCCGCGAAAAATGGCCTTTGCAATTTCCCATTGGCCCTTTTCCGAATTCATATAATCTTCCTCTTCCGGATTCGTGATAAAGCCACATTCCACCAAAACCCCTGGCATATAAGATCCTGCTAGTATTTCCAGGCTCTGTTGTTTTACCCCAAGATCCCGCCTTCCTTCTGCCCCAAAAGCATCCTGTATATAGGTGCCCAACTCAACACTTTTCCCCAAAAACGCCTGAGTATATTGTGCAATAATGATCGCTGTTTGTGGATCATTTTCATTCAATAATCCAGGTTCATCTACGATAGCATCCCCATATTCACCAACCGCTTTAGATTTCTGATTATTCCGAATAGACCCCAAGACCAAAGTTTCTACGCCCTGAACCGTAGTAGTATGGTGTTTGATACTCTTGTAAACAGGAGCTGTATGCGTCCGTTTGTGCCGGCCTCTCCCTGTGGTATAAGTTCGTGTGCCGGTTTGTATCCGTTCGTACCAGAATGGGGTGGAATTAATATGAACAGAAACGAACAGATCTGCTGCCGCCCGGTTGGCTATTTCATGACGCTCTTTCAATGAAGGATATTCATCGGTCGTCCTTGTATAGAATATAGAAACATCCTTCAGACTATCATTGATCAACTTGCCCAACTTTAAGATGATACTAAGGGTCAGGTCCTTTTCGTTAGAGTTTGCGCCCCGTGCCCCATTATCCGTTCCACCATGACCGGCATCCAAAACCACCTTCGTTATTTTTCGGGCTTTTGACTGGGCTGGTATTTGAAATAAACCAAGAAAAACAAAGACAATCAGAATTTTATGAAAACGCATGAATCAAGGAAGTAATTTTGTGCCGGCAAAATGAGCATTGCACGTAAAAGTATTTTAAAAAGGTCAGGGCTGTATCACTTAAGCGTGATGCTGCTCATTTTTTTTATATCAGCCTTAACAGCTAAGGTCAATGCACAGAATCGTAAAAGCCCGGCAAATGATTCCGGTAACAAGCAGGTTACGGACACAGTAGCCCTCAGCAAAAAAAATACTGCAAATACTTCAGATACAGTCCTGGCCGCTAGGAACAGGCTCGCAGATTCACTCGGGATCCGCATTTCACCTGATGCCCTCCCCTCCCCTGTCACCGCTACGGCGACCGATAGTGCGGTACTGGATATGAGCCAGAATCTTTTTTACTTGTATGGCGATGCCGAAGTGAAATACGAGGATTTAAACCTGAAAGCTGATCAGGTGACCTATAGCCAGTCTGAAAATACGATTGCTGCTGAGCCGGTTGGAAATACCGATTCCACCCTTGCGGATAGTGTCAAACGACCTAGTTTTCAGCAGGGCTCTGAAACCTTTACCTATGATTACCTCAAATACAATTTTAAAAGTAAACGGGCCATCGTCCGGAATGCCCGTTCCCAATATGGTGAAGGCTATGTACGTTCGGAACAGGTAAAACGCAATGCGGATAACAGCATTTTTGGACTCAAAAATGATTATACCACCTGTTCCCTGGATACCCCACATTTTAGTATTCGCGCCCGCCGAATTAAAATCATACCAGGGCATATCATCATTGCCGGTGCTGCCAATCTGATGATCGAAGGGGTACCTACCCCTATCTTTCTTCCCTTTGGAGTCTTCCCGATTACCGAAAGTCAGCGATCCGGATTTCGAATACCCTCCTATACCCTTGAAGAACAACGGGGCCTGGGCCTTACGAATGGAGGTTATTATTTCAGCATTTCAGAATATGCCGACCTGCTGCTACTGGGTAGTGTTTTCACCAAAGGAAGCTACAATCTTAGTGCCGTAAGTACCTATGCCGACCGGTATCATTACAATGGCGGACTATCAATCAACTACGCCTACAACAAATTGGGTGAGATCTATGAACCTGGTGCGACCATACAAAAGCAATTTGCGATTCAATGGCGCCATGCAACCGATGCCAAAGCTCGTCCTGGTCAAAGCTTTAATGCCAGTGTCAATATTCAGAAAGGAAATTACTACACCGACAATAGTTATAATCCAAACCAGATCACGCAAAATCAGTTTTCAAGCAATATCAGCTATCAGAAAAGTTGGGCTGGTAAGCCCTTTAGCCTGGCAATCAGTGCCCTTTTCAATCAGAACACCACCAATCATATAGCCGATCTTACTTTGCCAAGCATTAGTTTTTATGTTTCTCAACTTACCCCGTTTGCCAATAAAAACCGGGTCGGAACCGCTAAATGGTATGAGAAGATCTCCGTCAGCTACAGTTTTACCACGCTGGCCCAAACATCCTTTTATGACACCGCCTTTAACCTGAATAAACTGGGTTTAAATGATTTCAAGACGGGTTTTCATCATTCCATACCCGTAAGTGCCGCCTACACGGTTCTTAAATACCTGAACCTATCTTTCAATGTAAACTATAACGAGTATTGGTTGACCGATCAGTTGTATGAGTATTACAACCCGAGCGCGAATAAGGTGGATTCGATCAGCAACAGAGGCTTCTATACAGCACGCGATTATAATGCCAGTGCCAGTTTAAGTACCCGGATCTATGGTATTAAACGATGGAGTAAAGGAAAAATTGCAGGAATCCGCCATGTTTTGACTCCGAATTTGGGCCTGACCTACACCCCCGATTTTGCCCGTGCCCCCTATAATTATGCCTACCAGGCCTATCTGAGTCCGAATGGCAACATCCAGTATTATTCCCCGTATATCAATTCATTGGTCGGCGTTCCAGGTTTGGGACAATACGGGAAGTTTGCCAGCAATGTCAATTTCGGATTAAACAATAATCTTCAGGTTAAAACCCGATCGGGATCAGATACCGGTGCGACCACTAAGAACATAACGCTGATCGACGCCCTCAGTTTCGCAAGTGCTTATAATCTGGCTGCAGATTCTTTTGGTTGGTCCAATTTTGCATTAGGCTTCCGGACCAATATCCTCGATAAAATATCGGTAAATGGCAGTGCTACATTCAGTCCGTATGAATATGATGGGAATCTGGGACGGTGGGTTAATAATCTGACCTGGGATAATGGAGGTTTTCTCAATTTCCAGAATGCAAGTGTTGCTTTGAGCTCAAATTTCCGTTCCAAAGAGCGCAGTAGCAATTCGAGTAAGGTCCCTAAAAGTGATGAGGTAAGCCGGCTTACGCAGCCTGGTGGTTACAATGATTATATTGATTTTAAGGTTCCATGGAGCCTGAATGTTGCCTATAGCCTCAGCATGAATAAGCAATATCGGATGTTTATTAACGGTGGGGATACATTAACCTTTAACCATAGTGTGCTCTTCAGTGGCGATTTTAATTTGACGGCCCATTGGAAGGTGACTTACAGCTCCGGATATAGCTTTACTACGAAAAGCCTTTCATTAACCTCCATTGACATCTACCGGGATTTGCATTGTTTTGAAATGCGACTGGGCACGATTCCTTTTGGGCCAAGAAAGAGCTATAATTTCACACTTAACGTAAAGGCAAGTGCGCTTCAGGACCTGAAAATTTTAAGAAGAAGGGATTTCAGGGATGCTGCCTATTATTAATTTCCCATTTCGATTTCGAAAATCGCATAAAATAAGTGTGGAAAGAATCTCCCAATCTGAGGAAAAGACTCCACAAATCAGTTTCTGGATAAAAATCTTGCCATATAGATAAAAACAGCGCTTATGTCTGCAGATATTTATGTTTCTTTTAAGCTTATCGGATAAGCGCTATTAATTGTTGTTTAAACAACATATGCACAAAATTTCACCATTAACATTAACAAAACGCTGAAATCCTTTTTGATATTGTGTGAAAGAAATAATCAATTGTATCTTTCGCTTAGAAAAAAAATTCAGCTATGTGCACGAATTGTATTCATCAACAACATTGCAAGTACTTCAAAAAGTCGCCTCTGCAACCCATTGTTTGTCCATCTCCACCTGATGAAATTTACGAATTACGGTATCTACAGATTTCAGGTTATAAGACCATGCAAATTCCGGAATCACCTGAAGATTGGCATAAGCGTCTGAAAACGTATTTGCAGTCACATGTGCAATAGTGACAATCCTGATTGCGTCGGTGATGGTATTTCAGGGGATCAATAATAGGCCGTTTCGGATCATTCCAAACGGCCTATTTTATTCTTATTAAAGTTTGAGGATCCAGATCACCGGATTTTAAATTAGATGAAGGGCTTACGGAGCATTTGAATCCACCTGAAATAAGCCAAATGTATTCTGGTCCGGATCAAGAAAATAGCCCTGCCAGCATTTGCCACGAATCGCAAATTTGGGAAGTGCAATAGCTCCTCCAAGGCTTAAAATCTTTTGGGCGGTTTCATCAAAATCCGACACTTCAATGGTACAAACAAATGCATTTGTTCCGGACCCTGGAACTGGTGCAGGAACCGGCCTCTTGAGAAGTCCACCACCAATCCCTTCGGTTTTGATATGGTAATATTCGATCGGAGCATCCTCCTGCCGTACAAATTCCCATCCAAAAACACCTGTATAAAAATTGATTTCTCTACTGGGTACCGAAGATTGAATTTCATAATAATTCACACTTTTCATAGCTATTAAATTACGTGGTTTAGCTCATGCAGAATTTTCCAAACAAAAGCATGTGTGGTGCCAATTAGGAGATTTTATAGGCTAGGATCCTGCAATTTTCAGCATCTTAGTGATTCCAGAAAAGCTATTAATAAGCCAAGTGTTCATTAACTAGGAAGACCTATTCCAGTTGTTAGTAATGGCATCAGACTGCCGTCAATATGCCGGTGCCAGCCGGTATTACAGGCTTCATAACATTCTATTTCCGGGACTAGCCCTCGATGAACAAAGGTGATCTTGCAATGAGTGCCTTCCTGCGCCAGGGTCCATATTAATCTGGTTCCTGTCCATTCCGTTTTGTTTTCCAACCAGGGGAGAAAGCAGTCGCGTACCAGCCATTCCATCATCGAATCCTGTTCCTGTTTTTCCACCAGGAATTCGACCATGGTAGTGCCAAAATGGACCTTAAAAGTATCGTCTGCTTTTGAAGTATTTCCCTGGAAATCCTTAGCCCACCAGCCCTGGATATTTTGGATGGCTGACATTGCTTCACGGGTGGTTACAGGAGCTTCAATTTGACAGGTAAAATCATTTGTTTGATTCATGGCTTGTTGTTTTTTGAATGATTTGTGATAAATTATTGAGTTTTTGTTTCCAGAATTGATCATAGTAATCCAGCCAGTTCTTCAATTCCGTAAACCCTTCTTTTTTAAGTTTACAATGCCGCTCCCTTCCAATATCTTCAATGGCAATGAAGCCGGCATGACTGAGTAATTTGATATGCTTGGATACCGCCGGACGGCTCATTTGAAAGTTTTCAGCCAAGGCATTGATGCTCTTGCTTTCATTGGAAAGTAACATCAGGATCTGCCGTCTGCTGGGATCAGCAATGACTTGAAATATATCAGGATGCTTCACTGTTGGCGTTTTTTTGTTGAATGAGATCCAGGATCTTTTGTATATTTTTCTTCCATCCCAAATTCATTATCTGGTGCATGGTTATGTCAGAAATTTCTTTAAATCCACTATGTACCAATTTCAGAATGGTGCCTCCAGCGCTTGGCTCGAGGGTCCAGCATACGATTGAATCCAGACCAATCGAACCATCATTTGCCCCGCCCTTCCAGGTATAAGACAATTTTTGATTGGGGATTAGGTCCAGGACCTGGCAATCAATGATTCCATTGAAATTGAAATTGGGCATTGGACTGGCCCGAAATTGAAAGGAGTGGCCGACTATAGGCTGAAAGTCATTTTTCATTAACCATTCTGACAATAATGTGGAATCTGTTAGATAAGGCCAAACCATTTCAGGTGGGACGGGGAAATACAATTCATGTGTTATGCTTTTAGACATAATAGGTAACTTTTTAGTTACGCAAATATAAAGCGTAACTTTTGAGTTACCCAAATTTAATTAGCTAAATCGTAAAAAATTCTACGGATTGAAGCATGCAATGGCTGATATTATAGATCCAGGGGCTCTTCTTTTAATTGTTTTTTAAGGATCACCATTTGTCCCAAATGGTAATGAAAATGCTCGATTAACCCGCTCAGATTGCGGTAATAGTTGCCATATTTCTCATTGACAAAAGGAAGTAATAATTGCTCATCAGGCAATTCAGCGATCAATTCAGATAACACTTCCACTTCTTTCCAGCATCGATCCTGTAAGGAAATCCATTCAACTTCGCTTCGAATTTCAGGCATATTAAAACTTAGGGCATCCTTGCCTTCCAATATTCCCTCTTTTAGAACCCTAATTTGCACCCCGACAAAGTAATTCGCATGGAATAATATCCTAGCAATACTATTGCATTGAGGAAAACTTTTGGTAGCATTTACCCAATCCAGGCCTGACAGCACCTCCCGAAAACATACGCCTGTCCAATTACCACCAAAATGAAGTTCTGAAAGTTGTCGCGCAATCTGCTTTGAAATCCTCATTTTATGAATGATTGTAAATGCAAGTACGTGGATTGGATTCATTTTTATAATCCCTTCAAAATGCATTTCTTATTTTGAATTTATGACTTCTGTTTGTTGGTCCCTTTTATTACGTTAAATCATTTCAAACAGAGTCTACATACACAGCGAGAAGTTTAATTCGCTATAACTTTAGGATTCAAAATTTAAAATCACACACCATGTTTGATGAAATTCTTAAAATGGTTAAAGACCATCTGAGCCAAAATCCGGAGATTGCTGCTGCTATTCCAGCGGACCAGCATGATGCCCTGCATCAGGAAATTGCCAATCACTTAGCTAATAATGCAACAACTGCTCCTGCAACTGCACAACCAGCAAGCGGTGGCATTCTTGGTACACTAGAGAATGCTATTGCGGGTGGCGGATCCATCACGAATGCGATCGAAGGTGGCCTTCTTAGCAGCCTGACAGCAAAATTCGGATTGCCACCATCCATCACCGGTGCTATTTCGGGTGCATTGCCAGGATTGATGCAGAAGTTTATGCAGCATAAGCAAGAGCAGAATCCTACTGCTTAATTCTCAAAAGCACTTGCCTAAAAATAAGTGCAAACGAAAGAATAATACAAAACCGTCTCACTATTGTGGGGCGGTTTTGTTTTTGAATGACTCGCTATTTATAGTTCATACCTATTTATAGTCAAATCACCCGCGCCCACTATAGCTTCCGGATACGGTGGGAACTACCTACTTTTTATCGAATGTACCTGTTGTTTAAAGTACCTAACAATTGCAGGTACCTCCGAAAATCAACTTGATACGTTTGTCTTTCAACTTTCTACCAACTAAGATGTCTTCCTTTTCAAACAGTCTCTCTTTAATTTTACACAAAATGTTTATCGGACAGCAGTGATAAGGAAATGTATAGATGTATGTGCCATCGTGCGAAACTATAATAGCCCAGGAACAAGAAATATTCGGGCGCTTGATTCCATGTAGCACCCAACTGAATTTAATGGTAATGTGGATTTTGATGATTCTAAGAATTGTTTTAAATGGATTTGGAAGAAGGAAAGCACATTGTTGAATTCTGAGAAATATATTAATGGAGTCTTTAATCGTAAATACGGAATTAATTCTGGTGATCTAACAAGCCATTAAAAATACTTAAGACTGGTTTTTTAAATCCATTTTAAATGTGTTAGTATGAACCTGGCAGATTTTTTGTATTGAGGTATTTATGAAGGCAACTATCATGGTTTTATTAAACAGTATCGTCTGCAGGTAATAATATTTTAACGGAACCGGTCCGTTAAAATGATCTTTCTTTGCAGTGCTGATTAATCTTTCCAAATGATCAGTTGTCTCAAAAACCAACCTCTATTTTAGCTACCTGAAATGAAAAAAACCTTTTTGCTCCCGGACTCGAATGCTGCTTTGGCATTCACGCGTGCCGGTGCTGGTTTTTTCGCCGAAACTCTCTGTAGTACGGCTTTTTATTATTCCGCAGTTATCTGTACGATCCGACGTTGATACCGGCATACATAGCCGGCAAAGCTTGACATTTACGTAATAGACATTCGTGACTATTGCAATCCAGGAACACGTAACCTATCGTGATGCTGGTCGCTTCAATTATTCCATAACATTCCTTAAAACGGAACTTTTAATGAGCAACACCTTTCGGGTGATGGTTGCCACTGGGAATCATTCATCCTATGCAGTAACAATTTGTGATGAAATGGCTGCGTCTGCCAAGACCAGAGGTACTGGTATAGCCCGCAGATCTCCAGAGTATATCGCACAGAAAATGACCGAAGGCAAAGCGGTGATCGCTTTGACCCAGGATGGCGAATGGGCTGGATTCTGCTATATTGAAAGCTGGAGCCACGATTCCTATGTCGCCAATTCCGGCCTGATCGTCTCTCCGCAATTTCGCAAGAGTGGACTGGCACGGGAGATCAAACAAATGATCTTTCAGCTCAGCCGGAAAAAATATCCGGAGGCTAAGATCTTTGGATTGACCACCGGCCTGGCCGTCATGCGCATCAATAGTGAACTGGGCTACGAACCGGTCACGTATTCAGAGCTTACCCAGGATGATGCTTTCTGGGAGGGCTGTAAAAGCTGTGTCAATTACAACACACTGATCAGCAAGGAGCGCAAAAATTGCCTCTGCACCGCCATGCTTTTCGACGCGCATCTCCAGGTGAAAAAGGAAAAGCCGATCCGCATTCCTGACCGGAAACGCAAGCTCAGCAAGCTCTTGATCCAAAGACTTCGGATCTTCTCCAGGATCAATCGCAACAACCGCCATTTTCTACAACCAGTTACCATACATATTCCTTAAGATGGCAAATAAAAATGTAGTACTGGCTTTCAGTGGTGGATTAGATACCACCTATTGCGCCATTTACCTGAAAGAAACACTCGGATATGAAGTCCATGCCGTTACCGTTCAGACGGGAGGATTCAGTCCGGAAGAACTCAATGCCATTGAGCTCCGGGCTTATAGTCTTGGAGTCGCTTCGTTTCAGATCCTCGATCAAACCCAATATTATTATGAGCACTGCATCCGCTTCCTCATTTATGGCAATGTCCTTAAGAATAGCGTTTATCCACTGAGTGTAAGTGCTGAACGGATGGTTCAGGCGTTGAGTATTGCGGAATATGCTAAATCCATAAATGCTGAAGCAATTGCCCATGGCAGTACCGGTGCTGGTAATGACCAGGTTCGTTTTGATATGGTCTTTCATAGCCTGCTCCCGGGTGTACCGATCATCACCCCGATCCGTGATAATCGACTGAGCCGGGAGGATGAAATTCATTTCCTTAAGGAGCATGGGGTTGATATGGACTTCAAAAAGGCGCTCTATAGCATCAACAAGGGCCTATGGGGAACATCCGTTGGTGGTATTGAAACCCTCAGCAGTAAGGGCTCATTGCCGGAATCAGCCTGGCCTACGCAGCTGAGCGCCACCGAAAGCATGGAAATCAGGCTGGAATTTGAAAAAGGGGAATTGACCGCACTGAATGGTGAAACGGGCAGCCCCGTATCGCTCATTCAAAAACTGCAAGCCCTGGCACAACCCTATGGGATTGGTCGGGATATCCATGTAGGCGATACCATAATTGGCATTAAAGGCCGGGTCGGCTTTGAAGCCGCGGCCCCGATCATCATCATTAAGACCCACCATCTCCTGGAAAAGCATACGCTTACCAAATGGCAATTGTATTGGAAGGATCAATTAGCCTCCTGGTACGGTAACTGGCTGCATGAAGGACAAATGATGGACCCCACCATGCGCAATATCGAGCGGTTCATGGAAGATAGTCAGCAGACTGTTAGTGGCAGCGTCTTTCTGACCCTCGAGCCTTACCGCTTCACCCTGACTGGTATTGAATCGGAGCATGATCTCATGAACAGCAAATTCGGGGCCTATGGCGAGATCAATAATACCTGGGATGGTGCCGATGTGCGTGGTTTTGCCAAAATTTTCGGGAATGGTATATCCATTTTCCATGCTGTCAACAATACACCTGCTGAATCCTGAATGCTATGACTGAACAAAAAACAATTCATGCAGGAATCATTGGCGCTGCTGGTTATACGGGTGGTGAATTGATTCGTATCTTATTGAATCATCCATTTGCAACGATCGGATTTGCCCAGAGCCGGAGCGCTGCAGGAACCGCTTTTAGCCAGGTGCATCCGGATCTCTATGGTGAAACAGATCAGGCTTTTGTTGCAGAAATGCATCCGGATGTAGATGTCATCTTCCTTTGCTCCGGCCATGGAGAAGCGCAACGTTTTCTTCAGGAACATACAGTACCGGAGACCGTTAAGATCATCGATCTCTCCCAGGATTTTCGCTTGCATCAGCATGCCCGGCAAGGCAATCGTGAATTTGTATATGGACTCCCGGAGCTCAACAAGGAAGCTATTATTAATGCAACAAACATTGCCAATCCCGGCTGTTTTGCTACCGCGATCCAATTGGGATTGCTACCCCTTGCCAAAGCCGGTCTCCTAAGCAGCATCTATACCACCGGCATTACCGGTAGTACCGGGGCAGGACAGGGACTGAGCACCACCTCCCATTTTAGCTGGAGAAGCAATAATATCCAATCCTATAAAACCCTTTCCCATCAGCATCTCGCTGAGATCAAACAAAGCATCCTGGCTTTGAATGCCGCGAATAAACCAGATCTGAATTTTGTACCCTGGAGAGGTGATTTTGCCCGGGGCATCTACGTCAGTTCCGTAATGGATTGCTCACTAAGCATTGCTGAACTAACAGCATGGTTCAATGACTTTTATAAGAATGCTGTCTTTACAAAAATCAGTGATCGGATGATTGACATGAAGCAGGTGGTCAATACCAACAAATGCCTGATCCACCTGGAGAAGGTAGAAGGAAAGCTGGCTATCCACTCCACGATCGATAATCTCCTGAAAGGAGCATCCGGTCAGGCTGTACAGAATATGAACTTATTATTCGGGCTGGTTGAAACCACTGGCCTTCAACTTAAAGCATCCGCATTTTAATTGAATTCTCATGAAATTATTTGATGTCTATCCTCTGAATCCGATCAAAATGGACCGCGGTGAAGGCCGTTTCGTCTGGGATACAGATGGGGTTCGTTACCTGGATCTATATGGCGGCCATGCCGTGATCAGCATTGGTCATACACACCCCCATTATGTTGACCGGATCAGTCGGCAATTGAACAAATTGGGCTTCTACTCAAATTCGGTGATTCTTCCCTTACAGGAAGAATTGGCGGAGCTACTAGGCCAGGTTTCCGGGAAGGAAGATTACGAGTTATTCCTGTGTAATTCCGGCGCTGAAGCCAATGAAAATGCCCTGAAATTGGCCTCCTTCCATACCGGGAAGAAAAAGATCGTGGCATTTACCGGATCTTTTCATGGCCGGACCTCGCTGGCCGTTGCAGCTACTTCCAATCCTTCGATCATTGCGCCAGTCAATGAAACAGATCATATCGTTTTCCTGCCGTTTAATGATCTACAGGCACTAGAAGATTGGTTTAAAGTGAATGGGAATGATGTCGCCGCTGTCATCACGGAAGGAATTCAAGGGGTGGGGGGAATCCGTATTGCCAGTGATGAATTCCTGCAAAGCATCCGGAAGTGTTGCGATCAGTATAACGCTGTATTTGTGGCCGATGGTGTGCAGTGTGGTTACGGGCGCACCGGGCTTTTCTTTTCCCATGATCATGCTGGCATTAATGCAGATATCTATACTATGGCTAAAGGCATGGGGAATGGCTTCCCGGTGGCAGGTATCATTATAGCACCGCATATCAAGGCTAAGCATGGCATGCTGGGCACAACGTTTGGTGGAAATCCATTGGCTTGTGCCGCCGCCTTGGCTGTTTTGGAGGTCATCCAGCAGGAAGATCTCCTGACACATAGCAGGCAAATTGGTGATCAGCTGTTGCAAGAACTAAGTGCATTTCCTGAACTCCAAAACCTGCGTGGACGTGGCTTGATGATCGGTTTTGATGTGCCGGAACATAAAGACCTCCGAAAGCGCCTGTTGCAGATCCATCACATTTTTACCGGTGAAGCCAAGCCGGATGTGATCCGCTTATTACCTGCATTGAACCTTCAAAAGGATGAAATCGATTTGTTTCTTAAAGCCTTAAGGGCAGAACTGTCTCCGGTATCCCGATTTAGTTCAACTGAAGCCGGTATTATTTCTTCCTAATCTTATTTAATCAGGGGTAGGGCTAATCGTAAGCCTACCCTTTCGCTAATCCTTACCAGCATGCACCATTTTCGCTCTGTTCATGATGTAACTAACGTTCCGGACCTGCTGAAACTTGCAAGTGCTTGCAAGTTGAACCCAAGGGCAAATGATAACCTGGGGAGTGGTAAACGCATGGGGCTCATTTTCCTGAATCCGTCTATGCGTACCCGCTTGAGTACCCAGATTGCAGCCCGGAATCTTGGGATAGAACCGATCATCTTCGATCTTGGCCAGGAGGGCTGGCAACTGGAGCTGGAAGACGGTGTGGTCATGAATGGTACGAGTGTCGAACATATCCGGGATGCAGCACCGATACTCGGCGCGTATTTTGATCTGATCGGAATCCGTTGCTTTCCCGGACTTAAGGACCGTGACAAAGATTATAGCGAGCTTCTGCTGGATCAGCTTTCCAAATACGCGGGTGTCCCCATCATCAGCCTGGAAAGCACGACCCTACATCCACTGCAGAGCCTGGCGGATTTGCTTACAATTTCAGAAACCTGGAAACTGGATCGAAAACCCAAGATCGTTCTGGCCTGGGCTCCCCATATCAAACCCCTTCCCCAATGCGTCGCCAATTCCTTTGCTCAATGGGTTTGCGGCTGGGAAGATTGTGATTTTACCATAACACATCCTCCCGGATATGCCCTGGATCCGCAATTCACCGTCAATGCGCATTACGAAGAAGATTTGCAGGAAGCATTGGTGGGCGCCGATTATGTTTACGTCAAAAACTGGAGCTCCTATGAGCATTATGGCAACATGCCTCCGGTACGTGGCGACTGGATGCTGACCCAGAAACGCCTGCAGGCTTCCAATAATGCCCGGATCATGCATTGTCTGCCGGTTCGCCGCAATGTGGAATTACCCGATGAAATCCTGGACAGCCCATCCAGTCTGATCCAGCAACAGGCCGAAAACCGGGTTTGGGCCGCCCAAGCCGTACTCACAAAAATCCTTCAGGAAAACACATGAAACCACTTGTTATCATCAAGGTCGGAGGGAATATCCTGGATCATCCGGAGCTGCTTCAATCCTTTATCAGGGATTTTGCCCGCATACCCGGACAAAAGATCCTGGTGCATGGTGGGGGGAAGATCGCAACTTCCATTGGCGACAAGCTCGGCATTATCAGCAAATATGAAGGAGGCCGGAGAATTACAGATGCCGCTACCCTTGAACTGGTTACAATGGTTTATGCAGGCCTGATCAATAAGCAATTGGTGGCAAAGCTGCAGGCCCATCAATGCAATGCCTTGGGGCTTTGCGGAGCAGATGCCAATATCATACTCGCTTCCAAACGGCCCGTCAATAGCATCGATTATGGTTTTGTGGGCGATATTGCAGAGGAAGGTGTGGATGCGAATACGATCAAAGGCCTGCTGGACCTGGATCTCAGCCTGGTTATAGCGCCTTTAACGCATAATGGAAATGGGGATCTGCTCAACACCAATGCCGATACCATAGCCGGCGAATTAGCCCGGGCTTTATGTGTTCATCGGGAAGTCCGCCTGATCTACTGTTTTGAAAAAAGAGGCGTGCTTTCCAATCCAGATGAAGATACTTCCGTGATCCCGCAAATAGACCAGAAGCTCTTTCTTCAGTTAATGGCGGATGGGAGTGTTCAGAAAGGCATGATTCCAAAGCTGAACAATGCTTTGCAGGCACGACATCATGGCGTGCAGCACATTAGCATTGGTCATGCGGAGGATCTGCAGGATATGATGATCGGAGAAAAAGGGACAAAAATCTTATGAAGGAACAAGTAATGCCTGTCAATACCATGAATCAGATGCATAAACTGCAGCAGGAGGCCGTTAATTTACTGGAGCAATTGATTGCAACGCCCTCTATTAGCCGCCATGAGCAGGCAACGGCCCAATTGATCCAGCAGCATTTGGTATCCCGGGGCATCCAGGCGCAGCGAAGCGGGAATAATGTTTGGGCCAGAAATCGATATTTCGACCCTTCCAAACCAAGCCTGCTGCTTAATTCGCATCATGATACTGTTCAGCCGAATAAGGGCTATACCCGGGCACCTTATCAGCCATTTATCGAGGATGAAAAGTTGTATGGGCTGGGAAGTAACGATGCCGGCGGATGCCTGGTAGCCTTGTTAAGTGCATTCCTGTATTTCTATGAAAAGGCGGACACGCATTACAACCTGATCTTTTCCGCTACAGCAGAAGAAGAGATTTCGGGTGCGGAAGGGATATCCTCCCTACTACCGGAATTAGGTCCGATTGATTGCGCCATCGTTGGTGAACCCACTCAGATGCAAATGGCCATTGCAGAGAAAGGCCTGCTGGTCCTGGATTGCACGGCAATTGGCGTATCGGGTCATGCGGCCCGGGAGGAAGGCGAAAATGCGATTTACAAGATCCTGCCAGATATCGAATGGTTCCGGACCTATCGTTTCCCGAAGGAATCCGAGCTGCTAGGGCCTTGCAAGATGAGTGTTACTATGATCCAGGCGGGTCAACAACATAATATGGTTCCTGCTGTTTGCAGTTTTACGGCAGATATCCGCGTGAATGATTGCTATACCCTGGAAGAGGTCCTCGACACCGTCCGTCAAAACGTTCAGTGCGAAGTAAAATCCAGAAGCCTCCGACTGCGGTCCACGAGTATTACTCTGGATCATATCTTAGTCAAGGCCGGGAAACGATTGGGGAAGTCGGTCTTCGGCTCCTCTACACTGTCCGATAAGGCCCTGATGCCATTTCCGGCCCTCAAAATAGGGCCGGGCAATTCTTCCCGAAGTCATGCGGCTGATGAATTTATTTTCCTGAGTGAGCTTCAGGATGGTATTGAAACCTATATCGCTTTACTCAACGAAATTCTATGAAACTCTGGCAGAAAGAGCAGCAAAAAGCAACCACCGCTGAAACAACAGCCTTTACCGTAGGCAATGACCGGCATTTTGATCTCCTGCTGGCACCATATGATATCCAGGGCACCCTGGCGCATATTCAAATGCTGCACAAGGTAGACCTGATGAACCGGGAAGATCTGGATGCACTGAGCCATGAATTGGAAGCCATTATGGAAGAGATCAAATCCGGAAACTTCAAAATTTCGGATGAAGCAGAAGATATTCATTCCCAGATAGAATACCTGCTTACCCAAAAGCTCGGTGAGGCGGGGATGCGCATCCATACTGCCAGAAGCCGGAATGACCAGGTGGCATTGGACATTAAACTCTACCTGAGGGATGCCATACTCAGTATCCGGGCGAGTCTGGATACCCTGTTTCGACTGCTTCAGGAACTCAGCGAAAAACATAAAAACGCATTGCTGCCGGGATATACGCATATGCAGATTGGAATGCCTTCCTCCTTCGGAATTTGGTTTGGAGCCTGGGCAGAATGCCTGGTGGATGATCTTGAATTATTAGCGGCCTGCTACTCCGTGGCCAACAAAAATCCATTAGGAAGTGGTGCTGGATACGGTTCTTCCCTACCCATCGACCGGGAGGAAACGACAAAGCTTCTGGGATTCCGGACTATGCATTACAATGTTGCCGCAGCGCAAATGAGCCGCGGCAGAACGGAGCGAATGCTGGCATCCGGATTAGCAGGAATTGCTTCCACCCTTGGAAGAATGTGTATGGATATCTGCCTGTTTGTAGGCCAGAACCATGGTTTTATTTCCTTTCCTGAGGAATTGACCACCGGCAGCAGTATCATGCCGCATAAGAAGAATCCGGATCTTTTCGAGCTAGTACGTGGCCATTGCAACAGGATTCAATCATTACCCAATGAACTGAGCCTTTTACTGACCAATCTTCCTTCAGGGTATCACCGGGATATTCAACTTACCAAAGAAATCCTTTTCCCAGGCATCGAATCCCTTCTGGATTGTATTCGTATCCTGATCCATGCATTACCACAAATGCAGGTAAAGGACCACATCCTTAAGGACGAAAAATACAAGTTCCTCTTTAGTGTAGAGGCCGTTAATGCCCTGGTAAATTCTGGGATGTCGTTCCGGGAAGCTTACCGGCAAATTGGAACCCAGATCCAATTAGACCAATTTACGGCACCGGCTTTCGAGGCATCAACACATACCCATTCAGGAAGTATGGGGAATTTATGTAATAATCAGATTTGTAAAGAATGGGAATTGGTGATGGATAAGTTCGGGGTTTAGACACTCCATGTCCTAGTCCTTTTGTACAGAAATAACACAACCCGGCTTCAACGAAACATAAACAATCTCCCCTACCCTGTGTTGTGTCAATTCACTATAAACCAACACACTATGTTTAGCTAATTGAACCAGTATTTCATAGCGACTTCCTGCAAAAATGATATCCTTGATCGTTCCAGGCAAGGAAATACCATCCCCGGTTCGTTTGATCCGGAAACTCTCCGGACGGATAATTGCATTGGTTCCAGACAGCCCATCTTTCCATGGGAGCGAATGCTGAATCACCTGGACAGGAAGTTTATTAAATGGCCCCAGAAGTCCAGCAGCATAATCACTCTCCGGTTTCAGGTACAGATCCATCGGAAGTCCTTCCTGTACAATTCGACCCTCTTTCATGATCAGTAATCGATCCGCCCATCCCAATAGATCCAACGGGTCATGAGACGCCAGGATAAACGTGATCTCCATATGGGTTCCCAGGTCCTTCAATACTTCTTTCAATTGGAGTTTATTCGAAAGATCCAGGTTCGAGAATGGCTCGTCCAGCAACAGCAGTTTGGGAGCTGCTGTCAGTAATTGCGCCAGGGCAACCCGCTGCCGCTCCCCACCCGATAACTCACTGGTTTTTCGCTTGAGTAAATGGCTGATCCGGCAAATCTCAAAAATGGTTGCAGCATCATCTTCGGAAAACTTATTCCGGAATTCCAGAAATTCCTCAACCCGGTAATGATTGCGCAATTCATAATGCTGACTGAGGTAGGCAATTCGCGGATGCCCTGGAAGCAATTGCTCATCCGGTCCTTTAATGGGCTGATCCTGCATAAGCACCTTCCCACTATCCGCCTGCAAAAATCCGGCGATCACTTTTAGTAAGGTGCTTTTACCGGAACCCGTTTCCCCAGCGATCCCAATTTTCTGGAAGGCAGCCTGGGAAAAACTGATCGCCTCCAACTGAAATCCATGCTTAAACGACTTACTGATATTTTGTACCGACAGGAGGCTCATATATATAGGAAATGGAAGTAGAAATAATGCTTGATGGCGTGAGCAGAGGAAGTAAAAAAAAATGCGCCGTCAAATATGAAAGCGCAAGAATAAAATCTCGATTCACTTGAATTTTGAGGATAAAAAATAAATTCTAGAGGAACACTGGCGAGAAATTATGGGCTTAACCTGGAACATCTACGCCGGAAATCAAAAGTAAGTTCTTTACCATCCACAGTGCCTGTTAACTGCAACTTTCCGCGCCCGCCATAGCCTTTGGCGACGGTGGGTCATTCCCTTCAGGGAACCCTTTGTTGCATCAACCGTCCACAGCGCCAATCAACACCAACTTTTGGCATACCCTTCAGGGAACCCGTTGTGTTGCATCAACCGTCCACATCAACCGTCCACAGCGACTTTTGTCATTCCCTTCAGGGAACCCGTTGTATTGCATAAACCGTCCACATTAACCGTCCACATCACCTTTTGTCATTCCCTTAAGGGAACCCGTTGTATTACATCAACCGTCCACAGCCACCGTCCACAGCGACTTTTGTCATTCCCTATAGGGAACCCGTTGAGTTATATCAACCGTCCACAGCGCCAATCCACAGCAACTTTTGTCATTCCCTTCAGGGAACCCATTGTGTTGCATCAACCGTCCACAGCGCCTATCAACAGCGACTTTTGTGATTCCCTTCAGGGAACCCGTTGTGTAGCATCAACCATCCACAACAACCGTCAACAACGACTAAACCACCAGTAGAATCCGATTGAAACCATGCAAGCTTTTGAAGTCTGGACCATCCTTAAACCCAAACAGATTCCCTGAAGGGAATGACAAAGAAATTTCATCCTTATCAACAACACTTTCGTCAATAATCCAATCTAAAATTGGTTATAACTACAGAATTTTCAGGTATGAACGACCGAATTTTCAATACATATATTCTGACAAATTGGAGAAAAACGGTATTATACACTGGAGTTACCAATAACCTACCAGCTCGATTAATAGAGCATTATATAGGCTTAGGTAGCAAATTCACCTCCCAATATTTTGCTTATAATTTAGTCTGGCACGAATCCACAAAATATATTTTAAATGCCATAGCTCGCGAAAATGAAATTAAACATCTATCAAGGGAGGATAAAATTAAATTAATTACTTCCTGTAACCCCAATTGGAAATTTTTAAACCTTGAATTGGTAGGTAATTGGCCACCTAGCCCGGCACAAATCGATGAAGTAAAAGAGCGGTGGAAAAAGGATAATGGGGCAGGATTTAGATAGATCAATCAAGCACAGCGCCCACCCACATCAACTTTTGTCATTCCATTTAGGGAACCTGTTGTGTTGCAGCAACCGTCCACAGCGCCAATCAACACCAACTTTTGTCATTCCCTTCAGGGAACCCGTTGTATTTCATCAACCGTCCACAGCGCCAATCAACACCAACTTTTGTCATACCCTTCAGGGAACCCGTTGTATTTCATCAACCATCCATAACAACTTAACCACCAGTAGGAATCTGTGTAAGACCAGACAAGCAATCGAGATCTGGAGCATCCGTTAAACCCAAACAGGTTCCCTGAAGGGAATGACAAGTTTGGGTCAACACCATGAGTGAACACAATAGGTTAACACATTGGGGCAATTTCTTAGGTAAACCACTTGGGTCAACACATAGGATCAACACATTGGAACCCCCAACATTAATAAATGCAAGTATCAAACTTAAGTGAAAGCATCTTTAATCTTACCAAAAAAACCCTTTTCTTCCTCCTTATGACTACCGGCATCAGCCCCAGGTTGAAAATTGGAAGCACTCCGTAATTGCTCCATCATGGCTATTTCTTCCTTTGTCAGATGTTGTGGACTCCAGATAGCAACTTCTACCAGCTGATCGCCTTTCTCATACGATTGAAAAGCTGGGAAACCTTTACTCTTTAGGCGAAAAATTTTCCCACTTTGCGTTCCCGCAGGAACCTTGATCTTAGCTTTACCATCAATGGTTGGCACCTCCACAGAAGTACCAAGCACGGCATCGGGAAAGGAAACATGAAGCTGATAAACGACATCCAGTTCGGAGCGTTTCAATTCAGGATGTTTTTCTTCCTCGATCAGAATAAGCAGATCACCTGCAGGGCCACCCCGTTCCCCAGCGTTGCCGCCCCCACTCATGCTTAGCTGCATTCCTTCATGCACACCAGCCGGAATCTGAAGATCCAGGGTTTCTTCACCAAAGACCCTACCTTCTCCTTTACAGGAACCACATTTGGCAGTAATGGTCTGACCTTCGCCATTGCAGGTTGGACAGGTAACAACGGTCTGCATCTGCCCCATGAAGGTGTTCTGGGTTCTGCGCACCTGGCCCTGTCCATTACAGGAGGCGCAAGTCTGCACGCTATTCTTATCCTTTGCACCGCTGCCATTGCAGGTACCACAAGGAACATACTTCTTTACTTTTATTTTCTTACTGGCTCCGGCTGCGATTTCGGAATAATCCATTTTGAGCTTCACCCGGAGGTTAGAGCCCCGGGAGCCCTGTTGACGTCCACCCCGGCCTCCGCCACCAAAGAAAGAGCCGAAAACGTCTTCGCCAAAAATATCCCCGAAATTCTGGAAGATATCTTCCATCCGCATGCCACCGGCACCGAAACCACCGCCTCCGGAAGCACCACCAACACCGGCATGTCCAAAGCGATCATAACGCTCCTTCTTATCCTGAGTACTGAGCACATCATAGGCTTCCGCCGCTTCCTTGAATTTTTCTTCTGCTGCCTTATCCCCCGGATTGCGATCCGGATGATATTGCATTGCAATTTTCCGATAAGATTTCTTGATCTCATCAGCGCTGGCGCCCTTCGCAACCCCTAATACTTCGTAATAATCTCTTTTTGACATGTGACTTAATCCCAGTTATAACTGAAGCGGGATGCCTTATTTTAAAGGAACTCAGGTTTTTAAAAAGGCGTTCCCATAAAAAAACAACCTGAGCAAAACATATTATTTACCAACGACCACCTTGGCATGCCGAATGAGCTTATCATTCAGGTAATAACCCGGTGTGACCACATCCATCACCTTACCTGACATAGAGGCATCACCGGAAGCAATTTCAGTGATCGCTTCATGCATTTCCGGATCAAAATCCTCCCCATGAGCCTCCATTAATTTGAGGCCACGGGATTGAAGTGTATTTCGCAACTTGTTAAAAACCAGCTGAATTCCTTCTTTTATCAGGGCAATATCCTCGGTTTTTTCAATATTCTTTTCGGCGCGTTCGCTATCATCCAAAACTTCAAGAAGCGATTGAATAATATCCTTGCCGGCAGTTTGGGTCAATTCCAGGCGTTCCCGGCTGGTCCTACGTTTATAATTTTCAAATTCAGCTGCTAATCGAAGATATTTGTCCTTGGATTCCGCTAATTCCTGGTTTAATTTGTTATCCTCATCTGCCAACATCCGGTCACCAAGGCCATCTGAACCAGAGCGATTCTCGTCTGTATTCAGGCTTTCTGCCAATTGATCTTCGGTAATCTGATTTCCCGCATTATTTTGTTTTGTTTCCATGGCGTCGTTCTGTGAATCGTTCATTCGTGCACGTTTTTTAAACATGTTGCGAAAGTACAGTCAAGAACTTTGCCACCCTTTAATAAGGGACAAAATGACAGAATAAATATGCATTACTGATCTAACCAAATTGTCATATTACAGCCGCTCCAACTGCCGGATTGCCTGCAATCAATAAAAAAAGGGCTGTTGCCCTTGACATTTTGGGGGCATCTTATTACCCTGTCCCACCGTCGAAGTTGCTATGGCGGGCACTCCTGAAGGCTTGCCCGCCATAGCGCAGCGACGGCGGGCACGGGGCAACTACCTTGGGTCTTGCAATCATTGAGATTGCTGAAAACAGGATCTTCAAATTTTGGTTTAAAACGATCCATTCCCTTTAGAATCAATCCTACATCCTAACCAGAAACAAATACCCCCTGAGAAATTGGAAGGATAATCGTAAAAAGGGCCCCCTTCCCGGATTCACTTTGTGCGGTGATCAGTCCATGGTGATTATCAACAATCCGTTTGCAGATCGCTAATCCGATTCCGGTTCCTTCATACTCGGAACGGCCATGCAATCGTTGGAAAATCTGGAAGATCTTTTCGGCATATTGCGCATCAAAGCCAATACCGTTGTCTTGCACCTCAATCCTGGCAAATTCCAGTTCCTCAAATTCACTGCTACTCATCGAAGGCGTGTATTGGCGCAACCAATTTTGCTCCTCTTTATTTAAAGAATTACCCTTTACGGAAACAGACCGGATTTCAATTTCAGAGGCGATACCCTCTTTTCGGAACTTAATCGCATTACTGATAAGATTCTGAAAAACCTGTTGCAATTGCGCCGGTATCCCCTCCAACTCCGGGAGGGATCCAACTTTAATCTTTGCCTGGCTTGACTCAATATTCATCTCCATGTCTGCCATTACAAAACGGACGATGGCATTCAGGTTTACAGTTTGGAATTTGATGTGCTCATTCGCAACCCGGGAGAAATCAAGGATATCATTGATCAATTGCTGCATTCTGCCTGTTGCACTGATGATCTTATTGATCAGGATTTCCTGCTGTTCCACCGCAGTGTTTCCATTCAGTCCAGACTTTAGCATCGACGTAAACGAGCTGATTTTCCGCAGGGGTTCCTGCAAGTCATGCGAGGCTACATACGCAAATTGTTCCAGCTCCCCGGCACGCCGCTCGAGTTGCAGGGTTTTTGCGAATAACTGCACCTCATCCTCCTTCAATTGCGTGACATCGTGTGAAGTTCCGGTGATCCGGATCACCTCCTGTTGCTCGTTAAGTTCTACTTCTCCCCTAGCCAGAATATGCCGGATATCTCCATCAGATCGAAGGATTCGGTGGGTAAAAGGAACGAATTCTTTGGACTCGAGGACTTTTATGATCTGGTCTTTGTAAAATATTTTATCGGCAGGATGAATGGAATCATTGATTTTCTGATTGGTGACCTCCATCCCAATATCCAAACCCCAGATCCGGTATTGTTCATCACTCCATACTATTTGATTGGATTTTACATCCCATTCCCAGGAACCCACCTTGGCCATTTTCTGGCTTTCATTGAGGAATTTATTCTGTTTCTGCAGGGCCTCTTCCGCCAATTTCCGGAGCCGAACCTCCTGTTCCAATTCTTCAGAAGTCTTCAATGAGAAAGCCGTAGGCAATAATCGGAACAATTGGACTACTGTCAACCAGCTCAAAATACCGGTAATCAGGCGAGCCAACGCTGAAATCCGGTAATACGGATACCAGAACATTAGCGCATCCAGAAAATGCGTGACCCCGCAAGCCAGGATAAAGGCTGCGAATAAAAAATAGAGCCGGTTGAATCGTAGTGCCCGTTTTTGCCGGACGAGGTACCGGACAATGATCAGCGGTATGGCAAAATAAGCCGACCAGATCGCCAGATACGCAATGATATACAACCAGCCATGGAAATTGGTCCAATTCCCGCAATGCCAGCGTGGTGGCCAGTCACGGGTATCAAATAGCTTACTGAAAAACTGAAAGACTTCATTCATTGAATTGGCTGTGAATACAACGAGTTACGGTTGGGTATGAACTATCGGTTTTTGTATTGTTCCAGATCTTTTAAAGCAAAACGATCCCGGACACGAATGCCTTTTTCGGTTTCGATCAATGTACAACACTCAAACTCGGGATCATGTTCAAAATACAATACCCAATTATTTGCAGCGGCTTCCCGTAACAATGCCTTTTTCTCCCCCAATGTCTCCAGCGGACGCATATCATAGGCCATTACCCAGGCGGTTGGGATATGATGGACAGAAGGGATCAGGTCCGCACAATAAAGGATCGTCGTATCATTAAACCGGATCTGTGGAAGCATCATGTTATCGGTATGGCCATTTACATAGCGGATCCGGATATCACTGAGCCATTCACTTCCATCCTCCGTTTCCACAAAGCGTAGGACACCATGCTCTTCCATCGGTAAAATGTTTTCCTTCAGGAAGGAGGCCTTTTCCCGGTCATTCGGACTCAGAGCAGAAGCCCAGTGTTTCGGACTGGTCCAATACAATGCATTGGGAAACGCAGGTACCAATTCACCCTCTTCATTGCGTTTAATAGAGCCTCCACAATGATCAAAGTGCAGGTGGGTTAAAAAGACATCGGTGATATCCTCCGGTTTAAACCCGTTGGCAGCCAGATTGCTTTCAATACTATCGGTACCATGCAAATAATAATGGCCAAAGAATTTTTCATCCTGCTTGGTGCCCATGCCATTATCCACCAGGATCCGGTAATTCCCATGTTCGATCAATAGGCAACGCATGGCCCAGGAACACATGTTATTATCATCGGCCGGATTGGCTTTGTTCCACAAACTTTTAGGGACGACACCAAACATGGCACCACCATCCAGTTTAAAATGGCCGGCATTAATTGAATAGAGTTTCATACAAGTGACTTTTGAAGTCTTTTTTGAGCAGAACGGGTGTAAAATAATAAGCCAAGACCGAGAATAAAGAATACCGTCAATGCTAATACAGAAGCCCGCTGACTACCGGTAACTTCCTGGATGAAACCGAATGAAAACATGCCAATAACGATGGCAATTTTTTCTGTTACATCATAAAAAGAAAAGTAAGAAGTAGTATCATGCGTCTCCGGCATCAGCTTGCTATAGGTCGAACGGCTGAGGGATTGAACTCCGCCCATGACAAATCCGACGGCAATAGCAAGCAGGTAGAAGGCCATTGGATTATGAGATGGTAACAGATAACCCGCCACACAGATGCCGATCCATACAACCACACAGATCATCAATGCGCGAATATTGCCTAATGCCGCCGAAACCTTGGAAATGAGCCAGGCTCCAGGGATCGCTATCACCTGGATAATTAAAATGGCAATGATCAGGTTGACTGTCGGTATGGCCAGTTCGCTTTTCCCATAAAGCGTTGCGGCAAGCATGACCGTCTGCACACCCATATTATAAAAGAAGAAGGCAAGCAGATACCGTTTCAATACCGGCAATCGTTTGAGCTCCTGCCATACTTTCCGGATCTCTGAATAACCCTGGGATAATTTACGGTTGGTACTCGTCAGCGCTCCTCTGCCCGCTGGCAATTTTGTAAGCGGAATGATCGAGAAACCCAACCACCACATGCCCGTCAATAAGAACGACAATCTCGAAGCAAAGCCTACAGTAATGCCGAAATAATCATTCTTCAGAACAAACACAAAACAGATCAACTGTAAAATGATACTGCCGATATATCCGTATGCAAATCCTTTGGCACTGACCCGGTCCCGTTCTTCGAATGTGGCAATGTCAGGCAGATAACTATTGTAGAATACCAGACTCCCCCAGAAGCCCACACAGGCGATGATTGAAAAGCCGATCCCAAGACCCAGTGTAGACTGGTCAAAGAAATACAATCCGCTACAGGCAAGGCTTCCCAGGATTGCAAAGAAACGCATGAAGCTCTTCTTATTGCCCCGACTATCGGCAATTGATGATAATAATGGGGAGATGATGGCAACGATCCCAAAGGCTATGGCCAGGGAATAATTATACAGTGCCGTATTAACGAAATCATGGCCCAGGAATTGCACATGATCCACTGTTTCATCATTTCCATCTCCTGTTATAGTTTCATAATAGGCCGGGAATATGGTCGAGGTGATCACCAGGTTATAGGCCGAATTGGCCCAATCGTACATGGCCCAGGCATTATGCAGCTTTTTACGGCTTGCTAATGGAATTTCACTAAGGGAGTTGCCACCAGTCATGAGTAAAAAATATTACGGAGTTAAAGATCCTTTCCGGACATTGTGTTTCAGCCATCACGACCATTGACAGCAGGACGTTTTGTCGCACCCCTATGGAAGCTCAACTTGAAACAGATCAATCGATCTAGGTCATTTTTTTTATCCGGGTAAATATAGCATCGGGAAACTTGCGACAAAAAAAACCTCCGGCCCTCATTGGCCGCCGTAGCCGAATGGCGAAGGAGGCCCTTCGCCATTCGGCTACGGTAGGGAACCCTATAGCCACAGTGTGACTTCTGATGTAATCTATAATAAGAAATTACAGAGCTTATAAAGCACCCTGGCACCAACAATGGCGTCAATCGAATTGCTATGGGAGCCATTCGAAACCTCGTTAACGTCGAAGCCTATGATTTCCCGGCCACTTTTCTTGAGTTGTTTAAACAGATAAAATACCTGTTCCATCTCAAAACCTCCCGGAACAGGTGTTCCGGTGTTGGGACATAATTTAGGATCCAGACCATCAATATCAAAGGAGATATACACCTTTTGGGGTAGCTCGGCAATGATTTCCTGGCATTGTTGTTGCCAGGATTTTCCTTCGAACTGTCCTTCTTTAATATCCTTATCGAAAAAGGTTTTTACCCTTTCACCACTATTCTGGATGAGGGCCACCTCTTCATCGCAATAATCTCGAATTCCTACCTGAACCAGCTTGCTAACCTGGGGGATCATTTGAAGGACATTATACATGATGCTGGCATGGCTATACACGAAACCCTCGTAAGCTTTACGCATATCAGCATGGGCATCAATCTGCAATACCCCAAAATCCGAATGAATTTCACCCAGTGCAGCAATAAAGCCCAGTGGTGTACTATGGTCACCGCCGATCAGTCCCACCTTCTTGCCATCCTTCAGCATCCGTCCCGTCATTTCTTTCACCCAGTCGAAGAGCATTTTGCCGCCATTATTCACTTCGGCCAGCTTCCCGCATAATTGCCCATTCTCTTCCATATGCCCCCCTTCGATCAGGTAGGAAATAATGAGTTCGGCACATTGCCTCAGGTAGTCGCTTTTCTTCCGGATATTCCGGTCGACCGGAAACATGTAAAACCCCTGCTTCCAGCCATCTATAACATCTGAATCATACAGATCCACCTGGAGGCTGGAATCATAAATATGTTCAGGAGCTCTGGCTGTACCGGGACGGTAAGAAACCGTGACCTCCCAGGGCACCGGCAGCAACACTACCTGGGCGTTTTCCTCTTCAAAAGGCAGTCCGAAAATATTATTGGATTGCAGGCCAACGGAATTTGGATCGAAGCGTTCGAGCGGATTAGACACGGATTATTTTTTTATTACGGGCGCAAAAGTAACAAGAAAAGGTAGCTCTACCTTTTACCCGTAACTTTGTGGCATTCTTTGAGTATGAAAAAGTCACACATAGTTCTATTAGTTCTCATTGCTGCCGGGATCGCGATCATATCAGCTACTTTTCTTGATTTTAGCACCTATGAAACCTTCAGTTCTGCGGCACAGAAAAAGTCACCTGCCCACGTCATGGGAGTACTGGAAAAGAGCCATCCGATGGTCTATGACCCGATAATTGACCCCAACCATTGTAGTTTTTTTGTTAAAGACAAGCAAGGGGTCGTTAAAGAGGTCGTTTTCAATGGTGCCAAGCCAACGGATATTGAAAAAAGTGAGCAAATCGTCATGAAAGGTCAGATGGTCGATGATAAGTTTCACTGTACCAGTATCCAGATGAAATGCCCTAGCAAATACAAAAAAGAAAGTGTTGTCACTGGCTCCTGATGTAACCCATCACACCAGAGGCGCTGCAGCTTTGAATGGTTATTTATTAACCAGCAGGCTGTTTACACCCGCATCAATTCATTCCTGCAAATCTTTTACCGCTCTTGCAATCCACAGCATTTATTGGTGAACATCTGTTACCGGGACAACTGGGGCATTTCTTTATCATCCTCTCATTTGTTGCCTCACTCTTTAGCAGTTTCTGCTTTTTTTCAGCAGCACGCAATGAAACCACGAACCCTGACAGTGCAGCTAACTGGCTCCGGATCGCAAGGACCTCCTATATCATCCATACCCTAGGGATCATTGCCATTTTCTCGACCCTATATTATGTAATCACCCGGCACCTGTTTGAGTATAATTATGCCTGGCAGCATTCCAACAGGGCCCTGCCTATGAAATACCTGCTTTCCTGTTTTTGGGAAGGACAGGAAGGCTCATTCATGCTTTGGGCATTCTGGCATAGTATATTGGGAGTAGTGGTCATGGGGACTGCCAAAAGCCTGGAAAGCCGGGCAATGACAGTGATCAGCTTTATTCAGGCCTGCCTGTGTACCATGTTACTGGGCTTTTTCTTTTCAGCTTCCGTGAAGGTGGGAAGTACCCCATTCATCCTGTTGCGGGATTCCATGAATGGAGCGCCTATCTTCAAGGACCCGAATTATTTGAATGCCTTTATTAAAGATGGTAATGGCCTCAATGTACTACTCCAGAATTATTGGATGGTGATCCATCCTCCGGTCTTATTCCTGGGTTTTGCTTCTACTTTGATTCCATTCTCCTTTGTCATTGCGGCATTGTGGAAGAAGGATTATACAACATTTATTAAACCCACCCTTATTTCCAGCCTGTTCTCGGCGGGCATTTTAGGACTGGGAATCATGATGGGTGGTGCCTGGGCTTATGAAAGCCTGAATTTCGGCGGTTACTGGGCTTGGGATCCGGTCGAAAATGCCTCCCTGGTGCCATGGTTAACTATGGTGGCGGGTATTCATACGCTCTTGGTCTATAAGGCTACCGGCAGAAGCCTGGCACTGACGCTGTGCTTTTTTGGACTTACCTATGCGCTGATCTGGTACTCAACCTTCCTGACCAGAACCGGTGTATTGGGTGATACTTCGGTGCATGCCTTTACCGGTGAAGGCAAATCCATTTACTGGCATCTGTTGGTGGTGCTGGGTTTGATCATGATAGTGACCATAGCATTCCTCTGGAAACGCTGGAAGAGCATGCCTTCGCTAAAGCAGGAGGAGGCCCTGAGCTCCCGCGAATTCTGGATGACCATTGGTTCCTTCATCCTTTTATTAAGTGCTGCTCATATCATTCTGGTAACTTCCATTCCGGTTTGGGCGCCCTTTGCTAAATGGATTAGTGGAAAGAATATTGCGCCTCCGGTCAACCGGGAAGGGCATTACAATAGTGTAGAAGTTTGGATCGCTATTATGCTGGCACTCCTATCCGGTGGCGTTTTATACCTGAAGTTCAAGCAAAGCAATGCCCGGCAGGTCTGGAAACGTTATGCGATCCTGGTAGGCATTAGTTTAGTGCTTGCCCTGCTGATTGGCTGGGGCCAGCATATCACTGCCTTTCAGTATGACATTATGCTGTTTGCAGCTTTGTTTTCGATTGTTTCCAGCCTATATTATGCTTTTGGCGTACAGAAGAAAGGCCTGTGGAAGAAGGGAGCTGCCATTACCCACTTTGGTTTTGCAGTCACACTTTTGGGGATTCTGTTGAGTTCGTATGGGAAGACTGTTCTATCCCTAAATACGACGGGCGCGCAGATTGACCTGGGTAAAAAGGACATGATGGAGGCAATCAAAGAGAGCCAGGAAAATATCCTCCTATTCAGGGGCACTCATGTAGCCATGGGCGATTATTTCACGACATTCCTGGGTGATTCTACCTCAACTTCAGATCCCCGTCAGTTCTTTAAGGTCCGTTTTGACAAGCTGAATAAGGACCATAGAGGCATTGATGAAAGTTTTGTGCTCTATCCGGATGCTTTTGTTAATCCGAAGGGCATGCAGGGCTTAAGTTCCAATCCCGCTACCCGGCACTATTGGAACAAAGACATTTTTACCTACGTTAATAGTATTTATAAAGCACCAGATAATACCAATTACAAGAGTGATACCCTACGTATAGGTGATACCATTTTTGTGTCTAATGCATATTTGCGTTTTGAAGGATTCAATAAAGAGGTTAATTCTCCGAAGTATCATCCTCAAAATGGTGAGCTAGCAGTGGGAGCTATTCTGAGTGTTCACACCCTGAATGGAGCGCCGACGGAGCTTCAACCCCTGTTCATCATCCGCGACAATGAAATGTCAGGCCTTGATGATACCTCCAAGGACCTTGGATTGTACGCCAAGTTTGTCAATGTGATCCCGCAAAAAAATGCCGCCGTCATTCAAACGAAACAACGAGATCCGAAGGACGAGTATATCGTCCTGAAGGCCCTGTTGTTCCCCTATATCAATGTGCTGTGGTTAGGCGTTTTGATCATGGTGTTTGGCTTTATGCTGAGTATGTTGAATCGGGTCTTCAATTTGAAGATTTGAAAATGGGGGGAACGGGATCCGGGATACCCCCATCCCTAAACAACCTGATCCCGGTTCCTGAGCGGAGTCGAAGGGGAGCGAAGTCGAAGGGTCATATCAATTTGGTAATTTGGTAATTTGATAATCACTGTTGTCCGGTTAACATTTTGCGTAAAATGGAAAAGAGGCTGTTTGAAAAGGAAAGCTTCTTTGTTAGTAGAAAGTCGAAAGAGAAAAGTATAAAGAGGTTTTTCGGATGTACCTGCAATTGGTAGGTACTTTAAACAACAGGTACATTTGATAAAAAGTAGAAGGTTCCCACCGTCGCTAGAAGCTATGGTGGGCGCGGGTGGCTAGACCCCGTCTAGTCACGACTGGATTTCCAATCCTTGGCCGCCATAGCTTCCAGCGAAGGAGGGCCCTGATTGGGGAGTGGATTTTTACTTCAAATGCACATGAATTACTCCGCCATCAGGGGATGGCAAATCCACAAGTTCTTAGACGGGGTCTAAGAACAACTTTTTACTGTTGGTCTAAAGTAAGAACATACAAAGAGCTTCTTTACCTTGGGGGGCTTACTTTTCAAAAAGCGATTTGGCAGATCTGACTATCAAGACGTTATGAGCGAAAATTAACCGTTTGTAATTTTTACCGGACAACTGTGATTTGGTAATTTGGTAATGGGGGATCGGGAACACACCGTCCCCTGATTGAAGTTGAAACCCCGATCCCTAAACAACCCGATCCCGGTTCCTGAGAGGAGTCGAAGGGGATTGCAGCCGAAAGGTCCGATTCAAAATCTCCAATCGAAATAAAGACATTGGGAATGGCATTTCCTATGTCTTAGCCTTCCAGCTTGAGAGATCTGACGCTTCGACTTCGCTCAGCGACCGGAGGCCCCTGTATGACGTCGAAGGTTCCTCTCTATGTAACTATACTAAGGACTATTACCATGCGTTTCTAGCGGAGCAATGCGATTGCAGGAAGAACTATCTACCATCGTAAACCCTTTCCTGGAAATTATCCCTACGCCAGGAATACATGCGTTTATTTCTTTACCCGCAATAGCTTTTGGGGAAAGCAAGACTACGTTAGAATGACCATCTATTGCACCACCATCGGATGTACTTTGCACCTCTGCAACTTACTGCCATGCCGCTGAAACAACCTGGCATTATTCCGGAGCTAAATCATTCATCCTTATTATAAGCTTATAATGTAGATTTAATCTAAAGAGAAAATAGCTGGTAATGGAATCAACATCTACCTATTAATTCCTTAATAACTACCTTGCATAGCGTCATTAGCAACCAATGATCAGGCAGCCCCAGTTTACCATACGCATGAAGCTATTCCTGATCCTTGCATTCCTGACGCTTTCCATACCTTCTTTAGCGGCTTTCCGGATTTATAATCATGCTCCTGGCACTCAACAGGCCTTGCCTCCCTTGCCCTTGTCCGGGAATTATACCCAACGTTTAAGTCCCGTTCTCGAGACCAGCGCGCCAAAACCTCCCGGTGAAGATCCTAAAGTGACTGAAAAACGTCGTAGAAAATGGGGAACCATCGGCTTTATTGCCATGGTCAGCGCAGGAGTCGGTGCTGCACTAATTTTTTTATACGCCGCAATCGCCGCAGGCGCAGCGCTTGTGGTCTTTGGATTTTTACTAAGTGTACATGGCCTTAGAAGGCCTAAAAATTTCTATGCCATCGTAGCCATGCTGATCTGCATGGCCGTCTTGTTTGTTGCTGCCGCAGCACTTATTGCGATTATATAAGTCAGAAACATGCGTTTGCTTCAATGCGAGCTGAACAAGTGCGCAATAAAGAACGCTGCCGCTGCCGCCGCTGAACCAATCAGCATGATCTTAATGGCCCCGCTTATAGGCGCTTGCCCTGTTGCTTTTGCTTTAAAATAACCAAAAATGAAGAGACAGACGACCGTGATGGCACAAGACCATTTAAGACCATCATAGGGAGCACTGGTCAGGAAATAAGGCGTTAGCGGTACCAATCCACCAACGATATAACTCCCGCCAATATTAAATGCGCTATGACGGGCTCTTTTAGGATCCGGCTTATCCAGGCCCAATTCATACTTCATCATGAAGTCCACCCATTTTACTTTATCCCGCGCCATTTCATCAGCGATCAGGTGCTGCGTTTCAGCACTCAGTCCAAGTCCTGCAAAGACATCCCGCACTTCCTGCTTTTCAACTTCAGGTAGCGCTTCTACCTCGTATTGTTCGCGTTTCAGTTCGGCCTCATAATGTTCCATTTCGGTCCGACCCGCCAGGTACCCCCCCAGTCCCATAGCGATGGCACCTGCAGCAATTTCTGCAAGACCAGCCGTCAGGATGATGGCATTACTGCTGACCGCCCCGCTCAGGCCGGCGGCCAGTGCAAATGGAACGGTGAGTCCATCACTCATGCCGATCACGATATCCGTTAGGAATGCGGGGCTGCTGAGATGGTGCTCATGATGGTGTTGAATGTCTTCAGGCAAAATTTTGTAAGGCTTTTTGAATGATATGAATGCTTTGATCGATCTGTTCCCTGTTGATCAATAAAGGAGGAGCCAGGCGAATGATATGACCATGGGTTGGTTTGGCCAACAATCCTAAATCCCGCAACAAAAGGCACAATTCCCAGGCGGCATGCGGATCGGGATGATCAATCACGATGGCATTCAGAAGGCCTTTACCTCTCACCAGGGAAATATTGGAATGCTGGATGGCTTCGAGTCCCTCCCTGAAATACTGCCCCTGGATCTGCGCATTCTCGGCCATCTCTTCCTCAACCAGGACCTTCATCGCGGTAATCGCAACCCGGCATGCCATCGGGTTCCCTCCATAAGTAGAACCATGCTCTCCGGGCCGGATGCAAAGCATGATCTCATCATCTGCCAAAACAGCGCTAACTGGTAACATACCACCTGACAATGCCTTTCCAAGAATCAGGATATCCGGATGGACATCCTCATGATCACAGGCCAGCATTTTCCCGGTACGGCAAAGACCCGTCTGGATCTCATCCGCAATGAATAGGACATTTGCCTCCCGGCAGATTGCCGCTGCTTCCGCCAGGTAGCCATCATCCGGCACAATCACCCCCGCTTCCCCCTGAATAGGCTCTACCAGAAACCCTGCCACATTCGGGTCGGAAACTGCTTTGCGAAGGGCCTTCAGATCATTGTAAGGGATGGAAATATAACCAGGGGTAAAGGGGCCAAAATTGGTTTTGGAAGAAGGATCAGTGCTAAAGGAGATCACATTGATCGTGCGGCCATGAAAATTATTCTCACACACTACAATCACTGCTTTATCAGCTTCAATGCCCTTCACCTCATAGGCCCATCTGCGCGCCAGTTTCAGGGCAGTTTCTACCGCTTCCACACCGGTATTCATCGGAAGGAGCTTATCATAACCGAAGAGTTGGCACATATACGCCTCATACTCCCCTAATTGATCATTATAAAAGGCTCTTGATGTGAGGGTCAGTTTACTGGCCTGGTCTACCAGGGAAGCCACAATTTTAGGATGACAATGCCCCTGGTTCAAGGCAGAATATCCCGACAAAAAATCAAAATATTCCCGACCTTCTACATCATAAACGTGTACACCCTGTCCCCGGTTTAAGACGACTGGAAGGGGATGATAATTGTGGGCTCCATATTGTTCCTCCAGCTCCATGAAGTCATGGGAGCGCTGGGTTGTTTCAGGTATAACCGGCATATGGCAAAACTAAAGCTTTGCAGCTACAAAGCCGGGTGGACTTACTTCAGGAACCGCCTGTTCATCGGGTAATTCCACCGCCTGGTGACTATTAATTTTATCGAGTTCCAGAATGGTAAATGTTTCATCTTCCTGCCGGACATACATCGGCAGGAATTTTGCACCAAAAACCAGTTCGCTATACAAATAGGAGGTGCGTTGTTGCACCGTATTTGAAAAATGATCGTCAAATCCTTTGATATTCACAATTAACTCCATGCGATTATCCTTGTAATCCTCCTCCGTAAAACCAAATAAGGGACTTTCTTCATCGATGGCATGGACCAGGGTCCAGCTCAATGCCAGTGAGGTTACTTTTGAAATTTCCAGTTTTAGTGGAAAAAAACGGGTGATCCGTTTCTCACCTTCTAACATATGAAGCGCGAGGGTAAGCTGTGCTTCTACGTCCGTAAGATGGTTATTCTTGTACGTAGCCAGTCGAAACATTAGGGCCCTCCCCTCATGGTAAGGGGCTATTAAAAAATTGTGACTAAAAGTGAGATAGGCTTTAGGACGTGCAAAACGGCCATAAAAAATACCGGTTACCAGTGCGAAAACGAGAATTCCAACCAGAGACTCGATGCTTGCGACCGTATTCATCATTATGCCCGTTGGTGCCACATGGCCATAACCAACGGTTGTAAGGGTCTGGGCACTGAAGAAGAAGGCATCTTCAAATTGTTGAAGCAAAGGCTCGCCGGGGTTTGTACCGATCAGATTGCTTGTGCCAATCCATAAGTACATCAATGCAAAAATGGTATTGATGCTGGAATAAAACGCCAGGACCAGGAACATAAACCGGCCTCGTTTCATGCGGATCAGGCTGTGATAAATGCTGATCCGTTCGTAAAATGGAATGCCTGATTTGCGAAGATTGACATACCCGTCCCGGTTAATCAGGCGGGTTCCTTCTATCGAGCTGTTGGCACTGAAGCCGGTATTTTCAATCGTTCGGAGTGAACGGGGGTATGTTTTCTTTGCCATGCGTCTTTTTTGAGAAGATCACGGGTGCAAGTGCCGCAGCAATTACAATCAGTGTTCCAGCAACGCCCAGCATCAGGCATTGCTTCATGTCAAAGTTGCGAATAAGTATTTCATGAAAGCCAATACCCAAAGTGCCAAAAACAATGAACATGATTAACCAATGCTTCCAGGGCAACAAATCGAGCACCGAACAATGCAGGAACCTTGCGGTATTTACCAAGTAAAATAATGCCTGGATATAGCTGCTGATCATAAAGGCAAAAGCCACCCCGGATAGTCCCTTCCAATAGTAAAGGGGAATTGCCAATCCACAGGCTATGCTCAGATCCAGAACAGCGCCCCAATTAATGATCTTCACTTTATTCAGATGCTGAAGCACCGAAGTATAATTATAGGCGCGGAGTGGAATGGCCAGCACCGAAATGCCAAACAGGGGCACAGCGCTACTATACTTCATGGTGAATATCGTGTCAATGATTTCTGTCCGGAAGAAAAAGAGGAAGAAGAAGACCGGGAAAACGATCCGGGCTAACAGGATCCCGCTCATATTCACTAGTCGGATCCGGGAGGGATGATCAGAATTTCCATGAGCCATTTGTTGCAACAGGCTATTTCCTGCGGCACTCAGCATCATAGCCATAAAAGGCACATCGGTGGTGCCAACAAAATAGACGGAAAAAAGGGCGGCTCCTGCAATCCGTGAAATGATCATTTTATCCACCCAGCGAAAGGCCACCTGGGAAATATCATAGATGCCCAATTGCAGCCACTGACTGCGGACTCCAAGGGGAATTCTTCGACGCCGGATCGCTTCCGTTTCCTGTCCATAACGCACCCGTGCATAGACAGCCAGCATCACAAATCGAAACAGACTGATTAATGCTACGCTCCAAAGCAAGTTCTCATAGGATACCAATTTATGGAGAAATGCCCAGTGTACACCTACAAAGGCCAGGGCATAGCCAAGACTTAGAATTAGAGGCACCACATATTTCTGGTGTATGATTAGGTAGCTTTCCAGAAGCAGGATCCAGGCTTGAGATAGGAATAAACACAGGAGAATCCAGGGACTTATAGCAGCTTTAGAATGGTAAAGCAGGATCAGAATAAGGGCTATAAAAGTCTGCCAGGCAATAAATACAACGGAATTCCGAGGTCTCAGGGAGAGCAGCCAGTGATTGACGCTCTTTGAACGATGGGTCAGAAGCAATGGTGGGATGCCAAAACAGGCAATTGCAATCAGGATTGCTATATACATCCATAATTGCTGGTAGATGCCATTCAGATCTGGCTTCAACATTCGGGTAAATACGATGCCTACAGCAATCTGCGCAGCCGCCGGGAATGCCCGAATCCCAAATATGAGCGCGCTATGCGAGGCCAGCCTGCGCTGCGTAACGGATCCTTGCTCCTTCATCGCACTCTTCTTTTGATAAGGTCCGGATAATCCTGGCCGGATTACCCGCAATCACACAATATCCGGATTCAAAACTCTTCGTGACCACTGCCCCAGCACCAACGATCGTAAAGTCTCCCAATTGTACCCCTGGCAACACCACCGCTCCCATCCCTAACCAGCAGCATTTGCCGATATGGATCGGCCCTGACGCAACAATTTCGGTATTGTCGCTAAAGCCATGATTGGAGGAAACGATCCCTACATTCGGCCCCAGGTTGGTAAAATCCCCGATATAAATACCATTGTTGGCATTGATATAGACGCCTGGTGAGTCCCCCGGAAATGTACCAATCCCGATTTTCAATCCCTGAGGATGATGGATGGTTGCTGTATGATGGACTGCCCATTTCACCTGTGCATTCTGCCGGAACAGCTTTCTAAAAAGCAGGTCCAGCAGCCAGAAACTCCAGCTCATTTCCTGCCTTATTTTGGGCCTGAATTCCATTTATTTCTTGCTTGCCGGTGTTGGAACCGGGGTTCCATCGGAATCATCCCCATCCTGTGAATTCTTTAGATTCCGCACTCCCAGGAAAATAGCGCCAATCAGCAAAACATACAGCAATAAGCTGCTGATACCTGCCAGGGCATTACCTGTATAAAACGCTTTAGGATGGAATTTAAAAACAATGGAATGTTTTCCTGCCGGCAAACGAAGGGCCCGCAATACATAGTTTGCGCGAACGATCGGGGTTTCCTTACCGTCAACATAGGCTGCCCAGCCTTCCGGATAATAGATATCCGAAAATACAGCCAGTCCTTCACGAGTATTATCCGATTTATAACTGATCTCATTTAGGCCATACTTATCCAGCTTCACGGTTGCAGCGGAATCCCGACCAGTTGGCAAGCCTTTCACCTGATCGGCAAAGGTATTCCGGACGATCGCTATTTCTCTTGGGTTGAAATCACCAGGTTTGGCCATGGCGGTATCGCCCAACTTGGCGGCATTCATAGATAGCATTTCTTCATCTGCCGTAGCCACTTGTTTAATTCCGGAGACAAACCAGGCATTGCCCAGTGCATTTGGATTTGGAATGGGCTGAGCCCCCTGCTGACCACCGGGAACGATAATATACTTGGTGTTCAGCATATTCAATATCTGAGCATTGAAAGAATCTCCTCGGAGATGAACATCAATCAGATCCTGGTAGATCTCCAGTTTGGCAGGATTGTAACCGCCAATACATTTATGGAAATAAGCCTGGGACGCATCGTTATAGGTGTTCTTGGTGATGTCGAGCACCCGGTAATACGGATCCTTATCCTGCATGATCTGCGCATCGGCAGGCCGGGGCACAAAATTCTCGGCATATTGTTCCGGATCGGAATAATTGCGATCATTCAGGTAATGCCAGTCCGTAGGGATCAGATCAATGGCGATCAGCAAACCAATTCCTGCCACCATATACTGACCCTTGATCTTATTCCTGGAAAAGCCCCAGATCAATCCACCTGCCAAGGCAATGTACAGGGCACTCATCAAGCCACTTTTCAGGGCCATGGAAGCGCGATCCTCATGGATGCCGCTCAGGATCTTTTCTGCAGCTCCCTTAGCCTGATTTACAGCCTGTGGATCATTCGAACCATTACTAAACATCCTGGTATAGTTCTTCACCAGCTTATCATCCGATGCATCATTATAGCGGCTGCCCCTGAAACTAAAGAACAGATTCGCACCTAAAGCCAGGACCAGGCACAGTCCCCCTGTTGCAATGATCGCAACCCGGGCTTTCTTCCAAAGTTCTGCCGTAGAAATTTTACCCATAATGATATCATTCAATCCCCAACAGGCAATGATCGGAAATAATAACTGCGGAATCACCAGGACCATGGTTGGTGTCCGGAGCTTATTCATCACCGGGAGGTAATCAAACAGTAAATAGTTGAATGCTTTGAAATTGTCGCCCCATGACATAATGATCGCTAAGACACAAAGCGCAGCCATCCACCATTTGTGCGGACTTTTGATCACCAATAACCCCAATATGAAGAGCATGCATATGATCGCTCCAAAATAAACCGGTCCTGCCAGGAACTGTTGCGGTCCCCAATAAGTAGGTAATTGTTGGGAAAACTGATCGGCCTGGTCCTCCGGAACTCCGGCTGCAACCAGTTTTTCATAAGTATTGGAATTGCTCCCTACAGATTCAGTGGAAGCACCACCATACAGTCTTGGGATCATCAACACAAAGGTTTCACCAGGAGCATTGCTCCACATGAACGCATAATCCTTATCCAGACCCCCATTTTTCTTCCCCTTATCGTGATTGATCGTTAGTTCACTTTGACCACCACGGGTACTGTACTTCGAATATTTCATGGTCGACATGAATACCGGCAATGATGGTCCGGCGCCCAGCACCAGTACCAGGGCCGTAAGCCCGGTGGCAATAAAGAAATTCTTGAGTTTCCCTTCCCGGTAGGCGATCACGAGTAATCCGCATCCTAATCCAAAGAGAATAATAAAAAAGTAGAACAGGATCTGCACGTGCTGATTCTGGAACATCAAGGCGAAAAGAATGGCTGCAAGGGCCATTCCACTGAGGTATCTTCCTTTATAGATCATCAGGATACCTGCCAATACTCCCGGCAGATAGCCCATCGACAACATCTTGGTATCATGCCCGGCGGCGATGATTCCCGGATTATAGGTTGAAAAGGCATACGCTATGGCTCCGATGGCACTGAGCCAGCGATTCATTCCCAGAACTTCTGCCAGCAGAAAGAATCCAAGCATGGCAATAAAAAAGAAATACGCTGGTTTGGGTAGCATATTCTCCACGGCATCTTCAAAATAATGGATGTAGTTGGCCGTCTTACCCAGGTAAAAGGTATAAGTGGGCATCCCGCCGAACATGCTGTTTGTCCATAATACCGGTTCATGGGTTTTTTCATATTCCTGGTTAGCCTCATGGCTCATCCCCTGCCAACCGATATTATCGCCCTGTGTCAATTGTTTTCCACTCAATACCGGGTAGGAATAGGCAAGTGCTAATACCATGAACCCTACGATGATCAGCAGGTGAGGGAGATACTTCTTAAAATTAAATGATGCCATAAATGCTTATTGAGCCCCGCAAAAATAATCGTTGAATCGTAGCGTTTTCAACTATTTAGTAAAACCTTGTTGACCGACGGAAGGAATCAGCTTTAAGAGCGTATCCGCAATGATCCCGGAATAGATACCTGCCCCGGTATCGTTTAGATGGACATCATCATTAAACAGAGCTGCTTTACCGAGAAACCGAGGATCATCACTGTAATTCAGAAAAATGGCCTGATGCTCCGCACTTAATCGCTGTAGTTCCATATAACTCCGGTTATTATGAACATCCTGATAAAAAAACAAAGGGGAGACCACCACAAAAACCTGGGTGCCATGGGCTTTGGCTACATCCAGGATCGAAGCAAATCGGGTGGATAAGGTCGTATCAGCATCATTCGATTCACTAAAAGGCCCCCAGATCGATTTCTTATAGGTGGCCGTATCGATGGTTTTGTACAGGGGCTCATACCCCCGGTCGGTGGAATGCCCGATATGGGTATAAGTATTCTGGATCATGGAGCCCAGCAACGAATTATAGGGATAGATGCGGGATACCGATGACTTGTAAACTTCATCCGCCCCTGCAAATGCAACGGTTGGCCATAAGGACGGATATTTATTTGCAAATGGGAGCAACACTGCAGAAATATGGGTTTCACTTGTAGTTTTTTCCTTTTTGGAAAGCTCTACAGGTAGCACCTCAACTATGACGTACTTCGGATTGTAGCGTTGATAAACCAGGGGTAAAACGGCTGCCGTATAGCTAATACCCATTTCATCTCGTCCGCAATTATAAACCGGAAAGCCCAGCGCCTGCTCCAGTTGCCGGGTCTTATAATGATGCGAAGCCCTCGAAGATCCGAAGATCAGGAGATCTTCATGGGTGCTATCGATCGTATAAAGTGAAACCGCATCATCCCCATGTTTTTGCTTGTAGAATAGATGTTCCAGGTAGTTTCCGATGATCCGGTCAGCGATGAACAGGATGCTGAACAGGATCAGGCAGCGGATCAGGAGGCGTGACAATGCTTGGTTCATCACTTAGAATTGAAAATAGATGAATTGACCGCCATTAAATACACCGATCAGCAACATGACCAGGATCAGGAACGCATAACCTGCCATCCGGATTGCCGGTCGACTGCTTCTTAACAGGCTCCATTTTTCAGCCAGGAATTCCTGGTTGATCTCCGCCACTATCAGGAAGATGATCAGCAGGATGCCATAGACAAATCCGGCAGCATACCCGATGAACAAACCACCAGGTGCCCAGGTAAAAATGCGATGCACTACCGTAAAGGCCTCCTGTATGCTGGAAGCCCTAAAAAAGATCCAGGCAAAACTGGCTAGGGAAAAGGTCAGCAGATAGTTTGGAAGCTTATTCCAGCTAAATCCAGGCTGAGAAGGCGCTTTCGTTTTAACAATGTACTTGTTCCACAAAAGTTCAATGGTCTGATATAATCCATGCAGTGCCCCCCAGATCACAAAGGTCCAACTGGCGCCGTGCCACAGGCCACTGATCATAAAAACGATCAACAGATTCAGAATATGCCGGGGGACTTTTACCCGGCTACCCCCTAATGGGATATAGACATAATCGCGGAACCAGGTGGACAGAGAGATATGCCAGCGGCTCCAGAAATCCCGAATGGAACTGGCCAGGTAAGGTCTTCGGAAATTCTCCATAAGCTCGATTCCCAGGACCCGGGCAGTACCCAGGGCAATTCCGGAATAACCGGAAAAATCACAATAGATTTGAAAAGCAAAGAAAAGTGTAGCTACCAGGCAACTGATGCCACTATGATGACTGGCATTATTGTACACCGCATCCACATAAATGGAGAGCCGGTCTGCGATCACCACCTTTTTAAAAAGCCCCCACAGGATCATTCGTAATCCCGAAACGATCCGATCATAATCAAAACTGACCTTTTGGTAGAATTGATGGATCATGTTCTGTGGCCGTTCGATTGGACCAGCCACCAATTGCGGGTAGAACATCACATAGAGCGCATAGATCCCGAAATGCCGTTCTGCTTTTTGATGCCCCCGGTACACCTCAATCGTATAGCTCATGGCCTGAAACGTATGGAAACTCAGACCGATTGGCAGAAGGATCCTAAGAGCAGGTATAGGATTATGCAGCTTTGCCAGTCCAAGTAACAGACTCAGGTTTTCGTTGAGAAAGTTATAGTATTTGAAAAAACACAGGAACCCCACATTCACAATGATACTAGCCAGCAACAGCTTGCGCCGGTGATGATAGTGATCCTCGATCAGCCGCCCTGCCCAGTAATCCACGAGAATTGTAAAACCCAGGATGAGGATATAAATGGGAACAAATACCGCGTAGAAATAACAGGAAATCAATAAAAGAAAGGCCCATCGGTACCTATGCGGCAGCAGGAAATAAATGGCCGTCGTAAGGATGAAGAAGAAGACGAAATGGAGTGAATTGAAAAGCATCGTTCCCTTACCTGAATTGGCCTGTTGTAATTTATTTTACGGCTAAAATAAGACGCTATTGTTTAGGACTCCTGCATACTATCCTCCAAAAGTTCCTGTCTGCTACCCGGTTCCATCCTGGATTTGGCATCGAGAACGACCATCAGACCGATACAGAGATAGAACATGGTACCCACCTTATGGGTTTCGATGAGCTCCGAAAAGAAATTGTTGATAAAACTCGCTGCAAACATCATGGCGACACCGAGCGTTACGAGCCTATAAAACCGATCGTTAAACCGGTGATAGGTTTTCTCTGCAACCACGAAGAAAACAACTAATAATAAGGCATACAGGATCATGGCAGGCCATCCCTGTTCCACCAACATGTACAGGAAATAATTGTGGGTCGTGCTTTGTTCAGTATTTCGACTTACATAGGTGCGGAAGGAAGAGACTGCGTATGGCTTGTAGTAATAATAGAAGGCATTGGGACCAACACCCGTAATGGGACGGTCATTACTCATGCGGATGCCGGCAATCCAGCGGTAAAGCCGTTCCATACTGCTCATATCCTCTCCCCGAAACGTCGCTACCAGGTGATCCGCGAAGGTGAAATGGGTATAGGTATGTTCGTAATTCGGCCGAAAGTCGATGTATTTATTATGGTGAACCAGATACACCAGGGTGAGGGCGATCAGTCCATAAAATGCCGGCATGATAAAGCGGGCGAATTTCAGGCGGATCCCGATGCCGATAGCGATCGCAAAAAAGGTGGCCAGCATGGCTCCTCTGGCGAAGGTCAGGTAGATGGCCGCACAGAAGAATGGAACGGTGAGCAGCAGCAGGAGCCGTTGCCATTTCTTCCATTTTTTCGTCAGCGGAATGGCGACCCAAATCAAAGGAAACGCCATACTCATGACCGTTGCATAGTCTACCCGGTTGTAATAAATATTACCAACGGCTTTATTGATCAGGGTAAAATCAAATCCCAGGTTTTTATGGTAATAGACGATCAGGATCATCGTCATTAGTATTGGAATCAGTAGCAGGAAAAATCCCTTGATAAAATCTTTTTTGGCCCGGAAAATCAGGATCGGAAATACAAATCCTGCCACCAGGAACCAGCTTTTAGCGGCCAAGAATTTGACGGAGAGGAACGTTTCCTGGGAAAACCCGACCGCCACCAACAGCCAGATATATTGCAGGACAATGATGAGGGTCAATGGGCTCCTCCAGAACCACCTGGGTAATAGCTTTGGCCTGGAAGCAAACAGGACCAGGAAAAGAAGGAGGAAACACCACATGATGGGTTCATCCGGCAGGGAGGTCGACAGGGATTTATTGGAAAGATAAATCTGTTGGGAAAGGGGGACTGAAAACAGGAAAATCCACCAGGCCGTTTTCCAGTTCAGCAGGATCAGGCAGGCAAACAGCAGGACAAAGGGTATGACGAGCAGGTAGAAATTACCCGTGAATGCCGCCAGGATGACAACAGCCAGCATGAGGGCTCCCCCTGCATACAGTGTGCGATTTTCCGGAACGGCCTTTAGCGACACAATTATCGTTTTACCGCGATTAATGCCTTGAAATATGCATCCAGCAAGGCCCAGAGGCATGCAAAGAATCCTCCGGCCAGCAAAAAGACCAACAGGGTAAGTGGCAAACTGAGACCAGTTGGTTTATCCGGTATCGAGGCCGGTGAAATCACCTGGATCTGGGCCGTTTCACTCGGATCCTGTCCCGCAGAAAACTCAGAGATCAGCGATACATACCGGGCTCTGTCGGATACCATTTGGTCCTTGGTAGCTTCGATATTCTGAATTTCTTCCATGGCATGTCCATATCCCGGACCACCACCTGATTTCATGGAACCAGACACCATTTCTTGTCTGGCAGGAGAAATAATGTCGTAAATATGATAGCGGTCTCTCAGGTTTGCAAGGGTATCGGTCATCGAGCTGATCATGCTATCCGCCTGCTTTAAACGGATTTTCAGCGAATTCCGTGCACCCGTCCTCATGGAATTAAAATAGCCGGTATAGATCTCATCAATGATCCGGACTGCATTATTAGCCACATTCATTGCCAGTTTGGGATCCGGGTCAGTATAGGAGATCTCGACATTCTGGTATTCGGTCCGTTTTACGTCGAAGCTCTTATTGAAACGAACCGAAAGTGCGGTACGATCTTCTTCTTTAGAGGTATCGTATTTATAGATTTTAGCAAGCTCCATCTGGTTGGCAATGACTCCTTTGGTCTGGTCACTTTTAGCCACAGCCAGGACCTTATCAATATCATCTTCCTTCCCGAAATATTCTACAAACACCGCTTTTTCATTGCGGAAGATATTATTCCGGTCGGTATAGAACGGATTGGCAACCAGCACCGCTGCACTGGATTTGTATTTTCTGGTTCCTAATAACCAGGCAGCAGCCCCTCCGATCACAATCAGAAGGGTTAGCATTAAAATAAATAGCCTTCGCGATTGTAAGGTTTTTACAATCTCAACCAGGTCAAATCTTGGTGTTTCGGACATCATAAAGGTGTTCAATAATAAAACAACAGGCAATAAAAATTATACAAAACCCTAACGCTATCAGCTTACTTACAGCACAGCATCCCGGAATCCTAGGACTTATCTACAAATATTCTTAACTACACGGACTCACCGGCCTCCATTTTTTCCGCATTTTCCGCTAATTGCAGGGCGCTCAGCATTTCCTGGATATCTCCATTCATAAAAGCATCCAGGGAATAAACGGTAAAATTGATCCGGTGGTCTGTGACGCGGCCCTGAGGATAATTATAGGTCCGGATCTTGGCACTTCGGTCACCCGTACTTACCAGGCTCTTACGATGCCGGGCGATTTCTTCTTCATGTTTGCGCACCTCTTCTTCATAAAGCTTGGTCCGCATCATGTTGGTGGCCTTCTCCCGGTTGCCCAATTGATTTCGTTCCGTCTGGCAGGTAATAACGGTACCTGTTGGAATATGGGTCAGGATCACTTTGGTTTCCACCTTATTCACATTCTGCCCACCTGCTCCTCCACTTCGGGCGGTTTCCATTTTCAGGTCACTTTCCTTCAATTCAAAATCCACTTCCTCGGCTTCTGGCATCACGACAACGGTAGCGGCAGAGGTATGGAGCCGTCCACTGGCCTCTGTTGCCGGAACCCGTTGTACCCGGTGAACCCCACTTTCAAATTTCAGGGTGCCATAAACGTCTTCGCCGGTTACTTCCAGTTGTATTTCTTTGAAGCCTCCAGCCGTCCCTTCCGTTTCACTGAGCAGGCTCACCTTAAAGCCCTTTCGTTCGCAGTATCGGGTGTACATCCGCATGAGGTCTCCGGCAAAGATGGCTGCTTCATCACCACCAGTTCCTGCCCGAACTTCCAGAACCGCATTCTTTTCATCCTGTGGATCCTTGGGGATCAGGAGTTTACGAATTTCCTCCTCGAACTCCGTTTTGCGGACCTCCTGTTCCTCCAGTTCTTCGCGGGCCATTTCCCGAAGGTCGGAATCACTTTCCGTGGCTAATACTTCTTTGCCGAAAGCAATACTTTCGAGGCAGGCCCGGTACTTTTTCCAGGCATCGACAATCGGTTCCAGCTTCCGGTATTCCCGGCTGGTAGCAGTAAACCTTTTATTGTCGCTAACAATTTCAGGATTGGTCAGAGAGACGCCGAGGTCATCAAACCGGGCTTTGATGGCATCGAGCTTTTCGAGAATGGGATTCATACTAAACGCCGCGAAAATAAGGTATTTCGTCCCCCCACATCATTTCAGAATCCATTGGTATTGGCTGATGCTATCCTTAAACAGAAAATACGGGGGTTTAAGGACCGCATATTTATAGGAAATCCAGTTGGCAATAAAGCGCTTGGGATCTGTAACACTATCAACATTAAGCGTTTCATACTTATCATGAACGGCAATGGAGGCAGTCCGCCCCTGTTCCAGCGTTGATAAAAACCAAGTTTCATAGGGAACTGACCAACTAAAAACCATGGAATCCGACGGAAGGTTTCGGCTTTCCAGGATCACTTTCTGATTGCCTACCTGTTGGATCAGTCCTCGTTCCCAATTGATATGTGAGGTATAAAAAGCATGATCATTCCAGATTCTTATAAAACAAATGAAGAAGAAGATGCCCGTTATAGGGAAGATCCAATTTCTTAGCGTATTGACCGGGAGTAAATCATACACAATAGGAAACGCCATAAAAACGCCAAGAACTAGATATAAATTCTCTATATAAAAGGATTGCGTATTCTCATATGGATACGAAATATTGATCAGCAGTAAATAACCAATCATGAACGTGAGAAAGAGATACCGCTTCCACTTATAAACGTTCTGGCGATAAACCCAGAGAATCCATAGACTTGATACAGGGATAAACAGATAAATCCCCAGACAATGTTTTACAAATTGTTTATTGGAAAAGAGGAACAGATAGTTTGGAAACAGGCGAACTATGTTTTTAAGCCCACCGAAGGATCCATGTTCATACGGTTCTTTAAAGAAAACAAACTTAATGGTAAGAGCCAGAATGTATACACTTCCAGCAACCACTATTCGCCTTCGAAACGCTGGATTAGCCATCCAGAAAAAGCCCAAACTAAAGCTGATTGGGAAAAGCATTAATGGATGGGCAAATGCCAGGCAGCTCATCCCTATCAGGATGATTGAATAATCAATTACAGGATGCATTCTAAAAAAATCCGAATCCCTGGTAATGAATGCCAATAGGACCAAAAGCCCTGCGATACCCAGGCCCAATTCTGAAGCTGCCCAATAATGGGAATGGGTACTAAACAATATTAGAAATAGCAGAAGGACCAATGCCATCCGATCGTTTTTGAATAAACTACCGCATAATAAATAAGATGTTAGATAATATATAGGAAATGAAACGGAATAGAGTTGCGCGATCCCTTTTAGGGAAAAATGGCTTCGTAGGGCGAAAATTGGGAGGATTTGAGTGAAAACAACTATGAAACGCTGATGCATTATGGCGAAATGCCCGGATCGGATCATCTCAAAGAGATAAAACGACATATCCCCCATTAGTATGCGTTCCTTATAAAAAATTAAGGACTGCATTATGAGGAAGGCAAATACAAGATATCCAAACCGGTATAGGTATTGAAACTGCTTGGAGGACATACAGCAAATGTACTGGTGCCCGTTTGGTTTATGAATCCGTTTCAAAACCCGAATGGATGCCTTGATTATGACCGATCTAACCTATTCTGGAGTAAAGATTCAGGGATCATTCGTTTGAAGGTACCAGTAGTTTAGTAAGGGATTGATGTTGTCTTTTATATCGAATATTCATTGAAACAAACAATAATGCTTTCTTATTGTTGATTGGATGAATTCAATTTCAAGCTTTTGCAAATCCTTTGCATCGATCCGAGGCTATTGTCTCGTAAATAAAGGAATTCAGGTTTACACTATGTCGAAAATCATCAGCAAATTATTTCTTAACCAGGTTGTGGTGTCTTACGAGATTGTTGTTCCCGAAGGAAGCCATCATATCATTGCACGCATGCGGGAATTCCTGGAGCAAAAAGGGTATCGGAATCATATTATGGGTATTAATTCCAAAGGCGAGGACGCCAAGGTATTGCTGCCTTATGCTTTATTATGGAAAAATGGAGTTACTGCTGCTGAGGCAAAAAATGAATTACGGGCATGCGCCACCTTTTTGGGTGTTAGCCTGATCAGTCTGTTTGCAACAGAAATCAATGAATGGGCTGCCGTTTCGGTAAAGTCAAATCAAGTCAGCTATAACAAATCCATCAACACCGAATAATTCATCGGTGGCTTCAACCACTAAAATGATGGCATTAAATCCGGCTCCTAATTTTCATCATAAACCACGGTTGTCTTTTCGACGGTGGTTTGTTTGTTGCGACTGGCAAGTACGGCTATGATCACGATGAGAAGGATGCCGATACCAAGCATCCAGGGCCAGTTATTGGCCATAAAGTTGCTATCGACTCCTGTATGGGTAGAGGTGGTCGTAGTTGTAGAACTGGAGGTCGTTCCACCACTGGTTTGGGCAGCCAGATGGAGGGTGTTTGACAGCAGTAAAAGGAGGCTGAAGAGCACGAATGGTATACGTTTCATAAAATTTGCTTTGTCAGGATCTTTTAAAACTATGCCAGGTGTTAAGACTCAGTGCCAATTTGGATTTATGCCATTTCCGCTTGTTAAAGTGGGATGATCTAAAAGCTGCTGGCACAGATGTTTATAACAGTTCGGTCCATGAACGGCACCAACTATCTACCATTGGATAATGAGCAAATTGTGCTCGCATTATTAAGTCAGGGTTATTCCTTTCTAGAGGTTAAGGATCCCATAGAGCCGGAATCAAATTGGATGGAAGTAATTCCACATACCAAACCATTGCAGCATAAGGATACGTTGTTGCTTTCGCAGTTTTTGGTGAAAGCGCCGGTGGTGAGTTATGGGGTTGCTAGTAGTTATTTGGGGAATTAGTTTTTTGTTGAAAATCAGATTTGTACGGGCTGGTGAAAGGGATCTCTCAGCACATGGGATTGCTTACTCCATTGAAAATTGGATAAATCCATTCTCACTGTTATCCGGTAAACTTTTTGTGTAAAATTGAAGTGAGACTGTTTGAAAGGGAAAACATCTTTGTTAGTAGAAAGTCGAAAGACAAAAGTAAAGCTGATTTTCGGATGTACCTGCAATTGGTAGGTACTTTAAACAACCGATACATTCGATAAAAAGTAGGTAGTTCCCACCGTCGCTGGAAGCTTTGGTGGGCACGGGTGGCTAGACCTCGTCTAGTCACGACTGGATTTCCAATACTCGCCCACCTTCGCTAAAGCTTCGGCGGGCGCGCCTTTACAGGATGGTGAAGTACCCTTTGTGAAGTACCATCCACCAAACTACAATCACTCGAAAAAGCCTTTCACAATATCTTTCTGGCCATTGATCTCCTGTACCATGATTTCATCCGGATTATCTGTAGCTTTTACCTGAAATTATAGCCCATGAAGATTCGGTGCATTATCGTGGATGATGAACGTAACAACCAGCAAACACTGGAACTATTGCTTGAAGACATCCCCGAAATAGAATTGGTCGGTAAAGCGGGAGATGCAGCTACTGCCCGCAAACTGGTCGCCAGCCTGCAACCCGACCTGATATTTCTGGATATCAATATGCCGGGGGAAGATGGCTTTCAGTTCCTGGCGTCCCTACCAGAACGCAATTTTGAAGTGATCTTCGTAAGTGCCTACAATGATTATGGGATCAAAGCTTTGAAAGTCAGCGCGGCCGATTACCTCCTGAAACCCGTTTCATTTGATGAACTCGAAGAGGCAGTAGCCAAGGTTTCCAGACTGCTCAGTGATAAAGATTCCAGAAATTCCGTTCAGCACCGCGGAATTATCGACAATTTACTCGAGAACGATCTGCTTTCCGGCCAATCCAAGCGAATTGCCGTACCACATGTCGGGGGCATCACCTTTATTCCGCTGGAAGATATTTCGTACCTCCAGGCAGATAGCAATTACACGATACTGCACCGGGTCAACCTGCAGAAATTGGTCGTATCGCGGACCTTGAAAGAATTTGAAGACATCCTCGAGGACAAGGGCTTTATGCGGGTGCATAAATCGAACATTGTAAACCTGCGGTATGTCAAAGAATATAGTACTATTGAAGGCGGAATCGCCCGCATGCAGGATGGTGGCGAGGTAGCCATTAGCAGAAGGATGCAAGACGAATTTCTGAAACGCATGAGTTCCTATAGTGTGGGGTTTAAAAAATAAGCTCCGGATAGTACTCCTATCCATTTTCTGCCTGTTTCAAACGGGCATCAACTCCTTATGTATTGCTCAAAACTGGACCTCGCGGAGCTATACCATGGCAGATGGCCTGCCAGGAAATAATCTTTTTGAGATCCTCCGCGACAAGCGGGGGTTCATCTGGATCGGTTCCGAGAACGGCCTGGTTCGCTTTGATGGCAATAATTTCAGGATCTACCGCATCAGTGAAGGGCTGCCGGATAATGAAATCAATGGTTTGCGCCTGGACGCCAATGGGATCATTCATGCCATTCCCTACCGCGATTATCCATCTACTTATAACCCGGTCACTGATCGCTTTGAACAGGGCAAACGAGACCAGGCCTTAGGTAGCCTGAGCATCCGGGCAGAACAAGGCGTCGAAGTGCTGGAAGATGGAAGTCTTGCCGTTTACACTTCCAATGGAGCCGCCAATATCCTCCAGGATCGCAGGACCATCAGTATTGCGCCGATCATTCGAAATGGACAGCTCTGCCAGCCTTACCATTGTCTGCTACTCGGTAAAGACCGTTTCCAACTAGTATACCAGGATTCCTTGCGAGTATTCGAAGGTCCACGGCTGCTCTATTCAAATGCCTATCCTTTTCCAGATAAGCGGGCACCCGTTTACCTTAATCATTGCCTGTTTACCTGTGATACGGCGGCCATTTATAAAACCCGGTTGAATAATAAAGGGGAGATCCTGAGCATTCAACGCATTTTCCTTCCCGGCCCATCTTCACATATTTCATTTACCGGAAAACACCTGGCGCTGATACAGGACAATGGAACCACCCTGCGATTATTAGATACAGCCACCCTGAATGAAGTGGCCCAGATGCCCTTAAATTCTGCATTGGCCACAGCCGTAATGGAGGATGAGGAGCAGCAGGTTTGGGTGACGACCACCAACCAGGGCTTGCTCCGATTGTCCCAGGGACCCGTTATCAACTATAATTCGCTGTTGCCACCCGGGATGGCGCCATCCACCGTTGCGGTTGATAGCTCTGTATTTCTTTGTGGCGATGATAAGGGCCGCATCGTGATTTTCAGGAAGGGATGTGTTGAACAGATCATCTCGATCAATCAATGGTCCAAGGCTATTTCACGGGTGCGCAATATTTTGGTCTTAAAGGATGGCTACTATATTGCCGTTGAAGGGGATGCCTCCCTTTTGCTGGATAAGAAGTACGGGGTTCAAAGCGTTTATAACCGGCCCTTGCTCAATTTTACGGATCGATGTGCGGCACTCTGGCACGACAGCATTATCCTTGCAGGTAGTCATAATGGAGCCCTTAAATTCCGCTACAAGGCCTGCCAGGAATTTGATGCAGTCAATATCCGGAGCACCGCGATCGGTGCGGATCCTGAGGGTCGGATGATCATTGGATCCCTGGATGGATGTTACCGAAAAGACGATACCGGTTTATATGCCTTTGGGAAGACGATCCCGGAATTGGCGCGAAGGGTCAATGTGATCTGTTCCACACCCGATGGATTGGTGTGGGTTGGGATGAGCAACAAAGTACTGGTGGCATTGAAAAATGGAGTTGCGGCTGGTATGATTCATTTAGGGGCAGGCTTGCCGGGGAATGGTTGTAATACCCTTTGCGCCGGTAAATCGGGGGAACTCTGGCTGGGAACGGACCTGTCGCTGAACCGGATCCGGTATTCGATCGTTGATGACAGCCTGCATTATCAGGCCTGTTCTTTTAGTGCGGCAGATGGGGTTCCCGGACAGGTATCTGCCATCGCCTGGCATCATGATTCGGTGTATGTTGCGACCAGTCAGGGACTTTTTTCCATGCCGGGCGACTGGCAACCGCTTGTCAGGGATATACCGGTTTACATTACCGGTATCCGGATCAATGACCGGGATACCTTCCTGTATGGCAATTGGGAATTGCCTTATGGCATGAACAATATCGACATCCGGTATGCGGGCATTGATATGAGTGGGTTTGAGCCGGTATTTCAATATCGGATCAACGAGGATGCCTGGCAGGACGTAGGAGATGATCACCTGGCATTGAAACGATTGGCACCGGGCATTTACCGGGTTCAAATCCGTGCAATGCGCAGGGATGGAAGTCCTTCTCCATTATTGGCGACCCTTCATATCCGGCTTCATGCACCTTTCTGGATCTCCATCTGGTTCTGGCTTGGTGTTCTGGCGGTGCTGATCATTGGGTTTCTGGTCCTGTTGCAATGGTATCAACGCCGCAAACGGAACCGGCAATTGCAAAAATTAAAGGCCGAACATGAGTTGGTCACTTCGCAACAGCAGACTTTTTCGGCCTTAATGAATCCGCACTTTATTTTCAATGCCCTCAATTCCATTCAGCATTATGTATTGGCGCAGGATAAACGGTCTGCAAACCGCTACCTGAGCGGCTTTGGACGATTGATCCGGATGAATTTCGAGTCGGCTCAGAAGACCTATATCAGTCTGGAAGAGGAACTGGAGCGGCTCCAATTGTATTTGAGCCTGGAAAAGATGCGGTTTGGGGATCAGCTAAGTTACCAACTGGATATCGCCGATGATATTCAGCAGGAAGACTGGATGATACCCGCTATGATCCTGCAGCCCTTTGTGGAAAATGCCCTGCTTCATGGCATTGCACCCTTACGGGAGCCGGGACATGTGGACATTAGCGTTCGAAAGGATGGGCATACCCTGATTGTTAGCATTACGGATAATGGGATTGGGATGGAACAAAGTTCCCGGCAAAAATCCGGGGAGGGACATGTCAGCAGGAGTATGGATTTAATTACGAAACGAATTGAAGTCCTTCGCAAATTGCGACATCAATTGATCGGACTGAAAGTGGAACCCGCGTTTCCAGATAACGAAAGCCATCCCGGGACCAGGGTGATACTTGTTTTTCCGGAGCATTTGGAGAGTGGGGAGATCCATTGAATAAGAGGAACTTCACTCAGCCATCTTGGCCCACCGTCACTTTCAGCTATGGCGGGCGAGAATGGCAAGGCCACCAGTTCTTAGACGGGGTCTAAGAACAACTTTCTACTGTTTTTCTGAGTACTTTTTTTCTAACTAGGTTTCGTAATAGCCTTATGTTCATCAAATAAGTTTATGGACTATAAGTTTAAGATAGACCCGTCAGCAAAGTAGCCCGTTGTGGCTAGACCCTGTCTATTCACGACTGGCCTTGCAATCCTCGCCTGCCATAGCTTTCAGCGAAGGAAGGCCCAGATTGCGGAGAAGCTGGCACATGCTTAAAGTGAATTTCTCTCTGCCATCAGGGCCCGCCGTCTCTGGGAGCTATGGCGGGCGAGAATGGCAAGGCCACCAGTTCTTAGACGGGGTCTAAGAACAACTTTCTACTGTTTTTCTGAGTACTTTTTTTCTGAGTACGTTTTTTTGAGTGGGTTTGAGAACGGCTTAATGGTGGTCAAATACGGTTGCAGCCTTCAAGTTTGCGTCGAACCCGTCAGCAAAGTAGCCCGTTGTGGCTAGACCCTGTCTAGTCACGACTGGCCTTGCAATCCCCCGATTGCGGAGTGGAAGAATGGCCTTCAAATGAGCCCCTTTGCCAACATATATACCTAGTTCAGCCGTTTTTGAATGTAGTCTAAGCATGAGTGATCCTCATTAAACCCGTGTTCATAGAAACAATCAAGGGTACCACAAAAAATTCCATGAAATTGAAGTTTCATGATTATCACACAATACAGCGAAATGCAATCAGATATTGGAGGCTACCGAATAAAAAATCCAGAAGGCTTACATTTTGTAACGTTTACTGTAATAGATTGGGTGGATCTATTTACAAGAGCCTCTTATTGCGATATTTTGATTGACAATTTTCGATTTTATCAGCAACAACGCGACCTTGAAATTTATGGTTATGTAATAATGTCTAACCATCTCCATGCCCTTCTTCGGCAACCAGAAGGTAAATGGAACTTATCTGAAACCATTCGTGATTTTAAAAAAATGACTGCACGGCAGATTCTCGAAAGCATGCATACAGAACCAGAAAGCAGGCGTGAATGGATCACTCATCGTTTCGAATGGAATGCAAAAGATCGTAATAATCGAAAGCAATATCAAGTGTGGACGGCAGATAATCATCCAGAAGAAATCTGGAGCAGAAAATTCTTCGAACAAAAGCTGCTCTATATTCATTTAAATCCTGTTCGAGCCGGTTTTGTTCATGAGCCACATTTTTGGAGGTATAGTAGTGCTTGTGACCTTGTTTCTAATCAGCCTCTTTTGAAGTTGCGCTTATGGGAATAAGTGCTTTTTGATTAAGTTGGGAATCACCTATGAATTAATGGAACTTCACTCAGCCATCGGGGCCCGCCGTCTCTGGGAGCTATGGCGGGCGAAGATGGTAAGGCCAGCAGTTCTTAGACGGGGTCTAAGAACAACTTTTTACATTCTTCTGAGTACGTGTTTCTGACTGGGTTTGGGAACAGCAGTACCATTTTCGACAAGATTGTAAGCTTCAAATTTATTTAGGACCCTTTAGCAAAGTAGCCCGCTGTGGCTAGACCCCGTCAAGTCACGATTGGCCTTGCAATCCTCGCCTACCATAGCTTTTAGCGAAGGAGGGACCCGATTGCGGAGTGGAGGTACTGGCTTCGAAGGAATTTCACTCAGCCATCAGGGGATGGCAAGGCCAGCAGTTCTTAGACGGGGTCTAAGAACAACTTTTCTACTTTTTTTCTGAGTACGTTTTTCTGACTGGGTTTGGGAACAGAAGTACCATTTTCGACAAGATTGTAAGCTTCAAATTTATTTAGGACCCTTCAGCAAAGTAGCCCGTTGTGGCTAGACCCTGTCTAGTCACGACTGGCTTTGCAATCCTCGCCTGCCATAGCTTTCAGCGAAGGAAGGCCCCGATTGCGGAGAAGCTGGCACATGCTTAAAGGGAATTTCTCTCTGCCATCAGGGCCCGCCGTCTCTGGGAGCTATGGCGGGCGAGAATGGCAAGGCCACCAGTTCTTAGACGGGGTCTAAGAACAACTTTCTACTGTTTTTCTGAGTACTTTTTTTCTAACTAGGTTTCGTAATAGC
>Ga0265327_10000552_pt1 | contig 64037 bp, 60 predicted proteins | sample 41621metaG_FD_202089 | JGI IMG/M metagenome (GOLD analysis project Ga0265327, IMG submission 202089) | Rhizosphere microbial communities from Carex aquatilis grown in University of Washington, Seatle, WA, United States - 4-16-21 metaG | ecosystem: Host-associated > Plants > Roots > Rhizosphere...
CGTCAGGAATCGGTGCGGCTGTTGCCCGTCAGTTGGCCGCCAAGGGTGCCCGGGTCGTCATTGCCGACCTTCAGGCCGAGAAGGGCGAGGCGCTCGCCAAGGAGATCGGCGGCGTTTTCGTCTCCGTCGACGTCACCAACACCGAGCAGATCATCGACGCGGTCAAGACCGCCGCTGACCTCGGCCCGCTGCGCGCCCTGGTGAACTCGGCCGGTGTCGGCTGGGCCCAGCGCACCATCGGCAAGGACGGCGAGTTCGAGTCGGCGCACAACCTGGACCTGTACAAGAAGGTCCTCGACATCAACCTGGTCGGCACCTTCGACTGCATCCGCATCGCCGCCACGCAGATGAGCAAGAACGACTTCACCGAGGCCGGTGAGCGTGGCGCGATCGTCAACATGACCAGTGTCGCGGCGTTCGACGGCCAGATCGGCCAGGCCGCGTACTCGTCATCCAAGGGTGGCGTCGTGGGCCTGACCCTGCCGGTCGCGCGCGACCTGTCGGCGGTCGGCATCCGCGTGAACACCGTCGCCCCCGGCCTGATCGACACCCCGATCTACGGCGAGGGTGAAGCCTCGGAGGCCTTCAAGGCCAAGCTCGGCGAGTCCGTGCTGTTCCCGCACCGCCTGGGCAAGCCCGAGGAACTGGCCTCCATGGTCGTCGAGCTGATCACCAACTCGTACATGAACGCCGAGGTCGTCCGCGTCGACGGCGGCATCCGGATGCCCCCGAAGTAGTAGTTTTCCCATTCGGTTTCGAAACCCCCCAATCTCCGACGAGATTGGGGGGTTTCGGCGTTCTGGAACCGGATTCCGGACGCGATGCGGTAGCACCTTCGCGGTTGCCGGCGAACGCAACCGGCGGCGGAGAAACCGGCCTAGTGGCGCCGTTCAGTTGCGTTCGGCACTGGAGTAACCGGCCGGCGCGAGCCTGACCTGGTGGCGGAGATCCGCGTCGAAAATCGCCCTGTGGCCAGGTTCGACGAAGCTCGACGAACTCGTGACGCATCGGCGGTAGGTGTGGCTGCACATTCGCCGGGCAATTCCTGTGAATCGCTGCGTACGCTGGGATGGCATGACGCGCACGCGGTTCCGACCGGTCGTATTTCTCGCTCTGTTGATTGCCTCGTTGTGGTTGGTGGCCGGATGTAGCGGCGGCAACTCGGCACGGCATGCCGACTCCGCCCCGGCGCCGATGAAGGCGCCGATGAGCGGGCCTGCGGAGTCCAAAGGCGGTGCGCCTGAAGCGCCTCCACCACTCGTCGATCCCGCACGCGACGTCGTCAAGACCGCGTCGCTGATCCTCGTCACCGCGGACCCGGTGGCGGCGGCGGACAAGGCCACCGCGATCGTCGGCAAAGCGGGTGGACGGGTCGACGAGCGCTCGGACGACGCCGGGTCGACGTCGGGCCGGGCGAGCGTGCACCTGGTGTTGCGTGTGCCGGCGAACGGGCTCGACGCCGCGCTGGCCGCCCTCAAGGGGCTGGGGACGGTGCAGACGCTTGAGGTCAAGACCGACGACGTGACCGCGCACCGCGTCGACCTCGACGCCCGGATCACCGCGCTGAAGACATCGGTGGACCGGCTGCTCGCGATCATGCGCGACTCAAAGGACCCCGATGCGTTGATCAAGGCCGAGGATGCGTTGTCGTCGCGGCAGGCCGAGCTGCAGAGTCTGCAGGCGCAGCGTGACACCCTGCGAGACCAGATCACCTACAGCTCCGTCGACGTCCAGATCACTGCTGAACGCTCCGGCGGCCCCGCGCCGGAGCGCTATCGCGGTTTCTTCGGACAGGTTGAGCGGGGCTGGGACACGTTGTGGGCCTTCGGTTCTCACCTTGTTTTGGCGTTCGGATTCCTGCTGCCGTGGCTGATTCCGCTCGCGATCCTCGGCGGGGCGCTCTACGCATTCGTCAAGTGGACGGGCTCGCGCCAGAAGCGCAGAGAAGCGACAACACCCGCGCCGCCCGCCAGTCCGCCGCAGGAGTAACTCCGCGGTGGGGCACCTCCACTGGCGATCAACGCAAAACTGCCCCTTCTCCGAAGAGAAGAGGCAGTTTGCCGCGTGCGAAAAGAACAGTTACCAGTCGGACTCGTCGAACGTGACGACGCCACGAATGTTGTTGCCGTCCAACATGTCCTGGTAGCCCTGGTTGATGTCCTCGAGCTTGTAGGTCCGCGTGATCATGTCGTCGATGTTCAGCAGGCCGGACTTGTACAGCGCGGCCAGGCGCGGGGTCTCGATGTGCGAGCTGCCGCCACCGAAGATGTTGCCCTTCAGCGTCTTCTGCAGCATGGTGAACAAGAAGAGGTTCATCTTGACGTCGGCGTCCATCATCGAGCCCATGCCGGTCACGACGCAGGTGCCGGTCTTGGCCGTCAGGATCATGGCCTCTTCGATGTACTCGCCCTTCATCTCGCCGACGGCGATGATGACCTTGTCGGCCATCAGGCCCCAGGTCAGGTCGATCATCGGCGCGATGGCCTCGGCCATCGACGGGTAGACGTGCGTCGCACCGAACTTCAGCGCCTGCTCGCGCTTCCACGGGTTGGGGTCGATGGCGATGACGTGCTTGGCGCCCGAGATCACCGCGCCCTGCAGCGCGCTCATGCCGATGCCGCCGACGCCGACGATGGCGACCGACTCGCCGGGCTGAACCTGCGCGACGTTGGTGGCCGAGCCGAAGCCGGTCGGGACGGCGCAGCCCATGATGGCGGCCGACTCGAACGGGATGTCCTTGTCGACCTTGACGACCGAGTCCTTGTGGACGGTCATGTACGGGGCGAAGGTGCCCAGCAGGTTCATGGCCGCGACCTCTTTGCCGCCGGCGGTGTGGATGCGGTTGGTGCCGTCGGCGATCGACTTGCCACCCAGCAGGACGGCGCCGCGGTCGCACAGCGAGCGGAAGCCCTTCATACACGGCGGGCAGGAGCCACACGCCGGGATGAACGCGAGGATGACGTGGTCGCCCTCTTCGATGCCGGTGACGTTCTTGCCGACCTTGGTGACGACGCCCGCGCCCTCGTGCCCGCCGAGGCAGGGCAGCGGCATCGGGGTGGCGCCGGTGGTCAGGTGGTAATCGGAGTGGCACATGCCCGCGGCATGCATCCGGATCTGTACTTCGTCGGCAACGGGGTCACCGAGGTCGATCTCCTCGACCTGGAACGGGGAGTTCACTTCCCACAGCAGAGCACCTTTGGTCTTCATGACGAAGATCATAGCCACAAAGTAAGAACACGTTCCAGAAAGATGCTATAGCAGGCCATCTAGCTGGGTAAATATGGTGTCAGAACATGTCATGTAGGGGAACCCGAAACTAGCCCTAATAGCGCTCTGGTCCGAAGCCGTGGCTAGCCGGCCGCGAAGTCGGGGCACAGGTGCGTGGTCGAGGCACTGACGAAGAGCGCGCCCTGGTTGAAGGCATACGCCTTCTCGACGGCCGTCATCTCATCGAGAACCGTGACGCCGCCGCGCAGGTCTCTGCATACGCCTTGGCCGGCGGTCACCATCTGGTCGGGCGTCTTGCCCGGCAGCGTGGCCCCGTTGATGCTGATCTCTTCCAGGAACGAGCCGGGGCTCGCGATGGCTGCCGGGGCCGCCAAAACGGCACTGGCTGCGGTGATCACGGCGGCACCGAGCAGCGCGATCTTCATGAGCGATCCCTTTCGTCAGCGGGTCACGAGGCTGTGTCACTGAACGTATCGGCGATCGACCGATGGAGATATAAGGGAGATCCCTACCGTTTGGGTAGCGGTCAGAGGCTGGGCGCGAGCCCGAACTTCTCGAACAGCCTCGGGTCCATGAATGCGACGACGTGCGAGATCCCCTCGGGCTTGATGTCCAGCACGTGCAGCTGGAACGCCTCGTGCCGGCCGGTCTCGGGGTTGCGCATGTACATGCCCGCGGCGGACTGCCCGTTGGCGGTGGTGACGACGAACCGCATGTCGCCCGGGTGCTCGGCGGGGCATTTGAACCGGGACAGTTCGACGATGTCGCGCGGACCGGCGTACCAGGTGTCGAACGGCGGCATCTCCCACACCGAGTCGGCGGTGAACAGTTCGACCAGGGCGTCCATGTCGTAGGACTCGAAGGCATTGACGTACTTGGCGAGCAGGTCGCGCGCCTCGTCGGACTCCGGCGCGACCAGGGCGTCGTCCTGGCTGGGGCCGACGGAGTCGAGCTGGGCACGAGCCCGTTGCAGCAGGCTGTTGACGGCGGCGGTGGACGTTCCGACGGCCTCGCCGACCTCGGCGGCCTTCCACTGCAGGACGTCGCGCAGTACCAGTACGGCGCGTTGTCGAGGCGAAAGATGTTGCAGCGCAGCGATGAACGCCAGCCGCACCGACTCGCGTGAGCCGACGATGGTCTGCGGGTCGCCGGGGGCGTCATGCACGTCGGGCAGCGGCTCGAGCCAGGCGGTGTCGGTGCGCTCGGTGATCTCGGCGTGCGGATCGGCCGCCGGCTGACCGAGCCCGGACGGCAGCGGCCGGCGCTGACGGCCCTCCAGCGAGGTCAGGCAGGTGTTGGTGGCGATGCGGTACAGCCACGTCCGCACCGACGATTTGCCCTCGAAATTGTCGTAGGCCTTCCAGGCGCGCAGGTAGGTCTCCTGCACCAGGTCCTCGGCGTCGTGCAGGGAACCGGTCATGCGGTAACAGTGGGCCAGCAGCTCGCGCCGGTGCCGTTGGGCGTCGGACAGGAACGCATCGCGGGCCCGGGACGACGTGTCTGCTGCGCTGGAATCGCTGAGGACACTCACCCCACCCAGGGTACGCAGGGGGTGTGACATCCGGCGGGCGTCACGGCGGCGACGGACGCGCCGCGGGCGGACCCCAGATATTGTCTCTCCATGGCCACGACCCGCAGCGAACGCAGCTTCGACGGTATCGGCGGCACCAAGATCGTCTACGACGTCTGGGTGCCCGATACCGACCCGACAGGCGTCGTGGTGCTGTCCCACGGTTTCGGCGAGCACGCCCGTCGTTATGACCATGTCGCCCAGAGATTCGGCGAGGCCGGGCTGATCACGTTCGCGCTCGACCACCGCGGGCACGGCCGCTCGGCCGGAAAGCGGGTGTTCGTCCGGGACATCTCCGAGTACACCGGGGACTTCCACCATCTCGTCGGCATCGCCACTGCCGAATACCCCGAGTTGAAGCGCGTCGTGCTGGGCCACAGCATGGGCGGCGGCATCGTGTTCTCGTACGGCGTCGAGCATCCCGACGACTACCACCTCATGGTGCTGTCGGGTCCCGCAGTCGACGCCCGGTCCCAGGTCGGCCTGCCGTTGGCGCTGGCGGCGAAGCTGCTGGGCTCCATCCTGCCTGGGCTGCCGGCGCAGAGCCTGCCGTTCGACGCGGTGTCGCGCGATCCCGAGGTGGTCGCGGCCTACAACGCCGACCCGCTCGTCTATCACGGCAAGGTGCCCGCCGGGGTGGGCAAGGTGCTCATCGGCGTCGGCGAGACCATGCCGCAGCGGGCCGCCGCCATCACCGCGCCCCTGCTGGTGGTGCACGGTGAGGAAGACAAGCTGGTGCCGGTGGCCGGCAGCCACAAGCTGGTCGAGTGCGTCGGCTCGTCCGACGTGTCGCTGAAGGTCTACCCGGAGCTCTACCACGAGGTGTTCAACGAGCCCGAGAAGGCCGTCGTCCTCGACGACGTCGTGAGCTGGATCGAAGTGCGCCTGTGACCGGAGTGTTCTCGTGAAAAGGGTTGCCCGCCCGCTGGTTTGGTTGGCGGTGTTGGCGGTCGCGGCATGTGGTTCCAGTCCCGGAACCGACTGGGTCGACGACGACGTCAGCTTCGTCGCCGACGGCCTGACCATCCACGGCAGTTACCGCCATGTGCCCGGCGCCGCCGCGGCGCCATCGGTGCTGATGATCTCCGAGAGCGGCCAGACCGACCGCAATGGCGACAACGCCGTCGCCGGCAAGGTCGGCAACATGCGCCAGCTGGCCGAATACCTGTCCGGCAAGAACGTCGACAGCCTGCGCTACGACAAGGTCGGCACCGGCAAGACCGGCGTCGGGCCGCACGCCCAGAACCTCCGGGACGTGGGCAGCGCGGTCTACACCGCCGGTGCGAAGGCGGCCGTGAAGTTCCTGTCCGAGCAGAAGGGCACCGATACGTCCCGAATCTCGGTGTACGGCTTGGGCGAGGGCACGGTGCACGCGCTGGCGGTGGCCACCGACACCAGTTCGGGCGCCCCGAAGATCCGTTCCCTCGCGCTGCTGCAGCCGCTGGCCGGCCGCTATCTCGACGTCATCACCAATCGGGTGCGGTCCTCCGTCGACGCCGACGTGAAGGCCGGCGCCAAGACCCGGCAGCAGGCCGACCAGGTGCTGACCGACTGGAACGCAGCCGTCGCAACGACGCGGGCCAGCGGCACGCCGCCGGCCAAGCTGCCCGAAGGCCTGAGCGCCATCCTCAACCCCGGCAACGCCAAAGCCGTGCTGGAGGCCGACTCCATCGACCCCCTCGCGCTGGCCGCGAAGGTGCCGAACGGCACCCCTGTCCTGCTGACCTGCTCCGACTCCGACGTGCAGGCCTTCTGCGACGCCGAGCAGCCGCTGATCGCCGCCCTGGCGCACACCGCGCTGACCGTGGTTCCGCTCAAGGGCGTGAGCCATGTGCTGCGCGACGATCCCAGCGACAACGTCGCCAATTACGCCAACAAGGCGCCTCTCTCGCCGCAGCTGACGAGCGCGCTGGACGGGTTTGTCGGCAAGTAGTCACCACGCGCGGCCGCGGTAGGAAGTGTCCAACCTTCATCGGTGGGTATACCTGCATCACGACGCCTACGGGGCACGAGTGTTTCGTGGCGCCGTACGACCGACGAACAGGACGGACTGCCATGGACAAGGATGATCCCGGTTCCCGGAGTACATACACCGACGCGGACCTCGAGACCGGCGAGGCCAAGGGACCCGTCAGCGCCGTCGACGAACTTCGTCGCGCCAGGGCCACCGGCCGTGACGATACGCCCGACGTGGAACAAGAACCGGCCGAAGCGCAGGAGCCGCCGGACTGACGGCGGTTGCGGCGACGGCCACGACACGTCGCGCGCGCGGAAACGTCGTATCCGTCCCATAATGTCGCGAGCATGAGTGACGACAGGATGTTGGCCCGGATCGCGGCGCTGCTGCGGCAGGCCGAGAACACCGACAACCAGCACGAGGCCGAGGCGTTCATGGCCGCGGCGCAGCGGCTGGCCACCACGACCTCGATCGACCTGGCGGTGGCGCGGGCGCATTCGGCGACCCGGACCGCGGCGCAGGAGCCGGTGCAGCGCACCGTCACCATCGGCGATGCGGGCACCCGGGGGCTGCGGACGTTCGTGCAGTTGTTCGTGCTGATCGCCCGGGCCAACGACGTGAAATGCGACATCGCGTCCAACTCGACGTTCGTCTACGCCTACGGGTTCGCCGAGGACATCGACGCCACTCACGCCCTGTACGCCAGCGTGGTGGTGCAGATGGTGAAGTCGTCGGACGCCTACATCTCGACGGGTGCGCACCGGCCGACGCCGACGATCACCGCCCGGCTCAACTTTCAGCTGGCGTTCGGCGCGCGCGTTGGCCAGCGGCTGATCGACGCCCGCGAGGAAGCGCGGCAGGCAGCGACCTCCGAGAGCGCCGATCAGCCGGGGACCGCGGTCGCGTTGCGCAACAAGGATCTCGAGCTGGTGTCGTTCTACAAGAAGACGTCCCAGGCGCGGGGGAGCTGGCGGGCGACGAGTGCGTCGGCCGGTTACTCGTCGGCGGCGCGGCGGGCCGGGGACCGGGCGGGACGCCGCGCGCGGTTGGGGCCGAGCCCCGAATTGTCCGGTGCGCGTACGGCTCTGGAGCGATGACCCGGGACGTCCAACGGTCTGCGGTGTATGCCGCCGAGCAGTTCGTGCGTACGTTGTTCGACCGCGCGGGGGAGCGTGGCAACCGGGCGGTCGAGTTCTTCGGGGCGCAGTTGACGCTACCGCCCGAGGCGCGCTTCGGCTCCGTCGAGGCGGTGCGGCGCTACGTCGACCAGGTGTTGACCATGCCGACGGTGGCGGCGCGGTGGCCTGACGCCGGTGCGGTGGCGGTGCGGGCACGGCGGGGCGTGACGGCCGCGCACTACGAGGCGGGTGACGGGGGTGCGGTCATCGCGGTGCCCGAACGCCAATCCACCTGGGCGCTGCGGGAATTGGTCGTCTTGCACGAGGTGGCGCACCATCTGTCCGCCGCGGTGCCGCCGCACGGGCCGGCGTTCACCGCGGCCTTCTGCGACCTGGCCGACATGGTGATGGGCCCGGAGGTGGGGCACGTCCTGCGGGTGGTCTACGCCAAAGAGGGCGTGCGCTAACCCTTTCCTTTCCCCGCGAGCGGCCGTGTTTGTACGTGGACACGCCGCGTTCGGCGTGTACTTCGCGGCCCCTCGCAGCCGGAGAGCGTGCGCCTGCTGATCGTCTAATGCGGCGGCCCCAGATACGGGAAGACGTCCAGCGTGTCGGTGTGCGGACTGAGGCCCGACGGCGGGCAGTCGCCCTTGGTCAGTGAGGCCAATCGGTAGTCGATCACGTCGTCGGTGAACACCCGCCCGTTCGGGTATTTGGCCGGCAGTGACGGGTTGAACGTCAGCATGTCGGGCAGGATGCCCTCGGCGTCGACAGCGGCGACAGCCTCCTCGTCGGTATAGCCGCCGGTGTGCCCCAGGAGGTGCACGAACATCGGCATCCAGCGGTCCCGGTCGTGCTCCGGCTCGCTGGCGTTGTATTCCTCTTTGGTGTCATCGGTGTTGAAGAAGCTGCTGACCGACGGATGGCCGGCCCGGTCGACGTGCAGCAGCGCGCCGTCGCGGCGGACGCTGCAGCGTCCCCAGATGCGGATGTCGGGCGTGGCGGCCAGCAGTTCTGCGGTCGGCAGCTCCAGGACCATCGAGCACACGTTGGCCTGCGTGTTGGAATCCACTCCGGTCCAAGGGAATTCACCGCTGAGGTGGAGCGCGGTGAAGTTGCGGCCGCCTCTGATGTCGAACAGGTTCTTGATTCCGTCGAAGTCGAAGAAGAAGGCGTCGCTGCGGGCGCCGGCGAAGAACGTGTAGCCGCCGGACTCGGCGATCACCGGCTCCTTGCCGAACGACACCTCGACGCCCTCGAAGATCTTGTCGCCCACCGCCTCTGGTGATCGGGCAGCCTCTCCGGTCGCCACGTACACGTCGACCGTCTGCCGTCCTGAGTCCGGCGCGGAGAAGACGTAGCTGAATGCGATGTCGTTGCGCAGGTCACCGTCGTTGTCGATGGCGAGCCGGTAGATCGCCTCGGGATGAAGGGCGTCGGCGTTGGGGTTGGCGTTGAGGATGAGCACTGTGCGAGCCGGGTCGGCCGGCGATTGGAAGGCGTACAGATCGCAGAGGTCCAGGCGCTGGTCGCCCAAGGGTGGGCCGAGGCTCAGACCCGTGAAATGATTTGACATAGACGTCATTCAAGTGGCCCATGGGCCGCGCCGAACCGGAATCGGCCAATCTGGGGGCCGGATTCTCCCGCGCTAGCCTGGGGCCATGACCCAACCCGAACCGCAAGCTGTCGACCAGATGTTCAACGAGGTGCTGCGTACCGAGGACGAGACGCTGGCCGCGGCGCGCGAGTCCGCGGTGACGGCCGGCATGCCGGCCATCGAGGTGTCCGCGCAGCATGGAAAGCTGTTGTCGCTGCTGGCGACGATCAGCGGCGCCACCCGCGTGCTGGAAATCGGGACACTCGCGGGCTACAGCACCATCAACCTCGCTCGCGGCATCGGTGCCGAGGGCCGGGTGACGACGTTGGAGTACTCGCCCGAACACGCCGCGGTCGCGCGGGCCAATTTCGAGCGGGCCGGCGTCGCAGACCGGGTGGAAGTGCTGGTGGGCGCGGCGCTGGACACCTTGCCGCAGTTGGCGGAGCGGGGCGACCAGTTCGACTTCTTCTTCATCGACGCCGACAAGGAGAACAACACCGCCTACGTCGAATGGGCGGTGCGATTGGCGGTGCCGGGCGCGGTGATCGTCGTCGACAACGTCACGCGCATGGGCCGGGTGCTGGATCCGGCCGCTGATGACCTGCAGGCGCAAGGGGTGCGCAACATGCTGGAACTGGTGGGCAACCACCCGCGCCTCGAGGCCGCCGCCATCCAGACCGTCGGTGCCAAGGGCTGGGACGGCTTCGCCGTCGCGCGGGTGGGGACGTAGTGCGCAGGGTCGCCGCTGCGGGACTCGTGTTGGCGGTCGGCCTGGCGCCGACGGCCTCGGCCGACGCGACGCCGCTACCCGAAGTGCCCGTCTCGCCGGGATCGACGTTCGTCGACGAGCCGTCGATCGTCGACCCACATCCGTTGACGGCGGAGTCCTGGGGCCGCCTGGACCCGGAACCCGCACTGGCGCTGAATATCTCGATCGGATCGCCCGACTGCTACGGGGTGGACGCCACCGTGCGGGAGACCGACCAGACCGTGACGGTCACGCTGACGTCCGGCCGCCGGCCGGATCGCGAACGCATGGTCTGCACCATGATGATCATGCCCGGCAGGATCATTGTGCCGCTGGCCGATCCTGTCGGCGGTCGGGCGGTGCTGACGGCGGAGTAGGGCCGCAACTCGAATTTGACGCAGCCGCTCATTCCCGGTGTTACGTTTTGGTGAGGGTGGGCGTCGACGCGCGAGGAGTTGCGGTGACAGCTTTGGCCGAGGTTCGACATTTCCGCCGCGGTGACGCGGGCTATGACGAGGCGCGCTGCGCGACGGTGTGGAATCCGCGTGTGCCGCAACGCTTTCCGGATGTCATAGTGCAGGCTTCGTGCACTGCCGATGTGGTGGTGGCGGTCCGGTATGCCCGTGCGAACCGGTTGGCGGTCGGCATCCGTTCCGGCGGGCACAGCTGGTCGGCGAATCACCTCCGCGACGGCGGCATGCTGCTTGACGTGAGCCGGCTCGATACGTGCCGGGTGGATGCCGAAGCGATGACTGCCGTCGTGGGACCTGGCAAAGGCGGCAGCGTCCTGGCGACCGAGTTGGAGCAGCAGGGCCTGTTCTTCCCGTCGGGACACTGTCGGGGCGTGCGTCTCGGCGGTTACCTGCTGCAGGGCGGCTACGGCTGGAACAGCCGGGTGCTGGGGCCGGCGTGCGAAAGCGTGCTGGCGCTCGACGTGGTCACGGCCGACGGTGAGCAGGTCCGCTGCGACGCCGAGCGTCACCCCGACTTGTATTGGGCGGCAAGGGGTTCCGGACCCGGATTCTTCGGTGTGGTGACGGCGTTCCACCTGCGCCTCTATCGGAAGCCGCCGGTGTGCGGCAGCAGCCTGTACGTCTACCCGTTCGAGGCCGCCGACGAGATCTACACGTGGGCCCGTGCGATCAGCGCGGACGTCGACCGCCGGGTGGAGCTGCAGATCGTCGCCTCCCGGGCCATGCCCAGTTCGGGCCTGAGCACGCCGGGCATCGTGCTGGCCTCGCCGGTGTTCGCCGACAGTGACGACGAAGCCAAAGATGCAGTGGCACTGCTCGATACGTGCCCCGCGCGGCCACACGCGCTGATGGCCGTGCCGTTCGCGCCGACGAACCTGCCCACCTGGTACGACGCGGTCATGAGCAATTACCTGAACGACCACCGCTACGCCGCGGACAACATGTGGACGTCGGCGTCGACGGCCGAGCTGCTACCGGGAGTGCGGAACATCCTCGAGACCATGCCGCCGCACCCGTCGCATTTCCTCTGGCTGAACTGGGGACCGTCGCCCGCCCGTCAGGACATGGCCTACAGCCTGGAGGACGAGGTGTATCTGGCGCTGTACGCCGGCTGGTCGGACGCGGCCGACGACGAAAAGTACGGTGACTGGGCCCGATCCAATATGGCGGCGATGTCGCACCTGGCCACCGGCATACAGCTGGCCGACGAGAACCTCGGAGCCCGGCCGGCGCGGTTCGCCACCGACGCGGCCATGGCGCGACTGGACGCCGTGCGCGCACAATATGACCCGGAGGGTCGCTTCTACGCCTGGATGGGACGGACATGAGCTACCTGGGTTACCGCGGCGACGACGCGGACACACCGTTCGGCAGGTTCTTCAACCCGGAGATGGCGGCGCTGCCACGTCATGTGGTGCAGGCGCTCGAGCACGGGCCACAGGCCGGCCCGGTGCTACCTGACTTCGACGAACCGTTGGCCGAGGACGGTTATCAGCAGACCGAGAACGGCTACGGCAGCCTGTCGGACGGCGGTTACACCGTCGCCGTGCGCACCGACATGCCGGGCGTGACGCCGCAGATGTGGGATTGGTGGTTCGGCTGGCACGGCTGCGACGCGCGCCGCTACAAGCTGTGGCATCCCCGGGCGCATGTGTCGGCGCAGTGGCGCGACGGCCGTGACGACCTGGCCTATATCGGCCGGACCTCGCTGGTCGAGGAGTACCTCGGCTCGGCGCTCAGTTCGGTGGCGATCCAATTCGTCGACCCGGCCCCACTGGGGCACGCCGGGCTGGCCATCGCCGCGCGCCTGGGGTCGCCCGACATCCCGGTCGATATCGGTTGGCTTGTTCATCAAGTGCGCCCGACGCCGGACGGTGCGGAGATGCGCTCCCGATTCTGGATGGGCGGACAGCACGTCAGTTTCCGGGCTGGTAAGTCCCTGGCGGACCACGCATTTCGGGTGCTTGCCGCGCGTCAGCTGCCCCATCCGCGCGACCTGCTGGTGCACTGCGCGCAGGAGATGAACCATCTCGCCGGCTTCCTGCCGGAGCTCTACGCGCAGTGCGGTCCAAACTGAGCTTGTGGTCGAAAAGCTGCCGGAATCTCGCCCACAAGCTCACGTTCGCGGTAACCCGGTAGCGCGTAATCTGGATTGTGATGGATGGGTGCGGCGAGGCCGAACCCCTTGCCGCGTAACGGAAGGGGTTAAAAATGACTACGGTCCATTCATCGATCGAACAACATCCGGACATCATGGCGCTGCGAGCCGGTTATGACCGTGTCGCCGAGTCGATGGCAGCCCAGGCGACCTTCGGACTGACGATGATGACGGCGATGTACGTCGCGTTGTCGCCGTGGATCGTCGATTTCTACGCCATGACGCGGCTGACGTTCAACGCGCTCATCGTCGGTGGCGCAGGCGTGTTACTCGCCATGCTCTTCGGTTGTGCGCTCGATCGCACGCACGGAATGACCTGGACGCTCCCGTTCTTCGGCGTGTGGCTTGTCATTTCGCCGTGGATCTTCACGACCGGGCCGACCGCCGGCATCATCTGGTCCCATGTGGTCAGTGGGGCAGTGATCATCGTGCTCGGTTTGTGTGCGGCGTATCTCGGTATGCGGGTGCGTAATTCGGCGGCGCACCACGGCTGAGTAGGAGGCGCGGCCTCAACTGAAAGTCCATCCGGGAGTCACGGCCGGTTGAGTCGTGGGTCTGGGGGCTCCTGCGGCTGAACCAAAACTATCAGTTACGCTACGATCGTGACATGAATGATAGTTCGACGACGGTCCGTCCTGCATCCGGCTGGCTGCGCCGCACACTGATCGCACTGGGCTGCGCCGTCGCGGTGGTGCTGTCGGCGGACGGTTGGGTGCTCTACGCCAACGACTTCGCGATCCGCGAGCAGCGCGTCACCATCCCCGGGCCGGCGCAGCCACTCGACGGTGTACTGGCCCTGCCCAAGACGGGGCACGGCCCCTTCGGGCTGGTGGTGTTCGTCCACGGCGACGGTCCGGCCGACGCCAGCCGCGACGCGTTCTACCGGCCCATCTGGGAATCGTTCGCGCAAGCCGGGTACGCGTCGTTGTCGTGGAACAAGCCCGGCATCGGCGGTGCTCCCGGCAACTGGCTGGACCAGAGCATGGCTGACCGCGCCGGCGAGACGAGCGCCGCGATCGACTGGGCTCGCACCCGGCCGGACATCGATCCACAGCGCGTCGGTGTCTGGGGTATCAGCCAGGGCGGCTGGGTGGCGCCCGAGGTGGCGGTACGGAAACCGGAACTGCAGTTCGTGATTCTGGTCGGCCCGGCGATCAACTGGATGCGCCAGGGGGAGTACAACCTGCGGGCCGAGTCGCGGGCGCGTGGCGCGTCAGAGTCGGAACTGGCGGCGGCTCTGACTCGCCGGGAACGGACGAACCAGCTGCTGCGCAACGGCGCCACCTACCACGAGTACCGCGTGGCCGACGTCGACTCGTCGCCGATGTCCGCGGAGCGCTGGGGTTTCGTTGCGCGCAACTACCGTGCCGACGCCAGTGCCACGCTGCCGCACCTCGCGGTCCCGGTGCTGCTTGAACTCGGCGAGCGAGATCTGAACGTCGACGTGGCCGAGACCGAACGCGTCTACCGCGAACTGGTGCGTACGGATCTGCTGACGGTGCAGACCTACCCCCACGCATCGCACAGCCTGGCCAAGGAGGATCTGGAAAGCAATCCCAACAGCGTAAAGGCATACGCGATAGGAACTTTCGCACCGCGACAGATTTACGCGCCCAGCTACCTCGACAATCTCCGGCGCTACGTCCAGGAACTGCCGGCCGCGAAGGAGGCCCGATGAGGATTCTCGCGCTGGGTGGCTCGGGCGCGGTGGGCGCTGTCGTGGTCCGACTGGCCGCACAGCTGCCCGGGGTCGAGGAGATCGTCATCGCGGACCGCGACGTTGCCGCCGTACACCGGCTGTGCGGACAACTCGCCGACGCCCCGGCAAGGGTCAGCGCCGCTCAGGTCGATGTCACGGACGACGCGGGCCTGCGTCGAGCACTGGGGCCGGCCGACCTCGTCGTGAACACCGTCGGGCCGTACTACCGCTTCGGGGTTCCCGTACTGCGGGCCGCGATAGCGGCGCAGACGCACTACGTCGACATCTGCGACGACTGGGAGCCGACGGTGCAGATGCTCGAATTGGATGAAACCGCCAGTGCCGCAGGCATTTGCGCCGTCATCGGTATGGGGGCCAGCCCTGGCGTGAGCAATCTACTCGCCGTCACCGCGGCGGCGGAACTCGACACGGTGCGCGACGCCTACACCGCGTGGCCGGTGGACGTGCCCGGAATGGGCGGCGACGGGGCTGAGGTGCTGCTGGGACCCGATGGCCGGCCGTCGGCCGCGGCTGTGCACTGGATGCTGCAGAGCAGCGGCAAGATCTGTGCCGTCCGTGACGGACAGCTGACTTTCGAGCGTCCGCTGCGGCCGGTCGGGCTGGCCTTGCCACGCGGCCGCCGCGGCACCGCGTACACGGTCGGTCACCCGGAGCCCATCACGTTGCGGCGCACGCTCGGGCTCAGCGGCGAGGCCGTCAACCTCATGGTGATCCGGCCGCGGACGCTGGCGTATCTCGACGTGCTGCGCCGGGACACCGACCGGCGCAGGCTGACCCACGAGACGGCGGCCATGCAGTTCGCGAAGCCGAACCTGTTGCGCTACTTAAAATCCGTCCCGCTGTCCCTACGCAGCAAGGGGCCGGGCAACCTGCCACCGTTCTTCGCCGCGGTGTCCGGCACCCGAGCGGGACGTGACCACATGGTGCTGGCCCACCTCGACCTGTCCGGTGCCGCGGCAGGGTTGTTCGGCGACATGGCCCGGGCCACCGGCATCCCGCTGGCTGTGGGCCTGGCACAGATCGTCGACGGCACCGCCCGGCGCCCGGGCGTGCACCCGCCCGACGCCGTCATCGACACGCCGCGGTTCTTCACCGACCTCGCCCGCGAGCTTGACGGGCCCGCCGAGCGGCCGCTGGTCATCGTCGAACGGGACGAGCGTGCCTAGACTTGGGAGCCCCGCCCGTCGTACCGCGGGCGCGAGGAGTTGACCGTTGGCAGACCCATCCATCGAAGTGCCGACCCGCACTCTCGTCGAAAGCATGCTGCGGGACGACGCCACCATCGACGCCGGTGCGCTGTACGACGTCGCGGGCGAGCTCGGCATGACGGATCAGCAGGTGCGACTGTGCGTCAAACGACTGGTCGCCGACGGGCAGTTCGTCCAGGACGGGCGCGGCCGAAAAGCGGTGCTGCGCGCAACCGATGCACTGCGCAGCACCATCACGCCGGACCTCGACTACCTGCGACTCATGTACGCCCAGGACCGCGGCGACGCGCCGTGGGACGGCCGTTGGCGCCTGGTGGCGTTCGCCGTCCCGGAGTCGGTCCGGTCGGCGCGTGATGCGATGCGCGATGTCATCGTCCGCCTCGGCGGGGCTGCCATTCAAGGTGGTCTCTATGTCTCCCCGAACGATTGGGGCAGCGAGATAGCCGCAGCCGCGGAGCAATTGGCGATCACCGACCACGTCACCACCTTGACGACTACGGACCTGGCGATCGGCGGTTCCGATGAACCTCGAGCCGTCGCCAACCACCTTTGGCGCCTGGGCGACATTGCTGAGCGGCACCGACGGCTGCTCGCCGTCGCGGAACGTGCACTGCGCGCGTTGCCCGACGCGTCGCCGACCGCGCGGCTCACCACCGCGATCGAACTGGCCGCCGAATTCACTCACGCGGTCGAGCCCGACCCGCTGTTGCCGCCGGAGCTGTTGCCGCAGCCGTGGATCGGCGTCGCAGCCCGCGCGAAGGTCGCGGACTGCTGGGCGGTACTCACTAAAAGCGATGCCCCACAGCGCATCAAGCTGTTTCAGTGGTACTCGGAAGTGGTGGCGGAAGTCGCCGCGCGGAGCAGTTCCGCCGCCTCGGTCTGATAGGCGTGCTCGGCCCACTCCAGCGGGGTCGAGCCGAACCGCCCGTCGGTGATCGACGGGTCGGCACCCGCGTCCAGCAGCCGCCGGATCAGCGACAGGTCGCCCTCCCACGCGGCCTGGTGCAGTGGTGTCGCGCCGTCGTCGTCGCGGGCGTTCGGATCGGCGGGGAAGGCAGGCTGGACGGTCTCGACGCCGGACACATCGATGCCGTGCCGCGCGAGCAAAGCGAGACGATCGCTGAATCCGTGCTCGGCCGCCCAGCGAATCTGCCGTTGCCACAGCTGTTCTCGGGTCTCCATCGCCTCGCCGAGTCGCTGCTCCCACGGGCTGGGCGCGGCCTCGGCGAGGCCGTGGGCGAACAGCAGCTCCAGGTGCGAATCATCCGGACGGAACATCCGGTTGTAGAGCGTCTGCTGATCAACCGGATGGGCGCCGCGGCGCAGCAGCAAGGTGGCGAGCGCGGTGGCGTGCGGATGCCGGGGTTGCCGGCGTGGCCCCTGCTCGCCCTCGCCGAACACCCCGGTCAACAGCGTGAACGGCGTCGACATCCCGCACCAGAGGTAGCCGGCGTTCGGGTCGGCGCCGGCGTCGAGCAGCAGAGTCGCGGCCGCTATGACGTCACTTGCACTGCGGCCCAGGGGAATACGTGTGTAGCAGAGGTACATCATGGGGACCCAGCCGAACGGCCCGCCGCCGGTGTTGGCAAGTGTCGGTCGCGCGGCGAGGTGACGGTTCAAGGCGACCGGGTCGGATGCGGCGGCAGCGGCCCAGATGCTGTGCTCGGCCAACCTGGGATCGACGGCAAGCATGTCGGCGGCGGACTGCCAGCGGGGCGGGGCGTCGGATTCGTCGTAATGCAAGGACGCCAATGAGCAGAACCGGTCCGCCGCGGCGAGGGCGTCCTCGTCGACGGCGCCCGGGTCGACGCTCAGATCAGCAGCGAGCCGCAGGTAGTGCACCATTGCCGGCCAGCCCGTGAAGCCATAGCGGCGGGCGACTGTGAATTGCGCGGCATGAAGCGCGATGCCCTCGGCGCGCTGGAACCGACGCGCTTCATCGCGGAGTTTGTCCAGGGACGGATTGGTGGGCAGTGTGCTGGCCATGACGGCCTCCTCTCATGCGCCCGCGTCCGCGAATCGGGCCGAGAAGAGGTCGGTCACAAGGTAAAACACCAGCAGGGAGGCTGAGCCCCTTCGAGCGGACGTCGGGCGGTCCTGCGCGCCCGATCGCCACTGTACCGGCCCGCGAGCGTGCGCGAAATGCACACCAATTGCGGTGTGTCCACGTACAGACACGCACGCTCGCGGAAAGCGGTTAGGTGCAGACCGCGCCGACCGCGGCGGACTGGACCAGCTTCGTGTACTTGGCCAGCACGCCCGTCTTGTAGCGCGGCGGCAACGGCTCGAATCCTTCACGGCGCGAGGCTAATTCGGCCTCGTCGACGAGGAGGTCCAGCGTGCCGTTCGCCACGTCCAGGCGGATGCGGTCACCGTCGCGCACGAACGCGATGGGACCGCCGTCGACGGCCTCCGGCGCGATGTGCCCGACGCACAGGCCCGTCGTGCCGCCCGAGAAGCGGCCGTCGGTCATCAGCAGCACATCCTTGCCCAGGCCGGCGCCCTTGATGGCGCCGGTGATGGCCAGCATCTCGCGCATGCCCGGACCGCCCTTGGGGCCCTCGTAGCGGATGACGACGACGTCGCCGTGCGTGATGGTGCCGTCTTCCAGTGCGTCCAGGGCGGCGCGCTCGCGCTCGAAAACCCTTGCGGTGCCCTCGAACACGTCGGAATCGAAGCCGGCCGACTTCACGACGGCACCCTCGGGAGCCAGCGAGCCGTGCAGGATGGTGATGCCGCCGGTCGGGTGGATCGGGTTGTTCATCGCGCGCAGCACCTTGCCGTCCGGGTCGGGCGGCGCGATGTGGGCGAGGTTCTCGGCCATGGTCTTGCCGGTGACGGTCAGGCAATCACCGTGCAGCAGACCGGCATCCAGTAGCGCGCGCATCACGACGGGCACGCCGCCGATCTCGTCGACGTCCTTCATCACGTGGCGGCCAAAGGGTTTCACGTCGGCGAGGTGGGGCACCTTGTTGCCGATGCGGGTGAAGTCGGCGAGGGTCAGCTCGACCTCGGCCTCGCGGGCAATGGCCAGCAGGTGCAGCACGGCATTGGTGGAGCCGCCGAATGCCATGACGACCGCGATGGCGTTCTCGAACGCTTCCTTGGTCAGGATGTCGCGGGCGGTGATGCCGCGGCGCAGCATCTCCACGACAGCTTCGCCGGACTTGCGGGCGAATTCGTCGCGGCGCTTGTCGATGGCCACCGGAGATGCGCTGCCCGGCAACGACATACCGAGCGCCTCGGCGGCCGACGCCATGGTGTTGGCGGTGTACATACCGCCACAGGCACCCTCACCGGGACAGATGGCGCGCTCGATGATGTCGACGTCCTCGCGGGACATCAGCCCACGCGCGCACGCACCGACGGCCTCGAAGGCGTCGATGATGGTGACTTCCTTCTCGGTGCCGTCGGTCAGCTTCGCGACGCCGGGCATGATCGAGCCGTTGTAGAAGAACACGCTCGCCAGGTCGAGCCGGGCCGCGGCCATCAGCATGCCGGGGATCGACTTGTCGCAGCCGGCCAGCAGCACAGAACCGTCCAGGCGCTCGGCCTGCATCACGGTCTCGACGCTGTCCGCGATGACCTCACGCGACACCAGCGAGAAGTGCATGCCTTCGTGGCCCATCGAGATGCCGTCGGACACGGAGATGGTGCCGAACTCCAGCGGGTAGCCGCCGGCGGCGTGCACGCCCGCCTTGACGTCCTGCGCCAGTCGCTGCAGCGACATGTTGCACGGCGTGATCTCGTTCCATGACGACCCGACGCCGATCTGCGGCTTGACCCAGTCGTCGTCGCCCATGCCTACCGCGCGCAGCATGCCTCGGGCTGCGGTTTTCTCCAGGCCGTCGGTGACGTCGCGGCTGCGGGGCTTGATATCGGGCTGGTCGGCAGACATGCAGGTAAGTATGCCCTCGGGCAGTTGGTCGCCAAAATCCTTTTCAATACCCCTAAGGGGTATGCGGTACGCTGGGGTTATGACGGCAGACGAGTCGGGGGCCACCGGCGGCCACACTGGGGCCTCACACGGCGATGCGCCGCAAGAAGCCCAACACGGCTATTCGTCCAACAAGGACAACTACGCCAAGCGGCTGCGGCGCGTCGAGGGACAGGTCCGCGGCATCGCCAAGATGATCGACGAGGACAAGTACTGCATCGACGTGTTGACGCAGATCAGCGCGGTCAACAGCGCACTGCAATCGGTCGCGCTGGCGTTGCTCGACGAGCACCTGGGTCATTGCGTGAGCCATGCCGTGGCGGTCGGCGGCGACGAGGCCGAGCAGAAGCTGGCCGAGGCCTCCGCGGCGATCGCGCGGCTGGTGCGGTCCTGAATCAATTGACCCTGAGCTGAGGGCGCACTTGTGCGAGAACGCCGCGCCCTCACTGCAGCGTCAACGGAGTAGGGGTTACGCGCCGAGTTCGTCCTCGATGCGCTGGACCTTCGCGGTGAGCTGGCCGGTGTAGCCCGGACGGATATCGGCCTTGAGGACCAGACTGACCCGTGGGGACACCGCCGCCACCGCTTCCACGGCCCGTTTGACCACGGCCATGACCTCGTCCCACTCGCCCTCGATGTTCGTGAACATCGCATTGGTCTCGTTGGGCAGGCCCGACTCTCGCACCACCCGCACGGCCGCTGCGACGGCTGCACCGACACCGCCGGACTCGTCACCACCCATCGGGCTGACGCTGAAGGCAACAATCACAGGTTCGATTGTGCGCGGATCCCGCGGGTACCGACAGCCGTCGAGGCGTTTCCGGAGCGTCCAGCGCCGCCGGCGGGAGTAACGCGCGACATATCTGCGCCGATCAACTGTGCAGTTCAGCGCCCTTCGATGGGGCTGAAAACGCGGTGCGAGGGCCTTTCGCGGCAGGGGCCGCCCAGCGCGCTATGAGAGACTGGAGGCGTTGTGAACTGGAGGTGGCGGATGCCGCAGTGGAACAAGAGCAAGCTACTGACCGCGGTCGTGGCGGCCGGACTGGTCGCCGGAATGACCGTCGCGACCCCGTCGGCACTGGCCGACCCGGACGCGCCGGACCCAGGTGTGGCAGCTGCGCCGATCGATCCCGGGCTGCCCGTCGAGGCCCCGCTGCCGCCGCCGATCCCGCCGGCCGGTGACCCTGTCCCCGCGCCCGCCCCGGTCATTCCCGGCGCCCCGATTCCCGGCATCGCGGAGCCCATCCCGGCAGGCACCCCGGCCGGACAGAACCCCACCCCGTTCGTCGGGCAGCCGCCGTTCAACCCGCCGACCTTCAACCCGGTCAACGGGTCCATGGTGGGCGTGGCCAAGCCGATCTACATCAACTTCCCGCGGCCCATCGCCAACAAGCAGATGGCGCAGGACGCGGTGCACATCTCGTCGAACCCGCCGGTGCCCGGCATGTTCTATTGGGTGACCGACAGCCAGCTGCGCTGGCGGCCCATCGCCTTCTGGCCGGCGAACACCGTCGTCAACATCGACGCCGCGGGCACCAAGTCCAGCTTCCGGACCGGCGACTCGCTGGTCGCCACCGCGGACAACGCGACGCACCAGATGACCATCAGCCGCAACGGCGTGGTCGAGAAAACCTTCCCGATGTCGATGGGCAAGGCTGGGGACGAGACCAAGAACGGCACCTACTACGTGCTGGAGAAGTTCGCGGAGGTGGTGATGGACTCGTCGACCTATGGCGTTCCCGTCGACTCTCCGCAGGGCTACAAGCTGAAGGTGCAGAACGCCGTCCGCATCGACAACAGTGGCGCGTTCGTGCACAGCGCGCCGTGGTCGGTGGCCGATCAGGGCAAGCGCAACGTGAGCCACGGCTGCATCAACCTGTCGCCCGACAACGCGAAGTGGTTCTATGACCAGTTCGGTAGCGGCGACCCGATCGTCGTGAAGAACTCGGTCGGTCTCTACAACTACTCCGACGGTGCCGGCGACTGGCAGTGGGGCATGCAGACCCCGGCCGCCGCACCCGCGACGTCCGGTACCTCCGGGACTCGGTAACCCGCGAGCAGGCGAAACCCCCAATTTCCTTCGGAAATTGGGGGTTTCGCGTGTCGGGGCGCTCCTCTGTCGCCGGCTCAGTGTTGAGCCTGCGGTCAGGGCGCGGGCTACTCGAACGTTCTCACCGTGGCCGCAAGATCAATCCCAGCCGGTCATTGATTCTGCGCTCACGGTCGCCGCCACTGGGGTTTTCTCGCCCTCACCGCAGAATCGACTGACTCTGCGCTCAAACCCGCCCGGCAGACCGTTAGTTCCAGATGCGCACGCGCTCAGCAGGATCGAGGTACAGCTCGTCGGACGTGGTGACGTCGAACGCCTCGTAGAACGAGTCGATGTTCCGGATCACGCCGTTGCAGCGGAACTCCGGCGGCGAGTGCGGGTCGACGGCCAGGCGCCGAATGGCTTCGGCGTCACGGGATTTGGTGCGCCACACCTGTGCCCAGCCGAAGTAGACGCGCTGGATGCCGGTGAGCCCGTCGATGACGGGGGCCTCCTCGCCTCCGAGTGAGAGCTCGTAGGCCAGCAGGGCGATGGACAGTCCGCCCAGGTCGCCGATGTTCTCGCCGACGGTGAAGGCGCCGTTCACGTGGTGGCCCGACTCCAGTGCCCGGGGCGTGAACGCCTCGTACTGTTCGATCAACGCCTTTGTCCGCAAACCGAATTCAGCGCGGTCGGCGTCGGTCCACCAGTCGACGAGGTTACCGTCGCCGTCGTACTTGGCGCCCTGGTCGTCGAAGCCGTGCCCGATCTCGTGCCCGATCACCGCGCCGATGCCGCCGTAGTTGGCGGCGTCGTCGGCCTCGGCGTCGAAGAACGGCGGCTGCAGAATGGCTGCGGGGAAGACGATCTCGTTCATCCCCGGGTTGTAGTAGGCGTTCACCGTCTGCGGCGTCATGAACCATTCGTCGCGGTCCACCTCGCTGCCCAGCTTGGCCAACTCCCGGTCGTGCTCGACAGCCTGCCCGCGCAGGTAGTTGCCGTACAGGTCGGCGGCGTCGATCACCAGCGCCGAGTAGTCGCGCCAGCGCGCCGGATAGCCGATCTTCGGGGTGAACTTGTCCAGCTTGGCCAGCGCGCGCTGCCGGGTCTCGGGCGTCATCCACTCCAGATTGGTGATGCTGACGCGGTAGGCCTCGCGCAGGTTGGCCACCAGCTCATCCATCCGGGCCTTGTGTGCGGGCGGGAAATGCCGGTCCACGTACAGCTTTCCGACGGCGTCGCCCATCAGGCCCTCGACCAGGCCGACGCCGCGCTTCCAGCGGTCCCGGATCTCCTCGGTGCCCGACAGGGTGCGGCCGTAGAAGTCGAAGTTCTCCGCCACCACGTCGTCGGTCAGGATCGGGGCGCGGCCGCTGATCAGACGCCAGCTCAGCCACGCCTTCCAGTCCTCGAGCGGTTCGGAAGCCCACAGGGCGGCGAACGCGACAAGAAAATCTGGTTGCCGCACAACGACTTCGGCGACCACATCGGTGGACGAACCCACGGCCGTCAGCCAGCCGTTCCAGTCGAAACCCGGCGCTTCGTCGGTGAGGTCGGCAAAGCGACGCAGGTTGTAGCTCAGGTCTGCGTCGCGGCGCTTGACCACATCCCAGTGCGCCGCAGCCAGTTTGGTCTCCAGCGCGACGATCCGGGCGGCGGTGTCGGCTTGGTCGCCCCCGACGACGAGGCTCAGCATCCGCGCGATGTGCTGCGGGTAGGCGGCCAGCACGGCGGCGTGCGCCGGCTCGCGGTAGTAGGACTCGTCGGGCAGGCCCAAGCCGGACTGGGTGAAGTGCAGCAGGTACCGCGTCGAGTCCTTGGAGTCGGTGTCGATGTAGGCGCCGGCACCACCGCCGACGCCGGTGCGCTGCAGCGCACCGAGGACCGCGGCGAGAGCGTCCGCGTCGGCGGCGTCGGCGACCAGAGCCAGCTCGGCCAGCAGCGGCGCGAGACCGACGGCGGCGACTCGCTCGGTGTCCATGAAGCTCGCGTACAGGTCGCCGATGCGCTGAGCATCGGTGCCCGCCGGGCCCGAGGCCGTCGTGATGAGATCGCGCACCTGCTCTTCGGCGCGGTCGGCCAGCAGCCGGAAAGCACCGTCGGTGGCCCGGTCGGCCGGGATGTCGTAGTCGGTGAGCCAGCGGCCGTTGACGTGACCGAACAGGTCGTCCTGTGGACGGGCGTCGGCGTCGAGGTAGCTCAGGTCGATACCGGATCGGGGAGAGGTAGCTTCGAGAGTCACCTGGCCATCCTGCCATCGCCGCTGCAGTGGCGGCGGGCGCTGCGGGTAGCCTCACGCCCATGCCCGACGAGCGCAGCGAAGACTCCGCCGAAAAAGACGCAGCGAAAGACGCCGTGGCCGGTGACGCCGAGCCCGCCGGCAAGGCCGCTGCGCCGAGTGCTCAGACTGATCGAATCTTCAGCCCCTACGGCATCGCCTCGGCGGTGCTGGGCGCGGTCGCGGTGGTCGCCGTGGTCCTGGCGACCTGGGTTTACCTGGGCCACCGGGCCGACGACAAGGAACGTGCGCACGAGGCGCAGGCGATGAAGGCCGCCGCGGAGTGGTCCAGCCTGCTCATCAACATGACGAAGGACAACGTCGCCGTCAACGTGCCGAAGCTGCACGAGGGCACCGTCGGCCAGCTCAACGCCGATTTCGACGCCACCGTCGCGCCGTTCACCCAGCTGGTGCAGAAGCTGCAGAGCCAGACCAGCGGGCAGATCGAGTCCGTCGCACTGGAAACGCTGCATCACATACCGCCCGGCGAACAGGGCAAACCGCAGGTCCAGCCGGAGCTGGCCGCGATTTCCTCGGATACGACGACCGTGCTGGTGATCGCGACGTCCGTGAGCCAGAACGCCGGGGCCAAGCCGCAGACCGTGCGCTGGCGGCTGCGCCTCGGGGTGGCCGATGTCGGCGGCAAGATGCTGATTTCGCGATTGGAGACGCTGCGATGAGGAACGCGTGGCGGGTACTGGTCTTCGACGTGCTGGCGCCGCTCGCGGTGCTGGCGAGCCTCGTGTACATCGGGCTGGCGTTGGAACGGCCGCTGTGGTGGGTCGTGGTGGGCACGATCGTCGGGCTGCTGGTGCTGCAGGCGTCGGTGGTCAACTTCGTGCTGTTCCGCCGGGACGGCGTGACCATGGGCACCGACGACGACGCCCCGAAGTTGCGGCTTGCGGTCGCCGGGCTGACGGCGGTTGCCGTGGCCGCGGCCGCCATCGTGGGCTACACGAAGTGGACGGTGCCGGATCGAGCCACGAGCGCCGACATGTCCACGGTGGTCGGCATCGCCAGCAGCGTCGCGGAGGCATCGGCGACCTTCACCCCCGGCGCGCCGAACGTGTCGATCGACCGGGCCACATCGTTGATGGCGCCGCAGCGCGCCGAGGCCTACCGCAACGAGTTCAATGCGGTCGCCAAGGATCTCACCAGCCGTGGGGTGGCCGGTCAGGCCAGCACCATCTCGGCCGGCATCGAGACCATCGGACCGAATTTCGCCAGCGTCGCGGTGGTCATGCGGGCCACGCAGAACACCCCGAACAAGCCCGCGCAGGCGACGGTGCTGGGACTGCGGGTCACGCTGACCAAGCAGGACGGACGTTGGCTGGTCATGGACGTGACGCCGATCGCGTCGCGGTAGACGGGTTGGGCTCGCTCAGGAGCGGGCGGAACGCATCCGGGCGAAGCGGTCCGAGAGCCGCCGCATGCGCACCAGCAGCGCGGCCGACGGGCTGGTGGTCCCGGCCGTGTAGGTCGAAAGCTCTTGTGTGCCAACGCCGATGCGGGACGCGAACTCGGTCTCGCTGAGACCGGAGCGTTCCATCAACAGCCGGATCTGGCGGGCCACCTCGGCGCACTCGTTGGCCTCGAGCTGGGTACGGGCGCGGCCGAGCACCTCGGACAGCGCCTTGGAGATGCCGTACGGGTTGGTCGTCGCCAGGATCTCTTCGACCTGCCGGGCGGTGCGGCCGAACGGGTCGCGCTTGATGGCGACGACGATGCGCTGCCAGACCGCCAGGTCGTCGTTCTCCAGTGCGGCGCGGATGGCCGACGTCGACCAGAACTCCACGGGCTTCTCGCCGGGGGCCTGCGCCGGGAACGCGACGGTGGGTGCCCCGTTGGTGCCGGCTGCGGTAGAGGCACCGGGATCGTCGGCACCAGAAGGGGTGTCCCTCACTTCGGATGTCAACGTCACCTCGCCTCCTCCAACATGGCCACTGCCACCGCCAGACAACGCTGTTTGACGTCGGGCCAATCTGCCGTTTCCTGGTCGTCGAACGGGTGCGGGTCGGCCAACCTGCGGACCAACTGGGTGGCCACCCACTGGTTCTTCGACCGTTCTCCACAGTAATACCCGTCAATTCCGGCTAGAACCGCGGCCGCGGTCCGGATGTCCATACAGGACACCAGGTCGACGAAGTCGGCGTAGTCCTGGACGCTGTTGCGGGACATGATCAGGTAGCACTTGAGCCGCAGCGTTTCGGCGCCCGTCGGGATCTCCAGCCGGTCGCCGGTGGGCAGCAGGACCGTCGTGGTCTCCACGGGACTGCGGCGCTCGATGGCGGGCCCGTCGGTGTCGCTGAGGGACAGGGCGTCGAGGGCGACCGACAGCCGTCCACCCCACATGGTGACGGGGTGCACGTCGGGGTTGTCCGACGCCGCCCGGGAATGGCCGTGTGCGCGCCGGCGCAGCAGCGCCAGCCCGGTGCGGGATCCGTCATTGCGAGCGGGTGCGGCCGCGATCCGCCGCGGCACCGCCCGTGGCACGTACTGCTGCTCGCCGGTGTCGCTGCCACCGCAGCCGCTGAACGCCAGCGGATCGGGGACGGTAACGGTCTGCGCGGCAAGGTTTTTCAGCTTGGCGGCGGACTTGACGACGCTGCGCAGCTCGGCGCCGGAGGGGCCCAGTGCGGAGATGTCGTCGGGGATGATGACCAGGCTGCCGGTATCGGTGGTGGGCAGCGGCTTGTCGAAATCGACCGACGGCAGCAGCCGGTCCAGCCACTTGGGCAACCACCAGTTCCACCGGTCGAACATCGCCATCAGCGCGGGCACCAGGACCAGTCGCACCACCGTCGCGTCGACCGCGATGGCGACAGCGCAGGCCACCCCCATCTGGGCCACCAGCGGCATTCCGGCGAAGGCGAACCCGATGAACACGGCGATCATGATCAGCGCGGCGCTGGTGATCGTGCGGGCGCTGGTGCTGACGCCGTAGGCGACGGCATCGCGCGTGTTGCCGGTCTGCAGGAAGCGTTCGCGGATGCGCGTCAACAGGAAGATCTCGTAGTCCATGGACAGGCCGAACGTCATCGCCAGTACCAGCGGCGGAATGGTGCTGTCCAGCGACTCCAGGGGTTTGAACCCGAGCGCCTGGAACCAGCCCCACTCGAAGACGATCACCAGGCTGCCGTAGGCCGCGGCCACCGACAGCACCGTCATCAGGACGCCCTTGAGCGCCAGCACGACCGAGCGGATCGAGATCAGCAGCATCACGAAGGCGATCAGCGACACGAACACGAACACGAGGACTTCGGTGTTCGCGACGCGATGGTCGAAGTCCATGATCAGCGCCGTCGGTCCGCCCACCGCGATGGCGACGTTGGGGCCGGCGACAGGCGGCAGATGCTGCCGCAGCCAGGTGATGGAGTCACGCGCGACGAGGTCTTCGGGGTCAACCGAGAGCACGACCGAGAACAGGGCGCTGCGGTTGTCATTGCTGAACACCGGCGGCGCCACCTGCGCCACGTCCGGCGCCTGCGTCATCGTTTGGTGCAGCGCGTCGAGCGTCGCGGTGTTCTGCGGGTCGGACGCCGTCGCCTCGGGGAACGTTGCCAATACCCGGATCGGGCCGAGCGCTCCCGGGCCCAGCGCTTCCGCCGCCGCTGCCACGCCGCTGCGGATTTCGTGGGTCGGCGCGAACTGGCGCAGCATGCTGTTGCCCAGTTGCATGCCGAACGACGGCGCCGCCAGGGCGACCAGGAAAACGGTGGCCAGCAGCGCCGACAGCCACGGGCACCGCATGGTGCGTTCGGTCCACTGGGTCCAGAACGGTGATTGCGTGGCATCCGGGCGGCGGGAGACGTGCAGCCACGACGAGCGCTTGGCGACCCGCTTGCCGAACGTGGCCAGCACCGCCGGAATCAAGGTGGTGGACGTCAGCACCGCGACCGCGACGGCCAGGATGGCGCCGGTGGCCATCGACGACAGCACCGGCGTGCCGATCAGGTAGATACCCGTGATCGACGCGATCACGGTCAACCCGGACAGCAGCACCGCCAGGCCGGACGTCGCCATCGACGCGTCGACGGCCTGTTCCGGGTCGCGGCCGGCCCGCAGCTCCTCGCGGAAGCGCATGAGGATGAACAGCGAATAGTCGACGGCCAGCGCGATGCCGAACATCGACAGCGTCGTTGTCACGAAGACGCTCATCGTGACCCAGATGGACAGGAGGTAGACCACCCCCATCGTCACGATCACCGTGCAGACGCCGAGCAGCATCGGCATCGCCGCGGCGGCGAGGGAGCCGAATACCGCCAGCAGCACGATCAGGACGATCGGCAGGTTCCACTTCTCGGCCTCGGCGACGTCGTGTTTGGTCGTCTCGCTGGCGGCCGCACCGAGTGCGCCCTGCCCGATGACGTACAGCCGGACCTTGCCGTCGGCGGTCTGGCCGGGCTTGCCGCCCTCGATGCCGACCTCCTTGCGCAGCTTCTTGGCGATGTCGACGGCGCCGCTGTTGTTGAAGTCGAGCCGCAGGGTTACGACGTAGGGCTTGCCGGCTTGCGGCTCGGCCTGTGTGGGGTCGGGGACAACCTTGACGTTGGAGACGCCGGCCGCGATGCGTTTCAGCTCGTCGACGGCGGCGGTCATGTCTTCTTGCGACGCGTTGGCGTTCGGGGCCGCGACCAACGCCAGCGGCGAGGCGCCCTCGTCGGGGAAGTGGTCCTCGAGCTCGTACTGGACGTGCAGGGACTGGGAGCCGGCGACGTCGAACCCGCCGCCGCTGAGGTTGCTGGACTGGGTCGCCGCGAGATACAGAGACGGCACCATGAGCAGCAGCCAGGTGGCGAAAACCGCCCAGCGCCAACGCCGAAGCAGACCGCTCAGCCGCATCATCAACTGCTGGATGGCGAACCCTCTTCCTGCGGTCGTTCCGGTTGCCACCGGAGTCTTTTGATCGGCGTTGCGTGTCGCCGACCCTACCCCAGTATGGGGTAGGGTGACCGGCCCGCGAGCGGCGTTGAGCCGCCTGACGGGAACCTTGATCCAACTGCAACCGGGCGGCTCGCGGCCCCGTCGGTGCGGGTTCGCGGGTGGTGGGCGTCGCCGGGAACCATGCGGTGACCTGGATGTTTGCTGTGTGGATTGGTCAGCGGCCCGGCGGCGATGGCAAGATGGCGGGAGCCGAATCCCGGATGCGGTCCGGCGCATGTTCAGCGCCAGCCCGGGAAATCAGTGTTTGCCGAGTGTTTACACGGCCGTTGTTGGCCCGTAAACCCGTGAGGAGATTTGCCATGAAGACGACCAGTGCGACGGTTCGCCGCGGGCTCGCCGGGATGTTCGCTGTAACTGCACTCGGCGGTGTGATGGTCACGTCGTTCGGGGCCCCGTCGGCCGGTGCGGGCCAGGATCCGTGTGCCGCCAGCCAGGTCGCCAAGACGATCGGCATGGTGGCCACCTCGACCGGCACCTACCTCGATGCGCATCCCACCGCGAACCAGACGCTGACGACCATTTCGCAGCAGCAGCCAGGCCCGCAGTCGTTGGCAGCGCTGAAGACCTATTTCGATGCCAACCCGCAGGAGGGCGCCGCGCTGCAGAACCTGCAGGCGCCGCTGGTGACGCTGTCTTCGCAGTGCAAGCTGCCGTTGACGCTGCCGCAGCTCATGGGTCTGATGCAGTCGGTGCCGCAGGGCGGCGGGCTGCCGGCCACGTTGCCCGCGATGCCGAGCGTGCCCGGCGCCGTGCCGTTCACACCGACCCTGCCCGGCGTGACGACGGCGACGGGTTCCATCCCCGCGGCTCAGGCCGTGTCGGCGGCGCAACCCGCCGGGCGCTAGCAACGGCAGGCGGTTATCAGCTCTTCTGCTTATCTTTGAGGGGCCGGTAGCCCCGTCGGGGTTCCGCTACCGGAGCTCTCGACGAAGGGGTTTGACCACATGATGCTCACCGCACTGGCCAAGCGACGCGCTGTTGCCGGCTTCATCGGCGCCGGCGCGGTCGCCGGCAGCATGTTGTTCGGCGCCGTCCCGTCGGCCCTCGCCGACGACGTGCCGCCCAACTGCTCCGCGGCGGACCTGGCCGGCGTCAAGTCGGGTGTCGAGGCGTCGACCTCGGCCTACCTGTTCACCCACCCGGATGTGAACGACTTCTTCTCCAGCCTCCGGGGCCTGTCGAGGGACCAGGCGCACGCCAAGGTCAAGCAGTACCTGGCCGCGAACCCGCAGACCAAGGCCGAACTGCAGGGCATCCGGCAGCCGCTCAAGGATATCCGCGACCGCTGCGGTGTTCCTGGCCCAGCCGGCCGCTAGTCAGGGATTTGTGCACGAAAATCCGCGGGTAGCGCGGATTTTCGTGCACAGATCACTTCAGAAATCGAGCGACGCCGCGCCAGCCGAGCAGCAGGATGGCCGTGACGGTCGAGGCGACGATCACGAAGCTGACCGCGACACCCTGTGCCGACGCCTTGCGCAGCAGCATGCCGATGACGACGGTGCTGACCCAGACCGCCAAGCCGGTCGGGTTCAGCGCCGTCGGGCGGCGCCAGCCCCGCGACAAGGCCCAGCCCGCGACGGTCCCGGTCAGGAACGGCCAACTCGTCTGCGCCACACCGGCCAGGGTGATGCCCTCGGCGTGGCTGCGGCGGCCGATGGTGCAGAAGATCACCACGCACACCACGTCGGCGAGGAAAGCCAGTGCGGCGCTGCGGGTTCCAGTGGCCTGCTCAGTTGTCATAGGTCATCACGTCCAGATTCAGTGGGCTGACATTGTCTTCGTCGCGGGCGGTGAAGCCGGGAGCCGGCTGGGCGGGTCTGCCGGCTTCGAGTGCGTCGACGGCCGCCATGTCGGCCAGGCGGCCGGTGAGCTTGAATGACCGGAAGACGAACGGCAGGCCGTCCGCGCGCAGCGGGTCAGCTGTGCTCATCACGTGGAAATGTAGATGCGGCGCGGTCGAATTGCCGGAATTGCCGACGTTTCCCAGTACCTGTCCGGTGCTCAGCCGGTCACCTGGCTTGACCTTGACGCTGCCGGTTTTCAGGTGCGCGTAGAACGCGAAGTTTCCGTTCCCGATGTCCTGGACGACGTGATTGCCGCCGTATTGCGCCAGCGTGAGTCCCGTCGGGTCGACGCCCGGCACCTGTTCGGGCAGGCCCTCGAGGACTGCCACCACCGGGCCGTCGGCCACCGCGTGCACGTCGGAGCCGAAGTAACGGTAGCTGTCCGTTTTCGCGCGGTCCCCGGTGAACAGCCGGCCGACGGCTTGCAACTGTTCGTAGTCGATGGCGAACCGCTCTGCACCCCAAAGCTTTCCGTCGATCGGGTTGAGGGCCATCCGGTGCGGCGTCATGTCGCAGCAGCTGTTGGCGTCGACCCAGCCCGGGCCGCGCAGCGGCGGTTCGATGACGACGGGCTTGCGGCCCGAGACCGTCACCGGGGCGACGGTCTCGGTCACCACCGGCGGCACGAGCGGCGGCATGGGCTTGGGGACCTTGATCACGACTCGGTGCGAAAGCTGCTGGGGCACCGCACTTCCCGGCTCCAGGCTGACGTCAAGCCACACGATCGACCGCTGGCCGGGACCCAGATCGTCGGTGCTGATCCGGGTGCCCATGGTCCGCGTCCAGTAGGCGAGGCCGGCGCCGGACAGTTGCAGCAGTGGCCCCGCCGGCCCCATGACCGCGATCGAGTCAACCGTCACGGGTTCGGGTGCGGTGTTGGTGAGTAGCAGCTCGTATGCGAGATGTACCCGGCCGTCGGTGGCTGGAACCGGAACGGGCTCTGCCACCACATCGGCCAGGACCGGGGTGACCATCGGTTCGGCGGTGCCGGCGGAAGTCGTTGGGGAAGAAGAGGACTGAACCGATTTGGGTACGGTCGTACATGAAGTCAGCGCGGCGGCGAGCAACACCACCGCCACCAGCCGGCTACCCGGTGTCATGCGACGGCTCAGGACTGTCGGGCCGGGGACCCGGTTCGGTGCGAGGGGTTTCGGCCGCGTCCGGATCGAAATCCTTCTCCGTGCGGAAGAGGAAAAAGAACACCACCCAGCCGATTGCCGAGATGAAGATCCAGCTGACCAGGCGATAGATCAGCATGGTCGAGATGGCGGCTGCGAGCGTCATGCCGCTGGACACCAGGCCGGGCACGAGCACCGCCTCGACCACCAGCAGCCCACCGGGCATCAGGGGAATCGCCCCCACGGCGCGCGCCGCGGCGTACGCGACCGTCAGGCCCGCCAGCGACGGGTGGCCGCCGGTGGCGTAGGCCGCGCAGGCCAGGCATGCGACATCGGCGACCCAGTTGAAGAACGACCAACTGAACGCGATGGTCAAGGTCCGGCGGCTCAGGCTCACCGACTCCAGCTGGCTGAGGGTGCGGCGCCAGCCGTCCAGTCCGGTGTCGGTGGGCTTGCCGCGCAGCGAGTTGAACCATGACAGCAGCCGCACGCCGATGCCGTCGATCTGCTGGGGATTGGCCGCCACGGTCTGGGCCAGCAGCAGCAGCGCCACGAAACCGCCGATCGTGAAGATCAGCGACAAGGGGTTCTTGCTCGCGCCGAGCAGTACCGCGCCACCCAGCCCGAGCAGGGCGAGCCCGACCACCTGCAGAGCTCCGGACATCACCAGCTGCCACGACGCCACCAGCGGCGAGGCACCCCACAACCGCTGCTGCCGGTAGACAAAGGTGGCCGAGAGCACCGGGCCACCCGGCAGCGTGGTGGACAGGGCGTTGCCGGCATAGAACGCGGCTTCGGACCGCCACTGCTTGACTTCGACGCCGGCCGAGCGGAGCAGGGTGCGCTGAATCTGCGCGAAGCTGTGCATCGAGGCCAGCGCCGCGAAGGCCGCCGCCGCGACCCACCACCACGTTGCCGACAGCAGGCTGCGCCACGCCTTGGCCAGCTGCTCCCACACCATCACGACCTCGATGGTCAGCACGGCGACGGCGATGCCGATGAGCACCCACCGCAGCCACCAGTACTTGCCGCGCACCCGAGCCGGTTGCGCGCGGGCATCATCGCGACGGCAAGCCATCCAGAGCCAACGACGGCGAGCCGTCATTCGGCCTGGCACAGCCTCGTTCGACACCCGCCTAGCGTATCCGGCGTGTCGCGTGCGGCACGCCGTGTGCGGCCGCATTGCGCAACACCCCTCGCTACGACACTCGCTACGACCCCGTGGCGTCATCGGTCGGCGCTACGCTGGCGCCCATGTCGCATGCCCGTGAGTCCGTAGATCCGGTGGTACGCAAGGCCGCAGCCTGGTCCTGGCGCCTGTTGGCGATCTTCGGCGCGGTGCTCGCCGTGCTGTGGGTGGTCATCAAGCTCGAGGTCATCGTGGTGCCGGTGCTGCTGGCCACTCTGGCGACCGCGTTCCTGCTGCCCGCCGTCGACCTGTTGACCCGGCGCGGACTACCGCGCGGCGCAGCCGTCGCGGTGATGCTGCTGAGCTCCATCGTGGTGATGGGCGGCATCCTGACGTTCGTCGTCTCCCAGTTCATCGACGGCGCCCCGGCGCTCGTCGAGCAGGTCACCAGAAGCATCGATGGCGCTCGCAGATGGCTGACCGAAGGCCCGATCCTGCATCTGAGCAGCGAGCAGATCAACAGCGTGGGCCAGACCGCCATCGATGCCCTGAAGAACAATCAGTCCAAGCTCACCAGCGGGGTCTTCTCCACCGCGGGCGCGCTGACCGAGATCATCACCGGCCTGCTGTTGGTCCTGTTCACCCTGATCTTCCTGCTGCACGGGGGCCGGGACATCTACGCGTTCGTCACCCGGATCGTGCCGGCCTCGGTGCGGGAACGGGTGCGGGACGCCGGCCGGGCCGGCTTCGGCTCGCTGATCGGGTACGTCCGGGCGACCTTCGTGGTGGCACTCGTCGACGCGGTCGGCATCGGCACCGGGTTGGCGATCATGGGCGTGCCGCTGGCGCTCCCGTTGGCATCGCTGGTGTTCCTCGGCGCGTTCGTCCCGCTGGTCGGTGCCGTGCTCACCGGTTTCGTGGCCGTGGTGGTGGCGCTGATCGCCAAGGGCTGGATCTACGCACTCATCGCGCTGGGCCTGATCATCGCCGTGCAGCAGCTGGAGGCCCACGTGCTGCAGCCGATCGTGATGGGTCGCGCGGTGTCGGTCCACCCGCTCGCCGTCGTGCTGGCGATCGCCGGTGGCGGTGTGATGGCCGGCGTCATCGGCGCGCTGATTGCCGTGCCGATCGTCGCGTTCCTCAACAGCGCCATCCGCGTGCTGGTCGCCAGCGACCCGGATGCCGAACAGGCAGAACTGCTCGCCGAGGCCGGCGCCGTGGCCACTGAGACGGTGTCACCAGGGGCCACGCCGCCTGCTACAGACGGCCCTCCCGGCGCAGCAGATCCTGCGCGCTGACCCCGCCGCCGGTACCGCGACGCTGGGTTTCGGCGGTATCGATCTTCTCGGTGGCGTCCGGGGCATCGCCTGGCTGAGCGCGGAATGCGGTGGTCGGCTCGTTGCCCTCGCCAGGCGCGTCTGACGGGCTCTGGATCTGCGGCCCGGAGGCGCTGATGTTGCCCCGCAGCTGGCCGAGCCACGACTCGATCTCCCGGTTGCCGGAGGCGCCCTGGCCCGATTCGGCGGGCCGGCCCGCGCCCGGCGCGCGGAACGCGGTGGTGGCGGGCTCGGAGGTCGGACCGAAGGCGGTGGTCGCCGGGTCACCGATCGCAGTGGTCGGGGGCGTCGGGTCCCCGTTCTGCGGGGTGACGGCGCGCGTCACATTCGACACCACGTTGCGGAAGGCGCCCTTGGCGGCGCTGAACCGCGTGGTCGCAGGCTCAGCTGATTGGGCCGACGGAGCCGACGGCGGCGCGGGCGGGACCTGCGGAGCCGGTGGCTGTGCGGGAGCGCTCGGCATCCGGTTGGTCGGCGCCTGGCTCGGCGGCTGCGGCTGACCGGGGACGATGCGGGCCGGCATGGCCCGCTGGCCGGCGGCCGGATGCGTGGGATCGTGCGGCGGACGGGCCGGCGCACCGGACCCGACCAGCGCGCGCGGGTCCTCGGCTTCGCGGACCGTCGGGCGCTTGCGCTCGTCGGGCAGCTCGGTCTCGCCGAGCCCCAGCTTCTGCTGAACGCGCTTCATCCACAGCGGCGCCCACCAGCAGTCGTCGCCGAGCAGCTTCATGACGGCCGGCACCAGGAACATCCGGATGACGGTGGCGTCGAGCAGCAGCGCCATCAGCAGACCGAATGCCAGGTACTTCATCATCACCAGGTCGGAGAACGCGAACGCGCCGACGACGACAGCCAGCACCAGCGCCGCACCGGTGATCAGGCGGCCGGTCGTGGCGGTACCGATCCGGATGGCCTCGGCGGTGGACATGCCGCGCTCGCGGGCCTCCACCATGCGGGACACCAGGAAGACCTCGTAGTCGGTCGACAGACCCCAGATCACCGCGATGATCAGGCCGATCATCGGGGCCATCAGTGGCTGTGCGGTGTAGTTCATCAGCCCCGAGCCGTGCCCGTTCTCGACGAACATCCAGGTCAGGATGCCCATTGTCGACCCGAGGGTCAGGGCACTCATCAGGGCTGCCTTGATGGGCAGCACCAGCGAGCCGAACGCCAGGAACATCAGCACGGTCGTGGTGACCACCAGGATCACCACCATCAGCGGCAGCTTCTCGAACAGGGTGCTGATGCTGTCCTGCTCGAGCGCCGGGGTGCCGCCGACCATGACCGTGACACCGTGCGGTTCCTGCAGGGTGCGCAATTCGTCGATCTTCTGGGCGGCGTCACCGCTGTTGATGAGACCGTTGGACAGCACGCGGACAGCCGGGTCCTTGGTGCCGCCCTCCTGATAGGTCCGCTCGGCCCACATCTTGGACTTGTCGTTGTCGTCCGGCGTCACGAACCCACTGACGGTTCCGGCATTGGCCCGCACCTGGGCGATCTGTTGATCGGAGACGGGCTGGCCGTTGTCGCTCTTGATCACCAGGGTCAGCGCGTTGGTACGGAACCCGGGGAAGATCTTGTCGAACTCTTCCTGGGCCACGCGAACCGAGTTGTCCGGCGGCAGGTACTTCTCGCTCATACCGGCGAGGGCCAGCTGTCCCAGCGGGATGACCAGCAGGATCATGCCGATGGTGATGGGCACGGCGAATGCCAGCGGCCGTTTCATCACGACGTTGACCAACTTGCCCCAGAAGCCCTTCTCGACTTCTTCGCGGGTCTTGGTCTTCTGCGTCTTCTCGGCGAACCAGTCGATGATTCGGCGGGAGAACGGCCAGTTGGCCAGGAACGGCACCTTCAGCAGGGTGCGCACCCCCAGCGCGTCGACGTTGGTGCCGAGGATGCCCAGTACCGCAGGCAGCACGGTGTTCGACAGGAAGGCGGCCAACAGGACCGACGCGATGATCGCGTAGGTGATGGACCGCAGGAAGCCCAGTGGGATCAGCAGCAGGGGCAGCGAGGACGCGACGATGATCACGGCGGAGAACGCCACGGTCCGGCCCGAGGTCATGACGGATCTTCGTACCGCGGCCTCGACGTCGTAGCCCTCGGCGAGCTCTTCTCGGAACCGGCTCACGATGAACAGGCCGTAGTCGATGGCGATACCGAAACCCATCATGGTCACGACGGGCTGAGCGAAGAAGTGCACCGGGCCGAATTCGGCGGTGAACCGCAGGATGCCGAGCGCGCCGCCGATGGTCAGGCCGCCGATGATCGCGGGCAGCGCAGCGGCGACCGCGCCGCCGAACACGAAGAACAGCACGACCGCGACGAGCGGCACGATGGCGAGCTCGGCGCGCTTCTGGTCGGTGCCGATGGTGCCGGTCAGTTCGCTCGCGAGCGGTTCCAGGCCGGCCAGCTTGATGTTGCCGCCGTTGACCTTGTACAGGTCCGGGGCGACGGCCTGATAGTTCTTCAGGATCGCGTCGTCGTTGTCGCCCTTGAGCGGGACGGTGATGAAGGTGTGCCGCAGGTCCTGCGTCGTCATCTTCTTCAGACCGTCGCTGGGGGCCTTCAACCAGCCGACCCAGGCGACGACCTTGTCCTTGTGGTCGTTGACGAAGGTGTCCAGCTCGGCGCTGACCTTCTTCTGCCAGGCCGGGTCGGTGATCTTCTTGTCGTCGGGCGGCGTCAGAATGGCCACCACGAGGCTGGTCCGGTCGCGGCCGTAGACCTCGTCACCGAGCACCGAAGCGGCGACGGACTCGCTGCCTTCGTTGTAGAAGCCACTCTGGGTGACATGCTCGCCGAGGCTGGACCCGTATACGGCGCCACCAAGGCACAGTGCGACCATGACACCGATCACTATGTATCGGAATCGGTACACCGTTCGACCCCACCAGGCGAACACGTCAGCTCCTCACGATTATCTGCATAAAGTCCTGCTCAAAGTGATTGCCATTTTTGGCCAGCGCACACGTCATCTGTAGTTTTTCCTAAACGCGCGAGCTCAGCAGCGCGGACAACGGCCGGAAGGGCTGCAGCCACGCGCCCTGATCAGGCAGCGAATCCAGGCCGATTCGCGGCAGCGGCTCCCGGAAGACGCCAGGGATGTCTTCCAGGTCGACGAAGTCCAAGGTATCCGACGCTAACGCCCAACTGGCATGTTCGCGAAATCCGACGACGGTCGCGGGAGTGCCGTCGTGGGCGATTTCTTCGAGCGGTTGCCGGAACGCCTGGCCGTCGGCCGAGGCCACATAAATGCCGGCCAGCCCCTCGCTGCGGCGCAGCGCGATGTGGGCCAGCATGTCGCTGTCGACGTCGCTGCCCTCATCGATCTTGGGCTTGGCGAATACTGCGAAACCGACGTTGCGCAGCGCCTCCACCCATGGCCGCACGACGTCGGCGCTACCCGGGGCGATGTTGGTGAACACGGTCGCCTCGGGCTCCAGCGATACGGGAGCCTGGTCGGGCCGCCGGCCGTTGGCGATCTCGTTGGTGCGGGCCAGCAGCCAGCGGCCCAGCGCATCGAACCGGGGCCGGTGAGCGGCCGTCGGCCGGCCGCCGAGGATCGACCCGAGGCCCATGTCCAGGTTCGGCGCGTCCCAGACCAGCAGCACCCGGTGCGGCCGGGGCCCTGGCGGCGGGGTCGGCGCGAAGGGCTTGGGCTGGGGAATGGCCTGCGGAATCGCCTGCGGGAAGGCCTCAGTGGTCGTCACCTAGAGCTTCTCCCAGATGAGCTCGGTGATCGGGCTGCCCATCCGCATGCCCCGGGCCTCGTATTTGGTCGTCGGCCGCTGTACCGAGATCGGCAGGTCGGCGTCGACCGAGGTGCGCTTCAGCGTCGGCTCGGCGTCGCCCACCTCGGCGATCTGCACGGCGTAGTCGGCGTGGTCGGTGGCCGCGTGCAGGATGCCGCCTGGCTTGAGGCGGCTCGAGATCAGCGCCACGGTCTCGGCCTGCAACAGGCGGCGCTTGTGGTGCCGGGCCTTGGGCCAGGGATCGGGGAAGAACACGCGCACCGCGGTCAGGGTGCCCGGCGCGATCATGTGTTCCAGCACGTCGACGCCGTCACCGCGGACGAATCTCACATTCGTCAGGCCCGCCCGGTCGACGCCGCCGAGCAGTTGAGCCATGCCCTTGCGGTAGACCTCGACCGCGATGACGTCGAGGTGCGGTTCCTCCTGCGCCATGGCCAGCGTCGAGATGCCGGTGCCGCTGCCGATCTCCAACACGACCGGTGCGGTGCGGCCGAACCAGTCGGCGGTATCGATCAGCGGGGCCGGCTCACCGTCGTCGGAGCGGGCGACTTTGCCCAGCTCAGGCCACCGTCGGTCCCACGTGCTCTGCTGCTTGGTGGACAGGCTCGACCGGCGGGACCGGAAGCTGGTGACGCGCCGGTGCTGGTGTGCGGGGGCGTCGGTGGTTTGTCGCGGCGGCGTGGCGGTGGGTTCGGCCGCCGGGGCGCCGGCCGACGAGGCGGCGTCGACTTCCCCCGTCGCTTCGCTCGCCCCGGTGTCCTCGCGCTGGGCATACATTCATCCATCGTCTCTCATCAGGCTGTGAGAGCCCGCATCGTGGTGCAGATTGATACCCAACAGTTGCCTGGACACAGTGGGTTGAAACTGGCGTCGGCCGCACCCGCGCGGAGGTGCGACGATGGCATCCGGGGGTAGGTGGTGTCAGGGGATATCTGGCAGCGGTTCACGGCTGCTCTGCGGGGGCTGACGGACGAGGTTCCGGCGGTGGCGCACGTCGTCGCGGGACCCGATGCCGGCGACGCCGCGGGCCGCTATCGGGCCATCTGTACGGTTTTGAGTGAAATGTCCTGGGCGGCAAGTGAATTGGACGACGACCGCGTTCGGCGGTGGTTGGCCTCGGATGCGACGGCGGCACTGCTCACCGTCGCGGCGACGGCAGCGCTGGAAGCCGACGGACTGACCGTCGACCGCGGCATGGACTCCGACGCCCATCTGCGCCGAGCCGTGCACTGGCGCCGCCATGGCCGCCGTGCCACCGACGACCTGCACCGGCGCTGTGCCGCGGAGCTCAGCCGCGGTTCATTGCGGCTGCTCGCGGGGTCCGGCGCCCGGCCGGAGACGGCTCGATTGGAACTGCAGCGCATCAGGCTGGAGCTGGTCCGCGATGCCCGCGCGCGGTACGGCGACCTGCGTGCCGAGCTGCTCAGGCGGGTGCCGTCCGGCCGGGTCGCGGCCGAGGATTTCGAAGCCGACGCCTGCGAGCGGCTGGCCGAGGTCGCCGACGGGATTCGTGACGCGACGGCGATCGCGCTGGGCGTCCCCGGGTCCACCGACCGGTGGCCGCTGCCCACGGTGAGCGGTCCGGTGCTCGCCCAGCGTCCCGACGAGCTGTGGTTGGGCATCGTGCTGGGCACGGGATTCGGCTTGGGCGCGGCATTGGGGCTGGCCAGGGTCGCGACGGGGCTGGCAGGCGTGCCCGACGCGATCGGCGGGGTACTGGCATTGGCTCTCGGTCTGGCGTTGACCGTGGCGGTCATCGGCGGCCGCGCGCGGCTGCATCGCCGGGCGGTGCTGGACCGGTGGGTGGGGACGGCCGTCGCGGCGGCACGGCAGGCGACCGAAGAGGAACTGTCGTATCGGTTACTGGAGGCCCAGGCGGCGACGGCGTCCGCACATCACAAAACGAAAAATTGAGCGATTTCGGAATTGTGCCGAGCGAGGCCGTCGCGCTACTGACCGGTAACCGTGTGCCGGTCGCCCCGAATCGCGGTACCAGCGGATACGGGACCGGTGATAAAGCTTTCTGAATCGGTCTTGTGAGAGATCGGACAGCCGCCCGATTGTCCACTTGTATGTCACTCACGTTAACCTCTAAAGAGGTATAGCTGCGATTTGCGAGCAGGAGAATTTGATGACCTCAGCGACCATTCCCGGTCTCGACGCCGCTCCCACTACTCACGCCGGGCTGCTTGCCTGGGTTCGTGAGGTTGCGGAGCTGACTCAGCCCGACCGGGTCATGTTCGCCGATGGCTCGGCAGAGGAGTACGACCGCCTCGCCGCCCACCTCGTCGAGGCCGGCACCTTCCAGAAGCTGAACCCAGAGAAGCAGCCGAATTCCTATCTGGCACTGTCGGATCCGTCCGACGTCGCCCGTGTCGAGTCGCGCACCTTCATCTGCTCGGAGCGCGAAGAGGACGCCGGTCCCACCAACAACTGGATGGACCCGGCCGAGATGCGCGGCATCATGACGGACCTCTACCGCGGCTGCATGCGCGGCCGCACCATGTGGGTCGTGCCCTTCTGCATGGGCCCGCTGGACGCCGAGGACCCCAAGCTCGGTGTCGAGATCACCGACTCGGAGTACGTCGTCGTCTCGATGCGCACCATGACCCGCATGGGGGCGGCGGCGCTGGCCAAGATCGGCGATGACGGCTTCTTCGTCAAGGCACTGCACTCCATCGGTGCGCCGCTCGAGCCCGGCCAGGCAGACGTCCCGTGGCCCTGCAACGAGACCAAATACATCACCCACTTCCCCGAGACCCGCGAGATCATGAGCTACGGCTCGGGCTACGGCGGCAACGCCCTGCTGGGTAAGAAGTGCTACTCGCTGCGGATCGCCTCGGCCATGGCCCACGACGAGGGCTGGCTCGCCGAGCACATGCTGATCCTGAAGCTGATCTCCCCGGAGAACAAGGCGTACTACATCGCCGCGGCGTTCCCGTCGGCGTGCGGTAAGACCAACCTCGCGATGCTGCAGCCCACCATCCCGGGCTGGCGCGCCGAGACCGTCGGCGACGACATCGCCTGGATGCGCTTCGGCAAGGACGGCCAGCTCTACGCCGTCAACCCCGAGTTCGGCTTCTTCGGCGTCGCGCCGGGCACCAACTGGTCGTCGAACCCGAACGCCATGAAGACCATCGCCGCCGGCAACACCGTCTTCACCAACGTCGCCAAGACCGACGACGGTGACGTCTGGTGGGAGGGCCTCGAAGGCGAGCCGGAGCACCTCATCGACTGGAAGGGCCAGGACTGGATCCTGCGGGAGACGGAGACCAAGGCGGCGCACCCGAACTCGCGCTACTGCACCCCGATCTCGCAGTGCCCGTCGGTCGCCCCCGAGTGGGATGACCCGCAGGGTGTGCCGATCTCGGCGATCCTGTTCGGCGGCCGCCGTAAGACCACGGTGCCGCTGATCACGCAGGCCCGCGACTGGCAGCACGGTGTGTTCATCGGCGCGACCCTGGGCTCCGAGCAGACCGCCGCCGCCGAAGGCAAGGTCGGCACCGTGCGCCGCGACCCGATGGCCATGCTGCCGTTCCTCGGTTACCACGTCGGTGACTACTTCCAGCACTGGATCAACATCGGCAAGAACGCCGACGAGTCGAAGATGCCGAAGATCTTCTTCGTCAACTGGTTCCGCCGTGGCGACGACGGCCGCTTCCTGTGGCCGGGCTTCGGCGAGAACAGCCGCGTGCTGAAGTGGGCCATCGAGCGCATCGAGCACCAGGCCGAGGGCAAGAGCACCCCGATCGGCATTGTTCCCACTGCGGCCGACCTCGACCTGGCCGGTCTGGACGTGGACGCAGCCGACGTCGACGAGGCGCTGGCCGTACGTGTCGACGAGTGGCGCAACGAGCTGCCGCTGATCGAGGAGTGGTTCGAGTTCGTCGGCGAGAAGCTGCCGACGGGCATCAAGGACGAGTTCGACGCCCTCAAGCACCGCTTGGCTGAAGAGGGCTGATCCTTCCGGCGTAAACACACAACCCCCGTCTCCTCGGAGATCGGGGGTTGTGTGTATTTGGGGGCGGTCTCCGCAATCCAGGGAAGAATCCGGCGAGAGAAGTACGTCGCGTCGATCATCAGACGCGCGCAGGTGCCGTGGCTGAACTCAGGTACTCGGTGCTGGCTGTACGTCCGCCGGCTCCCCGCCACGCCCCGTCATGGTTAGCCATACAATCAAGTTAGGGTTACCGAACTTGAAATATTTACGACGCTGACCAGCAAATTCAGCGCAACAAGCCGGGGTAATTCGTAGCAACGCTAAGTTGCTGGCGCGGTTTCTGATGGCTATGGTCAGCGACGTGACCAGCATCCGATCAGCCGGCCCGACCACGCGTCGGCCGCTTGTGCGATCCCTGCCGCTGGCCGCTGCGTTCGTTCTCCCGGCAGTGGTGCTGCGCCTCACTGGGGTGCATTCGAACCCGGTCGTCTCGCTGCTGGCCTTCGGGGCAGCCGTCGTCGCTGCCAGCTTCGTGCTGGCCTGGGCGGCCGAAGCGGCGCAGGTCGACGTGTCCGGTGGCCTCGCCATCGCCGTCCTGGCGCTGATCGCGGTGCTGCCCGAGTACGCCGTCGACCTCTACTACGCCTACGTGGCCGGCCACCACGCCGAGTACGTGCAATACGCCGCCGCCAACATGACCGGCTCCAACCGGCTGCTCATGGGGATCGGCTGGCCGGTGGTGGTGATCGTCGGCCTCTACGTCGCGCGGAAGATGTCGGCCGACAAGAGCAGCAAATCGATGCTCGCGCTGGACCCCGGCAATCGGGTCGAGCTGGGCTTCCTGCTGATCGCCGGAATCGTGGCCTTCGTCATCCCGACGACCGGCCGCATCCACCTGGTGCTCGGCGTGGCAATGCTGGCCTGGTTCGGCTTCTACCTGTACAAACTCACCCGCGGCGAGCCGGAAGAACCCGAGCTCGTCGGTACCGCCGCGGCCATCGGTGCGTTGCCGGACCGGGCCCGCCGGATCACCGTCGTGACGCTGTTCGTGGCGTCGGGCGCCGTCATCCTGATGTGCGCGGAGCCGTTCGCGAACAGTCTGATCAACGCCGGTACCGAGCTCGGCGTCGATCGCTTCCTGCTGGTGCAGTGGCTGGCGCCGCTGGCCTCGGAAGCGCCGGAATTCATCATCGCGACCATCTTCGCCGCGCGGGGCAAGAGCACGGCGGCGATCGCCACCCTCATCTCGTCCAAGGTCAACCAGTGGACGCTGCTGATGGGCTCGCTGCCGATCGCGTACCTGGCCGGCGGCGGCGGAACCGAATTGGTTCTCGACGGCCGGCAGATCGAGGAAGTGCTGCTGACCGCTACCCAGACATTGATGGGCGTCGCGCTGATCCTGTCGCTGCGGTTCCACCGGGCGACGGCGTGGCTGCTGTTGGCGCTGTTCGCGGTGCAGTTCCCGATCACCTCGACGACCGGACGGCTGGTGCTGTGCGGCGTCTACGGTGCGCTGACGGTCGTGGGTCTGATCATCAACCGCCGTCATGTGGCCGCGACGCTGCGGGCGCCGTTCGGCGGGGGCGACGATGACGGGGACGCCGTGAGGTTCGACGGCCGGGAGTTGTCGGTAGTAAGCCGGTAGGCTGCCACTTGACAGGTGTCAAGTTACTTGTCGTAGAGTGCCGTCATGCAGATTCGCCAGCATGTGGGCAATGGAAAACCGGCCGTCATCTTGCACCCGTCGGGCACCGTCGTGACGTTCGACGAACTGGAGGCGCGGGCCAACCGCCTCGCGCACCACTTCCGGGCCAACGGGCTGGTCGAGGGCGACGTCGTTGCCATCCTGATGGAGAACAACGAGCACATGCACGCCGCGATGTGGGGGGCGCGGCGCAGTGGCTTGTACTACGTGCCGATCAACATCCACCTGACGGCGGCCGAGGCCGCGTACATCATCGAGAACAGCGGAGCCACCGCGGTGATCGGCTCGGCGGCGCTCAGCGACACCTGCGCGGGCCTGGCCGAGCACCTTACGGCTGGACTGCCCAAGCTGCTCATGATCGCCGACGGTGAGCTGCCGGGTTGGGACCGCTACCCGGAATGCGTTGCGGCCCATCCTGATACGCCGATCGACGACGAGATCGAAGGCGACCTGCTGCAGTACTCGTCGGGTACGACGGGCCGTCCGAAGGGCATCAAGCGGGAGCTGACGCACCTGCCGCCGGCCGAGGTGCCGGGCCTGATGAAGATGCTGATGAGCTTCTGGCTGCCCAAAGACGCCGTCTACCTGAGCCCGGCGCCGCTGTACCACACCGCGCCGTCGGTGTGGTCGATGCAGATTCAGGCCGAGGGCGTCACCACGGTGGTGTTGGAGAAGTTCGACGCCGAGGGCTGTCTGGACGCCATCGCGCGCTACGGCGTCACGCACGGCCAGTTCGTGCCGGTGATGTTCACCCGGATGCTGAAACTGCCTCAATCCGTGCGGGATTCGTATGACCTGTCGTCGCTCAAGCGGGTCATGCACGCGGCAGCGCCGTGTCCGGTGGAGATCAAGAAGCAGATGATCGACTGGTGGGGACCCATCGTCGACGAGTACTACGCTTCCTCGGAGGCCATCGGCTCGACGTTGATCACCGCGGAGGACTGGCTGACGCATCCCGGGTCGGTCGGCAAGCCGATGCTGGGCGTCCTGCACATCCTCGACGAGGAGGGCAACGAGCAACGACAGGGTGTGCCCGGCGAAATCTACTTCGAGGGCGGCAACACTTTCGAGTACCTGGACGACGCCGAAAAGACCGCGGCCTCAAGGGATGAGCACGGCTGGGCCACTGTCGGCGATATCGGTTACCTCGACGAGGACGGCTACCTCTACCTCACCGACCGGCGACACCACATGATCATCAGCGGCGGCGTGAACATCTACCCGCAGGAAGCGGAGAACGTCCTCGTCACACATCCCAAGGTGATGGACGCCGCGGTGTTCGGCATCCCCGACGCCGAGATGGGCCAGAGTGTGAAAGCGGTTGTGCAGACAGTAGATCCGGCTGACGGCACCCCGGATTTCGGTGGTGAACTGCTGGCCTGGCTGCGGGATCGGTTGACGCACTACAAGTGCCCGCGGTCCATCTCGTTCGAGGAGCAGTTGCCACGGACCGACACGGGCAAGCTGTACAAGCAGTCGCTGATCGAGAAGTACTCGGCTGCCACTGTCTGACGCGGCTACCGCGTCAGTGCCTGGAAGCGCATTTCCAGGTTGGACCGCAGGGTGCGTTCGCTCGACGCGACCCCGATCGAGATGAACGGTTCGATGGCCTTGGCGAGCAGGCGGCCGGCGAGCCCGCCGGGCAACTCGTAGTCGATCGTGGTGTGGATTTCGGTCAGCTCTTCGGCGAGTTCACGGAACTGCCAAGACGATTGGTTGACGATGCCGGCACGCGATTCGGTGGCGAGCAGGCGGTTGGGTTCGTGTGCGGTGACCTCGATGGAGGACCGGAGGGTGGCGCCGAGTTTGATGGCGCCTTCGTAGCGGGAGCCAACACCGCTCGGAATGCCGTTGATACACCGGATCTCTTGTATGCCGTACAGCCATTCGGGCATCAGCGTGAAATCCGTGACATAGTCGAACGCAAACGCCGTCGGCACGGAAATGGTTGAGCTGCTTTGTATCTGAACCATGAATCGACCTTAACGGGCGGAGTTGTGAACTCGGTGGATATCGGACCGCTTGTCAGGCACGGTGCCATCCAGTGCGGGCCTCCTGGTGCCAGCGCCACGAGCGCGGGACCAGCGGCCAGCTTCGTCGAATGGCGGCCCGGATCGTCCGATACGCACGTTCGTCGGCGCGCGTCCACCGAATCTTGAAACGCTCGCGCACGACTTCGGGCAGGCCACCGAATATCGTGAGCTGCATGGGCGCCGCCAGCGCTGCCCGCGTCGCGTACATCGGCAGCAGCCGGTCGGTCACGGAGCTCAGACCAGGTGGTGCCGGGAAGTATGGTGACGCAGCCATATTCGGGACGGTTCGTCGCTTGATGAACGAAATCAGGTAGTCCGACGCGGGATTGGGCTCCAGGACGTCGGTGCAGTAGCGCTCGAACTCAGCCTCGAAAGTCGGACGGTCCGGAGGCAGCGGCGCGTCGCTGACGCCGTATCGGCGGTACCAGACGCAGCCCTCCGCGTAGAGCCGCTCGAAGTCGGCATCGGTGAGCTCATAGGTGTCCCAGTAGGTGGCGACTCGGTCGACCATCCGCTGGAACGTGGCGTGTGCCCACCAATAGGTTCTCGGGTTCAGCGCGTGATAGTGCTGACCGCCGGGCATCTCACCCTTGATGTCGCGGTGGTAATCGCGGACCGCGATGCCCGTGGTGGCGCCGTCGGTGCGGTAGACGGTGCCCAGGATGCCTGGCAGGGAACGGAATACCCGGTCCACCGGATCGTCGAAGAAGTTGGAATGTTCGATCAGTCCGTAGCCGATGGCAGGGTGCATCGTTTGCAACAGGCCGGCAGTGCCGCCTTCGAAAGCGATGCGCATGTCCCCTGCCCACCGCCACAGTAGTGACGCGCGGTCCAGCGGCATGTCGTTCGGCGTGCTCACGAGTTTCACGGTCCTCTTTGGTCGGTGCGTCGCGGGGCAGCTTGATCAAACGGTTGCCGGCTCGGCATCTGTGCTCGACTGCCGGCTCTGGCCATGACCGGAGTGGACAGTCGATCGGTACTTCCTCGCCGTCGGCAACTGCAATGCCGCGACGGCCACCCCGCCGTTGAGGACCGACGACACGATCGCGGCGAGCCAGAACACCGGTGTCGAGGCTTGCCCTTGAATGGCAAGGAAATTCGGCCAGGTGCAGGCCAGCACGTAGCCGAGGTACAACATCCCCACCGAGAACGGGACGATGGCCCAGCGCCAACCGTGAAGGTGCGGAACCAGGGCCGCCAGCGCGACGCCGATCACCGCGAACATGCCGGCATTCTGGACCAGGCTCGGCAGCGGAACGCCGAAGATGGCGGCGTGGTTTCCGTAGTAGTTCATCACGCTGAAGTGCACGCACAGCATCTCCATCGGGCCCTCGGTCAGCGACATCGCGGCGAACAATGCCAGCGCCCTGGCGGCCGACCAACCGGCGAGCACGATCCGGTAACTCAGGTACGCGGTGACGCCGATCTGGATCCACGCGAAAACCACCATCAGCGCCATCGGTCGCCCGACCACTGTGAGGAGCTGGATGGGCAGGTCGTACGGGTACCACGTGGCCATGATGATGTCGTAGGTCGGTTCGACGGCGAACGCACCGAAGGTGGCGCCGCCCAGGATCAATAGCACCAGCAGGGGACTGCGGGTGCGCCAGGCGTCGATGACGGCGTACCCCACCGTTGCGACGGTGACGAGGGCAAGGCAGATCAGGAAGCCCCACGCAAAAGTCTGGTTGGCATGTAGCTCGACCGGTGGTGGGATGACGCCGGGGCCGGCTGCGATGAGGTGGTGTTGCGGGTAAATGGAAGTCTCCTTGCAATTGATGCGGCGGTCAGGCCTGAGCGGCCGGTACGGCGTTGGATATCAACGGGTTTCGAGTGACCACAGCGTCCGTGCGGTAGCGCTGCGCGATGTCGGTGTAGAGCGCTGCGATGGCAACGCCGCCGTTCAGGGCGGTGGATATGGCTGCCGCGATCCAGAAGGGGATGGGTGCGAATTGGCCGTGGATGGCGTAGAAGCTCGGCATCGTGCAGGCCACGACGTAGGCCATGAAAACCGTTGGGGGGACGATCGGAATGATCGCCCAGCTCCATCCACGGAGCTTCGGCACCAGCCAGGCCAGGACAACACCGATGACGACGAACATGCCCGCGTTCTGCACCAGTGAGGACAACGGGACGCCCAAGACCAGAGCGCGGTTGCCGTAGTAACTCATGAACCCGAAATGCACAGCGGTCATCTCGATGATGCCCTCACTGAGGGAAATGGCGGCCAGCGTCAACAGGATTCGTTTCACCGCGAGGCCGGTCACGATCATCCGATATCCCACATAGCAGGCCACGGGTATCCCGGCGGCATAGCCGATCACGACGAACCACGGGATGTGCCGACCGAGGATGGTGGCGGCGATGCCCGGCGTGTCGGCCGGGTACCAGGTCGCCAGGATGATGTCCCCGGCCGGCTCGACGAAGAAGGGGAACAGTAGTGCGCCGCTGACCAGCAGCAGGAGGAACAGTGGGTTTCGGTCTCGGCGCGTGATGATCACAGCGCTCGCCAGCGTCGTGAGAAGAGCGACGCAAACGAGCGCCAGCACGATCGAGGCTGCGGTCTGGTTGACATGTAAGTCGTTGGGCGGAGCAAGAATTCCTGACTCTCCGGCGGCCGATATCAGCATGGTCGGTTCACTGCTCCTCGAGGGTGATCGCAGCCGACGGACAGGTTGCCGCGGCGTGGTGCGCTTGCTTGAGGTCGGCGCTGCTCAGCGCGGCCGGGCCCGATGGTTGATCTCCCGCCAATCGGACGGGGCCGGCGTCATCGAGAACGAATAGACCGGGGAGGATGCGGGCGCATTGGCCCGTCTCCAGGCACAGATCGCGGTCTACGCGGATGGTGGTCATCACACCGGCTGCCGAGCATCGCCGAGGTCGGCGGTCTGGCGGTGTCGCAGCCGCACCGGCAGGCCGCCTTCGATGGTGCAGGAGAAGGTGGAGGCGTGGGTCGGGCGCCATGCCGGATCGATGTCCAGGTGATAGCGCTGGTGCAGCAGCGTCAAGATGAATATCGCGTTCATGTAACCCATTTGAGAACCGATGCACCGGTGCGGACCCGCGCCGAACGGGATGTACGCCAACGAGGGGCGTGCCGAGGCGATCTCGGGGTCCGTGAACCGGCTCGGATCGAACGCATCCGGGTCCTGCCACCAGCGCCGATCCCGGTGCAGGGCATAGACCGATACCCCGACGATGGTGCCTTTCGGAATCCGATAGCCGCCGATTTCGCTGTCCCGCATGGTGATCCGTGGGTGGAAAGGATGCCCCTGCATCCGTTGTCCCTCGTCGAAGCAGGCCTTGACCCAGGTCAGGCGTTCCAGGTCGGCGTAGGTCGGCGCCTGCCCGTCGAGCGCGTCAACTTCGTCGTACAGACGCTGGAGGGCCGCGGGATTGTCTCGCAGCAGCGCCAATGTCCATGCCGTCGAGGCGACCACCGTTTCGTAGCCACCGCCGATCAGAATCATCAACTCGGCGACGAGATCCTTGCGGCTCAGCGGGTTACCGTCTTCATCGCGCGCGTCCAACAGCACCTGCAACAGGTCCACCCCGTCAATAGGGTTGGCCAGGCGGCGCTCGATCTGCGTTTTGATCCATCGTCGAGTGCGTCGATACGCCCGCCACAGGTTGTCGCGACCGCCAGGACGGAGGTTGGGCGGTTTGTTGATCAAAACAGCCGCGCTCATCATCTTCATGACGGTGCGGATATCGAGGTCGAGTTGGTGGATTTCGTCGTCGGTGACGGTGATGCCGAACATGGCGCGCATGAATGCCGGCATTGTCAGCCAAGCGATTTTGTGCTGGAGGTCGACGGTCGTACCTTCGTCGGCCCATCGTGACCAGGCGTCGATCCGGTGGGTGAATTCATCGACGATCGCCGGCGACAGCCCGGCGAGGGAGCTGTTGCGGAACATCGGGGTGATCAGGCGCCGCCGACGGCGGAAGGGTTCGCCTTCCATGTAGGGAATCGATGCGCCGATGATCGTGCGGGCCAGCGATTCGAAGGGGCCGATCATGCTGAAGGTGCCGGTGTTGTCAGCCATGATCTGGCCTACGTGGTCAGGGTGATTGATGCACACCACGTCCATGCCGGGCAGTGGCACCGAGAAGACATCGCCGTACTCTTCGGCACAGGTCCGCAGGTAGGTGAACGGATCACCCTGATACTCGCGCAGTACCCCGGTGACTGCGCGGCCGCGTGGGCCGGGCGGGCGGTTCGACGCTCGGCCGGTCAGGCCCAGCCGGATTTCGCGGATTGGGTTTCGGCTGAAGTTCGCCAACTTGTTGGGCACTGTCGCTCCATTTGCGTTGTTCCAGTAGTTGATTCGGTTGTCTGCGGCGTCACGTGAGCGCCCGACGAGTCATCGCGTGGTGAGTCGAGTCCACAACCGCACTGCCGGCGCAACGGCGGTGGCAGTACGAATGCCGACTCGCTGGAGTCGCTCGCTGTGCACCAGCGAGCCGAGACCCACCAGTTGGGCGGCGCCGTAGAGCATGTCCCAGTCGGTGTCGATGTGGGTGATCTTGAAGTCGTCGGTCAGGGTGTAGCGGTCGATGCCGATGAAGTTGAGGCACTGTCCGGTGCCGCGCAGCTTGACGTCCAGGCCGGGTACGACGGTCTCACCGCTCATCCGGCCGATGCCGCGCCACGGGATGGTGATGCGCCACTGCCCGTCGAAATAGTCGGCGTACGGCAGGGAGCGGATGGTGCCGTCCTGCGGGTAGAACGCGAAGTCGGGGAACACCTCGAAGCTCGCCTGACAATTGTCGATGGTGAATTGGCGGCCTTCCTTGTTCACCTGGAAGGTGGAGCTGTCGATGTAGCTGCACTCGTCGGCGATGCAGTAGTCGATCTTCTTGATGTCCTGCTCGGCCCACGCGTCGAACCAGGTCTGCGCGAAGTCGATCAAACCCTTTGCGGGAAGCCCACGTTCGATCGCGAGTTGTTCCTGCCGGGCGACCCGCTCCCAGAACTGAGGCAGCAATGCCTGGTACTTGGCGTGCTCGGGGGAGGGGCCCAACTCGCTGATTTTGGACATGGTTTCGCCTTTCGGGATGAATCGGGTTGGGGCGCGGTGATCGGTTCGTCAACGCGCGAAGATGTGCACCGGAAGTCCGCCCGCCAGTCCGGTCGATACGCGCGCCACATGCCGCGGTCGCCAGCCGTTTCGGACCTGAAAGGTGTAACGCTGCAGGATGGTTCCGAGAACCAGGGTGCCTTCGATGTACGCCATTCGGGTGCCCATGCATTTGCGTGGCCCGATGCTGAAGGGCAGGAACGCGTTTCGGTTGATCTTGTCGGTGAGGAAGCGATCCGGATTGAACCGGTCGGGGTCGGTCCAGAACCGCGGATCGCGATGCAGCGCGTACTGCGTGATGACCACCTGGGACCCCTTTGGGACGAAATAGCCACCGATCTCGTCGTCGACGACCGCGGTGCGGATATTGGCGGGCGCGGCCTGGAACCGTTGCGCTTCGTCGAAGCACGCGCGGAGGTACTTGAGGTTCTCCAGATCGGCGTATTCCAGCCGCTTGTCACCGAGTGCGTCGACCTCGGCATATGCCCTGCCAAGTGCTTGGGGATTGCGACACAGCAGAGCAATCGTCCACGCCAGTGCTGCGGCCGTCGTCTCGAAGCCGGCGAACACCAGCCCCGCCGCCTCGGAGCGTCGTCGCCGCTGCTGCTGCGCGGGGCACCCGTCGAACGGCAGGTCCAGGAGCGCGTCTACCAGGTCCCGATCCTCGCCCACGGGACATCGCCGTCCGTCGGCGATGAAATGGTCGAGCATGCCGAACAGCTCACGCTTGGCCTTTTCGCCGCTGTGACGCAAGGGGTTTGGCATCCATCGCGGCAGGAAGTGAAACGCAACCCGGCTGATGACATAGGCGCCGTACCGGCGCGCGCCGTCGACGGCGTCGTCGAGTTCCGTTGCGGTGAGCTCGATTTTGAACATCGATCGCATCAACCCGTCCATCACGACGGCGCCGAGTTCGTGCTCGAGATTGACCTGTCGGCCGGATGTGACGTGGCGGGACCACGCGTCCAGCCGGTCGCTGATGCCATCCATCATCAGCGGAGTTGCCGCGGCGAGCGCTTTCTCGCCGAAGAACGGGTTGAACGTGGTTCGTACCCGCTTCCATTCCGCGCCTTCGAGAAGGGGCAGCGCGGCCGGCTCGCCGGAAACCAGTTCGTGAGCGGCCTCGTGTTTGACGTAGCGATCGTGGTGCCGCGTGAACACGTGGTCGACGAAGTCCGGGTGGTTGATCAGCGTGACGGTGAATTCGGGCCGATTCGACGTGTGCAGACGGACGATGTCGCCATAGCGCGCCGCGATCTTGGGCGGCAACTCGTATGGCAACCGAGCTAAATCGCCCGCGCACGAGACGGCGAGTTTCAGCGCATCCCGGGGGGAGACCGACGGCGGCAGCTTTCGCTCCGCACGGGACGAGGTCTCTGCCTGCCCGCTGGTCGCAAGGTCGTTGGCCACACCCGGCTCCTCTCGTGACGTCAGCGTCGACGTCGACGTGAATCACTGAATCACAGATCAATCATTGATTCAATGTATTGGTCGAAGTTGGGTCGACTAACATCAGCCACATGGCAGACCTGTCGTCGCTCGCCGGCGTGCTCGCCTCGGCAAACGCGCAGCCGACGACCGCGGCGCGTGAGCGGATGCTGGACGCGGCCCGGTCTGAGTTCATCGCGCACGGCATCGCGCGCACCTCGGTGGCGACCATCGCCGACCGTGCCGGCGTATCACGCCCGACGCTCTACCGGCAGTGCGGCGACAAGGATCAGATAGTTTTCGCGGTAGTCCAGCGCGATGTCATCGACTTCTTCACCCGCGCCCACCAGGCGGTTGCCGCGTTCGGCAGTGCCGAAGATCGAATGGTCGAAGCTGTCGTCATGGGACTACGCGAGTCGCGTGAGCATCCGTTGGTTCGAGCTCTGCAGACCTTCGAGGCTGAGTCGTTCACGTCTCGTCTCGTTGACCTGAACGGCGGCACTTATCGGGCCATGATCGCCGTCATCGCGGCCATGTTCGCCGACGAGGAGTACCGGCCGGCGGCGCTGGAGCGAGCGCTGGACGTCGCGCTGCGCGTTATCGCCACTTTTCTCATCTCGCCGTCGTCGTACGTGCCAACCGATAACGACGACAACGCCCGAGCCTTCGCCGACCGGTATCTGGTGCCAATCCTCCGCGCTTCGCGCTAGTTCCACTGCGCTGCGTCGACTGGTGCGCGTCTGAAACGCCCACGGGTTCTCATTTTGGTTGGGCTGGAATGCTTCTCGCGCGTCGGCTGTCGGCGTATTCGTGGCTGTACAGGAATTCTCGGTCGTACAATCCGAGTTTCCGGCCGGCTCGCGGCAGGGTGCGGGTCAGCCAAGCGATGAACCGGGTGATGCCGTCGGCGAACGGCAGCATCTGCACGAGGGCTGCCAAGAAATCTTGATCGGTGTCGATTCGGGCGATCCGCCATTCTCCCTGTTCGCGACGGAGGACGTAGCGGTCTACGCCACATCCGCGAATTGGTTTGCGCGGCCATGGGATAACGCGGTTCCAGAAGAACCGGGTCGCTCCGGAGTAGGGGAAGACGGCCCGTACCTGGCCGTCGAAGAAGTCGTAGTAGGGCAGGTGGGTGCCGGACCCGTCCCACGGATAGAAGCCGAGTTCCCGCGCGAAAATGTAGCCGAACCGCGCGAAATCGCCGGTCTCGCTGCGTCCGTGAAATTCGAGCTGCCCGGTATTCGACATCGTCCACACGAGATCTTCCGTCCAGCAGTCCTCGAGCGCTTCGGGTGAGTCGTCGTTCCACGCGGCGAGCCACTTGCGCCAGAACTGCGCAATACCTTCCAGCGGAAAGCCGGCGGCGACGTACATGTCTTCTTGCTCTTTGCATCGCTGCAGGAACGGTTCGATGAGGGCTTCGGACTCGGCGACCGGGGGATACACGCGGCCTGGAGGTGCCTTTACCCCCCAACCGGGGTGCGAGTTTCCGGTCGTCACGTCGATGTCTGTCATACGGTGTCCTCTTGATTGTGGATTTCGATTGCGCCGGAAGGGCAGACTCGGCTGGCCTTCTGGATTCGATTCAGCGAATCGGCTTGTGGGGCAACGGCGAATCTGGCCGTCCCGTCGTCGTTCTCTGCGAATAGGTCGGGGTCGGTTCCGTAGCAGTAGCCGGCGCCCATACAGATGCCGTCGTCGACGGTCGCCGAAAAGTTGGTTGTCGCCATCGGTCTCACGCTCTCGTAATCGTCACGAGCAGGCCATCTTTGATGGTTGTGGAGAAGGTGAATCGGTGTTGGGGGGTCCATCCGGGGCGAAGCTGCAGCCGGTAGCGCTGGAAGATGATCGCCAGGAGATATTGCGCGTTCATGTATGCCATGCCCGTTCCCATGCAGTGGTGCGGACCCGCGCCGAAAGCTTGGAAAGCCAGTCGGGGCCTGGCCTTGACCCGTTCTTTGTCGTGGAAGTTCATGGGGTCGTAGGTATTCGGGTCATTGCCCCACCATCGTGGGTCTCGGTGAACCACATAGAGCGACGTGCCCACCATGGTGTACTTGGGGATCGGGAAGTCGCCGATCTCGTCGTCGACCATGGCGTAGCGCATGTTGATCGGGCCGCCCTGCAATCGTTGGCCTTCGTCGAAGCAAGATTTGGCCCATTCCAGCCGCGGCAGGTCCGTGATCGTCGGTGCGGCGCCGTTGAGCGCATCGATCTCGCTGTAGAGGCGAGTGAGGTGGTCTGGCTGTGCCAGCAGTAGCGCCAAAGTCCATGAGAGCGAGGCCACGACAGTCTCGTATCCGCCGCCGATCAGGCCGATGAGCTCCATGATGAGGTCGCCGTCGGTCAGGGGTGAGCCGTCGCTGTACCGGGCGTCCAGCAGGACATTCAGCAGGTCGGGTTTATCGGTGGGGTTGGCTCGGCGCTGCTTCACCAGCTTCCGACACAGCAGTGCGATGCGCGCCAAGGACCGTGGGGCATTCTCGGTGCCGGGGACGGGGAGAATTCCCGGTGGCCGCATCATGAAGAGCGCCGATCCGATGGCGCGCATGCCCATTCGGATGTCGATGTCCACCTCTCGGATCTCCTGCTCGGTGATCGCCGTCGAGAACATGGATCGCAGGAATGCCGGCAGCGTGACGCTGGGTAGCACGTGTTGCAGGTCGATTTCCTGGCCGGTATCGGCCCATTGAGCCCACCGATCCACCCGTGCCACGAACTCTTCGGCGAACGTGTCGGACACGTGTGCCAGGTGTCGTTTGCCGAACATCGGCATGAGCATCCGCCGGCGTTCCCGTAGTCGCGGACCCTCCAGTGCCTGAACGGGGCTGCCCAGCTTGCTGATCAGGAGTTGCGCCAACCTGCCCTGGATCGGGGCGGTCATGCTGTATTTCAGCTCGGTGTTCTCCATGTAGTACCCGGTCAACTCGGGATGGTTCACCATGACCAGCGAATGGATGGGCAGCGGCACCCGATATATGTCGCCGTATCTCTCGTGGCACTTCTGAAAGAACGCGAAGGGGTCACGCGCCATGGGAATGGCTGACCCGAGGACTGGCAACCCGATCGGGCCTGGGGGAATCGGGCGATTGCGCCCTCGTCCGGTCGCCAGACTGTACGTCGCGCGCAATGGTTTACGTGTCGGCCAGAATGGGTCGTCTTTGAGGGTGGCCAGCACCGCGCGGCGCCCACTCACCCACCCGGCCCGCTGATCTGCCGGGCCACTGCAACTCGCCGTGAATGTTGCCTCAGGGGCTGTTACTACCAACTCTTGGTCCACCCGAAATCCCTTCATGCTGAGACGTTGGAATGTAGATGTCCCAGTGTCTCAGCGTCAAGAGGTAACATCAGCAGCGTGGATTTCGGCGCGATCTTGCGGCAATGGCCGCTGCCCCAGTCCGGCGCTGAGGATGACGAGCGAGAACGGCTGCTCGACGCAGCGCGAGCGGAGTTCGTCGCACATGGCATCCGGCGCGCCGCGGTGGCCGATATTGCCCGGCGCGCCAAAGTGTCTCGTCAGACTCTCAATCGCAAATGCGGCGACAAGGACGAGATGGTGGCAGCCGTCGTCACCCGTGAAGTATTCGAGTTCTTCCTCCGATTGGGCCAGTCGTTCGAGTCGGACGTGCCAGTCGAGGATCAAGTTGTCGAACTGTTCGTCGCGGGAGTGCGCGAATGCCAACAGAATCCGATGGTTACCGCGATCAGGGAGTACGAACCCGAACGGATGTCGTTCAGCCTCCTTGAAGCCGAACACGACAACTATCAGATGGTGATCTCGGCCCTGGCGCTGCGCCTCATGGCGGAGTCGTTCTCCGCGGAAGGTGCGCGCCAGGCCGCCGAACTCATCACGCGGATAACGGTGACGCTCCTACTGGCGCCGTCGAAGGCCTTGCGCACCGAAACCGATGAACAGTCAAGGGAATTCGCACGCACATACTTCGTCCCAATCCTGAACGCTGCACGCGCCATCGCATAGTGTCGATGCCGAGCCATGCACTCGGCGTCATGGTGCAGTAGCCGGGAATGCCAAGGAAGGCAAGATGACACGACGGCCGCCGGAGGGGCGCCTCGCCCGCGGTGGAAAACTCGGGACCCTCGCTGCGAAGGAGGCCGTCCGAGGCGCCGGTGCGCGCCTGTCGATGATCGGCCGATCAGAAGAGGCGAAAAGCGTGCTCGCGGAACAGGCCACGATGGATGCCGCGCAAAGCCTGGTGACCGTGCTGGGCGCCATGAAGGGCGCAGCGATGAAGATTGGTCAGATGCTGTCGGTGATCGAACTCGACTTGGTACCGGAGTCGCACCGCGAACAGTTCCGCGGCAAGCTCGCGGCCCTGCGCGATCAGGCGCCCCGGGTGTCGTTCGATCAGATGCGCAAGATCATGGAGACCGATTTGGGCCGGCTCTCAACGGTATTCGCCGAGTTCGACGAAGCGCCGACTGCCGCGGCGTCGATCGGCCAGGTGTATCGGGCGCGCCTGCACGACGGTCGTGAAGTTGCCGTCAAGGTGAAATATCCCGGCATCGACCAGGCGGTCCGTGCCGACATGCAGAATCTCGGGCTCGTCATGAAACTGGTGCACACAGTGTGGCCCAGTGCGAACTCGGCGATGGTCGATGAGATCGCCCGGAACGTCGAGAGCGAACTCGATTATCTGCGGGAGGCGAAGACGCAGCATGAGGTGGCGGCGCAGTACCGAGGCCATCCGTTCATCGCGGTCCCCGACAGTGTGGTGGAACATTGCACGGACCGCGTGCTCGTAACCGAGTACGTAGACGGCGCCGGATTCGACCACATGCGGACCTTGTCGGCCACCGAACGGAATCGCATCGGCGAGTTGATCTACCGCTTCTACATCGGTTCGCTGTTCCAGCACAATGAGTTCTGTGGCGACCCGCATCCGGGAAACATCCTGCTGGCCCCCGATGGCCGGGTCGCGTTCATCGACTTCGGTCTCTACAACCGGATGGACCCGGCCAATGTGGCCTTCGAAAAGGCCGGCTTGGTAGCGGCCGCCCAAGGGCGGTCCCAAGAGCTGTATCAAATGATGGTCGACCGGGGCATCGTCGACGCGGCCGCGGCGGTGACGGCGGACGATTGCCTGGAATACGTCAGAGCCGTGAGCGAATGGCAGCTGGTTGACGAGGAGATCACCCTCACGCCCGAATTGGCGACGGGCGCAGTTCTTTACGCGATGGATCCGCGACAGACGCAGTTCGCCGGCATCAGGCGTCAGTTGCTGCCACCCGAGCACGTCTTCTCGCGACGGGCGGATTTTCTGACCTTCGGCACATTGGGACACCTACGCTCGGCCAACAATTGGCACCGGATCGGCCGAGAATGGCTATACGACGAATCGCCACACACCGAGATCGGCAGGGAGATCGCCCGCTGGCAGATCAGCCGCTAGCGCTGGTCGCGGGCGGAACCGTCCGACTTATCGGCAAGGGTTCGGTTAGGTATCCATCTGTACCGCCCCATGGACATGTGTCAGGCGGTGATGCCAGCATTACCCGCTGTGACTCTTTCCGGCCAATCGGATGCAGGCGGACCGTTTTTCGAGGACCTCAGGGTAGGTCAGGTTTTCGACTGGGCGCCGGGCATGACGTTCACCGACGGCGCGGCGGCGGTGCATCAGGCCATCCTCGGTGACCGCATGCGGCTGCCGCTGGACGCCGGACTGTCCGCGGCCGTCACCGGATCGCCGCGGGCACTGGCGCATCCGGCGCTGGTGTGTGACGTCGCGATCGGTCAGTCCACCCTGGTCACCCAGCGGGTCAAGGCGAATCTGTTCTACCGGGGCCTGCGGTTCCACCGCTTTCCGCACCTCGGCGACACCATCTCCACTCGCGCAGAAGTGGTTGGTCTCAAACAGAATTCGGCAAAACCGGGGAAGCCGCGCACCGGTCTGGCGGCACTGCGCATGATCACGATCGACCAGGACGGCCGTACAGTGCTCGATTTCCACCGGTGCGCCATGCTCCCGCTGCGCGACGACGCCGACGACACCGGCCATGCCGACGACCTCAGCACCATCGGCGTGGACGTCCCGGCCCTGCCGGACCCGGCCGCCGACTGGAATGTCGATGCCTGGCGCTCCGGGGTGCCCGGCCCGCATTTCGATGCGGCGCTCGCCGGTCAGGTGCTGACCAGCACCGCCGATGTCGTCAGCAGCGCCCCTGAGCTGGCCCGGCTGACCCTCAACATCGCTGAGACGCATCATGATTCGCGGGTGGCAGGCAGCCGCCTGGTATACGGCGGGCATACCATCGGGCTGGCACTGGCCCAGGCCACCCGGCTGTTGCCGAACATCGTCACCGTCCTCGGATGGGAGTCCTGCGACCACATCGGACCCGTGCACGAAGGCGACACCGTGTATAGCGAGCTGCACGTCGAAGCCGCGCGCGAGACGCCGGGCCGCGGCGGCACGCTCGATCTGCGGTCGCTGGTGTTCGCGGCCTCGGCCGACGGCCCCGACCGGCAGGTACTTGACTGGCGGTTCAGCGTTCTGCAGTTCTGAGCATTGTCAGAATGGCGGCGTGAGCACGCTGCGGTTGTCCGAGCTGGGCACTGACCCCGAGTCGGTGCTGCGGCTGGTCCGGTTCTTCGACGGGCTCGAGGTGACCGGCGTCGACGCGGTGCTTCGCGCAGCCGAGGAGGTCGCCGGTTGCCCGGTGCGCGTGCGGTGGGCCGGGCTCGTGCGCGAGGTGTGGCTGGACCGTGACGGTCCCGGCCATCCGCTCGACAGCGTCCTGCTCGACCGGGTCCGGCACACGCTGGGGACGGTCGGGTCCCGGGTTCCGCCGTCCTTCGGTGACCCGGCGCTGGTCGAGGTCGTGCTGTCGAGCCGGGAACGCCCCGAGGACCGGGCTCGGGCGATCAGACTGCTGGGCCTGGACGAGACCCGAGACGTCCGGGTTCTCGCGGTCTCGGCGCAGTCGTCGCCGGATGCGCTGCGGGTGATCACGTCCGCGCTGTCGTCGGCGGCGGTGCGGACCGCGGACCTCGGCACCGCGACGGCAGTGCTGTGCCAGGGCCACGTCAACGCCCGGGCCTTGTCCGACGAGCTGGACCAGGCGATCGTCACCGCGTTCCCCGCGCCGCTGCCGGTCGGCGCCGACCGGGGACCCTGGGTCGGCATCGGCGCGGCCGGCCGGGTGTTCGCCGCACCGACGTCGTGGGGGCAGGCACTCCGCGCACTGCGGTTCGCGTCGTCGACGGGCTTCGGCCGGCGTGCCGTCGCCTTCGAGCGGTTGAGCGCGCTGGAACTGCTGGCCGAGCTGCCGCCGGAAGCGACACGGGGCAATCACGCACTGACCAGGATCAACGAGATCGCGACGACGCCCGCGGGCCTCCTCCAGGTCGAGACGGCCGAGGCGTTCTGCGTGTTCGGATCACTGCGGCGGACCGCCGAGGAACTGCACGTGCATCACAGCACCGTGGCCGCGCGGATAGCGCACATCGAATCCCAGCTGGGGTGGGACATGGACGATCCACTGGACCGGTTCTCGGCGACACTGGTCCTGATGATCCGGCGGATCGCGCTGTCGTCTGCCGAGTTGACGGAGCCGTAGACGCCCAGATGGCAGACCGACAAGCGTCGGAGCTTTTGCCTCGATGATCCGACGCCTGTCGGATGACCGGGACTACCTTGGTTCGTGATGATGGCCACAAGAGCAGCAGCCCGCGCTCAGTCGTAGACCCGAGGAGTACCCGCATGGCCATCATCGACCCCACCAAGACCTGGGAGCTCGTGGAGGAACGCCTGTCGCGCACCACGAACGAGCGCCATCGTCAGGTGCTCGGCGTCGTGCTCGAGCACATGAAGGCTGAGGCCGTGCCGGATATGGACCGCCTGATGGCGACGTTGTCCCCGAACCCGGACTACCACTTCTGGTACGCCAACACCGATATGGGACCCAAGACCACCGAGGGTGTGCGCGCCTATTACGAGGCATTCGTGGCCAGCGGCGCGAATCATCTCGTCTTCGAGATCGATCGCCTTGCCGTCGACGATGATCTGGTGATGACCGAAGGCTGGATGAAGATGATCTACCCGGGCGCGGCCGCGCAGGCCATCGGCGTCGACGTCGAAGACCCGAGCGGCGACTACCTGCTGGTGTTCCGTCAGCTCATCAACTGGCCGATCGACGCCGACGGCCTGATCATCGGCGAGGACGCCTACCAGACAGGGCCCGTCAGCGTCACCAAGCTCGGCGTGGCCGAGCTGCCGCAGGAGTACATCGAGCAGAAGAACCGCGCGACCGTCTGATGGCTGTTACCGCCCGACGCGAAGACATCGCAGCCCTGCTGCTCGACCGCCTCGGCGACGAGCGGCTCGGGTTGCGTACCCGGGATCAGGACTGGACCTGGGACGAGGTGGTCCGTGAGTCGGCGGCTCGGGGTGCACTGGTCGCCGACCTCCGCACCGAGGGACCTTTTCACATCGGCGTGCTGCTGGACAACGTGCCCGACTTCCTCTTCTGGCTGGGCGGCGCCGCCCTCGCCGGGGCGACGATCGTCGGCATCAACCCGACGCGCGGCAACAACGAGTTGGCGGGCGAGGTCCGGCACGCGGATTGTCAGCTGATCGTCACCGATTCGGCTGGGCGGGAACGGCTTTCGGGCCTGGACCTCGGTCTCGCGCCCGACCGCATACTGGTGATCGACGATCCGGCCTACCAACACGCGATTTGTGCACGAAAATCCGCGGGCGGCGCGGAAAATCGTGCACGAATCACGGCGGCGGAGGGCGTGAACGCCGAGTCGCTGGTCCTGCTGCTGTTCACCTCCGGCACCACGGGAGCGTCGAAGGCCGTCAAGTGCAGCCAGGGCCGCCTCGCGTGGATCGCGTACTCGGCTGTGGACAAGTTCAACCACGTCCGCGAGGACGTCGACTACTGCTGCATGCCGCTGTTCCACGGCAACGCGATCATGGCGCTGTGGGCTCCCGCGCTGGCCGTCGGCGCGACGGTGTGCCTGACGCCGAGCTTCTCGGCCTCCGGGTTCCTGCCGGATGTGCGGTACTTCGGCGCGACGTTCTTCACCTACGTGGGCAAGGCGCTCGGCTACCTGTTGGCCACCCCGGAACAGCCGGACGACGCCGACAACCTGCTCAACCGCGGGTTCGGCACCGAGGCCTCGCCGGAGGACCAGGCCTACTTCAAGCGCCGCTTCGGAGCCGAGTTGTACGAGGGGTACGGCTCCAGCGAGGGCGGCGGTGCCGTCGTCCTCGACCCGAACCAGCCCGAGGGAGCGCTCGGCCGCCCCGCCCATCCGGGCGTCGCGATCGTCAACCCGGAAACCATGATCGAATGTGTTCCAGCGGTTTTGGACCAGCATGGCCGGCTCCTCAACCCGGACGACGCGGTCGGCGAGATCATCGACAAGCTCGGCACCAAGAAGTTCGAGGGCTATTACAAGAACGACGCCGCCGACGCCGACCGGATCCGCAACGGCTGGTATTGGACGGGTGACCTCGGCTACGTCGACGAGAACGGCTTCATCTACTTCGCGGGCCGGCGCGGTGACTGGATCCGGGTCGACGGCGAGAACACCTCGGCGCTGTCGATCGAGCGCGTGCTGCGGCGTCATCCCGAGGTGATCGCCGCGGGCGTGTACGCGGTGCCGGACCCCCGTTCGGGTGATCAGGTGATGGCCGCCATCGAGGTCGCCGATCCGGTCCTGTTCGACGTCGACAAGTTCGTGCGGTACCTCAATGACCAGGACGACCTGGGCCGCAAGGGCACGCCGCGCTTCCTGCGGATCTCGGACTCCCTGCCGGTCACCGGCTCCAACAAGGTGCTCAAGCGAGAACTGCAGGCGGACAAGTGGCATACGGACGAGCTGGTGTACCGCTGGGTGGGTAGGGGGGTACCGGTTTACGGCCTCATGTCCGACGATGCCAAGCGTGCGTTGGACGATGAGTTCACGCAGTACGGACGGCAGCGGTACCTCTGACATCAGGTAGGAGAGTTGGGCATGACGGAGTGGGACGCGACGGTTGACGTGTTGGTGGCGGGCTCTGGTGGCGGTGGCGTCACCGGTGCCTACACCGCCGCGCGTGAAGGACTCGAGGTGCTGCTGGTCGAGGCCACCGACAAGTTCGGAGGCACCACCGCCTACTCCGGTGGCGGCGGGGTGTGGTTCCCGTGCAACCCGGTGCTGCAGCGGGCGGGCACCGACGACACCATCGACGACGCGTTGGAGTACTACCACGCCGTCGTCGGCGACCGGACCCCGCGCGAGCTGCAGGACACCTACGTCCGCGGCGGTGCTCCGCTGATGGAGTACCTCGAAGCCGATCCCAACATCAAGTTCGACATGCTGCCCTGGCCGGACTATTTCGGGAAGATGCCCAAGGCCCGGCTGGACGGTCAGCGGCATGTCGCGGCCCGACCACTGAAGATCGAAAAAGCGCCGGAATTCAAGGAATTGGTGCGGGGCCCGTTGGACAACGACAGGCTCGGCGTCCCGCAGCCCGACGACTACTTCATCGGCGGCCGGGCCCTCATCGCCCGCTTCCTGGTGGCGCTGAAGCAATACCCCTCCGCCACAACGCAACTGGGCACCGCGCTGGTCGAACTCGTCACCGAGGACGGTGCCGTCGTGGGTGCGATCGTGGAGACCGACGGCGTGCGCAAGGCCATCAAGACACGCAAGGGCGTGCTGCTCGCGGCCGGTGGTTTCGAGGGCAACGACGAACTGCGGCACAAGTACGGCGTGCCCGGCGAGGCGCGAGACACCATGGGGCCCTGGGGAAATCTGGGCCAGGCACATGAGGCGGGTATCGCCGTCGGGGCCGACACCGACCTGATGGAGCAGGCCTGGTGGTCGCCCGGCCTGACCCACCCGGACGGCCGCAGCGCGTTCGCGCTGTGGTTCACCGGTGGCATCTTCGTCGACCAGGACGCCAAGCGATTCGTGAACGAGTCAGCGGCGTATGACCGGATCGGCCGCGTCGTCGTGGACCGGCTGGCCAAAGGTGAGATGACGCTGCCGTTCTGGATGATCTACGACGACGGCGAAGGCGGAGCCGCCGGCGTTGTTCCTCCAATAAAAGCCACCAATGTGTCGATGGTCGAGACCGAGAAATACGTCGACGCCGGGCTGTGGCACACCGCCGACACCCTGGAGGAACTGGCCGGCAAGATCGGTGTGCCGGCCGAGCAGCTGGCCGCGACCGTCAAACAGTTCAACGAATACGCCGACGCCGGCTCGGACCCCGACTTCGGCCGCGGTGACGAGGCCTACGATCGCGCCTTCTCCGGCGGCGCCTGTCCGATGGTCCGCATCGGCAAGGCGCCGTTCCATGCGGCCAGATTCGGCATCTCGGATCTGGGCACCAAGGGCGGTCTGCGCACCGACACCACCGGCCAGGTGCTCGACACCGCAGGCAACCCGATCCCCGGTCTGTACGCGGCGGGCAACACCATGGCCGCGCCGAGCGGTTACGCGTACCCCGGTGGCGGCAACCCGATCGGCACCAGCATGGTGTTCTCCCACCTGGCTGTGCTCGACATGATCGGTCAGACGACGTAGCCATCCCGGTCAGTCAGGCCGGGCGAATTCGAAAGGGGCGCATCATGACTGATGCTGAGGTCCGGCATATCGATGCGGGTGTGGAGATGACGCGGTTTGCGCGTGGTTGGCACTGTATCGGGTTGGCTGAGTCGTTCCGTGACGGTGAGCCGCA
>Ga0265327_10000553_pt1 | contig 64026 bp, 55 predicted proteins | sample 41621metaG_FD_202089 | JGI IMG/M metagenome (GOLD analysis project Ga0265327, IMG submission 202089) | Rhizosphere microbial communities from Carex aquatilis grown in University of Washington, Seatle, WA, United States - 4-16-21 metaG | ecosystem: Host-associated > Plants > Roots > Rhizosphere...
ATAATGCCATCAACTATGTACCTCATCCTGAGGAGCGGCCTCTTGGCGGCGTCTCGAAGGACGCACCGCCGATGTCCAGCCCATTGCCAAATGACGGGCTGAAATTAGAATTGCCGGCATCAAGCCACAGCGAAAACCACCGACTGGAAGACCGACGCGAAGAAGCGGCCTTCCCGCTCGAGTTGCGCACAGGACAGAAGCCATTCACTGCCGGCTTCGGCGGTGAGTTCGCCCTTCGACACCAGGCGGTCGACCGCGAAGGACAGCGAGAACAGCTTGTTGGCGAGCCCGAATTCGGAGATTTCATGGGTGACGGCGAGGCTCACTTTGGCCTCGGAGAAACCCGCTTCCGCCAGGAGATCGCCGGAGACGCTCCCGGCCTTGGCATTGGCCAGATAGCCGACATGCTCGGCCAGGATCCGGCCGGTCAGCGCCGTGTTCTCGTGGCGGATGGAAAGCTGGGTCCAGTCCACATCCGAGATGACGGCCACCCCGCCCGGCCGCAGCCAGGGCCGGGCATTGCCGAGAAGCTTCACGGGTTCGGGCAGATGCTGAACCACGCGGTTCAGAACCAGGGCGTCCGCCGTGCCCAAGGCGAGGCCACGGGCGGCCAGTTGCGGGCTTTCCGTGGCTTCCATGAAATCATGCACGATGAAATCGAGATGCGCGCGGGCGCGGTGCCGCCGGCATGCCTCCTCGGTAAGGGCGGCGCTCTTCTCGACCCCGACGCCGCGCGCCGGCGGGTTCGAGACCGCGCTGAGCGTGGCCAGCAGATCCCCGGTGCCGCAGCCGATCTCAACGATAAGCCCCGGGTGTTGTGCCGCAACGATCTCAAGAATTTTCTCATCGATCTGCCGGATGGATGGGGCCGAACGGACCGTATCCAGGTAATCGACGAAAAAATCATCGTTCCCGGATTGATCGACATCGGAAAAAGTGAGGCCGGTCGCGGTGCTTGGCGGAGTCATGCGGTTTGATCCTCGATTGCAATACGGTCGGAAAACATCCATAGCTGAGAATGCGCCCCGATCAAGATACCGCTTCCATGGCGGCGCCACAACAGCCGCACTATTGGAACGGTAATGCACACAACAGTCAACAGCATTCGGGTGTATTTCGACGTCGATGGTGCCGAACTCCGGCCCGATGGGCAGCACTTGCGCAAATGCCCGGTGATCGTGGCGATTCATGGCGGTCCGGGCTTCGACCATGCCTATCTGAAACGCGGGCTGGCGCCGCTCACCGGCACCGCACAGATTATCTATCCGGATCTGCGCTGCCAGGGGCGCTCGGAACGGGTGCCGCTGGAAAGCTGCACCATCGAACAGATGGCCGACGACATCGCCCAGTTCTGCACGGGTTTGGGGCTGGAGCGCCCGATTCTGCTCGGCCATTCCTCGGGCGGCTATGTCGCGATGGCGCTCGCCATCCGCCATCCGAATCTGCCCGGCGGGCTCGTCCTGGCCAATACCTCCGCCCGGGTCGATCTGGAGGCGATACTTGCGACGCTGGAGCGGCGCAACGGCCCCGAGGCGCGCCGCGCCGCCGAACAGGTGTTCCATTCGGAGGTTCTGCCCAGCGCGATGGGCGCGTTTCAAGAACTGGTGATGCCGACTTATACGCATCCGTCGACGGCCAATGCCTTGGCCGATCTGGCGCTCTCCATCCCCAATCCCGAGGTGCTGAGCTATTTCTGCACCCATCTGCGCCAGGGATATGATTTGCGGGCGGGCCTTCCGGCGATCAAGGCGCCGACGCTTCTCGTGACCGGCGACGATGATTGGCTCACGCCGCTGCCCTGCGCCCGCGAAATCGCCGACGGCATCGCCGGCGCCGAGATTGAAGTGCTCCCCGAAACCGGCCACCTGTCCCCGGTCGAGCGCCCCGAACTCTTCTGCGCCAGGGTGACGCGCTTCCTGAGCGAGCGTTTCCCTTAAATCAGTGGTGGAAGCCCTCGATGACGGCGATCCCGCGGACGAGATCGACGGCACGGGCCAGCTGATAATCGCTGGCGGTGCCGAGCGCGCTCGGGTCGACGCTGTTCTGCGTCGAATCGGGAGCGGGTTTCGCGGCGGGCGGAGCGCCCGGCGGAGCTTTTTCCTGTCCGGGCTTTTCCTGGCCAGCCTTCTCTTGGGCAGCCTTGTCCTGGGTGTTCTTGATGGCGCCGCGCAGCATCGCTTCGGTCACCGGCTCGCCGCCCTGCTTCAGCGGTTCGATCTTCGCCGCCTCGACGATGATGTCGGGTTCGATGCCCTTGGCCTGGATCGAGCGGCCGGAGGGCGTGTAATAGAGTGCCGTGGTCAGGCGTAGCGCCCCGCCGCCATCGGGAAGCGGCATGATCGTCTGCACCGAGCCCTTGCCGAAGGATTTCGTGCCCATGATCACGGCGCGGCGATCATCCTGAAGCGCGCCGGCGACGATCTCGGAGGCCGAAGCCGAACCGCCATTGACCAGGACGACCATCGGCAGCCCGCTGATGAGATCGCCGGGCGCCGCGTCGAAATGCTGGCTTTCGGCACCATTGCGGCCACGGATGGAGACGATCTCGCCCTTTTCGACGAAGGCGCCCGCCACCTTCACCGCCTGATCCAGAAGCCCGCCCGGATCGTTGCGCAGATCGAGCACCAGACCTTCGAGCTTGGCGCCGTCGCCCTTGGCTGCATGCGCTTTGTCCTTCAGGCTGGCGATCGCCTTTTCGAGGCCGTCATAGGTCTGTTCGGTGAAGCTGGTGATGCGGACATAGCCGACCTTGTCGCCGATGAGCTGCGACTTGACCGACTGCACCTTGATCTCGGCGCGGACGAGGGGGAGGTCGAAGGGTTCCTGGCCGTCGCGGCGGATGGTGAGCTTGATGGCGGTGCCGACCGGGCCGCGCATCTTCTCCACCGCCTCGGACAGCGTCATGCCGGAAACCGGCTGATCGTCGAGGCGGAGAATGAGGTCGCCGGGCTTCACCCCGGCGCGGGCGGCTGGCGTATCGTCGATCGGGGAGATCACCTTGACGAGGGTGTTCTCCATCGTCACCTGCATGCCAAGCCCCCCGAACTCGCCGCGGGTCTCGACCTGCATCTCCTTGAGTTCCTTGGCGTCCATATAGCTCGAATGCGGATCGAGCGCCGACACCATGCCACGAAGCGCGTCCTCGACGAGCTTCTTATCCGACATATCCTCGACGTAATCGCGATGCACGCGGTCAAGCACTTCATTGAAGATCTTGAGCGCCTGCTCCCGCTCCTGCGGCGATCCGGTCTGCGGAATTGCGGTCTGCGGCGCCGGATAGGCCGGGGCCAGAGGCGTGATCAGCAGCAGGGTCGCTGTGGCGGAAACGGCAAGGATGTGTCGCATCTGGCTTCTCGATTCCGATCGGGCAAAAGACAAAATTGGGCAATGCAGCCAATCCTGCCGCCCCTTAGCTCATAGGCAGGTGGCTCCCTCCCCATCCCCGCCGGCCGGGATGGGGAGGGATGATAACGCCTTATTTAATTCTTCGCCTTGTCCACTAGCTTATTGGCGGCGATCCAGGGCATCATGGCGCGCAGGCGGCCGCCGACTTCCTCGATCTGGTGCTCGGCGCTGCGGCGGCGGCTGGCCTTGAAGCTGGGGCAGCCGGCCTGATTTTCAAGCACCCAGTCGCGGACGAACTCGCCGCTCTGGATCTCGCCGAGGATCTTCTTCATCTCCGCCTTGGCGGCAGCGGGGACGACGCGCGGCCCGCGCGTGTAGTCGCCATATTCCGCCGTGTTGGAGATCGAATAGCGCATATTGGCGATGCCACCCTCATAGATGAGATCGACGATCAGCTTCACTTCGTGCAGGCACTCGAAATAAGCCATCTCCGGCGCGTAGCCCGCCTCGACCAGCGTCTCGAAGCCGGCGGTGATCAGCGAGGTCACGCCGCCGCACAGCACCGCCTGCTCACCAAAGAGATCGGTTTCGCATTCTTCCTTGAAGGTCGTCTCGATGATACCGGAACGGCCGCCGCCGATCGCCGAGGCATAGGAAAGGGCGATGTCCTGGGCATTGCCGGAGGCGTTCTGCGCCACCGCGAAAAGACAGGGAACGCCGCCGCCCTTGGCGAATTCGCCGCGCACGGTATGGCCTGGGCCCTTCGGCGCCACCATGAACACGTCCTGGTCGGCGCGCGCCTCGATCAGGCGGAAATGGATGTTGAGGCCATGCGCGAAGGCAAGAGCCGAGCCCGGCCGCATATTCGGCTTCAGATCATCGGTCCAAAGCTTGGCTTGAAGCTCGTCCGGCGTCAGAACCATGACGATGTCGGCCCATTTGGCGGCATCGGCGGGGCTCATGACCTTGAAGCCGGCACCCTCGGCCTTCTTGACCGTCGGCGAATCCATCCGCAAGGCGACCGCGACATCGGTGACGCCGCTATCGCGGAGGTTCTGCGCATGGGCATGGCCCTGGCTGCCGTAACCGACGATCGCGATCTTCTTGCCCTTGATGAGGTTGATGTCCGCGTCGCGATCGTAATAGACACGCATGCTCTGCTCCCTTTGGTCCTGATGGCGCGTCGGCGCCCGGGGGGTTGAAATGTGGGGTTGAAACGAAGCGTTAAAAACTCCGGGCGCCGCGCGAGATCGCGACGACGCCGGTGCGGGAAACGTCGGTCAGGCCGAGCGGCGCCATCAGATTGACGAAGGCGTCCAGCTTCTCGGTCGAGCCGGTGATCTCGAAGATGAAGCTCGCCGTCGTCGAATCGACCACCTTGGCCCGGAAGATATCCGCCAGCCGCAGCGATTCGACCCTGGCGGCACCCTCGCCGGTGACCTTGATCAGCGCCAGCTCGCGCTCGACATGCGGCCCGTCCTCGGTCAAATCATGGACGGCGTGAATCGGCACCAGCCGGCCCAGCTGCGCCTTGATCTGCTCGATAATCATGGGCGTGCCCGAGGTCACGATCGTAATGCGCGAACGGTTGTTCTCGCGATCCGTCTCCGCCACGGTCAGGCTTTCGATATTGTAGCCCCGCCCCGAGAACAGCCCGATGACGCGGGCCAGAACGCCCGGCTCATTATCGACGAGAACGGCGATGGTGTGCCTTTCGATCGTGCTAACGCTCATACGAGCACCCTTTTGATCCGTGCTCATACGAGCACCTTTTTTTGATTTGTGCTCATACGAGCACCATACCTTCCTCGGAGATCGGCTTCGAAGCCTCGTCCTTCGGACCCAGCAGCATTTCGTTATGCGCGGCCCCGGAGGGGATCATCGGGAAGCAGTTCTCGAACTTGTCGACGCAGATATCGGCGATCACGGCGCGGTCGCAGGCCAGCATCTCCTCGATCACGCCATCCACCTCCGACACCTTGGTCGCCCGCAAGCCTACGGCACCGAAGGCCTCGGCGAGCTTGACGAAATCGGGCAAGGCCGCCGAATAGCTTTCGGAATAGCGGCTGCCATGCAGCAGCTCCTGCCACTGCCGGACCATGCCCATATATTCGTTATTGAGAATAAAGACCTTCACCGGCAGCCGGTACTGAAGAATGGTCGACATCTCCTGAATGTTCATCAGGATCGAGGCCTCGCCGGCGATATCGATGACCAGCGCATCCGGATGCGCGATCTGCACCCCCATCGCCGCCGGCAGGCCATAGCCCATCGTGCCCAGACCACCCGAGGTCAGCCAGTGATTCGGCTTATCGAATTTGAAGAACTGCGCCGCCCACATCTGATGCTGGCCGACTTCGGTGGTGACGTAGACATCCCGCTCCCGCGTCAGCGCATAGAGCCGCTCGATCGCGTATTGCGGTTTGATGATCTCGCCGTTCTTCTGATAGTGCAGGCAATTCTTCTCCCGCCAGCCCTCGATCTTCTTCCACCAGGGGGCGAGCGCGTGGCTGTCCGCGTGTGGGCTCTTGCTTTTGATCGTGGCGATAAGCGCTTCAAGCACGGCGGTGGCGTCGCCGATCACCGACACATCGGCGGCGACGTTCTTGTTGACCGAACTCGGGTCGATATCGACATGGATCTTCTTCGAACCGGGCGAAAAGGCCGAGACCCGCCCGGTGACGCGGTCGTCGAAGCGGGCGCCCAGCGCCAGCATCACGTCGCAATCATGCATCGCCCAATTGGCTTCATAAGTCCCGTGCATGCCGAGCATGCCGACGAACCGCCGGTCGGAGGACGGGAAGGCGCCAAGCCCCATCAGCGTCAAGGTGCATGGCGCATCGAGAAGGCGCACCAGCTCCGTGAACAGCTCGGACGCACGCGGCCCCGAATTGATCAGCCCGCCGCCGCCATAGAGGATCGGGCGCTTGGCCTGGAGCAGCAGTTCCGCCGCCTCGGCGATCCGCACCGGATCGGGCTGGGTCTGCGGGCGGTAGCTCCGATGCACGAAATTGCTCGGCGGCAGATAGGGGCCGAGGTTGAACAGCACATCCTTCGGCAGATCGACCACGACCGGCCCCGGACGCCCGCTGCGCGCCACATAGAAAGCCTCATGCATGGTCCGCGCGAGGTTGCGGACATCCTTCACCAGATAGTTATGCTTGGTGCAGGGACGGGTGATGCCCGTCGTATCGGCTTCCTGGAAGGCATCGTTGCCGATGAGATGCGTCGGCACCTGCCCCGTGAGGCAGACGACCGGAATGGAATCCATGAGCGCGTCGGTCAGCCCGGTCACCGTATTGGTGGCGCCGGGGCCGCTGGTCACCAGGACCACGCCGACTTTCCCGGTCGAGCGCGCATAGCCTTCAGCCGCATGCACCGCCGCCTGCTCATGCCGGACCAGGATATGGCGCAGCTTGTTCTGTTTGAAGAGCGCGTCGTAGATCGGGAGCACGGCGCCGCCCGGATAGCCGAAAATGACATCGACACCTTGTTCCAAAAGGGCCTTGATGACGATTTCCGCTCCCGGAAGCTCTTCCGGAAGTTCCGCCGGGGCTTCCGCCGGGGACTTCACTGCCGAAGTCACGACTTAATCACTCCTATATTCTTAGCGCATTGACCTTGTCCGCAAGGCGCCAACCTAGAGAGCTAAATCGTAGGGGTCAACAGGAACTGACGAATAAATGAAAAAATTTCGGGGAGGAAACTTTCTGAAAATTGCCCTTCGAGGGGGTGCGCGTGAGGCATTTGATTCCGGAACCACGTAAATTGGCGTTTGGCGTAGTTCCGCGTCGCCTGCCCGCCCGCCGCCAACGCCGCCTCCAGCGGCAACGCGCCCTCAAGATAAAGCTGGAATTCCCGCAGCCCCACCGCCTTCAAGACCGGCAGGCTCGGATCGAGGTTCCGGGCCACAAGCTTCCCCACTTCCTCCAGCACGCCCCGCCGCACCATATCCGCCATGCGGGCATCACAAGCGGCATAGAGTTCGGCACGCGGCGGCAGCAGGACAAAGGACGCAACCCGCCATTTCGGTTTTCCGGCATTGCCTTGTTTATGCCACTCCCCCAGGGTCCGGCCCGTGGCGGCAACCACCTCATAGGCGCGGATCAGCCGCTGCGTATCCCCCGGCGGGAGCTTTGCCGCGCTCTCGGGATCGAGCAAGGCCAGCGCCTCCCGGAAAGCTTCCCCGCCCAATTTGACATGCAGCGCCCGCGCCGCCTCGCGGATCTCGTCCGGGATCGGCGGAATCGGCGCCAGCCCCTGAAGCAGCGCCCGGAAGTAAAGCCCGGTGCCCCCGACCAGGATCGGCACCCGCCCCGCCGCCTCCGCCGCCGCGATTTCCGCCTCGGCCAGCACACTCCACCGCGCCGCCGAACAAGGGTCCGCCGCATCCAGAATCCCGAACAGCCGATGCGGCACCCTTGCCGCCTCCACCTCGCCCGGACGGTTGGTGAGGATGGCGAGATCGGCATAGACCTGCATGCTGTCGGCATTGATGACCGTGCCGCCCCCCGCCTCAGACTCCAACGCCTCGGCCAAGGCCAAGGCAAGCGCCGATTTCCCCGAAGCCGTCGGGCCGCCGATGATGATAAGGGGAGGATTCATGCGAACCACGCGTGTTTCATGGCGTTCATGAATGACATGAAACGCGCGACAGGACAAAGAGTCCGGCGCTCAAGGTGGGGAGTCCGGCGCTCAAGGTGGGGAGTCCGGCGATCGGGGTGGCCTTGTCGATACGCACCCTTGGGCGTATATCCAACGGAGGCTGACGGGGCGGAGGGCAGTCCGCCCTTGCCGTTGCCGCCGTCCCATTCTCCAGGGCTTGCCGGTCAAACGCCATGACGAACCCAACAGCCGAGCTTTACGAACAGGATTTCTACGCCTGGGCCAATGAACAAGCCGCCCTGCTGCGGGAAGGCAAGCTCGAATCCGCCGACATCCAACACATTGCCGAAGAGATCGAGAGTATGGGCCGGACGGAGAAACGCGAACTCGTGAACCGCCTCGCCGTTTTGCTCATGCACTTGCTGAAATGGCAGTTTCAGCCTCAAGGCCGCTGCACGTCATGGCGGTTGACGATCAAGGAGCAGCGGCGTGAATTATCGGATCACCTCGACGACAATCCGAGCCTCAAGGCAAAACTATCGGAGGCGATTTCGAGCGCCTACGCCCGCGCACAGCTCACCGCCGCCCGCGAAACCAACCTGCCGGAAACGACCTTCCCCACCACCTGCCCGTGGTCATTCGAGCAGATGATGGAAGATGACTTCTGGTCCGAATCAACCCCCCATTGAGTGGCGCCAACGGGTTGCATTTTCTCTGTTCGTCGCCTTGGCCGCGCAGTTCGTCAGAACCTATGCTTGCTGAAATTTCGTGCGCAGATTTTTCCAAGGAAAAACATAAACTGTCGCCGTAATCCCAAAGGCGAAACCCTATATGATGAGGAGAAGGAGCCGGGATCGACTTCCAGCCCCTATTCCCCTATCGTAGCACCATCCACTCAACCTGCGGCGAGAGGAACGTCTTCACCGACGCCCGTCCCTACGCCGCCGACCGACAGGAGAAAAAATGCCTCTCGTCAACGACGATGACGAACCGTCTTTGAATGCCGCCCGCAATGTTATTGTCATCATTGGCCTGCGCCGACTTCTCTCCAAACTGGTCGAGCAGAGTATGAGGGGAGAATGTTTGACGACGGAAGATCTGAAAGGCTTCAGGGATGACGCGATCCGTTTCGTGCAAGGCACGACATATTCGCGCGCCACGCCGGAAGAGAATGCCAATCTCATGCACCATGCCGTCACTCATATCGAGATGTGGGTGCAGGAGCTTGTCGATCAGAGCGCACCAGCGCCGACCGAGTGACCTTTCTGGTAAAGGAAGAAGTCTGCAATGCCGGAGCCCACTCAAACGGTCGAGGTGCTGACATTTGGCGCGATATGGAAGCTCGCTCTTACCACGGGCTTGGCGACAGCAATATTCAACCAGCTTTTGGGATGGCTGAAGGAGATATATCAACTTCGGGACAAGGATGCGCGATCCGGAAAGGCGTTGGCACTATTACTCGTGGAGTGTCTTACAAAATATGCCCAGGAATGCAATCATCGCCTGGGCTACAACGCATATGACAGAAGCTTCGGAGATCATGGCAGATACTCGGACATGCCGGGGTTGCCGCCTTATCCAGAGGGGGCTGGATGGGAGGTGCTGCCTGCCAAGATTTCTGCTGGACTGCGGGATCTTCGCAATGAGGTTGACGAAGCGACGCGGAGTATAAAGATTTCTTTTGAGGTAGTAGGGCCGGAAGATGGCATTGATACGGCAACGCACAAGTATGGTGCTGTAGGCTATACGGCATTAAAAATATCGGAGCGCCTTCGAGCGTACTATAAGCTCGGCCCGTATCAGGCGGCTGGCCAGTCCAGCTTCGCATCCGAATTGCTGAGACATTATCGGGAGAGCCATCCAGGACCCGTTCGTAGGCTCTGGGAAAGCCTGCCTGTGTATAAGATGCGACGGTGCCTCTCGAAATGTTGTCGGAAGCTCCTGAAACTATTCCGGTTACGATGATTCATCCTGTGGCCTCGACGTTGCCGGAACCAGCCAGCGTGATGCCATAAGGGATTCTGAAAAAGGCGGAATGAAATATGACTTCTGATCGTGATAAACTGCCCTCGCTTATACTCGACGAGTTGGCTGATCGAATGGCCTGACCGAGATCGGCGACTACATCGCGAAAGACAGTCCCAGCCGTGCACTCGGCTTCGTGCAGAAGCTGCGGGCGAAGGCAATGCTGATCGGTGACGCGCCTCTCGGCTATCCGCTGGTCCCTCGCTACGAACATCATGGCATCCGTCGCTTCCCATACCGAGACTACCTGATTTTCTACCGCATTGAGGACGACCGGATTTCCATCGTCCACATTCTGCACGGGGCACAGGATTACGAGGCACTGCTGTTCCCGGAGGGCTGACGGCGGTCCACCTCCCCGCCCCCACCATCATCTTGCCTTCCTTCCGCCGAACGGTGATAACGGCCCCATGCTCGATTGTGTCGCGACCCTGATAGCGGGGCCGTCCGGTGAAGGGATCACCGAGGCTGCCGTGGATGCCGCCGCTCTGGCCCTGGAGGCTCTGGGCGCCGAGGGGGTGCTATCGGATTGGCTGGCGCCGGGGGCCGCTTGCGACCTTTTCTTCGCCGGCCTGTTCCCGGATCAGGCCGATGCGGCGCTGCGCCTGCTTCTCGCCAAGCAGTTTCCGGATGCGCCGCTCGATCTCGTGGTCCAGCCGGCGGAAGGGCGGCGCAAGCGCCTCGCGGTCGCCGATATGGAGGCGACGATCATCGAGAACGAGATGCTGATCGAACTCGCCGAATTCATCGGCGCCGGCGCTTCGGTGGCGGAGATCACGCGTCGCGCCATGAATGGCGAGATCGATTTCGTGGAGGCGCTCAAGGCGCGCACCGCCCTGTTCGAAGGCCTGCCGGCCAGCGTGCTCGACGAAGCCCAGAGCCGGATCAAGCCGATGCCGGGTGCCGCCGTTTTCGTCGCCACCATGCGGGCGCATGGCGCCTTCGTGGCGCTGGTCACCGGCGGGTTCGGCGTCTTCGCCCGGCATGTCGGCGATATGCTGGGTTTCGATGCCGTGGTCTGCAATGAACTCGTGATCGAAGGGGGCAGGCTGACCGGCGAGCTCGCCTTGCCCATCCTCGATCGGGACGGCAAGCTCGCGGCGGCGAAAAGGCTGGCGGCGGAACGGGGGGTCAGTCTCGGCGCCACGCTGGCCGTCGGTGACGGCGCCAATGATCTGCCGATGATCGAGGCCGCCGGTCTCGGTGTCGCCTTCCGGGCGAAGCCCGCCGTCGCCGCACGGGCGCGGCTCCGGATCGACCACGCCGATCTCACCGCCCTCCTCTATGCGCAAGGCTATCGCGTCGAAGAGTTTGTCACCGCCTCAGGAGCCTGATCGGGAAGCGGCGGTGCTCCAAGTATTGCACGACATCTGACCAAGCAAAATATTTTAGCCCGGCACTTTTCCGGAGCGCGACAACCCTTCGAGTTAATACCCATTAACAATTTTAGCCGCTTTGTAATTTTCAATCTGAAATTAATGATCGGTTTTAGCGATAATGGTAGATATTGGCGGATGACGGGCGCGGTGAAATTGAGGGAGTTGAGCATGATGGGCGCGACAAAGCGGCCCGCTTCCTGGTGGAGCGGCTTCTGGCATCGGATCAATGCGCAGGCGATTCGTTATGGATTGCTCGACCCCGCAACCCCGCCGGAGGTCCGTCAGGCGCTCCTGGTCTCCATGCTCTTCGTCCCGGCGCTCCTGGTCCTCGCCGTCGTCGTCGTCGCCGAGGGGGTTTTGGACTAGGGGCCTTAAATCAACGGCCAAAAATACGGACCTGTCGTCCAGTGCCTCCCTTGTCATCCCGAGCTTCGGCGAGGGATCTGTTGCCGCTTCATCGGTGCCGCTCCGGGCACGATTCGCCGCGCAGAGATCCCTCGCCGAAGCTCGGGATGACAATATTAATATTGCTGGCCGCTGATATTAAATCACCCCTTCCGCACCCCGGCCCGGCGAAGCGCCTCCGCCATGGCGCCGTCGGCGGCGGGGGCCGGAGCCGGTTTCGGCGCTGATTTCGGTATTGGCTTCTGAGCCGGCCTCGGCGTCGTTTTTTGAGGCATTTCTCTCGGCCCGCGGGATTCAGTACGGCGCGCTTCGGGCCTCCCGCCTTCGGGATCGTCGAGGCGCATGGTCAGGGCGATGCGCCGCCGCTTCGGATCGACCTCCAGCACCTTCACATGGACGATGTCGCCGGGCTTCACCACCGCGCGCGGGTCTTTGACGAAGGTCTTCGATAGCGCCGAGATATGAACGAGGCCGTCCTGATGGACACCCAGATCGACGAAGGCGCCGAAGGCCGCGACATTGGTGACGACGCCTTCCAGCAGCATGCCGGGCTCTAGATCTTCCAGCTTTTCCACCCCTTCGCGGAACGTGGCGGTCTTGAAGCTGGGCCTGGGATCGCGGCCCGGTTTCTCCAGTTCCTTCAGGATGTCGGTGACGGTGGGCAGACCGAAATTCTCATCGGTGAAGCTTTCCGGGGCGAGGCCGCGCAGCACCGGGGCATTGCCGATCAGCGCCCGGATGTTGCTGTTCGCCGCCGTCAGGATGCGGCGGACCACCGGATAAGCCTCGGGATGGACGCCCGAGGCGTCGAGCGGGTCTTCGCCGCCCTGGATGCGCAGGAAGCCCGCCGAAAGCTCGAACGCCTTGGGGCCGAGCCTCGGCACTTCCTTCAAGGCGGCCCGGCTGCGGAAGGCGCCATTGGCATCGCGGTGCTGCACGATGTTCCGCGCCAGCCCGTCGCCGATCCCGGAAACCCTGGCGAGAAGCGGGATCGAGGCGGTGTTGACATCGACCCCCACCCCGTTGACGCAATCCTCGACCGTGGCGTCGAGCGACCGCGACAGCTTGAATTCGGACAGGTCGTGCTGATACTGGCCGACACCGATGGATTTGGGATCGATCTTCACCAGCTCCGCCAGCGGGTCTTGAAGCCGCCGCGCGATCGAGACCGCGCCGCGGATCGACACGTCGAGATCGGGCAGCTCCTCCGAACCATAGGCCGAAGCCGAATAGACCGAGGCACCCGCCTCCGACACCACGACCTTGGTCAGCTTGGTCTCGGGGAGCAGCTTGATGAGATCGGAGGCCAGCCGGTCGGTCTCCCGCGACGCGGTGCCGTTGCCGATGGCGATCAGTTCGACCCCGTGCTGTACGACCAGCCGTCCCAGCACCGCCAATGCCTCGTCCCAGCGGCGTTGCGGCTCATGCGGATAGATCGTGGCGGTGGCGACGACCTTGCCGGTGGCGTCGATCACGGCGACCTTCACCCCGGTGCGGAAGCCCGGATCGAGCCCCAGCGTGGCCCTGGTCCCGGCCGGCGCCGCCAGCAGGAGATCGCGCAGATTGCCGGCGAAGACCCGGATCGCCTCCTCCTCCGCCGCCTGCCAGAGCCGGAGCCGCAGATCCGTTTCGATGTGCAGGAAGATCTTGGTCCGCCATGCCCAGCGCACCGTGTCGAGGAGAAAGCGGTCGCCCGCCCGCCCCCGGTCGAAGACCTCGAAGCGGTTGGCGATCCGCCGCTCGAAGCTTGACGGCGTGTTGCCGGCACCGGAATCCGGCGGCAAATCCTCGGGAACCAGTTCGAGCTGAAGCACCTCCTCCTTGGCGCCCCGGAACAGCGCCAGGATGCGATGCGATGGGAGCTTGGTCAGCGCCTCGCCGAAATCGAAATAGTCGGAGAATTTGGCCCCGGTCTCGGCCTTGCCCTCGCGCAGGCGGGAAACGAGGCGGCCCTTGGTCCAGACTTCCTCGCGCAGTATGCTGATCAAATCGCCGTCCTCGGCGAATCGCTCCGCCAGGATCGCGCGGGCGCCATCGAGCGCCGCCGCCACATCGGCCACGCCCTTTTCTGCATCGACGAAGGGCAGCGCCGCCACCGCCGGGTCCTGCGTGGGATCGGCGATGATGCGTTCGGCGAGCGGCAGGAGTCCAGCCTCCCGCGCGATCTGCCCCTTGGTCCGGCGTTTGGGCTTATAGGGAAGATAGATGTCTTCCAGCCGCGCCTTGCTGTCGGCGGCATTGATAGCCGCTTCAAGCGTGGCATCGAGCTTTCCTTGCTCCCGCACGCTGTCGAGAATCGCCGTCCGCCGCTCTTCGAGTTCCCGCAGATAGCCCAGCCTCTCGTCGAGGGCGCGAAGCTGGATGTCGTCGAGCGTTCCGGTCGCCTCCTTGCGGTAGCGGGCGATGAAGGGCACCGTCGCCCCGCCATCCATGAGTTCAATGGCGGCAACGACCTGTTGCTCGCGGACGCCGAGTTCCTCGGCAATACGGCTGCTGATCGATTTCATGGGAGCTTTCTGGATATTGGATCTGGATCGTTAGACACTGGATCGTTAGACAAGGGACGGCAGGTCCGCCGATGCCACGGCCTGAGCATGGGACCGCAAGAATAACCGCGCCTCTTCGGCGGGGAGCGGCTTGGCGAAAAGATAGCCCTGCCCGTAATCGCAACCGAACTGACGCAGGCAATCATGTTCCGCCGCGGTTTCGATGCCCTCGGCCACGACTTCGAGGCCAAGATCATGGGCCAGCGTCACCACGGCGCGGACCAGACGGATCTGGTCGGCGCCGAGTTCCGCCAGATCGGCGATGAAGCTCTTATCGAGCTTCAGCACGTCGAAGGGAAAGCGCGCCAGATGGGACAGGGACGAATAGCCGGTGCCGAAATCGTCGATGCACAATTTCACGCCCAGTTCCCGGAAGCGCAGCAGGATCTTCCGTGCCGCCTCGGGATTGGTGACGGCGAGGCTCTCCGTCACCTCGATCTTGATATCGGCGAAATCGGGCTGTGCCAGCAAGCCCGTCATCTCGATGACATGGCCTTCGTCCCACATCTGGCGCGGCGAGAAATTGACGTTCACCGAAATCCGCCCCGCCTCCGGCACCGCCGCGCGCAAGACCGCCATATCGCTGGCGGCCTGCTTCAGCACGAAGCGGCCGAGATCGAGGATCTTCCCGAACTCCTCCGCCACCGGGATGAATTCGACGGGGCTGACCAGCCCAAGCTCGGGATGCCGCCAGCGGATCAGCGCCTCGAACCCGGTCACGGCGCCGCTGCCGAGGCGGATGATCGGCTGATAGACGACGAAGATCTCGTCCCGCTCGATCGCCCGGTCCAGATCGGTCTTGAGCCGGTGGCGGAGGACGATGGTATCGCGGTGCTTCACATCGAACATTTCCGTCCGCGCCCGCCCCGCCGCCTTGGCGCGGTAGAGGGCGATATCGGCGTCGCGCAGCAATTCCTCGGCCTGGCCCGTATGGCCGTCATCGACCGCGATCCCGATCCCGGCGGAAACCGCGAGTTCCATCCCATCGACCGGAACCGCCTCGGCGAGCGCATGTTCGAGCCTTGCGGCACAGGCCCGTGCCTCGGCCACCCCGCCCTTGTCGATCACGACCACGAATTCATCGCCGCCCAGCCGCGCCAGCCGCTCGCCCTCTTCGAGATGGCGCTGAAGCCGCTCCCCGACCGCCGCCAGGAGCCGGTCGCCGACGCCGTGGCCCAGCGAATCGTTGATCATCTTGAAGCCGTCGAGATTGAGGAAGAGCAGCGCCAGGGGCGCATTCTCACTGCCGGTCTCGCCATCCTTCTCGAGTCCGGGCTCGAATCCGGGCCGCCGCCGTTCCCGCAGCCATTGAATCACGAGCGCCCGGTTGGGAAGGCCGGTCAGATCGTCATGGGTCAATTGCTCGACCAGTTTCCGGGCCTTGTCCTCGTTCTCGCGCAGCAGCGTGCCGAGCGACCGGCGCGCTCCGTCGAGCGTCCGCCCGAGTTCGCCCAACTCGTCGCGGCCCGGCCAATCGAAGGCCCGGTCGAGCTTGAGCGCTTCCAGGCGGCGCGAATCCTCGACGAGGCGCTTCAACGGCCGGGTGACCCGGTGCCGCGCCGTCCAGACCACGAGCACCGCCAGCGCCACCATCATCACCGCGCTGCCGCCGCCACCGGCCGCCATGAACCACCGGAGCCGCATCAGCCCATCCCGGTTCGATTCGGTCAGCCGCGCCCGCGACTCGCTGAGTTCCATATTGAGCGCGCCCAGCGAGGCCGACAGCGCTGCCACGTCAAAATCGGGTTTGGCGTTTTTGGGGGAGGCGCTTTTGGCCGGAATGGGTTTGGCGGGGGCGGCGGGAGCGGGGGCGAGTTTGGGGAGTGCCGCCTCAAGCGTGCCGAGCGCTTGCTCCTCGTCCGCGCTGGCATCGCCGCTATTGCGGTAGGCATCGATATTGGCGCCGATGAGCCGGAGCTTTTCCTCGACGAGCCGGCGCTGTTCCGGATCCTTTTGCCGCTGATATTGGTGAAAATAATCGATGACGCTGCCCGTGCCGATCAGGCCGCGCAACTCCGACAAGGCGTCGGCCTTGGTGGCCGCCTCAAGATCGTATTGCTCCCACCGGGCCGACACGTCCTCGATGCCGAGCATGAGCCTGACGCCGATCCCCAGCGTCGCCACGATCGTGAGAACCAAAGCCACGGCCAGCACGGCCGTCAGCCCGGCGATAGTCGATCCTCGACGCCCATTGCGCAACGGCACCACTCCAGCAACGTCCTCAGACAGGCCCCACGCTCCTCACATTTTCACATTATGACGCGATCAAAGGGAATATAAATGGTAAATTGCCCCGGTCTTTATACGCCTGTCTTTATATTTTGGGTACATACCCTTTGTGACAAACACCCTTTGCGACAAACACCCTTTGCGACAAACACCCTTTGCGGCAAACACCGGGGCTGATCCGCGATCCTACGCCTCCGGGTCGAACTCCAGCATGCAATGCTTGACCTGGTGCCGGTTGGCGATCAGTTCCTCGATCGAGGGCTCGCCCTTCATCGCGCGGGCGATGGCGAGTTTGGTCGCCTCGTAATTGGTCCGGTACAGATCCCGCTGGTCGAGATCGGGATCGGCCACCGCGCGGGGATCGAGCCAGATGGTAACGATGATGGCAAGATCGTCCACCTGATCCTTGGGAATGAGCCCCTCGATCACCGCATCGACCACGGCATCGGCGGTCGCGGCCTGCACGACGCCGCCGAAGAGATCGATATAGGCCGAATTATCGATGGTGACCTTGCTGGTCATCATCGTCGCCGGGCGGACCATCTGATTGCAGTCGCGGACGGCGAACATGCGGGTATGGCCCGCGGCCTGACCCAGCATGGTGGCAAAGGCCGTACCGACCGGTCCGGCAACGCTGCCGATGACGAGTTCCGGCATGGCGTCGGTGAATTGGCCGTCCTTGGCGAAGACCGTGGCCTCACCGGTACGGAAAAGCGGAGTGCTCACTACGGATTCCCTCAACAAAAATGGATGAATGGTTCGTCCTATAGCGGAATTACCCGCCACCGGCCACCGCTACCGCAATACTCCCCTTCCGGTTGCGCGAAAATTCGGCTATCGTTATCGCGAATTCGTGATCGACGGGGAATCTCGACATGGCCAACAGCAGCAACCTTTCCGGCATACACCACACCCATACCGCTCCGCCGGTGCATCCCGTTAATCATCAGGTCCATGAGCCCAAGACCGGCCCCAAGCCCGAACTGGCGCCGGCCCCGAAGCCGATCCAGCTGGCGGGACCGCTGATCATGCCGAAGCCGCTCCACCAGAGCAGCACGGACTTCCTGGTCGCCTCCCAGGGCTCCTCCTCCCAGGGCTCCTCCACGGACGGCCAGACCAACAACGGTTGAGCCTGGACGCGGTTTAAATCCGGCAAGCTCCCTCTCCCGCCAGGGATGAGGGAGCCGCCGATTCAGTCGTCGCCCATTTTGAGGGCGGCTAGAAATGCCGATTGCGGGATTTCGACCTGGCCGAACTGGCGCATGCGCTTGCGGCCTTCCTTCTGCTTATCCAGCAGCTTGCGCTTACGCGAAATATCGCCGCCATAGCATTTCGACAGCACGTCCTTGCGATAGGGCTTCACCGTCTCGCGGGCGATGACCCGGCCGCCGATCGCGGCCTGGATGGCGATCGGGAAGAGCTGGCGTGGGATCAGTTCCTTCAGCCGCTCGCACAGCGTGCGGCCGCGGCGGTCGGCCTGGCTGCGATGAACGATGAGGGCGAGCGCGTCGACCGGCTCCGCATTCACCAGGATGTTCATCAGCACAAGATCGCCTTCCTCGTACCCGTCCATCTGATAGTCGAAGCTCGCATAGCCGCGGCTGATCGATTTGAGTCGATCGTAGAAATCGAACACGACCTCGTTCAGCGGCAGGCGATAGACCACCATGGCGCGGTTGCCGGCATAGGTCAGATCCATCTGCACCCCGCGCCGCTCCTGGCATAGCGTCAGCACCACGCCGAGATGCGTATCGGGCACCAGGATCGTCGCCTTGATCCAGGGCTCCTCGATCCGCTCGATCCGCACCGGGTCCGGCATGTCCGCCGGATTGTGGAGCGCCTCCATCTCCCCGTTGGTGAGGAAGATGTTGTAGACGACCGAAGGCGCCGTGGTGATGAGGTCGAGGTCGAATTCGCGCTCCAGCCGCTCCTGGATGATCTCCAGATGCAAAAGCCCGAGGAAGCCGCAGCGGAAGCCGAAGCCGAGCGCCGCCGAGGTTTCGGGCTCGTATTCGAAGCTCGCATCGTTGAGCCGCAGCTTCGACAGCGATTCGCGCAGCCGCTCGTAATCGGCGGTGTCGGTCGGGAAGAGGCCGCAGAACACCACGGGCTGCAACGGCTTGAAGCCCGGCAGGGCCTCCGCCGTCTGGCGCTTTTCCTCGGTGATGGTATCGCCGACGCGGCAATCGGCGACGGTCTTGATGCCGGCGGTGATGAAGCCCATCTCGCCGGGGCCAAGCTCCGGCACCGGCACCCCCTTCGGCGTGAAGACGCCTACCCGCTCGACCTGATGCGTCGCCGCCGCCGCCATCAGGCGGATCTTCATGCCGTTCTTGAGGATGCCGTCCTTGACCCGCACTAGGATGACGACGCCGAGATAGGCATCGTACCAGCTATCGACCAGCAGCGCCTTCAGCGGCGCCTCGGCGTCGCCGGTCGGCGGCGGCAGGCGCGTCACCAGCGCCTCCAGGACGAGATCGATGCCGAGCCCGGTCTTTGCCGAAATCGGCACAGCGTCGGAAGCGTCGAGCCCGATCACTTCCTCGATCTGCTCCTTGACCCGCTCCGGTTCCGCCGCCGGCAGGTCGATCTTGTTGAGGATGGGGACGATCTCATGATGGGCCGCGATCGCCTGATAGACATTGGCCAGCGTCTGCGCCTCGACGCCCTGCGAGGCATCGACGACCAAAAGCGATCCCTCGCAGGCGGCCAGGGACCGGCTCACCTCATAGGCAAAATCCACATGGCCGGGCGTGTCCATGAGGTTCAGGATGTAGGTCAACCCATCCTTCGCCTTATAGGTGAGGCGCACGGTCTGCGCCTTGATGGTGATGCCGCGCTCGCGCTCGATATCCATGTTGTCGAGCACCTGCTCCCGCATCTCGCGGGATTCGAGCCCGCCGCAGGTTTGGATCAGGCGATCGGCCAAGGTCGATTTGCCATGGTCGATATGGGCGATGATGGAGAAATTCCGGATGAGCTTGAGATCGGTCATGTGCCGCACGGATACTGAAAGACCGCCGGAACATAGGGCGGACATCCGTTCTGTGCAACGCCCGAACCGCTACCAGTACCGTATCGGCCCCGTATCGACATGCACGAAGCCCGATTCCGGGTAATAGCCGACGCCGCCGGCCTTGAGCCGTTCCGCCGCGCGGCGGAGATCGGACAGGCGCACACCCTCGCAGCAGATGTCGACGGCGCGGGCGACGATATGCATCGAATGCTCCGCCACCCCGTGATTCTCCCGGCGCAGCATGCGGTTGGTCCTGGGCGTGCGGTAGCCGGAAAGAATGACGAACGGATGCCGCGGCTGCAGCAGGAAGGTCAGGGAAGAGAGGATATCGAGCAGCGAGCGGTCCATCCGCGCCACCGCATCGGCCCGGACATCGCGCAGGAGCCAATCGATTTCCTCCAGCGCATCCGGGATGTAGCGGCCCTTCTCCCAATAGGCGTCGTCGAAGCGGTCGCCGGTATGGGCATTGATGAGATTGAGCCGCCGCAGCCGGAACCCCTGCGCCGATGCCGCCCCCGGCATGAGCAGCATCCCAGGTGCCGCCAGCCCCCCCGCGAGAAATGCCCGGCGCGCCATCGCCCCGTATTTTTTTATTTCGGTAGTCATGGCCTCCCCGACCGGAATTACCGTTGTTTCCATAAATCTCAGTGGGCGAACCGACGGAACCGGCGTTTGGTTCCGGCGCAAAAGCCCTCACAAAAGAAAGCGCCCGGAAGCTCGATGCTCCCAGGCGCTTGATGGTTGGTGTTTATGCCTCGGATAAGGCCGCGGCGGTCAGCTATCGCGGCGCTGTCCCATGAATTGCAGCATCATCATGAACAGGTTGATGAAGTCGAGATAGAGCGTGAGCGCGCCCATGACCGCCTTCTTGGCAGCGACCTGGCCGTCGTCATACTCGGCATACATCTCCTTGATCCGCTGCGTGTCCCAGGCGGTGAGCCCGACGAAGATGAACACGCCGATCACCGAGATGGCGAATTGCAGCCCGACCGAACCCATGAAGATGTTGACCACGCTGGCCAGGATGATGCCGATCAGCCCCATCACCAGGAAGGAGCCGAACCGCGTCAAATCGCGCCGCGTCGCATAGCCATAGATGCTCATCGCCGCGAAGGTGCCGGCGGTGATGAAGAACACCCGTGCGATCGAGGTGTGGGTGTAGACGAGAAAGACGGCGGAAAGCGACAGCCCCATCAGCGCCGAATAGGCCCAGAAGAGAAGCTGCACCGTCACCGCCTGCATGCGCTGAAGGCCCATGCTCATGGCAAAGACGATGCCGAGCGGGGCCAGGATCACCAGCCAGAGCATCCCGCTATGCGCGATCTGCGCATAGAAGCCGCTTGCCGCCGCCACATAGGCGACGATTCCGGTAAGCGCCAGACCCGACGCCATATAATTGTACACACGCAGCATGTACTGGCGCAGCCCAAAGTCGATTTCGACCTGGGGAATGGCGCTCCGTGCCGCGCGGTTATTCCAGTCATATGCCATGAGACCCCTCTCGGTCCTGCGAAACACTGCGCTAGATATGGCACAACGGCGAAAAAATTCAATATGGAGTGAGTCCGCCTACGAGGGCGATCCTTGATCTGGTCGGCGCCGTGGCGCGCTCCGTGCCGCCGCCGGGATCGTCAGTGTCCGGTATCGTCAGTGCGCCGCGGGCGGAACGGCACTCGAAACGATGTCATAGGCCTGCGCCGAGCTGGTTCCGACGTCGCCGAAGACCACCGCGAAGGCCACGCCCGCCGTCAACACCAGCATGGTCGCGCACCAGACGGTAAGGATGGGCCGGCCCCAAGGATCGAGCGCCACCTTGTTGAAGCTTTTCCACAGATCGCCGAGCATGAAAATGTACCCCTAAAGCCTCGTCGCGGTCCTGTCCCCTGGCCAATTCCGGCGCGTCCGCAACGCCTTCATTCCTACGCCCGAAGGGGTTAACGAATAACTTATTGTTCCAAGAACATCTATGGATTTCATTCAATTACGCCCTTTATCGTAACCCTTGCGTCAATTGGGGGCGGGTATCTCAGCCGAGGCGCGCGGCGCATGACAGGGATTTAATGTTGGGGACATGTGCCGGCAATGGTGGAACGCGCATTATCATCGGCATGTGAGGGGCTTCATTCCCCCGAGGCTCAGCACGATGCTTCCCTAAACTTGGACTTCCAGCCCCGCTCGCAAGAGCGGGGTTTTTTATTTAGGGTGCCCCCCAGCGGGGCGGTATAACCAAATCCATGAGCGCCCTATCCTTCACAAAAATGCACGGCCTTGGCAATGATTTCGTCGTCTTCGATTTCCGGGACGGCCAGCATGGGACGTTGAGCCCGGAGGCGATCCGGGCGATTGCCGACCGGCGCTTCGGCGTCGGCTGCGATCAGCTCATCGTCATCGAGAAGCCGCACGACGCGAGCGCCGGCGGGTTCATGCGCATCTACAACGCCGATGGCGGCGAGGTCGGAGCCTGCGGCAATGCGAGCCGCTGCGTCGGCGCGCTGCTGATGCGGGAAAGCGAAAAAAAGAGCGTTCTGATCGAGACGGTTTCCGGAATTCTTGAAGCTTCGCTCCTCAACAACGGCCAAGTTGCCGTCGACATGGGGGCTCCGCGCCTCAACTGGCAAGAGATCCCGCTGGCCCGGGCGATGGACACGCTGCATGCCGAACTGACGGCGGGGCCGCTTCACGATCCGGTTTGCACCAGCATGGGCAATCCGCACGCCACCTTCTTCGTCGAGGACGCCGCCGCCATCGACCTTGAAAAATTTGGCCCGGTCCTCGAACACGATCCGCTATTCCCCGAGCGCGCCAATATCGGCGTGGCCCAGATCCTGGGGCAGGACCGGCTGCGCTTCCGGGTATGGGAGCGCGGTGCCGGCGTCACCGCCGCCTGCGGCACCGGCGCCTGCGCCGCCCTGGTCGGCGCCGCGCGGCGGGGGCTCACCGGGCGAGGCGCTACCGTCGTTCTCGATGGCGGCGAGTTGGAGATCGAATGGCTCGGCAATGGGCATGTGCTGATGACCGGCCCGGCGGCAACGAGCTTTACCGGCGTCCTCGATCCCTCGTTTCTGGCGAATTAGCGGCGATGACCGGAATCGAGATCGTCACCTTCGGCTGTAGGGTCAATACCTTCGAGTCGGAGATCATGCGCCGCCAGGCGGAAGAGGCCGGGCTGACCGATGCCGTCATCGTCAACACCTGCGCCGTCACCGCCGAGGCCGAGCGGCAGGCGCGGCAGACGATCCGCCGGCTCCGCCGCGAGCGGCCAGGGGCGCGCATCATCGTCACCGGCTGCGCCGCGCAGATCGGCCCCGCCCGCTTCGCCGACATGCCGGAAGTGGATAAGGTGCTGGGGAACGCGGAGAAGCTCCGCCTCGAATCCTATGCTGAACAGGAAATCAGGGTTCTGGTCGGCGACATCATGACGGTGCGCGAGACCGCCCCCCAGTTCGTCGGCGGCTTCGAGGGCCGGGTGCGCGCCTTCGTCCAGGTTCAGCAAGGCTGTGATCACCGCTGCACCTTTTGCATCATCCCCTTCGGGCGGGGGAACAGCCGCTCGGTTCCGGCTGCTCAGGTGGTGACGCAGATCCGCGCGCTGGTCGAAGCCGGCTACCGCGAAGTGGTGCTGACCGGCGTGGATGCCGCCTCCTATGGCGGCGACCTTTCAGGCCATCCGCGTTTGGGGCAATTGGCCCGGCAGGTTCTGAAGGAAGTGCCGGAACTCTCCCGGCTCCGGCTTTCCTCGCTCGATCCCGTGGCGATCGACGCGGATCTCTGGCGCCTCCTGGCCGAGGAACCCCGGCTGATGCCGCATTTCCATCTGTCGCTTCAGGCCGGGGACGATGTGGTGCTGAAACGGATGAAGCGGCGCCATCTGCGCGCCGACGCTTTGGCCATCTGCCGCCGGGCCCAGGATTTGCGGCCAGGGATCGCACTCGGCGCCGATTTCATCGCCGGCTTCCCGACCGAAACCGAGGACGCGTTCCGGAACACGCTGTCGCTGATCGAGGAATGCGGCCTCGTCCATCTCCATATCTTCCCCTATAGCCCCCGCACCGGCACCCCCGCCGCGCGCATGCCGCAGGTGGAAGCCGCCGAAATCCGCGAGCGCGCCGCGCAGCTGCGCGAGGCGAGCCGAGGAATTTTTGCCGGTTTTCTTCAAGAACATATCGGCCTGCGCGTCCCCGTGCTGGCGGAGCGCGGCGGAATAGGCCATACGGAAGACTACGCGCCGGTCAGGCTGGTTCAGCCCTATGAGGTTGGATCGCTTTTCCTAGCCGAGGTGACGGGCGCCACGCAGGAGCATCTGTTGGTATGAGCGAAGAAAAACTCACCTGGTTCCAGCGGCTGCGGGCAGCCCTTGCGCGCTCCTCGGCGCTGCTCGCCCAGGGTATCGCCGGGATCTTCAGCAAGCGCCGCCTCAACAATGAGACGCTGGAAGAACTCGAAGAGCTGCTGATCGCCTCCGATATGGGGCTGACCGTGGCGACCAGCGTCACCGCCAATCTCCGGCGGACGCGCTTTGACCAGGATATCACCGCGGACGAGGTCAAGCTCGCCGTCGCCGAGGCCGTGGCCCGCATCGTCGAGCCCGTGGCCAAGCCGCTGCTGATCGACCGCACCATCAAGCCCTTCGTCGTCCTGGTCGTCGGCGTCAACGGCAGCGGCAAGACCACGAGCGTCGGCAAGCTGGCGCATATCCTCCGCGATACCGGCCGTTCCGTCATCCTCGCCGCCGGCGATACCTTCCGCGCCGCCGCCGTCGAGCAGCTCCGGATCTGGGGCGAGCGCACCGGCTCCGAAGTGCTGTACCGCCCGGATGGGGCCGATGCGGCGGGGCTTGCCTATGACGCCCTGGCCGAAGCCCGCACGCGCGGCGCCGACGTGCTCCTGATCGACACCGCCGGACGGCTTCAGAACAAGGCCGATCTCATGGCCGAGCTGCAAAAGATCGTGCGCGTCCTGAAAAAGCTCGATGAAAAGGCGCCGCACGCCGTCCTGCTCGTGCTCGACGCCACCACCGGCCAGAACGCTCATTCGCAGCTTCAGATTTTCCGCGACATGGTCGGCGTGACCGGGCTCATCATGACCAAGCTCGACGGCACCGCCAAGGGCGGTGTGCTGATCTCGCTGGCCGAGAAATTCGGCCTCCCCATCCATGCCATCGGCATCGGCGAGGGCGTCGACGACATGCGCCCCTTCGACGCCAACAACTTCGCCCGCAGCCTCGTCGGATTGGACTAGGCTCCAGACTCATTTATGGAGAACACAGGTGACTGTAATCGGCCATGACAGCCTGAAGACCCGCCGCACGCTGCTAGTGGGTGACCGGCGCTATGATTATTTCAGCCTGGAGGCGGCGGCTGCCGCACTGAAACTCGGCGATCTGGCGCTGTTGCCTTTCTCGATGAAGGTGCTGCTGGAAAATCTGGTGCGGCTCGAAAACGGGCGCACGGTGACGACCGAGGACATCGCCGCCATCGGCGCTTGGCTGAAGACGCGGAACTCCGACCGTGAGATCGCCTTCCGCCCCGCCCGCGTGCTGATGCAGGATTTCACCGGCGTGCCCGCCGTCGTCGATCTGGCGGCGATGCGCGAGGCCATGGCGAAATTGGGCGGCGACGCGACGCGTATCAACCCGCTCTCGCCCGTCGATCTCGTCATCGACCATTCGGTGATGGTGGACAGCTTCGGCACCGCTTCCGCCTACAAAGAGAACATGGAGCGGGAATTCGAGCGCAATGGCGAGCGCTATGCCTTCCTGCGCTGGGGCCAGGGCGCCTTCGACAATTTCCGCGTGGTGCCGCCGGGCACCGGCATCTGTCATCAGGTCAATCTCGAATACCTCGCCCAGACGATCTGGACCACGCATGAGGACGGGGTCGATATCGCCTATCCCGACACGCTGGTGGGCACCGACAGCCACACCACCATGGTGAACGGACTTTCCGTTCTCGGCTGGGGCGTTGGCGGGATCGAGGCAGAGGCAGCGATGCTCGGCCAGCCGATCTCGATGCTGCTGCCGGAAGTGGTCGGCTTCAAGCTCAAGGGCAGCTTGCCTGAAGGCGCCACCGCCACCGACGCCGTTCTTACCGTGACGCAGATGCTGCGTAAAAAGGGCGTGGTCGGCAGCTTCGTCGAATTCTACGGGCCGGGCCTCGACGGGCTGGCGCTCGCGGACCGGGCCACCATCGCCAATATGGCGCCGGAATACGGCGCCACCTGCGGCTTCTTCCCGATCGACCAGGAGACGCTGAACTACCTCGAATTCACCGGCCGCGACGCCGAGCGGGTGGCCCTGGTCGAGGCCTATGCCAAGGCGCAGGGGCTATGGCGGGATGCCGCCACGCCCGATCCGCTGTTCACCGATACGCTGGAACTGGATCTGAACGCGGTCGAGCCCTCGCTCGCCGGGCCGCGCCGTCCGCAGGACCGCGTCGTGCTGGGGCAGGTGCCGGCATCCTTCGACGCCGAACTTCCCAAACTCGCCGGCGGGTCGGCGCAATTCGACGCTGACGCCGCCGTGCCGGTGACCGGCGCCGATTACCAGTTGAAGCATGGCGCCGTGGTCATCGCCGCGATCACCTCCTGCACCAACACCTCGAATCCGGGTGTGATGTTGACGGCGGGGCTGCTGGCCCGCAACGCCGTCGAGCGCGGGCTCAAATCCAAGCCCTGGGTCAAGACCTCGCTCGCGCCCGGCAGTCAGGTGGTCAGCGATTATTTCGCGGCGGCGGGGCTGCAATCCTTCCTCGACGCGCTCGGCTTCAACCTTGTCGGCTATGGCTGCACCACCTGCATCGGCAATTCGGGCCCCCTGCCCGAGCCCGTCGCCGAGGCGGTGGAGAAAGGCAATCTCGTCGTTGCCTCGGTCCTCTCCGGCAACCGCAATTTCGAAGGCCGCGTTCATCCGAATGTCCGCGCGAACTACCTCGCCTCGCCGCCGCTCGTCGTCGCCTATGCGCTGGCGGGCTCGGTCGAGATCGATCTGACGACCCAGCCGCTCGGCACCGGCAGCGATGGCCAGCCGGTCTATCTCAAGGACATCTGGCCCTCGAACCAGGAAATCCGTGAGACGCTGGCGTCTTGCCTGACGCCGGCCATGTTCCGGGACCGCTACGCCAATGCCTTCGAGGGGCCGGAAGAATGGCGGAAGATCCCCGCCGAGACCGGGCTTACCTTCAATTGGGATCCGTCCTCGACCTATGTCCGGCACCCGACCTTCTTCGAGAATTTGCCGGTGGAGCCGGTGCCGCTGGAGGATGTGCGCGCGGCCCGGCCTCTCGCCATTTTCGGCGACAGCATCACCACGGACCACATCTCCCCCGCCGGCTCGATCAAGAAGAACGGCCCCGCCGGCGAGTATCTGGCGGCGCATCATGTCGAGCCCGTCGATTTCAACTCCTACGGAGCGCGGCGCGGCAATCATGAAGTGATGATGCGCGGCACCTTCGCCAATATCCGCATCAAGAACGAAATGCTGCCCGGCACCGAAGGCGGCGTCACCAAGCATCTGCCCGATGGCAAAGTCGCGCCGATCTACGACGCCGCCGTCCTATACCAGAAGGAAGGCGTGAAGCTGGTCATTATCGCCGGCAAGGAATACGGCACCGGCTCCTCCCGCGACTGGGCGGCCAAGGGCACCCGGCTTCTAGGCGTCAAGGCGGTCATCGCCGAGAGCTTCGAGCGCATCCACCGCTCCAACCTCGTCGGCATGGGCGTCCTGCCCCTGCAATTCCCCGAGGGCCAGGACCGCCACACCCTGCGCCTCGACGGCACCGAAACCTGGGACATCTCCGGCATCGCTTCCGGCCTGAAACCCCGCGCCGAACTCCCCGCCATCATCCACCGCGCCAACGGCCCGAGCGACCAGATCCTGCTCCTCTGCCGCATCGACACCCTGGACGAAATCGAATATTTCCGCCATGGCGGCATCCTGCAATATGTGCTGAGAAATATGGCGAAGGGGTAAAACAAGCCCTTCGGCGCCTCGCTTCCGGCAAAACCGGAGGCGAGGTCATCCGGCAGCGGGGCATCGAAATCCAGGCCCATCCTGATTTTCCCCGCCAGCCGGCCTCGCCGCCGTAGCGCCGCCCCGGCGGCTGCGCGCTCCACCGGCTGCGACGGATTCGTCTTCGCGTCGTCGGGATCGATAGGCTGTGCCATGGAATTCTCCTGACCAATCTTGACCTCAAGACAAAGCCGACAACACCGGTAACGATTCCGATGCTTGAGGAGATCCTCGCCGAGTCGATCACGGCTTCATCCGGATGATCGACTATATGGGCGATGATGTGGCGGTGATGCAAGGCTACGGGCCGCTCGCCAGCAATTCTCATATGGCTGAGGCCTGAGCCTGTCTTCGCTGCATGGACATCCAGCGTCCTTCGAGTGCCTCAGGATGAGGTTCATTTATGATGGCATCATAGTATATATAATGGCAATGCGAGAAGATCCTCATCCTGAGGCACTCGAAGGACGCACGGCCTATATCCAGCCCAGCGCCCGATGATCACCCAAAATGATGGCCGCTCGCAGAGCATACAAGACGCTGCGCCGTGAACCACCTCTCCTTATCGAGTATTCATAATGGCAATAAAGCGTAATAAGAAAATTATTTGTTACATCGACGAATATGGAACCGCTGGCGCTGGCGCCCTGTATCTCGGGGCGGTTATGGTCCCTGCGGCTGAGGCTGGCCGCTTCGATAAGGTGCTCAGTGACCTGCTGGAACCGAATGTGAGCGAACTGCATGCCTCACGTCTCAATGACTCCTATGTGGAGGGATTGCTGAAGCGGTTTTGGAGCGCTCGGCCGACGCCGCACCTGCTCATGCTGAACCGGCGCGTGACCGGCTCATCCGGCTCCGGTCCGGAGATTTATGGAAATGCCGTCGTTGAACTCGTGAAGATCGGGGTTACGCACTACAAGAAGGAAATAATGCCCGCACGGGATCTGAACAATATCGATCTCATCCTTGATCTGAACCACCATAACAGCGATCCGGGTTTCGACGCAGTGATTGAGCAAGAGCGACGCAGGGGCGGCAAGTTTCGAGGCGTCAGCAACGTCGCAAAGATCGATTCCACTGCGGCTCGCCTCCTCCAACTCGCGGATTTGGTGGCATCAATGCGCAAGCTGGTGCCCCCGTTCGGAGCCATGCGAGCAGATGCCGTGCATGATCGTTTCGGTATCCGCATCCTCTGAAACGCAAAAAGGCAACCCGCGAAGGGCTGCCTTTTTGATTTTCAGTGGGATCATGTGATCGTCCAACCGGGGCTTTTGGCCTCCGGGTAATCACGGCGCTTGCCAAGCACGCGTCCGGGCAAGTCGCCTGTGGCGATCCCACAGGCCTGTAATTTAGGGCACCGTGCAGGAATTTCAAAGAGAAATTCGGCTATCGGTTGGTTCGGAAGACTCCTCCGCTGCCTTTGTCTCCAAAAAAAACCCTACCGCCGCGCATAAAACACCGTAAAGCGATACCGCTTCCACGCCACATCAGCGAGGCTGAACCCGGCCTCCTCAAGCCATGCGATTTGCTCGGACAAGGTGGCACTCCGGTCCAGCGCCACCCGTTCCAGGGCGGCCAGGAAATCCGCCTCGGGAATGCCGGTGGCACGGGTCTCCGCTTCCCATCGGGCTTGATAGGCGGCCTCCGCCGCAGGCGTCGGGGCGAGGGATTGGTCGGCGTTGACGAAGATGCCACCGGGGCACAATGCTTCGTGGATGCGGCGGAAGAGGCGGCGTTTTTGGTCGTGCTCAAGGTGGTGGATCGAGAGTGCCGAGACCACGGCATCCACCGGGCCGGGAAGCGGTGTTTCGGCGTAATCGGCGACGGCGAGGCGGATTCTGCCGCCGAAACGGCTCAGCCTTGCCGCCGCCGCCTCGATCATCTTCGGTGCCAAGTCGAGCCCTTCGATGCTGGCGGCGGGGAAACGCTCCAGGATCATTTCCGACAACAGGCCCGTGCCGATGCCGAGATCGAGGCAGCGGAATGATGGGCAGTTCCCCATCGCCTCGCCGAGAAGATCAAGTGCCGTGCCGTAAAAATCGTCAAAACCTGGGATCAGCTTGCGGCGGAGCGCGTCATAGCCCGAGGCGGCGTTGTCGAAGGCGGCGCGGATGGCTTGCGCATTCGGTTCGGTCATGAAGATTCGCCTCAATGTGACTAAATCACCGACAGGCCGCGCGGAGCCTCATAGCGCTGTTGGACGTAATTATCGCCCATAACCAGCGCGCGCATAAATAGGCGCCTGTTCCTAAACGATCCAGCGACGGCTGAACCGGGCCGTCCTGGACCGGTTCGCTTTCGGCCCCCTCACACGTCGAGATTCATCACCGCCAGCGCGTTTTGCTGAATGAAGTCGCGGCGGGGCTCGACCAGATCGCCCATCAGGGTCGAGAAGGTTTCTTCCGCCGAATCGACGTGGCTGACCTTTACCTGGAGGAGCGAGCGGGCTTCGGGGTCGAGGGTGGTTTCCCAGAGCTGGCTGGCGTTCATTTCGCCCAAACCCTTGTAGCGCTGCACCGAGACGCCCTTGCGGCCAAGCTCCAGCACCGCTTCATGCAGGGAGCAGGGACCGGCAATGGCGAATTCCTTGTCCTTGGCCAGAAGCTTGCCGGCACCGCCATAGACGGATTGGAAATCCGCATGGCGCTCCACGAGACGGCGGGCCTCGATGCTGCGCAGGAGGGCGGCATCGACGAGGTGGCGCTCGCCCACCCCGTGGATCTCGCGGGAAAGGATATAGCCTTCGCCCTCACGGATCTCGGCCTTCCAGGTCTTCTGGTTGAGAAGCGCCAGGTGATTGAGCCGCGCCGCCACCGCCTCCGCCGCCTCCAGCGTCCGGGCGGGGTCGGAAAGCAGCGCGAAATCGAGCGCCCCGGCGATCGCCGCTTGCTCGACCACGTCGCGGCTGCCGGTCCGGCGGGCGAGGGTTTGCAGATGCTGCCGGGCGTTCCGCGCCGTCGCCACCAGTTCGGCGAGATCGAGGCCGCCGCGCTGCATCCCGTCATGCTGCTGGAGCACCAGATCCTTGAGGCCGGTCTCGATGAAATAGCTTTCGAGCGCCGCGTCGTCCTTCAGATAGACGAGCTTGCCGGAACCGCGCTTCAGCCCGTAAAGCGGCGGCTGCGCGATGTAGATATAGCCGCGCGTGATCAGTTCCGGCATCTGGCGATAGAAGAAAGTCAGAAGCAGGGTGCGGATGTGGCTGCCGTCGACATCGGCGTCGGTCATGATGATGATGCGGTGATAGCGGGCCTTGTCGGCCTCGAACTCCTCCGGCCCGATGCCGGTGCCGAGGGCGGCGATGAGCGTCGCCACCTCGATCGAGGAGAGCATCTTCTCATAGCGCGCCCGCTCGACGTTCAGGATCTTGCCCTTCAGCGGCAGGATCGCCTGATTCTTGCGGTCGCGCCCGGATTTCGCGGTGCCGCCGGCGCTGTCGCCCTCGACGATGAAGAGTTCGGAGCGGGCGGGATCGCGCTCCTGGCAATCGGCGAGCTTGCCCGGCAGGCTCGCCTTGTCGGAGCCCTTCTTGCGGGAAAGATCGCGGGCTTTGCGCGCGGCCTCGCGGGCGGAAGCGGCCTCGACGATCTTGCCGATGACTCGCTTGGCTTCGTGCGGGTGCTCCTCCAGCCATTGCAGGAGCTTCTCGGCGACGACGTTCTCCACCACCGGGCGGACCTCGGAAGAGACGAGCTTGTCCTTGGTCTGGGAGGAGAATTTCGGATCGGGCACCTTCACCGACAGGATCGAGGTCAGGCCCTCGCGCATATCCTCGCCGGTAAGGTCGATCTTCTCCTTCTTCATCAGCCCGCTATCCTGGGCAAATTTGTTGAGGGAGCGGGTCAGCGCGCCGCGGAAACCGGCGAGATGGGTGCCGCCGTCACGCTGCGGGATGTTGTTGGTGAAGCAGAGCGTGGTCTCGTGATAGGCGTCGGTCCAGGCCATCGCCACCTCGACGATGACCCCTTCCCGTTCCCCCATCATGGCGATCGGCGGCTCGAACAGGGCTTCCTTGGAGCGGTTGAGATACTGGACGAAGGCCATGAGCCCGCCCTGGTAATGCATGGTGACAGCCTTGGGCTCGACGCCCCGCGCATCGGTGAGCAGCAGCGTCACGCCCGAATTGAGGAAGGCCAGTTCGCGCAGCCGGTGCTCCAGCGTCGCGAAATCGAATTCGGTCTTGGTGAAGGTCTTCGCGCTGGGCAGGAAGGTGATTTCCGTGCCGGTGCGGCGGCGCCCTTGCCGGGGTCCATCGGCGGGGAGTTCCGGCGAGGGGCCGGCGACGGCGAGCGGGGCCACCGGGACGCCGTGGCAAAAGCGCATCGCGTGCTCCTGCCCTTCCCGGAAGATGCGCAGATCGAGATATTCCGAGAGTGCGTTCACCACCGAAACGCCGACGCCATGCAGGCCGCCGGAAACCTTGTAGGAATTGTGGTTGAACTTGCCGCCGGCATGAAGCTGGGTCATGACCACTTCGGCGGCGGAAACGCCTTCTTCCTCGTGGATATCGACCGGAATGCCACGGCCATTATCGGAGACGCTGCAAGAACCGTCCGGGTTCAGCGTGACCGTGACCGTGTCGCAATGCCCGGCCAGCGCCTCGTCGATCGCATTATCGACGACCTCATAGACCATATGATGCAGCCCGGAGCCGTCATCCGTATCGCCGATATACATGCCGGGCCGCGTCCGCACGGCGTCGAGGCCGCGCAACACGGTAATGGAATCGGCGCGATAGGCGCCCGCTTCACCCACATCTTGAGGGAGGATGGCATCTTGAGGGAGGATGGCGGGCGTCGCCTGAGATTCTTCGGCTGGGTTCGGCGTGGATGGGTTCATTGCTCTGGAAACTTTCGATTCATACCCGCGACCGAGAATGCTGACCCTTGTTTCCATCCTTGCGAGCCAAAGGCGAAGCAATCCGGAAGCAGCCGCGCGGGCGTTTCTGGATTGCTTCGCTGCGCTCGCAATGACGGCTGGGGTGAGGGAAATGAAGGATCAACATCTCTGGCCGTCGGCCATCATACCAGATCCCAAGATATTTAGCCCAGTCATTCAACCCGGCTCGATCCGGGCTTCGGTCACGGAAAAGAACTGCGCGAGGCCGCGAAGCGGCGTGAAATAGGTGTCCTCGGTCCCGGTCATCCAGGCCTGGATCCCAAGCTCGATGATGGCGTTGTAGAGCCCGCCCCGCCGCTCCGCGTCGAGATGGGCCGCGACCTCGTCCAGCAGCATGATCGGCGCCGCCCCCAGCACGCCGCGTTGCAGGCGCGCATGCGCCAGGAGGATCGCGATCAGGAGCGCCTTTTGCTCCCCCGTCGAGCACAGCGACGCCTCTACCCCAGTCCCGCCATGCAGTACCTTCAGATCCGAGCGGTGCGGCCCGATCGCCGTGCCGCCGCTTTCCATATCCTGGCGGCGGCTTTGGTGGAGCCGCTCGCGGAATTTTTCCTCGGCGGCAAGAGCCGGCATATCCGCCAGCCAATCCTCGACCGTCCCGGCGACGGCCACCTCGGCGCGCGGAAAGGGACCGGCTTCCGCCTCCAGCGCCGCCGCCTGATGGAGCCTTGCCGCCACCTCCCGCCTTGCGGCGGCGATGGCGACGCCGTGGCTCGCCAGATTTTCTTCGAGCGCCCGGATCCAACTCGGATCGCCGTTCTCCCGCAGAAGCCGCGCGCGCTCCCGCAGCGTATGCTCGTAAACCGCGACCAGCGGCCCATGGCCCGGATCATAGCCAAGCACCAGCCGGTCAAGGAACCGGCGGCGTCCTGAGGCAGCCTCCTGGAACAGACGGTCCATCTGCGGGGTGAGCCAGACCATGGCCACATGCTCGGCCAGAATCGCCTGACCGCGCGCCTGAACCTTGTCGATCCGGACCACCCGGCGTTCCTGATCCGGCTTCGACGGATCGCGCCCGGTGCCGATCCGGACCTCGCCCTGGAGCCCCGACAATTCCGCCGCCACTGCCCAGAAGGCGGGAGGCTCCCCATCAATTCTCCGGCGATCGATCTCGGCGAGCCTTGCCCGCCGCAAGCCCCGGCCCGGTGCCAGGAAGGAAATCGCCTCCAGGAGATTGGTCTTGCCCGAACCATTCGCCCCCGTCAGCACCACCGGTTCCGGCCCGGCGGAAAGCGAGGCGCTCCGGTAGCAGCGGAAATCGGTGAGGGACAGCCTCGATACCGCGATGCGTCGCGGAAATTCAGATGTCGGTTCCGTCAATGGTCTCGCCAATGGTTTCCAGGCGGTCACACCCGCATCGGCATCAGCACGTAAAGCGCGCTCGAATCGGTGGCGTCGCGGATGATCGCGGGCGCGCCCGAATCGGCGAGCGAGAGATGCACCCCCTCGCCCTCGATCTGCTCGGTAATGTCGAGCAGATAGCGGGAATTGAAGCCGATCTCGATCGGGGTGGCGTTGTAATGAACCTCGATCTCCTCGATCGCGGTGCCGTTCTCGGCGCTGGTCGCGGACAGAGTGAGGTTGTTGTTCTCGACCGCGAGCTTCACCGCGCGGCTCTTTTCGCTCGAAATCGTCGAAACGCGATCGACCGCCTCGGCGAATTGCTTGCAATCGACCTCAAGGTATTTGTCGTTGCCGGCGGGAATGACCCGGTCGTATTCGGGGAAGGTTCCGTCGATCAGCTTCGAGGTCAGGACACCGCCGCCCAGGGTGAACCGGATCTTGGTCTCCGACAGGGAGATCCCGATCTCGTTCTCGGATTCGTCGATGAGCTTCCGGAGTTCGGCCACGGTCTTGCGCGGCACGATCACGCCGGGGATGCCGGAGGCCCCCTCGGGCAGGGGAAGCTCGACCCGCGCCAGCCGGTGGCCGTCGGTCGCCACCGCGCGCAGCATCGGCAAATCGCCGCTGCGCGCCTCGTGCAGATAGATGCCGTTGAGGTAATAGCGCGTCTCCTCGGTCGAGACGGCAAAGCGCGTCCGGTCGATGAGGCGGCGCAGATCCTCGGCGGCGAGCATGAAGGAATGCGGCAGCTCCCCGCCCGCCATCAACGGATAATCCTCCGGCGGCAGGCAAGCGAGCGTGAAGGTCGAACGGCCCGAGCGCAGGGTCATCGAACTCCGGTCGCCAGCCGCGTGGAGTTCGATTTGCGCACCATCGCGCAATTTGCGCACGATGTCGTAGAGCGTATGGGCGGGTGCGGTCACAGAGCCGTCCTGAGCGATGTCCGCCTTGGCCGTCTCCGCCACTTCCAGATCCATATCGGTCGCCGACAGCGCCAATTGCCCGTTGCCGGCCCGGAGCAGCACATTGGATAGGATCGGAATGGTATTGCGCCGTTCGACGACGCTTTGGACATGACCCAAAGCCCGAAGCAGTGCCGCACGTTCGATCGTCAGTTTCATGGCGTCATATTTCTGGTCAGGAAGTTGGCGCAAAAGGGCAGCTTCCTTAGCACGATTCCATAGCGGAGGGCGCTATTTTTGTTGGGTAGGTTTTATCCTACGGCGCCCCCGGCCTCGTCAGGTCTCCAGCATCCGGCGCAGCATCTCGACATCCTCGGCGAGCGTCTGGTCCTGGGCGCGCAATTCCTCGATCTTGCGGACGGCGTGCATGACCGTGGTGTGGTCGCGTCCGCCGAATTTCCGCCCGATCTCCGGCAGGGAACGGGGGGTGAGCTGCTTGCACAGATACATGGCCACCTGCCGCGGCCTTGCCACGGCGCGGGCGCGGCGGGCGGAATGCATGTCGGCGATGCGGATGTTGTAGTGCTCGGCGACCCGCTTTTGGATCTCGTCGATGCTCACGCGGCGATCATTGGCGCGCAGCAGGTCGTGCAGCACCTCCTGCGCGCTTTCCAGCGTGATGTCGCGGCCGACGAGCTGCGCATGGGCGACGATGCGGGTCAGGGCACCTTCCAGCTCGCGGACGTTGGAGGTGATCTTATGCGCCAGGAATTCCAGCACCTTCGGCGGGATCGCGTCCCGGTGCAGCTCGCCCTTGGCCTGAAGGATGCCGAGCCGGAGTTCGTAGGTGGTCGGATGGATATCGGCGACGAGGCCCCAGCCGAGCCTCGACTTCATCCGCTCCTCCATGCCCTCAAGGTCGGAGGGCGATTTATCGGCGGAGATGATGATTTGCCGGTTCTGATCGACCAGGGCGTTGAAGGTGTGGAAGAATTCTTCCTGGGTCGATTCCTTGCCGCTGATGAACTGCACGTCGTCGATCATCAGCACGTCGACCGAGCGGAACTGCTCCTTGAAATCCATCGTGCTCTTGAAGCGGAGCGCGCGGATGAACTGGTACATGAACTTTTCGGCGGAAAGATAGATCACCTTCCGCTCCGGCGCGTGGGTGCGGATGTGCCAGGCGATCGCATGCATGAGATGCGTCTTGCCGAGCCCGACCCCGCCATAGAGAAACAGCGGATTGAACGGCACGGTGTGCTCGGGCGCGACGCAAGCCTCGGCCACCCGCCGCGCCGCCGCATGGGCCAGCTCGTTGGGCTTGCCGACGATGAAATTCTTGAAGGTGAAGCGCGGGTCCAGCGAGGCGCTGATCTCCGCCCGCTCGTCGGTGCTCTTGTCGTCGGCCGGAATATCCTCCCCGTTCGTCACCACCACGGTCTTCGCGGCGGGGAGGCCGGCATCGCCGTTCGCGAGGGTGGCGGAAGCGGGAGCGGCGGGAATCGCAGCCGGAGAAGGTGCGGCGGCGATGGAGAATTCGACGGCGGAGACCGAGGGGTTTTCCGTCGCCCAGAGCGCGCGGATGCGGTCGGCGTAATGGCTCAGCACCCAATCGCGCACGAAGCGCGTCGGCACCGCGATATGCACACGCCCTTCGCTGACCTCCGTCAGCGTCATCGGGCGCAGCCAGGAGCGGAAGGCGGCTTCGCCGAATTCGTCCCGCAGACGGCCCCGGACCCGTCCCCATTGGGTCTGTGAATCGCTATCCGATCCCGCCAGACCCAGGGCGGATTTCGGGCGTTCATCACGCGTGCGATTGAGACTCGGTGCCAAACAAAATCCCCCAAAAATAACCAGCGGCAAGCAAACGCCGCATACCGTCAAAACAATCCCCGAGGGTTAAGAAAGAAAAAACCCAACCGACAAAAATAACCTTCGGCGAAGATGCTGCAACTTTACTTCATGAAAGCTTGCCGAACTCATTGAAGTCGTGGCGACATTGTGCGTTGTCCGCAATTTTTGTTCTGGCCGCCACCGCCAGCGAGTCGTGACATAACTTTATCCACATCCGCCGGGCCGCGCAACCGAATCGATAAGGGCAGAGGAATGAATCTTTTGCCCTGCCCCGGACTCACCCAAGACTTGCCCAAGACTCAAGGCCGGGGCTCAGGAAAATCCGGCCTCCGGACATAAAAAAAGGCACCCAAGCCAGGTGCCTTCTTTTATACGAGCGGATTTAACCGGCCTGCCATGACAGCCAAGCCGGCACCGGTCACGCAATGAGGATGCGGCTCAGGCGAGTGCCTTGATCCGGCTGTTCAGGCGCGACAATTTGCGGGCCACCGTATTCTGGTGGAGCACGCCCCTGTTCACGCCACGGTGAAGTTCCGGCTGCGCCGCGGCGAAGGCGGCGACGGCGGCATTCCGGTCACCGCTGGCGATCGCAGTCTCGACCTTCTTGACGAAGGTCCGGATGCGGCTCACACGAGCGCGGTTGACCGCCGTGCGGCGCTCGGTTTGGCGGATGCGCTTTTCAGCAGATTTATGCGTTGCCATACCCGGCTGTGTCCTTAGCTGACTACGTCGTCGAAGCCGGCGCTTATAGCGGGGCTGCCTGCTTCCGTCAAGCCAGGACTTGATGCGGACGGGGCTCCAACCAATTCAATGTCCATGAACATGTCCGCCGCCCGTGGGCGGGGGCAGGCGCTTGGCCGTGATCGCCTTGATGCGGGTTTGCAGGGCCTTCATCGCCTCGCGTTTGAATTCGCGGCGGTCGCGCAGCCAGCCGTCGCGGTCGATCAGGAAGACCTGACCCCTCAAACCCGAGCTATCCCGTGGAGAAGGGGTGTAGAGCGCATAGGCAGCCGCCAGATCCCTCGAATCGGCGACGCAGTACCGTTGCCTGAGCGAGGCCGCTTGCGGATCGCCGGGCTCAAGCCCCAGAACCGGGATCGCTTTGACCTCGGCCAGCCTTTCGGCCAGTTCAACCTCGGCCATCATTTCCGCCAGCCTTTCGTCCGGCTCCCCGGTGAAGATCAGCGCCACCACTTTGTCGGCGGCGGGCTCGCGAAGCGCCCGTTGCGTCCCGTCGGGGCAGTCGAAGCGGAAATCGGGGGCGAGGATCGCCTTCTCCTCCTCGCCTTTTTCCGGCGGCGTCGCCAGGAGTGCGGCGCCGTTCCAGGCATGGACGAAATCGACCAGCTCCCACCTTCCCTTTTCACCGATCACGCCGGCGAAGGGCGGCATCACGCCGTTATCCGTGCCGGCGGTGATCCACCAGAACAGGTCGCCATCCGGATGGTCGCGGACATGCTCGGCGGTGAGATCGGCGGGCGGGACGGCGAGGGATTTCGCCCGGGGGCCGTCTCCCTTGCCGTCGGGGCCATGGCAGGCGGTGCAATTCTCGCCGAAGAGCTGCCCGCCTTCCGCCACCGAATGCACGGTGAAGCGGGTGGGCGAATGGTAGAAACTGGTCGGATAGGCGGTGACCGACAGCAATTGCAGGGGCGTCGACACGAAGAAGGCCGTCACCAGAACCCCGACCGCCCCCAGAACCAGACGGTAGCGGCGGCTGAGGACGCCGCCCACGGTCACGAACACACCGATGACCGCACCGATCCCGGCGATCAAGACCTCGTTATAGACGGCGGGAAGCTCCAGCGCCGCCGAACTGAGACGGAACGAGAACGGCCACCAGGGCTGGCTATGCACCGCCGGCGGGGTCGAGCCCAGGAGCCCCGCCACCAGCAGCACCAGGATGCCGAGGCAAGTCTCCATCACGATCGAGCGCCGCAGCCCGGCGGCCGCTACTCCCCGGTTCTTGCGCTGGGGCAGGAACAGCCTCGGCGTCCAATGGAAGCGGTTCCAGGCGGCAAAGCCGATCAGCCCGAGGAAAAGCGTGAGCTTCACCAGCACCAGAATTCCGTAAAGCGTGCCGAACAGCCCGGCGACCCCGCCGACGAAAAGAATGGAGTTGGCCAGCGCCGAAGCGGCGATCGCGCTGACGCAGACGATACCCAGGCTGGAGAAGCGCTGACACGCCATGCCGTCGAGTGCCGGCCCCCGATATTTCGGCCCGCCTTCCACCGCCTGGAGCAGGAAGAACAGCGGCAGCAGCGCGCCCAGCCAACCGCCGGCCCCGAGGAGATGCACGGCCTGGACCGCCACCATCACCACCCGCTCCCCGGCATCGAGCGACGCCGCATGGCTGACGAAGGCGAGCGCCACCAGCGTGGCCCCCGACAGCGCCACCCCGGCACCGTCGATCCCCCGCTGCCACCCGGGAAACCGCCCGCGCGCGAATAAAAGCAGCGCCAGGAGAACGTCGAAGCCCAGCCGTGCCAGCCATGCCTCGCCATAGACGGTCTGGAGCAGCACCTTGCCGAGAATTTTCGGGGAAAGTGCCGCAAGCGGCGGCAGGCCGCTCATGCTCACCGCCTCATCGCCGAGCCAGCCGAATTCGGTGAGCACGGCGAGAACCAGACTGAACCAGCTCAAAAGCAGGAGCCGGGCTTCAAGCTTGTCGAGTGCCGGCGACGGCGCCTTGGGCAATAGCGGGCAGGCCACGGTCACCCGGAACACGAAGATCCCGAAAAGCGACAACACGCCGACGGCATGCAGCCCCCGGATCAGCCCGGTCGCGTACTCGGCGTTGAAATCCATGTCGGTGTTCTTTCAGGGGCCAATGTCGAAGGAGAAAGTCCCCTGGGTCGCATGGGTATCGACGGAGACGACCCGCCAGGAAACCTTGTAGGTTCCGGGCGGCAGCGGCTTCAGCGTTTCATAGAGCTGGGTCCGGTCGGCGCCGTCGACCTTGACGTCGTCGGCATCGACCCGCTTCCCGGCCTGATCCGTGACCTCGATGGTGCTGAAGGCCGGTTCGAGTTCCTGGGTGAACCAGATTCGGATGACGGCCGGCGGCTTCGGGAGCGAACTCCCCACCGCCGGGCTCGCATGATCGAGAAAGGCATGCGCGCTCGCCCCTTGGGCGAAAAGCCCGCAGGCGGCGAACGCAACCAGGAATTTCGAACGCGGCTTCATCATGGCTCCATTACTCCCGGGCGGCGCGTGGCGCGGTGTGGCCGAAAATCGGCTGCCCAAAGCTATCCGGAAAAAGATCGTCGAGGAAGAAATGAGCTTGCACCATCCAGCCGACGCCGTGCCCTTGCTGCTCGCCATAGGGAATGAGCGCTTCCGCCGCGACCTGATAGTAGTTTCCCGCCCAGATGATACCGGGTGCGATCACGCCGAAGGTGCCCATGCCGATGCCGTTGCCCGCGGTCGAACCATCCCCATTCAGGCCGCGATTGAGCGCGGTCGATGACGTGATCTCGACCAGCGGAATGAGACGGCCCAGGGGACCGCTCAGCCCCACATCCTTCACGTGATGCTGAAGGTATTCGAGACTGTATTCGATGGCGACGCCCGCGTTGAACATATTTTGGTTCGCGGAACCGTTACTGTTCACCCGCGTCGGGAAATCGACGCTGAAATTCCCGGTGACGGCGAAGGGTTTCAGCCATTTCAGCGAATCCGGCAGGTCGCCCATACCCTTGCCCCATTTGAATTCGGGCGAGAGGGTGACATGGTCGTCCTGGCCGAGCGCCTGGACCCGGCCCGTATGTCCCCAGGTCGTCGCCAGCCCGAGCATCCCCATGAACTCATGCGGCTCGTTGATGAAAAGCTGGTACTGGAGATCCGTCTTGAAGGTGCCCATGCCGGTGACGGCCGGCCCGCCCTTCGGCTGCGAATAGATCCATTGATCGGAGAAGACGATGCCGATATCGGGGGTGATGCGCTTGGCGATGTCGAATTCGAAATCGACTTCCTGGTCGCCCATGACATTGGGCGGAACGCGCGTGATCGTCGGCAGCGACATCTCGTCGGCGACGAAGGGATCGTCGGTCTGGATCGTCGCCGGGAAGAAGCGGTCGCCGGCAAAGCCGTGGGCGCCCGCCTCGGCGACGGGAAGAATCGTAAGAGCGGCAGCGAAGGCTGCCGCCTGATGGTATCGGCGCATGATAAGGGCTCCGCGTCGGAGTTGAAAAACGGCTGAAAATAATTCGGATCAGCCGAATTCCGGGGGAGCCCTGGAATTATAGGAGGAAGTGGCGCCGGGAAGCGGCTCCGCCAGCGTCAGGCTTTCCCCAGCCGCGACGGATCGGGACGGTGCCGGCAGCTTCGCGGTTTCCGGCATGAAGCCGGTCCCTGCCGCCACGGCGAGCAGGATGCAGAGGGAACAGTCGGCGTGGGAGTGCTTGCCCCCTTCCGGTTCACCGGACGGGATTTGCGCCCGCAGATGAACGAGTGCGGCGGCATGACGGGCGTGCATGGCCGGATCGGCCGTGTGTGCCCGGACATCGATTGCCAGGACGAACGGGACCGCGAGTTGAATCACGAGGGCAAGCCCCGCCATCCAACTTCCGATTTTATGATGGGCTTTGTGGCCGATCATCCCTTATCCGTCCCCGCCCAGCGCCTTTAGGCGGCGAGCTTACGGCATTCGTCGGCGCAGGCCTTGCAGGATTCGCCGCAGGCCTTGCATTCAGAAATCTGCGGAAATTTCTCGCATTCCTTCTGGCAGTCCGTGCAGATCATCCCGACGGCTTTGGCCAGGATCGCGGTATGGGGCGAGTTGACCGCGGCCAACGACTGAAGCGCCGCACAGGCGGCGATGAGGTCGTGAACCGACTTGGTGCAAGCGGCCATGCTCGTGTCTTTCATCGACAGCATGCCGTAACAGTGCCGCAGACAGTCATTGCCGGTCGCGACGCAATGGGCACTCGATTCTTCGAGAGCCTTGTATTTGGGCGGATGCATATCCCCGCCCGGCTCCATTCCGCCACCGGCGGTCTGAGCGATAGCCTGGGAAGCGGACAGAACCGCGGCAGCGGTGCCGACGGCGGTCAAGAATTCACGGCGTTCCATGATAAACTCTCCCTCGTTGTTTGGCCGGATGAAATTCCAGCACTGGCAATTTAACAGTTCAGGCAATAACCCCCGATGTCATTGATCCGCATCAAGGGTGTACCGCCCGTCACTTTTTCGTTTCAGGATGCGTCGCCTTCATGAAGGCGTCCATGGCTTCGAAATCATGGGCGTGCTTGGCCAGGGGCGCCTCGACCGCCGCGTCGACGGTGAGCTTCCCGGCCTTTTCGAAGACCAGCGTCACATCCAGCATGTCGCCCGCCTCGATATCGGCTTTGTCCTTCAGATCCAGCAGCACGACCCGGTCGCCTTCGGGATTGAGCACGGCGGCGCTGAAGGGCGGAACCACGGTGCCGGCGATCTTTTCGTGTTTGGCGTTCTGGATCTCGCCCTTGCCCGCAACCTCGGCACTGGCGCCGATCAGCTTGTCGGGATGTTCGTCATCGTTTTCGATCACCATGAACATGGCGGTGCTCTTGTCCCCCTTGACCGGGACATGCAGCCAGGGATGCAGAACCTTGATCTTGCCGACCTCGTATTCATGCGCCGGGGCCGGCACGGCGGTTAGGGAAGCGGAAACCACGGCCAGGACGCCGAGGATGCTGTTACGTCGAAATTGCATGTCGTGTTTCCTCCAGGTGAATGAAAACGCGCTTATTTCCGGCGGCAATGAGCACCCGCCCCAGGATAAGGGCAATCATGCACCAATTGCGCCGCCGGGGCCAATTCGCTGAGGCGGGGACTGATTCAAGGCTTCGCTGTCAAGCACCCCGATTGCCGGGAAGCCGGATCGGATGCGGGCAAGTCCAGGGCCGGGAGGCTCAGGCGAGGTGGGGCGGGGCCCTGGGGGAATAGGCGGCGGGGCAAGGCTGGTTCGGCGCCGGCTGCGCATTGGCCGCGAAGGTATCGCCCGCGCCAAGCGGCAGGGGAGGCAATGCCACCGCCGTCGCGGCAAGGATGCCGTTCGCGGCATGAAGCGCCAGACAGAGCGGACAGCCGATATGGCCCCGCCCCTCATGAGACCCGCCCTCATGAGATCCGCCCGGATGCCGCGCGGAATGATCGTCCCCGGCCTGCGTGACGGCAGGGGAGGAACGCAGATGCTGGAGGCTGGCGAGATGGCGGCTGTGTTCGCCGGCACCGGGGGCAAGTCCCCGGAGGTCGAGGGCGAGGACGAACGGAACGGCAAGCTGAACGGCAAGCGCCACCGCCGCCATCCAGCCGCCAATTCGCCAAATCCCCGACCTGCCGGTCACTCGTGCCAATTCGCCTCGCAGCCCATGCATTCTTTTCCGCGAATCGCGGAGATGCCGATATTACCGCTCAGCAATCCGTTGTCAAAGAAAGACGCGGCTCAAAGCACCGTCAGCATTTCCGCCACGAGGGGATGGCGGACGATGTCGCGGTCGGACATGCGGACCACGGCGATATCGGGGATGCCTTCCAGACGGCGGGCGATGTCGCCGAAGCCCGAGAGCCCTTCCAGGAGATCGCTCTGATCCGGATCGCCGGTCAGGACCATGGTCGAATGCCAGCCGAGTCTGGTCAGCAGCATCTTGATCTGGCCATAGGTGCAGTTCTGCGCCTCGTCGATCACGACGAAGGCGTTGTTGAGCGTGCGCCCGCGCATGAAGGCGATGGGGGCGATCTCGATGGCGCCCTCGGTCATCAATTGCCGGACCCGCCGGCCGCCGATCCGCTCGTTCAGGGCGTCATAGAGGGGCCGCAGATAGGGGGCGAGCTTTTCATGCATGTCGCCCGGTAGATAACCCAGATTCTCCCCCGCCTCGACCGCCGGGCGGCTCAAGACGATGCGCGCGACCTTGCCCGCGTCGAGCGCCTCCACCGCCGCCGTCACCGCCAGATAGGTCTTGCCGGTGCCGGCGGGGCCCAGGACCACCGTGAGGTTGTGCTCGTCGATCGCCGCCATGAGGGCGCGCTGGTTGTCGCTCTGCGGACGCACCTTGCGCACGAAACCCTGTTCCCGATCCGCTTCTTCCGCTTGTCCTTGCCCCCCTCCGATCGGCGACCAGCCTGGATTGGAGCCGCCTGGATTGAAGCCGCCTGGATTAAAGCCGCCTGGATTGAAGCTGGGGCCCCGATTGAACAGGGGGGTAACCACTTTCGACTCGGCAACGGCAGTTTTCGCGTTACGGGCAGGGCGCTTGGCCATGAGAGTCTCCATTCTGCGGGAACAAAAAAAAACGCCTGCCCGCGGAGCGGGGAGGCGTCGAAAAATCCACCATCGGCAGATAGCGATGCTTGGGGCTGGTCTTGGCGTGAAGCTCGTTTCAAGCAATCACCCTACCGATGAGGAAGCGCACAACAAGGATAGTCGTAACTTGCGCGCCGGTCACTATTAATTGACAGACGTTTCAGTTTCACTACAACATCTGCGATTCTCGGAAAAAACTCAACCGTCCTAACTTGAACAGCAATTCTCATTATCGCCGATGGGCTTGGCGCCCGTCCTCGCTGCAAAAATATCCGGCGTCCTTCGAGACGCGGCCAAGAGGGCCGCTCCTCAGGATGAGGTAAATATTCGATGGCATTAAGAAAGATCCTCATCCTGAGGAGGCCCCCTTGAGGGCCGTCTCGAAGGACGCATTACGGATATCCAGCCCGGCGCCGAACGACGGGGCAGAATGCGATTTGCTGCATCTTGACACGGCGACGCCGCGCGGTTTATCCAGCCAGAACCCCGTGGTGATTTGAGCCGACCGGCTTGCGGCCACGTAAAAACAACCGCTAAACAGGTCGGAGGCTCTAGATCGAGAACCCTGACCGCCCGCGGTTTCAGGGTTTTTTTGTGCCCGGCCTTGGCGTTCAGTGAAGGCCCGCTGCGACAGGAGAATTAATATGACCGAGGTGCCGCCGTTCCATCCCTACCCCCCGCGCCCGCAGCCGGATTTTGAGCTTCATCCCGCCACGCTCATGGTCCGGGGCGGCACGCAGCGGAGCAACAACAAGGAAACCTCCGAGGCGCTCTATCTGACCTCGGGCTTCGTCTATGATTCGGCCTTCGAGGCGGAGCATGCCTTCGCGCTCGACGGCGCACGCTTCGTCTATTCGCGCTTCGCCAACCCCACCATCGCCATGTTCGAGGAGCGGCTGCGCCTCATCGAGGGAGCGGAGGCCTGCAAGGCGACCGCGTCCGGGATGGCCGCCGTCTTCGCGGCCCTGATCAGCCAGCTCCGCGCCGGCGACCGCGTGGTCTCCTCGCGCGCGCTGTTCGGCTCCTGCCATTACATCATCGCCGATCTGCTGCCGCGCTGGGGGATCGAGACGGTGTTCGTCGACGGGACCGATCTTGCCGCCTGGGAAAAGGCGCTGGCGCCGGGGGTGAAAGCCGCCTTCTTCGAGAGCCCGTCCAACCCGACGACGCAGATCATCGATATCGCCGCCGTCGCCCGGCTCGTGCATGCGAAGGGCGGGCGGCTCGTCGTCGACAATGTCTTCGCCACCCCGCTTTTGCAAAAGCCGCTGGCGCTCGGCGCCGACATCGTCGTCTATTCGGCAACGAAGCATATCGACGGCCAGGGCCGCTGCCTCGGCGGCGCCGTGCTGGGCTCCGAGGAATTCGTCAAGAACGAACTCGTCCCCTTCCTGCGCCATACCGGGCCGGCCATCAGCCCCTTCAACGCCTGGGTGCTCTTGAAGGGGCTGGAGACGCTGGAGCTTCGGGTCGACCGGCAATGCGCCAACGCCGCCAAGATCGCCGCCTTCCTGTCGGCGCATCCCAAGGTCGAAAGCGTGCTCTATCCGGGCTTGCCGAGCCATCCCCAATACGCGCTGGCGCAACGCCAGATGAAAGCCGGGGGCTCGCTCATCGCCTTCACCGTCAAGGGCGGCAAGGACGAAGCCTTCCGCCTCGCCGACGGCCTCCGGGTGATCGACATCTCCAATAATCTCGGCGACGCCAAATCGCTGCTTTGCCACCCGGCGACCACCACCCACTACCGCTACACCCCCGAAGAGCGGGCGGCGCAAGGCATCTTCCCCGGCATGCTCCGCCTCTCGGTCGGGATCGAGCATGACGGCGATCTGATCACCGATCTTGGGAAGGCGCTCGACGCCGTGTAGACGGGCGCCGTGTAGGCGGACGCGGCGTAGGCGGACGCGGTGTAGGCACCAGCAGACGGACGGGTGGCTCTTCCTCCAGCACATGGTCCCAAAGCATGTGGAGAAGCGCCGTCCCGTCGGTCGCTCCGGTGAGGAAATGCCGGATCTGCGCGGAGACCGGCAAGAAACGCTCCAGCGGCTCGATATCGTCCGGAGGCAAGCTATCGGCGGTCATCTTCGTCCCATGCCTGATGCGGTAACGGATCAACGCAGGTTGCAGGAGGATGGTTCCGGGGGCGGGGGTTCCGGGAGAAGGCTTCGGGCAAGGACTGCCGGCGCTCAGCCCCCCACCACCCCGGAACCGGGGGCGACCCGGCGGTAGGAGAGCGCCTCGGCAATATGGGAGCGGCGGATATCCGGGCTTCCCTGAAGATCGGCGAGGGTCCGGGCGACGCGGAGCACGCGGTGATAGCCTCGGGCGGAAAGATGGAGCCGCTCTGTCGCCTGGAGGAGAAGCTTGCGCCCATCCGCATCCGGCGAAGCGACCGCTTCAAGAAGTTCGCCATCGGCTTCGGCATTGGTGCGGATGCGGCGTTCCGGAGGCAAGGTGGAATAGCGCTCGGTTTGGATGGCGCGGGCCATGGCGACGCGGCGGGCGATCTCGGCGGAGCCTTCGGCGGGGGGCGGCAGCGAGAGATCGGCGGGCTTGACCGCCGCGACATCGATATGAAGGTCGATGCGGTCCAAAAGCGGCCCCGAAATCCGCGCCTGATAATCCTTGGCGCAGCGGGGCGCCCGGCCGCAGCCCAGCGCCGGATTGTCGAGATGGCCGCAGCGGCAGGGATTCATGGCGGCGATGAACTGAACCCTGGCCGGATAGGTGACATGGGCCTGGACGCGGGCGATGGTGGCGCGCCCGGTTTCCATCGGCTGGCGCAGGGCTTCCAGGGTGGGCCGGGCGAATTCCGGCAGCTCGTCGAGGAACAGAACACCGAGATGCGCCAGCGAGATCTCTCCCGGCCGCCCGCGCGACCCGCCCCCGACCAGCGCCGGCAGCGAGGCCGAGTGATGGGGATCGCGGAACGGCCGGTTCCGCATCAGCCGGCCCTCGCGCAGCAGCCCCGCCACCGAATGGATCATCGAGACCTCCAGCGCCTCCACCGGATCGAGCGGCGGCAGCAGCCCCGGAAGCCGTGCCGCCAGCATCGATTTGCCGGAACCGGGCGGGCCGGTCATCAGCAGATTATGCCCGCCGGAAGCGGCGACTTCGAGGGCGCGCTTGGCCGTCTCCTGCCCCTTCACATCGCGCATATCGAGGATGAAGGGCGGATCCTCGGCGAGGAGCGGCACCGGCGGGCGCAGAACCTGCGTGCCCTTGAAATGATTGACGATGGCCAGAAGCGTCGGCGCCGCCAGCACCTCCACCTCCCCGGCCCAGGCGGCTTCGGAACCGGACGCCGCCGGACAGATGATGCCGAAATCCCGCGCCGACGCCGCCAGTGAAGCCGGCAGGATCCCCGCCACCGCCGTCAGCGACCCGTCAAGCGCCAGTTCCCCCAGCGCCACATAGGATTGAATCTCGTCGCGGGGGAGGACATTCATCTCCGCCAGCAGGCAAAGGGCGATCGGAAGATCGAAATGCGCCCCTTCCTTCAGAAGATCGGCGGGCGCCAGATTGACGGTGATCCGCATGGGCGGCAGCGCCAGCCCCAGCGCTTGCAGCGCCGCCCGCACCCGCTCCCGCGATTCGCCGACCGCCTTATCGGGAAGGCCGACGACAGTGAAAGCCGGCAAGCCATTGGCGATCGTGACCTGCACCTCGACATCGACCGCCTCGATCCCCTGAAACGCCACCGAATGCACCCGCGCGACCATCACCGCTCCCACTCAACTTATGGGATCAGTCTAGGGGAGATGATGGCGGGAAACCAGAAACTCCGAAGCTCCCGAGATCAGATCTACTCCCCCCGTCCCGCCAGAACCCCCGCCACCTGTTTCCAGATTTCGGCATTTTCCGCCGCCAGCAGGCCGTTGCCGGTGCCGGTGGGAGCATAGGGGGTGCCGTCGAGGCGGGCGACGTGGCCGCCGGCTTCGGTCAGGAAGAGGGAGCCCGGAGCATGGTCCCAGGGGAGGGTTCGCCAGTACAGCGTGAATTGCTGACGCCCTTTGGCGATCGACGGGTATTCGTGGCCGGCGCAGGAGGGCGGCGGCAGGATTTTCTCGAAGACGCCGGTCCGGGCGGCGAAATGCTTGTTCAAATCGGGCGGAATGAAGCGGCCGGAAATGGCGCCGGTGATGTGCTCCAAGGGCCGGCTCGTCTGGTTCGTGCGGATTCGGATCTGGTCGAAATAGGCGCCCGATCCCCGTTCTGCCACCGCGAGTTCGTCGCGCAGCGGGTCGAGCATCCAGGCCGCACAAGGCTGGCCATGGTCCAGGAGCGCCACCATCACCGAAAAAGGCGGCTTGCCCGAGGCGAAATTCCGGGTGCCGTCCACGGGATCGATGAGGAAGGCATAGCCCTCAAGCGATAGCTGGGCGAGGAGATCGGGGCGTTCGAAGGCCGCTTCCTCGCCGACGATCACGGCTCCCGGCTTCAGGGCGCGGAGCCCATCGGCGATGATGCGTTCGGCTTCGCGATCGGCGATGGTGACGATCTCGCCCGGCGCTTTCTCCATCGTGTCGCTCGCGCGCAACTTCCGGTAGCGTGGCATGATCGCCGCCGCCGCCGCCGCGCGCAGAAGGAGCCCAACCTTATCGATAAGCGCGGCCGATGCCGGTTTCGTCATCCTCTCCCTCCCACTAACCCAATTGATTCTACAGCTTGCCGGAAGCGGTGCCTCATACCATTTCATCGCCCGTACCAAATTTTTTTATGCGGTTTCTTTTCGAAAAGGCAGGTCACGTCATGCGCATGCATTTGGTCAGTCCCGCTTTCCGGAACGGCGAGGCGCTGCCGGTGCGGTTCACCTGCGAGGGGGCCGACGTATCACCGCCGCTCGCCTGGTCGAACGTGCCGAAGGAAACGCAAAGCTTCGCGCTCTTCTGCGAAGATCCCGACGCGCCGGGCGGCACGTTCCATCATTGGGCCATCTATGACATCCCGGCCGCCACGATGGAACTGCCCGAAGCCTTCCTCCATACCGGAACCGTCGGCCCCATGCATCAGGGGATCAATGATTTCGGCAAGACCGGCTATGGCGGCGCCTGCCCACCGAAGGGGCACGGCATTCATCATTACCACTTCAAGCTGCTGGCCCTCGATGTCGGGCTTCTCGATGCAAGGGGCAAACGCTGCTCGGATATCACGAAGGCGGCCCGGCCCCATACCATCGCCGAAGCTGAACTCGTTGGACTTTATATGCGATAAAGCTGCGCAAGATGTAGTTCGTAAAACCGATTCGGTTCTGGAACGTTCCGGGAACGCACCCTACATATCGTGTCGGCTGAAATCATACCTAAGTTTTAGTTAATACTCCGTGACAAGTCCTCGTGCGACCATTAACTATTAACGCGACGATGCCGAACCCTGTCGCAAGAGGCGAAATGGTGCTGCCACAACTGAAGGCGTTCACGGAAACGGGGCTGGAGCCGCATGGCTTCTGCCTACAATGGGATCCTTGGCTGGTTGGCCTCCATGCCGTGTCCGACACGGTGATCGGCCTTTCCTATTACGTGATCCCGGTGGCGCTTATTTATTTCAGCCGGAAGCGCCGGGACGTCGCCTTCGGCTGGGTGCTCTGGATGTTCGGGGCTTTCATCCTGGCCTGCGGCACGTCCCATTTTCTCGAAATCTGGGTGCTGTGGCATCCGGATTACCGGTTGCAGGGAGCCGTCAAGGGCCTGACGGCGGCACTCTCGCTCACCACCGCCATAATGGTGTGGCCATTGCTCCCGAGGGCTTTGCAACTACCCTCCCCGGCGCAGTTCCGCCGAAGCGAGGACCGTTACCGCCTTCTGGTGGAGGGGGTGGTCGATTACGCGATCTTCATGATCGACACCGAAGGCAAAGTCACCAATTGGAACCAGGGGGCGGAGCGGCTGTTCGGGTATTCCGCCGAGGAGATCGTCAACGGGTCCTTCGCTCAGTTCTTCACCGCCGAAGCCGTCGCCGCCGGCTTCCCGGCGCGGGCGCTGGCCACCGCCCTCGGCGAAGGGCGATACGAGGTGGAGATCGAACATGTCCGCAAGAGCGGCATCCGCTTCTGGGCCAATATGGTGCTTGATCCGGTCCGCGACGCCGCGGGGCGGCTTCGGGGTTTCGCCGCGATCACCCGCGACGTCACCGAACGGCACCAGCAGGAAGCGACACTCGAAGAGACCCGCGCCGCCCTGGCGCAGGCCCAGAAGATGGAGGCCGTCGGCCAGCTTACCGGCGGCGTGGCCCATGATTTCAACAATCTCCTGACCGCGATCCTCGGGAATATCGAGCTTTTGGAGGAAAGATCGCTGGCGGACCGGCCCGATCTGGCACGGCTGCTGCGCTCGGCCAAGGCGGCGGCGGAACGCGGGGCCAAGCTGACCCAGCGGCTGCTCGCCTTTTCAAGGCGCCAGATGCTCCAGCCGCGGCCGGCGGATCTGAACCAGCTTGTCGCCGGCATGTCCGACCTCCTCCACCACACCCTCGGCGAGATCATCCGGATCGAGACCACGCTCGCCCCCGATCTATGGCGAAGCTTCGTCGATCCGAACCAGATGGAAAGCGCGCTACTCAACCTTGCAGTCAACGCCCGCGACGCCATGCCCGATGGCGGAACGCTCACCATCGAGACCGGGAATACCTGCGTCGATACCGATGTCGCGGCTTCCCGGGGCTGGGTGACGCCGGGCCATTATGTGACGGTCACCGTGACCGACACCGGCATCGGCATGAGCGACGATGTCATATCCCGCGCCTTCGAGCCCTTTTTCACGACCAAGACCGAGGGCCAGGGAACCGGGCTCGGCCTCAGCCAAGTCTATGGCTTCGTCACGCAATCGGGTGGCCATGTCACGATCAAGAGCCACCCCGGACAAGGCACGAAAGTCCGGATCTATCTTCCCCCTTGCCATGCCGGGCAGGAAGAAGCTGGCAAAATCGAAGCTGGGGAAATCGAAGCTGGGGAGCCGGCGGAACCGCCAGGCGCCGCCGTGCCGAACGGCAGCGGCACGATTCTCGTGGCCGAAGATGATGCGGATGTCCGCACCTTCAGCACAGAAGCCCTGACGCGGCTGGGCTATCAGGTGCTCGAAGCCGCCGACGCGGCAACGGCGCTCCGTCTTCTGGCCGGGCATCCCGAGATCCAGCTCCTGTTCACCGATATCGTACTGCCGGACATGAACGGAAGGCTGCTCGCGGAAAAAGCCCGGGCCCATGATCCCAGGCTCAAAATCCTGTTCACCACCGGCTATGACCGCGCCGCCGCCGGCGAACAAAGCTCGGGACACCGGGGCGTCCATCTCCTGACCAAACCCTTCACCGCCGGAAGCCTCGCCCGCAAGCTGGAGCAGGTGATGCAGGAGGAGGTGACGTGAAGCGGAAGAATAACGCTTCACCCGTCGTCATGGCCGGGCTTGTCCCGGCCATCCACGCGGTGCCGTATCTCATTTGGCCAAGGATTTAATTTAGCTGTACGATCCGTTGCTTATCAGCTCCGCTCGATCATGCGGAAAGGCGTGGATGCCCGGCACAAGGCCGGGCACGACGTCATAAAAGGAGGATCCGCTTTCGGCTACGCCGCCGCCGGCAGCCCCCTGGCCATGGCGGCGCAGAGGCGGCGGGCGAAGGCGGCGGTGTCGGGGAGTTGCTCGCCTTCCAGGATCCGCGCCTGATCGAGAAGCAACCAGGCGAAATCGGTGAGTTCCGGCGATGATCCCTCTGTCCCCGCCAAGGCGCCAAGCTTTTCGATAAGCGGGTGCTGGGGGTTGATTTCGAGGATGCGGGTGGCCGTGCGGTCGAGTTGCTTGTGCTGCTTCAGGAGCCGCTCCAGATGCATGTCGATATCGCCCTCGTCGGCGACGAGACAGACGGCGCTGTCGGTCAGCCGGGAGGAGGTGCGCACATCCTTTACCGCATCGCCCAAAGCCAGCTTGAAGATGGCCATGAGGCCCGAAACCGCGCCGGAGACCTCGTGTTTGGGCTTCTCCTCGCCCGGAGCCTCCGGTTCCTCGCCGATGCTGGCAAGGTCGGCGCCGCCGCGCGTCACCGATTTGAAGGCGTGGTCCTTATATTTACCGAGCGTCGGCATCCAGAAATCATCGACCGGATCGATGAGCAGCAAGACCTCGATCCCCTTGGCGCGGAAGCCTTCGAGCTGCGGGCTCTTCTTCACCGCATCGAGCGAATCGCCGCTGATCGAATAGATCGCATCCTGGCCCTTCTTCATCCGCCCGACATATTCTTCCAGCGAGACGAGACCGTCGCCCGAAGTCGAGTGGAAACGCAGGAGCGGCAGCAGGCTCTCGCGCTGTTCTCCCTCCTCATAGAGCCCCTCCTTCAGCACCGGGCCGAAATTCTTCCAGAACTCGGCGAATTCCTCCGGCGCGTCGGCGGCCTTGCGGGTCAGCTCGGCCACCACCCGCTTGGTCAGCTGGCCGCGCATCCGGGCGATGATCGGATTGTTCTGAAGCATCTCGCGGCTGACATTCAGCGGCAGATCCTCGGAATCGACGACGCCGCGCAGGAAGCGCAACCAAGCCGGCAGCAGCTCCGGGCAATCATCGGTGATGAAGACCCGGCGGACATAAAGCTTCACCCGGTTCTTGCGCGCCGGATCGAAGAGATCGAAGGGCTTCGACGAAGGCACGAAGAGGAGGTTCGTGTATTCGATCTTGCCTTCGGCCTTGTTGTGCAAGGTGAGCCAGGGCTCGTCGAAGGCATGCGCGGTGTGGTGGTAGAATTCCTTGTACTGCTCCGCCGTGATCTCGGATTTGGAGCGGGTCCAGAGCGCGCTCGCGGTATTGAGCGTGCGCTCTTTTCCTTCTTCCCCATCCTCGCCCGCCTCGAAGACGACGATCGGCAGGGCGATGTGATCGGAATATTTCCGCACCACCTGCTGAAGCCGGAAGGGATCGAGATATTCGTCATCGCCTTCGCGCAGATGCAGGGTGATGGTGGTGCCGCGCGCATCCTTCTCCGCCGGCTCGACCGTGTATTCGCCGCGCCCGTCCGAGACCCAGCGCCAGCCTTCGGCCTCGCCGGCCTTGCGGGTCGTGACCTCGACCGTCTCCGCCACCATGAAGGCGGAATAGAAACCGACGCCGAACTGGCCGATCAGCGCCATGTCCTTCTTTGCGTCGCCCGATAGGCCCTGCATGAAAGCCGCCGTGCCGGAACGGGCGATGGTGCCGAGATTGGCGACCAGATCGTCATGGCTCATACCGATGCCGTTATCGGCGATGACGAGCTGCCGCGCTTCTTTCCGGGGCGTCAGGACCACCCGGTAATTGGTGTCGTCGCCCGCAAGCTCCGGATGGGTCAGCGCCGCATAGCGCAACCGGTCGCACGCATCCGAGGCGTTCGAAATAAGCTCCCGAAGGAAAATCTCCTTCTCGCTATAGAGCGAGTGGGCAACGATATCGAGCAGGCGGCTGACTTCCGCCTGAAACGTTTTCTTCTCCTGCGCCATTTTCCAGCCCTGTTGTGTAAACCCGGTCGAGAGACCCAGCGCAGATATGTGGAAGCCGGAGCGGTGGCGCAAGACCTGTGTTCAATGCGCCAGGCATTTGCGCATGACATTCCGGTCAGCTTCAGAACCGCTCTACCAGAACGGCTCCGCGCTGCGCAGGCGGGCGAGGTGTTTGCGGAGGCCGGTTTCCTGGTCGGCGAGGCCGCGCTGGTGCCAGCCGAGGACGAGGCCGCCGGCCCGGTCTAGGGCCCTGCGGAGGCCGGGGGTCTTCAGGCTTTCGAGCAGGCCGTGGGCGACCTCGACATCATTGGCGTGGCCGAGATCCTCCTGGATCGGCTTCAGCCGCTTGACGAAGCTGTCCACTTTTTCCTTCTCATAGAGAGACCCCAGGAACTCGATCGTATAGCGGAGCTTCTTGCAGGCGATCCGCAATTCGTGCCGCTCCGTCGGGTCGAGACGGGCGAAATGGCGGCTTTGCTTCAGAACCTTGCGCATCCGCTGCTCGATGAGATCGGAGGCGATGACGGTGACCGGACCGATGAGCTTGGCCGATTCCTCCGAGACCGGCTGATCCCGCCAGGCACGTATCTCGAACCAGCGCGCCAGACGCAGCATGGCTTCGGTGTAACGCTGCGACAGCACCGCCGCATGCGCCTTCTCGAATTCCTCCTGGCGGCGCTGGCCGCAGGCCTCGGCGAGGCGTTTCAGTTCCTCGTCGCGAGGCAGCGCCTCCAGCACCGGATTCAGCAGCGCCAGAACGAAGACATCCCAGTTGCGCGCATCCCCCAGCGAATTGGCCAGCCACTGCAATTCCCCGGTGGCCCAGCGGTAATGCTCGACCGGCAGCAAGGGCTTCAGCGTCGCCAGCATCGAGCGCAGGCGCCGGACCGCCACCCGCATCTGATGGATGCCCTCGGGATCCTGCGCCAGCACCGCCGCTTCGTTGCCGAGGATATGGGCGATGCAGCGCCGGCCGATGGTCTGAAGCACGGCCTCGACGGTCATGTCGGTGGTAAGGACGACGGTGTCGGCATTGCGGGGGGCCGTGCCCGTGTCATTCTTGCCGTTATCCCGGTTGCCGGCCAGCCGGTAGCCGCGCTCCGCCTTGGTGACGAGCGAAAAGCGCAGAGGCGCGACATCGAGAAGCCGCAGCGCCACATCATAGAGCGACGCCGGCTCCCCGCGCAGGAGTTCCAGTTCGACCTCGCTCACGGGCTCGCTCACCGGCACGGCGGAATCGCCGCCGGCGGCCTGGATCTCGCCCAGATCGATCGCCGCCTCGATGGCGGTGGCGGCGTTGGGTTCGAGCAGGATCGCCGTCCTCGTCACCCGCGTCGTGAACAGCGGACGCAATTCATCCACCGCGACCGAAGCCAGCTGCAGGCTTGTATTCGGGGCGTTGAAATCGACCGCCTCGCTGGCGATATGGTCTTCCCACTCGCCACGGCTGAGAAGATCGTCCGCCGCGGCATTGCCGGATTTGAGGGTCTGCACGAAGCCGCCCTCCCGGCTGCGCACCCGCAGAACCTTTTCCTGGCGCCGGAGCGCCAGATCGGGCGTGTCGTAATAGGTGCTGCTGAGCGTCGAGGTATTTTCCTCGGCCTTGGGCGACATCGCCAGCAATGCTTGCTTAAGCCTCGGCAAATCTCCCGCGGGGGCAGTAAGCTTGATTTCCACTTCAGGCAATGCGACCACCATGTCCGTTTGTCCCGGCGGAGTTTAACACGTTCACCCCATCCCCGCCTCAATTTGGATTCATCCAGATCAGGCTGGGACGGGTGAGGCCATGGCAACCAACGCATGCGGGAGAAAACCGTGCCGAAAGAACGCGAATATACCGCCTATGATTTTACCTTCGAGGCGCAAGGGGGCGAGGCGCAAGGGGGCGAGGCGCAAGGGGGCGAGGCGCAAGGGGGCGGATCGCTGCCGCTTTCCAGCTTCGCCGGACGGCCGCTCCTGATCGTCAACACCGCGTCGAAATGCGGATTCACGCCGCAATACGCGGCACTTCAGGAATTATGGCGGCGGCATAAGGGGAGCGGGCCAGGGGACAAAGGATTGGTGGTGCTTGGCGTGCCCTCCGATGATTTCGGTGGACAGGAGCCGGGCAGCGATAGCGAGATCGCCCAATTCTGCGCCACCCGCTTTAGCATCGATTTCCCGATGACGGCCAAGACCCGAATCCGCGGCAAAGATGCCCATCCGTTCTTCCGGTGGGTGGCGGCGGAGGGTGGCTTCCTGGCGAGGCCGCGCTGGAATTTCTATAAATACCTGATCGATCGCGACGGGCACCTGGCCGGCTGGTTCTCCAGCCTCACCCGGCCCGATTCCGCCCGCATGGAAGCAGCTGTCACAAAAATTTAACAGGCAAAGTTCCTCGTTCGAACCTGTTAAGGCTCGCATTATTCCTTTCCCGTTATGTACATATATTCAATGACATAGGGCACCCGGATTATCGGGTTCGTTTGGGGCGGGAATGTTCAAAGAGAAGATGTTCTCGGCGCTGCAAAGCGCCGGCGGCGGCGGCGTTGCCGCATTGATCTCCCTTGCCTATGCCTTTTCCTATGGCGCTTTGATTTTTTCCGGACCGTTGCAGCCTTTCCTGGCGCAGGGCATCGCGGCGGCGCTCGTCACCACGGCGGTGACGGCGACTCTGGTGGCGCTGACCAGCAATTTCCCGGCGGCGATCGCCGGCCCCGACAATACGAGCGGCGCCCTTATGGCGGCGATGATGATGGGGCTGGCCCCTTCCCTGTCCGCCATGCCGCCCGAGCGGGCCTTGGGAACCGCGGCGGCGGTGCTGGCCGGCACCGCCTTCCTGACCGGTCTCTCGCTTTTCGTCCTGGGCTGGTGCCGTTTCGGGAAGCTGATCCGCTTCATTCCTTATCCGGTCATGGCGGGCTTCCTGGCCGCCACCGGATTGCTGATGGTTTCGGGCGCCTTGCGCATGGCGACCGGAACCGTGGTTTCCTTGGCGACGATCCCCCAATTCACCGAAAGGGAAACCCTGCTGCTCAGCGGGCTGACCGTGATCTGGGCCGGCTGCCTCTGGGTGCTGACGGCCAAAATCAAGCATGTGCTGGCGCTTCCCGTTTCCCTTGGCGGCACCGTCCTGGCGACTCATCTGGCACTGCCCAGCCTTGCCAAGGCCGGCTTCGCCATCCCCGCTCTGTTCTTCCCGGCCGCCGCCGCCGGGGGCAAGCCGGTCATGCTCCTGTTGGATGGTGCCGCTCTCGGGGTGGATTGGCCGGTTCTGTTGCAGGCCGGCCTCCCGATCGCCGCCGTCGCGGTGATGACGGCGCTGTCGATCCTCCTCAATTCGACGGGCATCGAGCTTGCGACCGGGGAGGAAGCCGATCTCGACCACGAATTGCGGACACAGGGACTGGTCAATCTCGCTTCGGCGGTGAGCGGCGGCTTTGTCGGCCATCTGGCGCTCAACCGGACCCTGATCCATCACGCGGCCGGAGGCGTGTCTCGATTTGGCGGCGTGCTGGTCGGGCTTGTGGCGCTGGGCGTGCTTCTAGGCGGCGGGCACATCATCGCCTACATTCCGCGCTTCGTTCTGGCGGGGCTCCTGCTCCAGCTCGGAGCCAAGCTGATCGTGGAATGGGGATGGGAAAGCCGGCGCGGCCTGCGGCTGGCCGATTGGATGGTGGTTCTTGCCATCATGGCGATCACGACGCTGTTCGGCTTCCTGCAGGCGCTGCTGTTCGGCATCCTTGCCGGCTGTGTCTTCTTCGTCTTCGATGTGAGCCGTATTCGGGCGATCCGGCATGTTTTCGGGCTGGATGAACGCGCTTCCTCCATTCTCCGTTCGCGGGAGGAAATGGCCGTGCTGGCCCAGCATGGCGGCAGCGTGATCGTGTTGCAGCTTACGGGCTATCTCTTCTTCGGCTCCGCCTATTCTCTTCAGCAGCAGGTCAAGGCCCTGGCCGCGGAAAAACGGCCGGCGGCCATATGCTTCGACTTTTCCGAGGTTTCCGGAATGGATTCATCCGCCGGAGCCAGCTTCGCCAAGACCAAGGTTTCGCTGCGCAAAGCCGGGATCACTCAAATCATGGCCGGCCTGCCGCCGAAGATCCGCCAGGCTTTGAGCGGGACGCAGGGGCTCGACGATGGGGTGGAGTGCCATGACACCCTGGACCACGCGCTGGAAATGGCGGAGGAGAGCCTCCTGGCCGCCCATGGGAACACGGGGAGCGTCGGCCAATCCCTGCTCGCCTGGCTGGAGACCGAGATCCGAAGCCGGGAATTCGCCATCGAATTCATGCTCTGCCTGAAGCCCGCCGCCTGCGACGGCGACCGGTATCTCTGCCGGCAGGGCGATCCCACCGACACCTTGCTGTTCATCGAGCGCGGCCCGGTCAGCGTCATACTGGAACGCCCAGGGCAGCCGCCGCTCCGGGTCCGGGTCTTCGGGGCGCACACCCTGGCCGGCGAGATCGGCTTCTTCCTTGACGCACCCCGGACCGCCAGCCTTCAGGCCGGTCCGGAAGCCATCGTCTGGTCCCTGAACCGCAGCGATTTCCGCGAGCTTCAGGAAACGCGGGCGGAACTGGCCGCCGCTCTTGTCGGCTATGTCCTCCGCCTCCAATCCGAACGCCTCACCTTCGCCAACCGCCTGATCGCGGCGCTTCAACGATAGGGGGCCTCGGCGGGAAAGGAGCCAGTCAGCCGCCCTCACCCCCCATCCGCCTCCGCTTCTTCCCTGGTCTCGAAGATATGCGGCGCCAGCCCACGGTCGACGATGGCATGGCCGAGCTTGTTGCGCAGGAAGGCGCTGGTGGTATAGCGGGTGATCCGCCCGTAATAATGCTCGACCATATAGGCGATGACCGCGGCATAGGCATCGATCGCGGCCTCGTCGATCTCGAAGCCGTCGTAATTGACGATCACATCGACCTTGCGCCCGATCTCCTTGCAGCGGCGCTCCACCGCGTCCTGCACGTCCTTGGCGTCGCGCGGGGAGCGGAGCCGGAGCCCCTGGAAGTTCAGGAACAGGAGATTGCGCTCGGCCTGATAGGAAATCCGGTCGAGCAGCGAGATCGACAGGAGCGTATCCTTCAACGCCATCGGCTCGTCCCGGAAGATCCGCTCATCCATGGGCAAGGGCTGATGGATGACCGGGCGGAAGGCCATGTAGGGGAGGATGTCGCGTTCGATGTCGATGCCGGGCGCCACCTCGATCAGCTCCAGCCCTTCGCCGGTCAGGCTGAAGACGCAGCGCTCGGTGACATAGAGCACGGTCTTGCCGGCCCGCGCCGCATACTCGCCACTGAAGGTGACCTGCTCGACCGTCTCGACGAATTTCCGGTGCTTGCCTTCGGTCAGGATTTCAAGCTTGCCGCCGGCGGCCTTGACCTTGAGTCCGCCGGCGGCGAAGGTGCCGACGAATACGACCTTGCGGGCGTTCTGGGTGATGTTGATGAAGCCGCCGGCACCGGCGAGCTTCGGGCCGAAGCGGCTGACATTGATGTTGCCCCTCGGATCGCATTCCGCGAGGCCGAGAACCGCCAAATCGAGCCCGCCGCCATCGTAGAAATCAAATTGCTGGTTCATGTCGATCACCGCCGCCGGATTGGTGGCGGAGCCGAAATCGAGCCCGCTGCCCGGAACGCCGCCGACGAGGCCGGGCTCGGCGGTCAGCGTCATATAGCGCAGGATCTGTTCTTCATTGGCGATGGCGGCGACGCCCTCCGGCATGCCGATCCCAAGATTGACCACGGCATTCGGCATCAGCTCAAAGGCGGCGCGGCGGGCGATCACCTTGCGCTCGTCCAGCGCCATGGGCGGCAGGCTGTCGAGCGGCACCCGCATCTCGCCCGAAAGCGCCGGGCTGTAGGGCGTGCCATAGGTCTGGCGATGGTTTTCGGGATTGGCCACGACCACGCAATCGACCAGGATGCCCGGCACCTTGACCCGCCTGGGCGACAGCGAATTGCGCTCGGCCACATGTTCGACCTGCGCGATCACGAGCCCGCCGGAATTCTTGGCCGCCATGGCGATGGCGAGCACGTCCTGGGTGAGCGCCTCGCGCTCCATGACCAGATTGCCCTCGGGATCGGCCATGCTGCCGCGGATGAAGGCGACATTTACCTTCAGGGCCTTGTAGAACAGCATTTCCTGTCCGGCCAGCGTGATCAGCTCCACCAGATCCTCGGTGGTGCGGCGATTGACCTTGCCACCCTGGAGCCTCGGATCGACGAAGGTGCCGAGACCCACCGGTGACAAATTTCCGGGCTTGCCGGCGGCTATTTCGCGGTAGAGGTGGGAGATCACCCCGAGCGGCAGGTTATACGCCTCGATCTTCTCTTCAAGCGCCAGCGCGCCGAGCTTGGGCACCAGCCCCCAATGCCCGCCGATCGCGCGCTTCAGCAATCCCTCATGCGCCAGATGATTGGCGCCCCGGTCCCGGCCGTCACCGGGACCGCCGCCGAACAGCAGGGTCAGATCGCGCGGGCTGCCCGTATCGAGAAAGCGCTTTTCGAGGGCGATGGTCAGCTCGTCCGGCACGCCGACGACACCGAAGCCCGAGCAGACCAGCGTATCGCCGTCATGGATCAGGCGGACCGCCTCCTCGGCGGTAACGATCTTGGTGCGCATCCAACGTGCCTCGTCAAAAAGAAGGGACTGAACGATACCCTAAAGAGAATGGCAAGGCGATGACAGTGCTTGAAACAAGGCAAGATCAGGGCCTGAGCGGAAAGGCTTGGGAACAAAGGCTTGACGCTGGCCGTTGACCACCGGACAACCGGCAGGTTTATTTTCCGCCGAATGGCGAATCGTTTATTATCGCCTAAGGCGGATATCTTAAAATGAGGGCCCATGATTCCTCCGACGCGAACGGTGCCGGCTGGTCCGCTCATAGCGGTCGTCGACGACGATGACGGCGTTCGCGATTCCCTGAAGATGCTTCTGGAATCGGCTGGCTTCGCCTGCGGCACTTTCGAGTCCGGCGAAGCGTTCCTGCGTGAGTTCCAAGCGAGGGAACCGCAAGGCCGGGAAATCGGGAATGCGGCGGAAGGACAGCCCTATGCCTGCCTGCTGCTCGACGTGCGGATGCCGGGGGTGGGTGGCCTTGAAGTGCTGGAGCGGCTCGCGGCGGCGGGACCGTCGATCCCGGTCATCATGATGACCGGGCATGGCGAGGTGCCGACCGCCGTCCGTGCGATGAAGGCGGGCGCCGTCGATTTCGTGGAGAAGCCGCTGGACGGCGCCGTGCTCATGGAATGCATCGGCCGTGCCCTGGCCTTGTCCGAGCGCGCCCGCTTCGACAAGGAGCTGTCGCAGCGCGCCTCCGGCCGCATCGCCGCCCTGACCCCGCGCGAGCGCGAGGTTCTGGAAGCTTTGGTGGCGGGACGGCCCAACAAGGTGATCGCCCATCAACTCGGCATCTCGCCCCGGACAGTCGAGATCCACCGCGCCCGCGTCATGGAAAAAATGCAGGCGCAGAGCCTCTCGGATCTGGTCCGCATGAGTCTTTCCACCAATAATAGTCTGGCCACCAACAACACGCTGGCCACCAATGGCAGCCTCGCCGCCAATGGCTCTTCATAGCGGATGTGACAGTTTGTTATAGAGGGTGTGACAGTTTGGCCTCGGACAAATCGGATGCTGGACCGCATCCGAATCCCGCTGTATTTTTGGTTCCATCGGAAATAGTGATGGGGGCTGTCCATGTCGGACTCGATACAACGGATCACCGCGGTCGAGGAGACTGCGGCCAAACTTCTGGGCGCCAAGGCGGCGGCATGGCTTGAGCGGCCCAACCGGCAGTTGGCGCGGCTGAGCCCACGGGAACTGGCCGGAACGAGTGAAGCCGGCTTGCGCGTGGTGATGACGGTGCTGGAGCGGTACTGGCCGGTCGATGCGATGCTTCTGGGTTTCAAGGAGGCGGAGAATGGCGGACAAGGTAACGAAGCCCGAGGCTGAGTGGCGCCGCGAGCTGACCCCGGCGCAATACCATGTTACGCGGGAAAAGGGCACGGAACCGCCCTTCACCGGTGAATACGCCGAAACCAAGACCCAAGGCCTTTATGTCTGCGTCGGTTGCGGGCAAACGCTGTTCCACTCCGGAGCCAAATACGATTCGGGCTCCGGGTGGCCGAGCTTCTGGCAGCCCGCGGACGCGGACCACCTCGAAACCCGAACCGACCGCTCTCACGCCATGAGCCGGACCGAGGTGCTGTGCAGCCGCTGCGAAGCGCATCTCGGCCACGTCTTTCCCGACGGGCCCGAGCCCACGGGCCTGCGCTACTGCATCAATTCCGCCGCCCTGAAACTTATCCCTGAATAAGGCGAACTTGGCGCTCGCTAGCCCCTTGCCATCCCCAGCACCTCGCCCTTATAGTCCGTTCCCCAGCGCCAAGCGTCGCTCCGCGGGTGTAGCTCAATGGCAGAGCAGAAGCTTCCCAAGCTTACGACGAGGGTTCGATTCCCTTCACCCGCTCCAACGCCTTCCCATAAAAATCGCAGCGATTTTGCGGGCTCGCGCCGGTTCATGGGAACGTCACCAATCCATCTTCGATTGCCGGACCTCATCGAACATTGCGATGGCCCAGGCGCTGTTCAGCAGCAGCCCATGGTAGAGTTCGTAGAGAGGAACCATAAAAAGAAGCGAGAGATCGTCCTGCTGGGTCAGGATGTGCCGGGTTCCGGATGCCAGGTTGAGCAGCCAGGCGGCGCCGACCCATAAGAGAAGACTGGCATGCGCCTGGCTGGAGGCCGCCGAGATGATCAATCCGGAGAGAACGATGAAGTTAACGGGGGGAAGAACGTAAAGATCGAGCGGATAGAGCGCCGCGATCAGCAAATTGAGGCGGCGCCGGTTCGACCGGGGAAGGTGGCGCAGCCGCTGCCTGTAGATCCGCAGCACCTGCATGGTTCCCCTGAACCAGCGATAGCGCTGGTTCAACAGGGTATGGGTGAGATCGGGCGACTTCGTGTAGGAAAGGGCGCGGGGTTCGTAGACGATCCGGCCCCCCGCGGCCAATATCGTCAGCGAAAGCTGGAAGTCCTCGGCAAAGGTTTCGTGCGAGAACGGACCAGGAACCTCGCCCGGACGCAAGGGATGATCAATCCCGCCGGTTGCGGCCCCTCCTGTTGCGGCCCCTCCTGTTGCGGCGGAGACTCCCTGAAGGGCTGCCCTCCGATAGAGGCCGATCGGTCCCGGAACAACGAGCACGGCTCCAAGAAGGCTTTGCGCCGACCGAAGCCCGCCATTCGCGACGATATATTCGTAGGCTTGCAACCGGGTGAGGATGTTCCGGCGGTTGCGGACGGTAATCTGTCCGGAGACGCCGGCCACGCCAGGATCGTCCATATGGGCCACGAGACGTTTCAGGGCGTCCCGGCTGAGGCGCGAATCCGCATCGATGCAGAGGATCAGCTCGCCGGAAGCCTGCCCGAAGGCGAGGTTGAGCGCGCTCCACTTGCCGCCATTGGGCTTCCGGAACAGCCGCATGCGGCATCGCCCATGATCCCCGATGAAAGCCGAGGCTTTCTCGTAGGTGTCGTCCGGCGATCCGTCATCGACGACGATGATTTCGTAGAGCGGGTAATCGAGTTCGATCAGCGAGCGCAGCGCCGAGGCGATCGTATCGGATTCCTGGAAAGCCGGCACCAGGATGGAGACGAGGGGCCAGGACTCCGGGCGGCCCGCTTGGGGCCCGGACTCCGGTTGGCCCCTTTGGGGCCCGGACTCCGGTTGGCCCCTTTGGGGCCCGGACTCCAGTTGCCCCCCTTGCCGCCGGGAGAGTTTCCAGTGGGAAACGAAGGAGAGTGTCTGAACGACGCACCACCGCAGCAGCACGAGGAAGCTGAGGACAGCCAGCAGCGCCGACCAGGAGGCTTCGATGGGTGTTCCGCCTTGGCGGAACTGGGAAACCGCCTTGGCCATAAATCCGTAAGGCAGCAGGCCCGTCAGGAACAGGCCCAGCGCCAGCACCAGAAGAAAAAGCGGAGCCATCAGCCCCATCGGTACGGCCTCCCGCTCCGGGCGGTCGTACTCCTTCCCCGTTTCCTTGGGCCCCGTTTCCTTGGGGAGTCGGGCGGGTGCGGCGGCCCCGAATGCGGAAAGCAGGCTCATAAACCCGTTGCCTCACCCTCATTCTCCATGCCGGCATTTTCCATGCCGGCGATCCCTGCGGCCCGGACCTTCCTGGTCCGGCGGATGGCGGTTGTCAGAACGGCGAAGCTCGCGGCAAAGGTGAGGAGGCTGAGCAGGAAGGTCGGCTGTCCGGTAAGGACCGGCCGCCAGAGAAGCCGGACCCGTACCGGATCGTTGGTGCTGCCGAGATAGGCGATGACCTCCGGGGGCAGCGTGCATTTGAGAACGGCGATCACGCGATCCGGCTCGAAGGACACCGGCTCCGACCGCATGAAGGTTCCCGTGAAGAAATGGTGCAGGACCGGGTTCTCCAGTGCGAGCTGAACCGGCTGCTCCTGGGAGGCTAGTTCCTCCACCTCGTGGCGCGGCAGGCGGATCCGGGCGGCGAAGCCGGTCCCGGCGGCGACGGCGAGGATCGGCGCGTTCTGCGAGGCAAATCCCGGCGAGGAATGGCGATAGACGACGCGGCCCGAGAATGGAGCCCGGACCTGGACGGCTGTGGCGCGACAATCTGAATGAGAGAGCGCGACAATCAGGATGAGGATTGATGACCGCGACGAGGGGATGATCGTTCAGAGTAATTGTCGCTGGCAAGCTCTAAGTTTGGGTTTGATTGTCGCTC
>Ga0265327_10000554_pt1 | contig 64014 bp, 63 predicted proteins | sample 41621metaG_FD_202089 | JGI IMG/M metagenome (GOLD analysis project Ga0265327, IMG submission 202089) | Rhizosphere microbial communities from Carex aquatilis grown in University of Washington, Seatle, WA, United States - 4-16-21 metaG | ecosystem: Host-associated > Plants > Roots > Rhizosphere...
TAGGTAGAAGTAAGAAACGAATAGATAATTTGTTATACAGAGATAACATAGAACAAGATATAAAAACATATATACAAACATCAGAGTTTAACGATTATGATGAAACTAAAATACTATTATTAAACGATGAACAATTAGATGTAAATGTTGGGGATACTGGGCTACAATGTATGTTAAGTTTTGAGAAATATGACGGAACATTTAAGTTTTATTTAAGTCCAGGTTCAGCAATTAAACAATTAACAGAAGCAGTTGGATTAGGCATTTTAGAGTTTGATAGTGTTGATGATATATTAACAGAAATTATAACAGATATGTCAGATATGGTTATGACTAACATTATTCCTAATTCAAACATTCAATCGACCACTAAACTTAAAGAAGATGTAGTTAGATATCTACATTTCTGTTTATATGGAGATTAGCTATGAGAATGCTATGTATATTAGAGGGAACATTCTGTACATTAGCTCCAATAGGTTCCGACGAATGGTTACTGGATATTTCTGGTGTTGATGACCATTGGGGTCTTCCTAAAACTAATGTTTCAAGACAATTTTGGGACAGAATATGGAGTGAGGGAAGAATTAAAACTTTTTATGATAAAAAAATTCTTACCTATAAGTTAGATAAAACAGAATTTGAATTGATGGAGTAATATAATGAGAATACTACATATACCATCTGGTCAATTTTGTCGCTATATAGCAAATCCTTATAATAGTGCTATTGCTTGTGGTTCAAATAACGAACAATGGGCTTCTGATATAACAAAAGAATGCTGGAAAACACTTTGGAGTAAAAAATATACAGCTATCTTTGATACAGAATATAAAGGCTCTACTATTGTGTATGGCGACCATGTCTTTAAACAAGAACTTAATAAAGGATGGAATATATCTCCTGATGAATTTGAATTGGTGGAGTAATATGGTACAATATAAAAAATATAAAACACCACAACAAAAAGAAGTTATTAGAGAAGAACATACAGAAAATGGCAAGTTTCATAGAGTAGATGGCCCAGCTATCGTTGTAGATGGTTTAGAGGCGTGGTATATTAATGGCAACCTTCATAGGGATAATAACGAACCAGCCATTACAGACGCTATTACGGGCTATAAAGCATGGTTTATTAATGGAGTTTGTCAGAAAGTCATAGTTGGTGATGTAATTAAGTATGAGAGGAAATAACTTTTGGACAGAAAAGAAGCAATAGAATTAGATAAATACTATACAAAAGAAATAACCGCATTACTCTGTTATGAAAAATTAAAACAATATATATTATCACAAAACTTAACATTAAGTTCAGTTATTTTTATTGAGCCATCCGCCGGTAATGGTAGATTTCTTGATGTAATAAACGAAGCTAAAATAGGATATGATATTGCCCCCGAACATCCTGAGGTAATAAAACGTAATTTTTTAACTCATAAAATTATGTCCAATGCTGCCAAAGAAATATTATTGGCGTGTAAAAAACAATTTATAACAATTGGGAATCCTCCTTTTGGAACAAAAGCAAGTTTGGCCATACAATTTATAAATAAATCTTTAACATTAGGAAATATAGTTGGATTTATTGTACCAATTCAGTTTAGAAAATGGTCAGCTCAGTCAAAAATTAATCCAGAAGCTAATTTAGTAATAGATATAGATTTACCAGAAAACTCGTTTACTCTATTAGATAAAGATTATAATCTTCGTTGTTGTTTTCAGATTTGGTCGTTATTACCGACTCAAACTAATTTACGAATTACAGAAAAACCTAAAACAGAACATTCAGATTTTAAATTGTATCAATATAATAGAACAACAGAAGCCGAAAAGTTTTTTGATTACGACTGGGATTTTGCTGTTCCTAGACAGGGATATCTTGATTATACTTTTAAAGCATATTCAAAAGAACAGTGTGATAAAAAACAACAATGGATATTTTTTAAGGCAAAAGATATTTTAATTTTAGAAAAATTAAAAGCATTAGATTTTGTAAAACTTTCATTAAAAAATAGTGGCATCCCAGGATTTGGGAAGGCTGATGTTGTTGAGGAATATAATAAAATATGTCAACAGTAGAGGAATTAACCGAAAAATTAAAATTAGCTAATTCAGGTAAATCTCTATTTTTAAAAAAGAATATAAATCCTTCAAATAAAAATAATGAAAATAATACTGAAAATGTTATAACAAAAATCTTACAAGAAGAAGGATTTGTAGAACAGATACCAATTGAAACTAATGAGATTCCTAAAATAGGTAATTTTATATTCCAACCAAATGGTACTCAATCTTTTCCTGATTTCAGAGTGAAAGACGTTTTTGATACTCTTATAGAAATTGAAGTAAAGTCTGGTAAAACTGTAATGCTTAATAGTGGTTTATTTAAACGTAATGCCTTTTATATGTGTGAGTATTCGAATGGAGTAGCACATAGAGGATACGGTAAAGATATTATCATGCCAGTAGTATTTTCAACTATGGAACTTCAACGGCAAGAGTTTGAAGAAATTAATAATAAACAAGCTGCTTTAAAAAGAGCTAAAAATAGCGGTAAATACACACAAGAAGAATTAACAGCTCTTGAAGATTATAATCTTATATTATATGGTAGGGCAATGACTACTGGTATTGCTTCCACTAGTAAAATCTGGATTATTAATAACAATAACAACTAATAGGAACCTAATGGAAAACGAAGTACGAAGCTACGAAGGAATTGAAAAATATTATGAAGTTGTAGAAATTACGGTAAATAAGATTTATAATACAGCTCGTAAGTCTGGAGCAAAAGCAATTCAACCTACCTTGAAGGAAGAATTAAGGCAGGCTGGTATGGTTGCTCTTCTCGAATGCTGGAATAATTACGATAAGTCTACTGGCGCCTCATTTAAAACTTTTTCCTATTATCGGGTAAAAGGTGCGTTACTTGATTACCTGCGTGGGGAAGATACCGTTTCAAGGTCAACCAGAGCCAGTCTAAAACTTATTACTCACAATGCTGATGATAATACATTTAGTTCAGATACACTAAATCAAGACCAGATTGATACTGCGGTAAAACGTTCGACGGTTATTCATCAATTTGGAATTATTTCCGATAATAATAGTGAGCAAGAAACAACGTTCGATGTTGAGGATACCACAGACAAATATACAAACATCGAAGCATTAGAAACTGTTAAATCTATCATGAAACGTTGTCCTCTTACTGAACGCGAACAGTATATCATTAATAACCACTACTTCCTTGAACAGAACCTGTATGACATTGGTGCTGAACTTGGTATCACTGAAAGTCGCGTAAGCCAGATACATAAAGAATGTTTAGGAAAGATGAAGCAATATGTCTAACAGAACTGATGAATTACAACAAATGATTGATAGTAAGAAGTATATCGGGACTTTACATCCTGATTATAAACTAATTTTACACTCTATTGACGCATTAGAAAATCTACAAGACAATTTGACTGGCAATTTAACAGATTTATCATTAGATTTGTCAAATACATCAGCAAGTTCTCTCCAAGAAAGTATTATAGAATTAGAAGCATCCATTAAAGAGTTAGAAGAGGTATTATTTCTAAAAGATGATAAGTAATGACCGAAGCAATTGTTAATAAATTAGACAGTCTATCCTTCAACAGTTTAGATAAGTTGGGGATAGACTGGCGTAGTGTTCTTAAAGATAATCCAGAACTTCAAAAAGAGTATGATAGTTTCTTATCGCTCAAAAAAGACTGGATTATTGTGAACGCCGACTACAGCCAGTTGGAATTATACGTATTGGCCTCTATTTCTGGCGATACAAATATGATTGCCACGGTTAATTCAGGCAAAGATATTCACAAAGAAACTACAAAAAAGATTTATGGTATTGACTATGAAACATTAGAAGCATCGTTAAAACTTGCCAAAGAATATACAGAAGAATATGATAGTCTTAAAGCACAACTAAAAGACTTCATGAATAAGCGTAAATCCACTAAATCTACTAACTTTGCTCTAACTTACGGAGCAGGGCCAGAGAAAATAGCAATGGATTTACGTATCCCTTACGAAGAAGCATTAAAACTCATCAATGGTTTCTATAATTTATATCCAAAAGTTAAGCCATGGCAGGAAACAACATTCCTAAATGCCATTAAAACTGGATATATTGAAACTCCATTTGGCAGACGTAGAGCCACATCAAAAGTTCAAGGAAGAATGGATGCCTACAAAGCATTAGTGGAAGAAGATAAGAAGACTATATCTAAACTTAAACATGATGGTGAGTATTGGTCATTAAGAAATGAGTATAAAACTTGTAAAAATACTCCCATTCAAAGTACAGCAACCGATATGTGTTCGTTAGCGGCATGTAAATTCAAGAATTGGTTAAAAACAGCAGGTAAACGAGCTACCATGTATTTCTGGATTCACGACTCGATTGTATTTGCTGTACATATTGACGATGCTGCTGATGTAATTGACAAACTTCGTGATATTATGGAAAATCAAGTTAAGTATGACGGTGACCCAGTTAACTATCGTACAAGTCTTGAAGTTGGATTTTCGTATGAGTGGGTAGCAGAAATTGAACGAGATGAGTGGAGACATTCACCAGACAAGAAAGCACTATTACTTGAAAAACTTGACGCTTCGTTAGATATTGACAAGAAAAAGAAGTTCAAACTTATCATTAAGAGTTCAAGTTTGGAAATGGATGAAACTTACTTAAAGAAGGTCAAACTCTCGAAAGAAGAGTATTTTGAAAAGTTATGTGAAGATTTAGGGATTGACGGTGTACACAATCCAGAAGATTACATGTTAGCAGTAAATGAATGTACAAAAGATGAGTATGACGAGGCTATGGGATTTGAGGAAGAAGAAGCAGCTGATGAGGATGACTAATGAAATTATTACATATACCAACAGCATCCATGTGTTTTATGGATAACAAATATACTATCATACATATTTTAGAAAATTTTGAATACACTCAAAAAATATTTAGTATCTATAAAAATAAACAAGGTAATTGGGATAGAGATTTCCATACTGTGTTTACTGACAGAGTTACAGAAGAAAAGTGGGAACAGATTAAAAGAAATAAAAAAGATATGAGAACAAAGTTAAACTATTCGGAAATAGATTTTGATCCAGTTGAGTTTGAATTAGTGGAGTAGTAATATGCGGGACGAGTATTCAGAGGTATCGCAGCTAATTATAACTAATAAAAAAGCTGAAAAGTTCTTATCTAATGACTTTTATAAGATTTTACATCTTTTGACAGGCGAGATATTGTATCGCGATTGTAGTGGTAATGGCAGTAAAAAAATGCTCGAAGCTACTGTTAAAAGAAAAAGACGATTAAGAGAAGATACCAAGGTTGTATACCCTACCTATTTTAATAACTACTATAAATCTTGTCCAATTGTTCTAACATTAAAAGCTTGTAAGGGGTTTATTCACACCAATCTAAAAGAATTACAAAAGATTTATCCAGATTGTCAGTTTTGTGAATTTGATTATATACCAGTAAGTAAGGAAGAAGTTATCAAAGCTTATGGGTTAAACATTGTAGATACTTTTTCAATTAATAATAAAAACATATAGTAAAAGAAGATCCCAGGAGACTAAAAATCTTCTGGGATTTTTTTTGTTTTTTTTGATTTTAACACACTTTTATGAATGGTTCATATTCTTGTGTTTGTAATAATTAGGTTAATTTTGGTTAGTTATCTTTATTTAAATAACTCTATGTCTTTGTGAAAAATAATAGCGTAAATAGCATAAAGTAAGAACCAAATACCTCCAAAAAATGATTTCATGTTAATACCTCAAACCTTAAATCTTCTTTTATCTTGCTTATTTCTAATATTTTAGTATTATAGTTATACATTTTTCCAGTTTTTAATAATTCCCAAGCACCTGGATATTTTCTGCATAACTCTAAAAGTTCATTGCCAAAATAATTAGATTGTTCAGGCAATTCAAATATCTCACCTTCAAGAATATCTAATACTTTTATCACAAATTAGTATCTCATAAACTTTGGTCGAGCCATTCTTCCAGCGCCATCTCTAACTTCAGATGAAATATCAGGAGTTAAGCCAGATGGATTTACAAGTTCTTGGAGTATTTTCTCATCAACATGTACGTGAGCATTTGGCATACCACCTTCAGTTCGCATTAAGCAAGCTGTGCCACTTTCATCACGCATAACTGTTATATTACCAGTAGCAGGAAGTCTACGAAGAATAGCTAATTTGGCATAACTATCAAATATACGTAGATTTGAAAATATGTCGTTAACTTCTTTGGCATAGTAGTCTTTCCCTGGCGTAGTTTCACGTATAAAGGCACTGATTGCTTCTTCTGGTTTAGCGCCTTCCTCTAATACTTCCTCGTCTTCTACGGCTATTTCTGGCGAACTAAACACATCTTCATATCCATCATCTTCTTCTAAAAATGAATCTGGATTGGTATACTTATTTTTATGTTCTGGCATCATAGCTAACGGATCAGTTAACGAATACTCTTCATGCTCGTTTTCCATATCTGGGTTGTCTAATGCTTTTTCAATATGTTCGTCATGTTCCATATGCTCATTATCACCATCTAAATCTTCACCAGTTTCTTCTTCTAATTCTTCAAGAGAGATATTATATTTATCTTCTAATTCTTGAAGAGTTTCTGTAATAGTTGGTTCACTCCCTGGTTCAGCATCATTAAATGGAGTTATTTTAGATACAATACCGTCAATAGCGGAAACATCATCTGGATTTGATGAAGTTAATACAGTATCTGCCTCATCTTCTGATTTAGCTGGTATCTCGCCTTGTTTAATTAGTATAACCTTTTCATTATCACTCCTGTATAAGAAAGTAAAAGAAAATGTTTCGGTCTTATCAATCATGTTACATCTTTCGGTTATACTACTTAATTATGGTCTTAACCCAGCGTTTTGTTGAGCTGTCTTCATATATGAGTTCCACTTACCTAAATCTGCTTTTGACTTTACTCTGGCTTGGTCTAATGAAGGTACCTCAGATGTAGTCATGTCAGGGGTAGTTCTACTAGCATTCTGTGTAGCACTAAATCTTGCTAAATCTTCTGCCGATACAGCTTTTGGGTCATTCATATCTAAATCGCCTAATTCTTCTGGTATTAGTGCGTGAGGTTGATTTGGGTCAAATTGTGGAACTTGTGGAACAATTGGTTTAGGCATTGCTGGGGCTGTTGCTGGTGTTGTTGGAATTATGCCCTTTTGTTGAACTTGTGGTGTCTGTAAATTAACTACTGGCTTTTGTCCTTGAAGTCCTGTAACTGGTGGAACTTGCTTAACTTGATTAGTCACTGGATTAACTACAGGTGTGTTTCCTTGTGGATTGTTGAATATGGCATTATCTGTGCCTAATTCGTTAGGTTGTAATGCTTGTTCAGGTGGCATTGGTGGATTAGCAAAATCTGATTCACTTCTCTTACTAAACGGTGGCTTAAATGCAGGATTTTGAGTATACTTTTGCTGCGCTGATGGAAGTAAACTGTCACTTGTTATCTCGTTATTAAATAACGGTTGTTCTGTTGTAGCTGAAGATGGCTGTGCTTCTACTGTTAATCCTTCTTTACCTGTTACTGTATTTGATGTGGCTGGAAGTCCCGTAGTTGTTTGAGTTATAGGTAACGGCTGTTCTTCTGGTTCTGTCTGTGTTACTCCTGTTGATGGTTTTAACGCATCAGCATAAGCTCCGGCAAGTCCTGTTCCAGTAGATGTTCCATTGATAGGTGTTCCTGCTACTCCTACTGGTTGTTGAGTTCCATTTGGAGCTTCTAATGGTTTAGTTGGTCCTGTTGCTGGAACTCCTGGTGTAGATGCTTCAGCATTATCCATTTTCTTTGTTGCGTCTGCTGCTACTGTTGTTGGATCTGATGTCGGTGCTGCTGAAATACCGTCAAGTTTAGCTAATTTGTCAGTAACTTGTTGTTTAATATCTCCTATTTGCTGTGGACTGACTGCCATTTTATTACTTGCTATTTGTTTTTGAGCATTTTGTATAAAAGCAGCCAAATCAGTTAGGGCAGCATTTAGATCGTTCCGTTTATTCTTATCTCCAACAGTTCCAATAGTAGTTACTGCTTTTGATGCCATAGCCATATTTCTATCGCCACTACCAGTATCTACTAACGAAGCAGTCTCTCCTTCTTTTTGTTGTTCTGCCATTATGCTTTTAAGTATTTCCATATGTCCTGGCTGTGTCAAATCTAAATCAGGAAATACGAAAAATCGGGCTTTCATAGCTTTATCAACTACTTTAATCATTGGAGCGTTTCTAACTAATGAATTATCAGTAGCAAAAAAATTACCCATTTTTGCTGGGACATTCATAGCATTTGGTTTAGCTGCTGGAGTTGGTTGAGCGCCAACTTTTCTGAAGTTTTGTATTCCGCTTCTAATCCTGTCAAAAGTTGATTGGCTAGCATCTTCTATCAAAATAAGAGGTTTAACAGTAATAGCAGGAAAATCACCTATATATTTTTTACAAAAAACTATAGTATCAGCTTCTGACATTTGTAGATATTTGTCACAAAACTCAACAATAGTATATTTTTTACCTTCGTATAACGTTTCTGGTACAATATTTAAATTTTTCATACCATCGTTTAGTAAATCTGATATATTCTTGTTGTTCATTAAACTGTATCCTGTAATTCTATAATTTTAGTTTACTTTTTTTCTTTTTGTGCGTCTGGTACTGAAGCTCTTAAATTTGATGTTTTCTTAATATAATGTTCGTCGTCATACCGCTGATGTATATCTATTTTAGCTACTACAGTTGCTAAATTAGTTTCTAATTTTGTAAATCGCTTTTCATTCTCTGAATTTATGGCAGTTTGTTGTAGTTTAAACTCATTATCAGTGCTTATCGCAATAAGCATAGCCGTTTGACCATTTCCCAATGACTCAAGTTTAGGAATAGTATATTGAGCAAACCACGCTCCAGCACCAAGCATTATAGTTAACAAAACAGACACCAAAACTAAAAGCATTGGAACAAGACCATCCCAGTTATGTTTTTGTCTAAAATTAGATGTAGGCATTTAATTCCCTCAAGTGAATATTTAATAGATTAGTTTGTTATAACGTCACTACCTGGGACGCCTTGTGTTATTGCTACAAATCCAGAACCTGAACCGGAAGGACTGTTAACAATGTTAGTTAGTGGTATTACTACGTTGTTGATAAAATCAGTATAATCAGCTACAGAAGAGAACGATAAAGAACCACCGAGCCACTTTAGAGTTATATTTCCTTGTTGCTTATTTGTGATTATATCATACTGAAGACCACCGAAACCTTCTGATGTAGTTGATACTATGTTAACATACTCAATTTTAGAAATAGTCATAGGGACTCCATAAATTAATTACCTGTCAGAAGTATTAGTTCCAGGACCAGCAATATCCTGATAAAGTCTGACGTCACACTTATATCTAATAGGGCGGCCAATTCTATGTGTTTCTTTTGATATTTTATATATTTCAAATTTCTGATGTAACTGTGTATTTTCTACAACGTCACCGATTACCGGAACTCTATTTAGAATTGTTTCTATTAGAGATATATTAAACCAAACAGCACCATTACGTTCTGCTACTTGATCTGCTCCGGTATCAGTCATTCCGTGTGTAGTACTTTCATCTATTTTGAAAAAACTTCGTAATTGTATTGGTTCAAGAAAGTTTTTTGAAGATAATAAATCACGAAATACACTATCGTAATTTTCCTGGTAAAGATTGATTGGGTAATAGACAGTAGATATGCCGAAAAGTGAAAACTCTTCTTGATCGGTAGAATTGACAAACAAGAAATCTCGGATATTCTCGGGCGTCTGATCTGAAAAATTGTATGAAGAATTGCGTAAGCTCATATACTTAATTTACCTTATTTTTCTTTATATAGTGTGTCAAAGTAGTTTTCTATATATTTGCTTATCAATTTAATACCAGGAATATAAAAATCACCATGCTCCAACGCTAATATGTAAGGACTAATATACAACATTCCGTCTTCTTCATTGTACTCTAATGATTTATCTAATGACTTGATAAATTCGTCGTATATAGCTTGGGCATATTGTGAGCGAACTTCTTTTGTAAATTTAATCTGATTTTCAAACATATACTGTTCAGCTTCTCCATAAAAATTAGCTGGCTGTAATAGTTCTGGAATATCATGTTGTATTTTTTCTAAAATAATAGGATAAAATGTTTTAGTTACTCTTTTAGATAATATTATAAGGTTTTGTGGAGAAATAGGTTCGTAAAAAATCTCCATTGTCATAGCATCTTCTTGGTTAGATTTTTTTGGTAGTATCAGCTTATTACTCATATACTTAATTCGTACAATAAAAAAGGAAGCCTGACAGCTTCCTTCTTTGCAATCACATCGGTAGACGCGGTTATTTGTGTTTATTAATATACTCTATCATTTTATTAAGAACTGTTATATTTTCTTTAACTAATCCAAGAGCAGTATTACATTTTGAGCATAATAATTGTCTATTTTTGCCAGTAATGTGATTATGATCAACAGCTAATCTACCATTTTTAGCAGTTTCTATATTAGAACAAATAGCACAAACACCATTTTGAGATTTAAGAAGAATATCGTATTCCTCTAATGTAATTCCGTGATAAAACTTTAATCTGGCCTTTAGATTTACTATTTTTCTTTCTTCTGGATGGTTACGTGCCCAGTCATTATTTTTTTCTGGATGTTTTTTATGATAAATCTTACTTGCTTTTTTACTTCTTTCAAAATGTAACTCTGGATTTTGTTTATTCCATGCAATACACCTAGCGGTATGACATGCCTTACAATTTGCAGCCAAACCAGAAGAGTTTCGTTTATCTTTACAAAACTCTTCTGGTTCTTTTTCTTTATGACACATAGAACATATTTTAGTCATAATAGTTTAAGTTACTGCGGAAGTCCATTCTCGATAGCAACCTCAACCGCATAAGCCACCATTATGGCAGGAAAGACCTTGCAAATCCGGTCTTTAAGACGGGCAACTTGGTCTGTCGCTATATTAATAGGCTCTTCACCAGACTTTGAAATACTCTCGCTCAAACGTGCCCACTCAATCTTGGCCTTATAATCGAGGGCTGCGTCATCCTGTAGAACTGCCTTAATAGAAAGCTTTGAGATTTCCTTCAAAGTTAAAGCTGGGCTATCTTTATCTAGCTGAAGATTGTCGCCTTCAGAATCTTTTAATACCTGACTAAAGTTAATAAGCATGTAACTCCTTTTAAATACCACAATGTTAGTTGGTTTTGGTTTCTTCCGTGTTTTTAATCTACCACTCATAGTGATTAATCATCTCTCACTATAATATCGGCAATTTTTAGAAAACTTAAACTGTTTTTTTATATTTTTGTTACTATCCATGGAAAGTTTAAATAATCATCTGGTTCAGTTAAACAAGCCAATTTAGGAAACGATTTGCCAAGAGTTTCATATACTAACTGTGTAACTTCTGAACATATATAGCCATTTTTAGACTTAAACCATACAGTCCACAGCTTACCTGGAAATAATAAACACTTACCATGTTGTAAAAATATATTGAAATCAGTTAAATATCCGTATGGTTTATTATTGTAACATACTGCAATAGAAAATAATCTTGCGTAAGTTGTAGAGAAGTTTGGTAATCTTGACACGTAAGCTAATACTAACCCATTTGGTCTATTAACCAAGTCTTTTACTACTTTAATTTTAACTCCGCCCTCTAACGCTTCTAATATAGTGTTATTGCCTAAATACAAAGCAACATGTATTACTTCGTTACCTTCAACAAATCTAACACCATGAGATATTAAATTATTAAAGTGTAACCCAGGAGATTTATATAGGAGAACGTCGCCAGGATTAAGCATAATTTATTAACTTGCTGGTGTTTGATTTGCAGCGGCTTGAGCGGCAGCATTGGCAGCTTGGTTTGCAGCATCTTGAGCAGCAATAGCAGCCTGTTGAGCGGCTAAATCTTGTGCGGCTTGTGCTGTTAATACTGCTTGAATATCAATATGTTGAGTTGTTATATTACCAAGGTCAGGAACTTGTGCTGAAATAATTTGATCAGCAAAGTTTGAAAGCAATTCACCAACATATGAAACAGTACCATCTGCCAGGGTAACTCTCATACCAAATAATGACATTAACTGATCTTGGGTAACATTAATAGCTGCTAAATCAAGAAAATCATAAATACCTATTTTATTTTGATTAGTATCTACTTCATACGTAATAGATTTAGGATGAATTGTACATCCAAAATTAGTTGACACTGACCCGTTTCCATTATCTACTACATCTCTTGTTAATAGAATGACTCTTGATGCTACTTCGTTTTGTAGTGTATAAGTAATAGGTACTACTGGTTGTTGAATTGCCATTTTTAACCCCTAATTTAATAATTTAATTGCTAATAAGTCAGTTATTGACGTAGCGGAATTTATTAATTGTCTTCCTTGATTTAATTGTGATAACCATGTTGCATCATCTATTTCATTTACTATTCCGGTTAAAGTATTTAATTGTCTCGATTGTCCAACCTGTAAAGCCGTTTGATTGAATTGCTTTAATTTTATTTGTTTAGCTTTATCTAAATTAACGGTTATTTTTGAATTATTTAATTCCCAAGCCTCAATAAATTGGAAGTCTTGTGGCAATTCTGAATCATCTATAATAAATGCCGATCCATCGTTAGGACAGTCTTTTTTTAATACTTCTTCTATTGGTAGTTCACCAGTTGGAACACATATTGATATTCCGCCATTACCATTTGAGTGTATAATTACTTGTGTCATTTTATCTCCTTACCTGAATGCTGCATAACCCATAACACCGCTAAAAGGGCCGCCACCCGGACCTAATAAATTACAGGCGGAGACAGTTTGAGAACTTACATTAAATGGTCTATTGTAAACATCACTACAGTTTGGATTTCCAATAGTAGAAGCATAATAAGCGTCAGTCATGCTATTAGTAAAATTAATAACTCTAGTATAGTTATTTGTATAAGTTACGCTAGAAACATTAAATGCACCAGTATATACAGTAGAAGAACCGGCATCAAAACAAACCCAAGCTTTAACTTGTGGTATATGCGTATGATCTTGTCTTGCTACCGTAGTAGAAGTTCCAACTGAAGCAAGCCCAGTTTGAAGCCATGCTGGGGATGTGCTACTAGCTAATGCTGTAATACCATTAACTGACGAAGCAGTTACAGCACCAGCAAAAGCAGCAGTACCACCAGCAGTAACATTCCATCCTCCAGTACTACTAGCTAAAGTGCCTGTTACTGTCGTATTTCCTGAAGTATCAATATAAATAGCCTGAGTATGTCCTGGAGCAGACAATCCAAGTCTATTGGCCGTTGCTTCAAGATACCAAACATTTGTATTATCATTAAATAAAATATACGGATTTGCATTACCACCAACAGCGAAATGTCCTGATGTTGTTGTTATATTTCCTGATGTTGTTGATACACTTCCAGCAAAAGTAGCAGTTGTAGCAGTCATCGCTAAAGCAGTTGCGCCATTAAGAACAAAGTTCATTGCTGCCGAAGCGTTAGCATAAGTATTCTTAATAGTTAATACTGTATTACTAACACTACTGTAATCTATAATACCTTGGAAAGATCCGTTACCACCAATAGTAATAGAACCGTTATTAGCAGATGCAGCGGAGGCTATAACGCTATAGCCATAAAATGCACCTTGCTGATTAGCTGAGCTAGTTCCTGTTAATATAGTAAATGTCCCAGCAGCGGGTGTTGTAGCGCCAACAATTCCATTAAATCCAGTTGCATTTAATGTAGCTGATAATGTGAGTAAATTGGCTGAAGTCTGAATAATGGTAACAGTATTAACTAAATCAGAACGATTAAACGAAAGTGCTGCTATAGCACTAGCAGTTGTTAGCGTTTGTGGATCTGAGTAGGAATATTGTGCTAATGCCATATTATCTCTTTACCATGTGGGGATTTCTATTACATGAAAATAATTGTATGCCGCACCGGCATAAATTGCAATATTTGAAGTATATGAACCACCAGTAAATCCTGTCCATACCTGAAGTGTATCATTTAAAGAGAAATTTCTAAAATAAGTATTAGTAACATAATTATTAGTAGATCCTTGAAACTGTTGATATAAATCAGTTAAATAAGTAGCTCCATTTAAATAAAATCCATGACGTGTAGAACTGGGAGAGGTATTAGTATTTTCATATTGCTGTGTTGTAGCGAGCATATAATTTCCAGGTCGTTTAATAACTATTTGACTATTAGCAGTATCTGCCATTCCGACACTTTGTATTTCAGCGGTATCAAAAGTATCTTTTCCAAATACACCAGAAGTTGTAATAAATGTAGTTGATTTATATAATTTAGCAACCATTGGTATTGTTATTCCACCAACTTTATTCCAAGATACTCCATTAGATTTTAATTCACAAGATTCACCATTATGCATGATACGAGTATTAGAACCATCAATCAGTTCTGAAGCATTACCAGTTACCGTAACAAGATAAGTAGAGGATGAATCAATCCGAATACCAATAAATTGACCTGAACATGATGCGGCAGGAGGTAGAGTAATGGCATAGCTAGCACTTGTAGCTGTGCAGTTATGCCATGTTCTTAAAGTAGCGGTAGCAGTAGTTGTAATTTGTAGTTCAGCATTGGCAACAGTTGATAACATATCACCAGAAGCTTGAGTTCCACCACTACTAAATACTATTGCTCTGATCGAGTTTGTAGCTGGTGCTGAAGCAAATGTTAAAACAACCTGTGTCTTAGATTGTGTTGGATTGGTAATCTGAATACCAGAATCAACTTTACGACCTAATCCAGTTAATTCCCAACATGCTACATCAACATCAGATACACCTAAATTATGAGTTAATGTAAAGGATGTTGTAACTCCATCACCAATTGTAAATGGAACCGATGGAGAACCTTGAGCAAAATTACCGTTAGAAGTTTTACGAACACGCCATTTATATGCTGAATAAGTTGACCACGAACTTCCGTTAAATGGTCCAGAATAAAAATCTACTCTAGCTTGAGTAGAATTTAAAATTTCTAATTGAATACCATAATAAGTTCCAGAACCATTAGAAGCGAATCCCCATGTCATAGAGGTAGATGGAATCCATCCAGCCGTAGCGTTCCAAACTTCTACGATAATTAAATCAGTTGGTTGAATTGGCTGAGTAAACTGAACTGTTTTTTGAACTGCCGTAGTTCCTGATGGAGCAAAAGATTGAACTAAAACACCAGTAGAACCATATCCAAATGAAGTGGTATCGGTAGATGTTGTTGTTGAACTATTATAAGCATATTCTGTAAAACTAGTTAATAAATTAATATTTGCCGAAAATTGAGTAATTGGAACAGTAGCTTTAATTTGAAGTGTATTACTAGATAAAGCAGACCAAGTATTAGGAATTGACGGACCAGCCCATCCAGCACCTACTAATGCACCTATATTGGTAGAGGTATAAACATAAGCATCCATGTGATAACTACCAAGACCACTAATCTGTGCCCAACAAGTTCCACAATCACCTGTAGTAGCAACTGATTGACTAATTGTATAGCCAGATGGAACAGAAAATTGCCAGTTGCCAGTTCCAAATGTTGTTGTAGTTCCCATCGTAAGGTTAATGGTAACTTCCATAGAGTCGCCAACTCTACGATACATTCCAGCTAATGTTCCGTTACCAATTGAAGGTGCTGTTCCTGAAGATGTCCAAACTGGAGTATAGGCTGTCCATGGACCGATAGCAGCGGCAACTGAGGATGGCTGGATAGTTGCTAAATTGTTATCTACATATTGTTTTGTTGAAGTTTGTAAAGATGTTGTAGGATCATTAGGAAGTACAATTTGCGCTGTAGATGTAAATAGATGCGAAGCCGTTTGAGTTAATGTATCTGTAGCTGAAAGATCAGAACGGACTGCTGATAAGAAAGGTAAGGCGCTTGATCTTGTGCTTATAAATCCATATGTAGCATTCAAAAGACCAAGTATTTGGAAAGTATTAGTTCCAGTAGGAACTTGTGCTACCACCATACCTACAGCCGGACTACTTACAATAAGAAAATCATTACTACTTCCAGTAGTTGGCTGAAGTGTTAAACCTCCAGCAGCAGTTACAAATAAGTTACTGGTGGAACTTCCAATAGTTAAATTTTGAATAGTTAAATTGTTTGTACTTGGATTAAACTTTAATTCTGTAGAAGATGTTTTTAAAGTAGATCCACCAGCCGTAGTAGTCATTACTGGATAATACGAGGCGTTAGTAGTATTATCATCTGTTGTCGATACAGAACCGCCAGCACCACTAAACGCCCAAGCAGACCCGGTCCAGTTAAGAAAACCGGTAGTAAGGGATGGAAGTGCATAACCTAATACGTTGTTATTTAATAAAACTGTTCCAGTAGTATCTGGAAATGTGTAAGTTCTAGTTGCAGTATTAGCATGAATAATAGTTCCTAAATAAGCATTGCCAGCGATAGCAATACTTGGAGAACTTATAATTTCAGAGTTACCAGCAATCAGCATTAATTTACATTCCTATTACTTAATTAGGAAATACATTACTAATAGGAATATTACTTATCCAACACAAACTAATGTAAAAGTATTTGCGCCAGGAACTCCATAACCAAATGTTAAAGTTATTTGAGTAGAAGTTACAGTAGCGTCACATAACATAAGTGCGCCATTATTATCAAATACAGATACTGTGATATTAGCAGAACCCAGCCCGTGTGTATATGGACCGTATGTTGGGCCTGCTCCAGTAAACGTTTGTACGAATTTTTTAGTTGGAGTATAGGCTAAAGCAGCTGTAATATCTGCTGAACCAAGAGCAACGAAAGCTGGAGCACCACTTGATACTTGACGTAAGAAGTAATTATTAGCTGTAGCATTAAGAGCAACTGGTGCTAATGACGCATTAGCTCCATTAAAATACGCTACTTGATACTGAGCTGTGCCAACACCATAAGCTAATGAAGAAGTAGCACCAGGAAGAGTTAATACTGTTGTAGCGGACGCGGCAAAGGTTGTAGAGAATGCACCGGTAGTCACTAACGTAGAACTATTAGCTAAAGAAAGAGTGCCTGTAGTAGCACTTATAGTTATACCACTTGAGAAAGAAGTAACACCAGTTCCGCTAATAGCAATAACACCAGATACAGCAACAGCAGCAGCAGCATTAGAAACACCTAACCAAATACTGCCAGTAGTTAATGAAGAACCAACTGGAGACACACCAGCAATAGTAGTTGTAGAAACCGCAGTTAATCTTCCATAAGTATCATAAGTAATAACAGGAACTGTTGTAGCATTTCCAGTAGGACCACCAGCAGTAATTACTCCAGAAGCTAGAGATACAGTATTGCCGGAAATTGAAATGCCAGTACCTTGAACTAGGTCTGTAGCACCGTTTAATTGTGTAAATCCAATGTTTGTAGTTCCAACAGTTATTACACCAACAGTAGAACATAACCATAATGTGTTCTTATTTGCGGTTCCTTCTTTATCAACTGGAATGAACGCTCCTACATATTTAGAAGTAGAGTCCATATCAACATGTCTAGTTAATATCCAGTTAGTAGCTCCAGAACCTATATTGGTTACAGTATATAAACCATTATAAGGAGCATTAGCAGCTATTTCTGACATTACTAAAATAATATCGCCAACAACAGTGCTAACACCATCTACGACAAGAGCAGCCTGTGTGCCGTTATTTGTTAAAGTAGCACCAACACCTGCTGCGCCATTACTATATGTATATGCTTGTGTTGCGTTTAAATAAGTAGCTGTAGCTAATCGCGCTGTAGGTTTCTGTGTTAACCCTTGAGCTACGCTATCTACATATTGTTTATTAGTAATATCTGTTGCACTTACTGGGGTGTTAGCTGAAGTAAAAGTAGCGCCAGAAGCTACGGTAAAACTAGCACCTGAAGGAATATTTAAAGTAGCTCCAGAACTTACTGAAGAAGTTCCAGTAGAGAATGTAGCACCGCCAGTAATTGTTGGAGAGGTAATTGAAGGAGAAGTTTGTAATACAACAGCAGATCCAGCTGTTCCAGTTGAAGTTATCCAAGAAGGAGACCCACTTGACGTTTGACTTAAAAATCCAGTTTGTGCGCCAGCTTGTAGTCCTAAATAAGTTAAAAGGCCACTAGCACCGCCAGCATAAGGAACTTGGTTAGTAGACGGAGCAGCTGTATAATAGTTCATTACTGCAGAAGTTGATGCTGGTAATGTAATTGTAGAAGCTGCGGTTGCCATCAACGATACCGCAAAGTTACCTGTAGTTATAAAAGTATTGGCGGTAGATATATTACCACCAAGAGTAATAGTCTTACCTGTGTTATTTACCCCAGTTCCACCATATTGACCAGCAATTACTGCACCAGTATATGAACCAGTTAAGGCTGAGTCTGTAAAAGCGATAGTTTTACGAGCAGTTCCAGTTGTTATTGTAAACGAAAGAGTATCTGTTACAAATTCTAAAGCCCCAGTAACTGGTGAAGTTAATAAAGCACCAGAAACTAAATTAATAGGAGCTACTGTTGCAGTTCCTGCTATATAAGTAGTATTAGCTAGTCCAGCAAAAGATGCTTGGGTAGCTCCTAAAGATACTGATGTAGTTCCTATTGTAATGGAACTATTAGTTAGTTTACCATTAGCTATAGAACCAGCTAACATGGCGTTAGTAACTGTTCCAGTATCAGCTGAACCAACTAATGTTCCAGAAGCTGGTAGAGTTACCGAAGTAGAAGAACCGGCTGATGTGATAGTGATGGGTTGAGAACCAGCAAAGGTGACGCTATTAGCAGTTTGTAAAGTTGTTCCAGAAGCTATAGTTACTGTGGCCTGAGAAGCTGGTTGAGTTAACGTTACTTTACCAAAAACAGGGGCTCCAGCTGAAGTAGAGACCAAAGCTTTACCGGTAGCTGAAATATCTGTAATCTGACCGTATGATCCAGTAGTTGACGCATACATAATACCATACTGTGTTAAGGAAGTTAATCCAGTTCCACCATCAGCAACTGCAACGTCAGTACCACCAACACGATAAATATAAGCACCACCAATTGTAATAGCTGACGGTAAATCCGTAGCTAATCCTGGGACGCTTGATCCATTAGTAACTAATACAGAACTTGCGGCAGTAGATATGCCTGCTAAAGTGTTTAATCCACTAAAATACGCTATTTGATTTGTATTACCACCACCACCGATTGATGAAGCTGAGGTAGATAAACTAACCCATTGCCCAACACTAGATACATTCATCCAAATTTGAACACTTGTATTAGCTGCTGAACTTGTATTAGTGTAAATTTGTCCTATAACAGGGGAAGAAGGTGCTGAACCCAAATTCTGTATGGCAGCATTTCGTAATTCATTCTTTGTAAGATCAAGAAAAGTGCCTAATAGCATTAATATATTCCTTTATACTTAATTATGTTAAGTAGGCTTTACCACCAAAACTACTTGAAAAAGTAATTACTAAATTATTTAAATCTGTATAAGATATATCTCCAATAAATACGGTATTTCCAGAATCTACTACCACAACCACTGGATACTTATTTAAACTATGATTAATAGTCCACACATTGCTTGGAATTATTTGACTATAAGTAAATTCAGACGCTACACCACCAGTTCCACCAGATGTTTGTGCCGTCCAAGTAATTAAATCACTTGATAAAATATATACAGTGTCTGCTGCTTCAACAAAAACCTGCATTCCAGGTTTACGTTTATCAGTTGCTATAGCGTTCATAGTAGCTATATCTGGCACACTTCTAAAACCTCCTCTGATCCTCGAATCATCCATTAATGCGTAATTGTCAGTAATAGACTTAATTTCAGCAATAAGATTTATAGGCATTTATTTACCTCATTACTGATATTGTTTATATAGATAGTTAATTTGTTTGTTAGAATTGGATTAGGTTCAAGTTTACAGTTAAACTTATGTACTTTTTTATGACAATCTTTACATAATAAAACTAAATTAGTTATTTCAAATCGGTTAGCTATGTTATCTGCCCATTTTTCTATATGATGAATAACATTAAAAGAATTACCACACAATACACAGACATCGTTATCTCTTTGTATTATTTTTATTCTTATAGATTTTGTCCACGAGTTTATTTTTTTATTTATAATATTTTCTTTCATACATTTAATTCAACTTTACTGTAATTGAACTGTTATATTGCCAAGAGACGGATTATCACTCTTATATATACTATATGATGTAGTTATTCCATAAGTATTAGTAAAACTATTTGTAGTTTCTAAGGAAATTCCTCCAGCGAATCCTCCAACGTAAAAAGTAGGAGTTCCAAAAGAGGTTGGGATAGCAAAATATAAGTATTCACCAAGACCAGCATTTATTGTATAATTACCAGAATATGAGGATGCAAGAATATTATACTGTAATCCGGATACTGTTGAAAATGTAGAAGAATGTCCGTAGTATAGTCTTGGTAACCAGTTAATATGTGTTGTTAAAATAGACGGAGTAGTAAAATTAGCTGTTAATGTAAACACTACATTACCTTGAGCTATTAACGAAAAAGTATGGGGTGAAATAAAAGAAGTTATGTTGCTTAATGTAATAGAAACACTAAACTTGGAGTCAATTAATGAAACAGATGGAGGAGTTTGGTTATACGCTGCTATAAATGCTGGATTAACTATTGATTGTCCAACTTCTAAATTTGATGTAGCTGGATAAAAGTTTGTAATAGCTGGATTTGGTGTAATATCTGAAGCGTAAATAGGTCGCCAATGTTCTGTTGTTCCATCAGTAAATAAAAAAGTATTCGCTACTTGTACAGGCAAAGAACTTCCGCTACTATTATTTACTTTATATTCTAATTTTTCTATTGCCGTTAATACCGTATCAGAAGATGTGACAGATCCACCAGTTGTAGCAGCAAATCCTGGCAAAGTTAATGACTCACTTGATCCTATAAAAACATCAGCTGTAACATCACCATCTATTTGTATATCGTCTAATAATTTTTTAGTCATTTATAGGCTCTTTAATATGGTATTTGTGAAGAAAGTGGAAATAATTGACCATAGGTAGGACGCAGTACAGCTGGCGTATATACAGCTGGGAAGGTGTTTATTAACATAGTCATACTATTTTGAGAAATAGTTTTTATATTACTGTTAATAAATAAAGGAGTTGTATAACTGTTTGTTAAGTCCATGAATGCTGGTGAAATAAAATTAAATCTTTCTCCTAACTGATTAAAAAATAATGGAGAAGATAACATAGCCATAGATGTTCCAGATAGATTTTTTAAATTATTATTAACAAATAATGGTTTAGAATATTTACTTGTAATATCTATACTACTTAAAGTAGTAGGAGCTAACAAATTTTTAGTTGGAGCAGCCATATATTAATTATATCCGTAAAATATACACATTGTAGGTATTATGTAGGTGTCTGATAACCAGCAAAAATAAGACCTTGAACCAAGAAACAGAACCAAGCCCCAATATAAATTGTTTCACCAGCTACCGGACTAACGGGCGTTGTACCATACTTACCTCTAACGCATCCAGTAAAGCTATTACCACCACTAATTCCTGTATAACTTATAATTTCTCCATTCAATACTAACCAGCCAGATGATGGAAATCCGGTTGTTGAAGCTACATTAATAGTTGTGTCGGTATTTAATCCAGTAGTTGATATAGTTGTAGTAAAATCATTACAAGGAGAAACTAATAATTGCTCGTTAGATGGAGCGGTTCCTGTAAACTTATACCAATCTAAGTTTGAATAACATGGCCCAATAATTCTAATTTGTCCAGCGCCACTGTTTAGTTCTAAGTATACTGAATATGTGTTTCCTACACAAGATAATCTATGTACAGAATAAATGGTTCCAGCATCAGTTGATTGGAAAAGACCTTCCCCAGCTAACTCCATGTAACTGCCACTACCTAAATAGCTGGCTGAAGACGTATTAGCGGCATTTTGAGCATAATCTTGAAGCTGTCCAGGTATAACATGGTGAGAAAATGGGGCGCAATTTGCAGAAGTATTGCCACTATCTACAGCAGCCAATGCTCCAGTATTTCCAGAACCGGTAGAACACCCCCACCAATGAGTTATGTAAGCGTATCCATCAGTACTTGTTGTAGCATTATCTAATCCAACCATAAGTTCTGCTGGAGTGCAAGGTAAGCCATAAGTAGATAAATCAGAAGTTGGTAACTGAGAAATTGCTGAAGCATTATCTCCGTAACAAGCATGGACTGGAGTATAAAAATTAGCGTTCGTCTTACTTCCAATAGCAAGACCACGTGAACAGATTTGTAAATAATAAATCCAACCATTAATTAAATCAATAGTAATAGAACTATTAATACTAAGTTGTGATCCTTGAACCAGTGGAACTGTAAATACTGAAGTACTCCTTTGTCCTGTAGTAATATTAGAACTAGTAACAGTTATATTTTGTAATGCTGTTTTATTGATAGCGAGAAAATTAGCACCACCAGTTAGTGTGGCAATAGCTGAACACCATACCCAATTCCATGCTGTAAAATTAGCATTAACACTTGCTTTAATAGCTTCAAACAATCCTCTTGAATTCTGTATAGCAGTATTACCGCCAGAACCAACATATGAAACTGTATTACCATTAATTGTAACCGAACATGTAACAGCACCAGCCGTAGCATTTGTAAAAGAATATGTTTGCGGTAAGGCTGTTAATAATTCTTGAACAGGTTTTAAAATAATAGAAGTTCCAGCACTTGGAAATATCCATCTTACACATTCTCTTGAAAAACTGTTTCCAATTGTTTCAGTGGTTGGTGGAATACAGTCAAAAAAGTTTTGTGTAACTAGCCAATTACCATTAGTATCTTCTAAAGTAAATTCAGCAACGTTAACACTGTTTCCAGATTGAGCAGCAGTTACGTTCATTCTCCAATAATTATGAGAAGCTGCTCCAGTAATAATATATTTTCTTCGTTCAGAATAGGCCCAGTTAGTTTGACTAGTAAACGTTTGTAAAGTTGTCCATGATGAACCGTTATCACTATAATCAAGAGTAAAAGTTAACGGAGTGGTATTTCCGATAGTAGCAACGTCAGATTGAATATACATAACTGTTGGAGTGAATCCTGAAGCATACGTTATTCCAATGTATGCTGGAAGAGCTGCTGTTGTCGCACTTGTAGAAGAAGTCATATCAAAAGCATTACCAGGATTAGTAAAAGCTGTTCCACCAGTTGACCAAGGTGTTCCAATAATTGCCTGTCTTACTATTTGCCAAGGATGTGCTCCAGTAGTAGATAATAAAGAACTAAAAGTAGATTGCATAGTAGTAGTTGAAGTTCCCGCCGATATTAATGCACTTGACCAGCCAAGGAAGACGCTCATTATAACTCCTTCTTTAAGTAAGAAATACAATTAACATGATATTCTATAGATGCTTCTGTCGAGGCATCTTTGTAAGGTTCTAATTTTCTATTACACCAACCACAAAGCAATCCTCTAACTTTACCTGATATGTGGTCATGGTCAACACACAGCATCTTTCCATCGGTTTCTGGTTGTCCACAAATGGCACAAACTCCATTTTGTTTATTCCAAAGAGTGCTATAATCTTTTCCTGTTAAACCATAGGTTCTTTTTAAATGGCTATTTCGTCCAATAATTTTATATTGCTGTTTTTCATATTCTAGTATTTTATCTTTGTTTTTCAAATAAAAATTAGCTTTTCTTTCTTTCATAATTTCTGGTCTACTATCCCTGTATTCTTTTTCTCGGTTTAATATTTTTTCTTGATTTTTATAGTATGTTTTTCTTCTAGATACTTTAATTTTTTCTTTATTAGTTAGACTCCACTCTTGTTTACGTTTATTTTCACAAATAATGCATGAACAGGTTAGTCCATCTTTGTGTCCTTTGTGTGAACCAAATTCAGTAATATTTTTTTCAATTCTACATTTTGAACATATTTTAGTTGTCATAGGTCTATTCCATTTTAAGTATCGTTGCTGTTACTGTAATAGCAGCAGTTGATGATCCTGTATTTTGTATGGTTATATAAATATTCTGATTAATTACAGTATCATTATTAAAACAAAAAACTGCTGGGGTACATATCCAAGATAAATGAGTAGAATCGAATACAAATTCGGCAAATAAGCCTACATTTCCGACTGGTGCTGTAGAAGAAAGTCGTGATAAATCTCCAGTTGCTGTTGCTGAAGTGCCGTAAAATCTAACTCTACAAGGTCCTGACACTGAGATAGTCATAAGTTGAAATGCATAACATGCGGTGGAGGCGGTATCTATTTCTTGTGAGTTAACGGCTAATGATGAACTTGTAAATGTAAAAGGAAGAGTTCCTAGAGATGCTACACTTGATTCTGATACCCAATAAACACTAACCCCGTCAGTAGAAAGTATTTTACCTGATTGACCAGTAACACTTGGAATAGTTGATACGGGGTTCCAAAAAGTAGTAGAACCATCAGTAGTTAAATATTTACCCGATTGTCCTGTTAATGTTGGTAATTGATTTGGTAAAGTAGTCCATGAAAAAGTGGTACCATTATTTCCTAAAAATTGTCCTGTAGTTCCGCCACTAACTGCTGGAACAAGCTGTGTTAGTTGATACCAAGAAGCTGTTGTTCCGTTAGTAGTTAAATAATACCCGTTAGATCCAGTTTGAGAAGGAAGACCTGTTGGTAAGGTTAAAGTTTGCCAAGAGGGTCCACCAGAAACTACTGTTAATATTTGTCCTGAAGTTCCTATTGGTAATCTTCCAGCGGCTCCACCAGAGTTGGCTGAAATCATATCACCAGTTGTAGTCATTGGGTTAGCAAATCCAGATGGAAGAGTAGCCCACGAAGCAGTAGATCCATTATTTGTTAAGTATTGTCCATTAGTTCCACCAGACATAGTTGGAAATGGGTTTGTGACAGTTCCCCAAGAAACAGTTGAGCCATTATTTGTTAAAAATTCTCCACTTGTTCCACCACTTACCGGAGGAAGTATAGTAGTCCATTGTGGTAATCCTGATACAGAAGTTAAAACAGTTCCGCTAGCTCCTATTCCAAGACGTGTAGGACCTCCGCCAGAAGAACCGTATACAATATCTCCAGTAGTTGTCATAGGATTAGTGAATGCTGATGCCCACTCAAGACTATAATGTCCTAATCCTGTATCATAAACTGTAAGCACTTGTCCAGGTATACCGGCTGCTAATTTTGTAAATACTCCGCTATTTCCGCCAATAACTAAATCACCGTATGTAGTTAATGGATTTATAATAGAAGGAGTTTGCCATTGTAATGTAGTTGAATTGTATACAGTTAAAATCTGACCAACTGACCCGATACCTAATCTATTAGCTACTCCACTAGATCCACCAACAATGATATCACCAGAAGTAGTTAATGGGTTACTTAATGTGCTACCCCAACTATAGGATGATCCATCGTTAGTTAAAAATTTACCTACTGTTGTTCCATCTATGCTTGGAAGTGGTGTAATACTTGTCCAATTTGTTATAGTTCCATTATTAGTTAAAAATTTACCAGCTTGTCCAGATACATTTGGTGGAGCGGTATTTACTATCCATTGTGAAATTGTTCCATTATTAGATAATATATAGTTAGTTACACCACTGGATATTGCTGGAACTTGACTAATATTTATCCAGCTTGTTATTGTTCCATTATTAGTTAAAAACTTTCCAGATTGACTAGTTATATCTGGAATTAGTGTAGTCCAGCCTAGTGTAGTTGTAGAAGTTACTGTCAGACTTTGCCCTACAGATCCAACTCCAAGTCTTCCAGTAGCACCAGATATTCCCCCGACAATAACATCTCCAGCTGTTGTCATTGGATTTATGAGAGCTGTAATGGTAGACCATGAAACAGTAGATCCATCAGTATATAAATATCTGGAAACTCCTGGCAATGCTGGTAACGGAGATTCCCAAGAAGCTACTGTACCATTTGTATATAAATATTTTCCATCTTCACCAGTTTGGTCTGGTAAGGTACTGTCACCAGAAGATCCTATTACCGTAGATGTAGATGAAACTACAATAACTTTAATAGAGTTAGTAGCTGGAGCAGTATGAAAATGTAGTAAAATACTATTAACTGACATTATAGTAGAGGTACAATCTACTGCCACTTGTTCTGTTCCTACAATTTCCCAAATACCTAAAAGAACAGATTCTGTATTTAAATTATGAATTACAGTTATATCAGTAGAAAAACCATTGCCATATAATTGAACGAAAGAAGCATTATATACAGTTCCACCGCTGCCTGACGGAGTAGCCCAAATAGCTTTTGTTGAAGATACTGCTGTTAATACCTGTCCTATCTCTGGAGGATCTGTATCGGCAATATCTATTGTTGTTTGACCAGAAGATCCATTACTGACTAACACACTGGCTATAGCATCGTTTACTTCAAACCAACCATTACCAGTCCAAGATAACAAAGTTTTATCAGTAATATTGTAAACTTTAAATCCAGTTTTAGTAGTATCAAAAACAACATTATTAATTTGGCTATCTGTAAGTAACGGAATTATTTCTTGTGTATTATTACTGAGAATATTGCCAAGCATAAAGCTAGAGCTATTATATGTTCCACCAACTGGAATAGTTGCGTTCATTGTAAAAGTTGAAGTAGTCATCTAATATCTCTTTACTTAATTCTTGGCGAATTAAATAGTAGGAAGATATACTAATGTCCAAAGAATCCCTGTCAACCGCTATTAATCAAGTATTAGATAGCATTAGAAAACAGAAAGAAAAAGAACGTATAGACACAGAGCTATTTGCAACTAACTGTATCAAAGAGTTCATGAAATTAGATCTACCATTTTATAGCATAGCCGTTGACAATCATGATAAAAACTTAATTAGAATAGAAGTACCGTTTCTTAAAGAGTGTCATTTAAGCATAGAACAGTATCTATTTGGTTCCAAAGAAAAAGCATGTACTTTATATCTAAACGGGAAGGCTGTTAGAAAAATACAGCTTACGGATACAAATCCAGAGTATATGGCAAGAGTTAGTCACGCGCTATTAGACTATCTTAAACGTTATATTATTCTTAAAAATAAGTTTTAAATACTTTTTGTTCATATAACAAAGACCCTAGTAATTTAGGGTCTTTTTTATTTTTAATATAGGATATGTTATCGTCCGTAATACTGAAATATCAAATTAAAATAAATAGGAGAGGTATCAGTATACGTTACTGAAGTACCTCCATCGAACCATCTAGCCTGACCATCACTATTTGTACCCCAATATCCTGGACTGACTACTGTAACAGTATATCCCAACGGAATACAGACATAATAAGTGTTTCCAGAAGTTAGTGTATAAAGATTTAACATAGCTGGATTTAAAATATTATTTTTACCATTAGAAGTATTTAATATTCCTACTTGAAGGGTCGCGTTCCAGGGTAATGGGGAATTAGTAGTTGCTCCACCATACGTAGGAGTAAATTGGTAATTACCTGATTGATTACATACTATTGGAATAAACATAAGAACTGCCTGAGTTAAACCAGGTGGTCTATCATCTACAACAGTAAAGCCTGTTCCATGTGTTAGAAAAGAACCTCCAGAACCAACTGATGCTGTGCTATTAAATGTAATAGAAGCATCTGATCCATTAGAATTACTGTGTGAAATGTATCCGCTGAGATTAGCCATGTTTAAAGTGATACTATTAGTAACATCAGCTACCTTATATCCTCCAAAAGATGCGCCTGTTCCAAGTTCTAGATTAACAGAAAGGTCAGTTCCATCTAATAAGTGTGCGGTAAACGGATCTTTTGCCAATTTAAATCCTACTGGGGGAGATGCGTAGGTCCCAGCCTGATATCCTACTCCAGGGATACCTGAAATTAGATTATTCATATATACTATTCCGGAAGTTACTTGGAATGGAGTAAATCCGTTAGGGATAGTGGCAGTTCCAGAACCAGAACCGACACCTGTGGCAACAAATGACGTACCAACGGTATTAGCAGCAGCTCCTATTAAAGTAAAGTTGGTGCTACCCACTGAAGCTATAGTGTATGCAGTTCCTATAACAAAGTTTCCAGCAGTAATTGTTACACTTGGACTAGTGGGATCTACAACTTTAAAAGTATTTGCTAAAACGCTAAAAGTAGAGGCGGCTGGTGCTCCATTAGCTGGGGCTACTGTTGTAAAATCTAAACCAGAAACGTTCCCATTAACATCCATAGCAAGCTTCCATTGAGCTGATCCACCTAGAGAACCTACGGTTGTTACGAGGCTCTGATAAGCAGTAGACGTAGCTAACAGTCCGGTAGTTGGGTCTTTTAAGCTAGTTGACAAGTTTGTTGTAGCTGTTGAAATGGCACTATTCATTGTTGTAGTAGTAGAATAGCTAGTTAATGCTGTTGCTAAATTACTTCCAACAGTCGATGATAACGTAGAAATAGCACTGGCGATAGCACTATTCATTGTTGCTGTAGTAGAATAGTTAGTTGTTAGCGTGGCACTTGATATATATGTTCCAGCAAGAGTAGCATTTAACGATGAAATAGCACTGGCAATAGCTAATGTTGTAGTTGTTGACGTATAGTAGGAAGTGGTTAGTGTGGCTGTTAATGATGCTGAAGTCACATAGGCAGTTGACATGCTGTTAAGGGCATTAGTAATAGCATTAGTAATAGCTGTAGTGACATAACTTGATATAGATGTTATAGTTCCAGCAGTAGTTAAGGTTGAAATTTGGCTAAACAATGAAGATAATGAAGCGGCTGTTATACTAGTTTCAGTTATATTTTTACCATTAGATGAAGATTCAATTAGATAATTTCCAGCAAAGGTAGATGGAGTTATTACAAGTGTTCCAGTTACATCAGGATAATAATAAGTTCTTGCCGCAGTTAATCCCAAACCCTTAAATGTAACCTTATAAGCAGGGTCTCCCATTAAATTAATAGTATGTCCTGCTGCTGGAGTTAAAGTCCAGGTATCTGAAGTCGATGCTGTTGTAGATAACAAAATACTAGCTATTGTAGCAGTTGAATCTCCGTATACACCTAATCCAGATCCAGGCGAGTTGGTTGTAGTTCCAGTGCTATTTACATATATAACTTTACCAACTGTAGCTAAACTAGGTATTGATCCTATAGTTGTAGTACCATTTACCGTTAAGTTTCCAGTTATAGTTACGTTATTGTTGAATGTTCCGTTACCTGAAACATTTAAGCCAGTTCCAAAACCTCCTGAACCGGACACAGCTAAATTACCAGTTATACCTAAATTATTGCCTAATGTTGTTACTCCAGTTACGTTTAATGTTGAAGTCATTATTATTGGACTATTAAAAGTAATTGGGTCACTTGTATTAGAAAATATTGTTGTATTATTAAAAGTTACCTGACCACTAAATATGGTATTATTTGTAAAGGTATTAGGCGAATTAGTGTAAGCAAAAGAACTTATGTCAGTTCCGTTTTTAGAAATTATTAAATCCCAAGTTCCAGCACCAGAATTATATGTAACTCCAATATACGGATTACTTGTATATCCAGGTGTAGTATTTGTTTGAAAAACTAAATATTTGGATAATAGTAATCCAGCACTATCGGTAGGATCACCAATTACAAAATCTCTATTATTTGTAACAGTGTATCTGAATTGTGAAAGAGTTAATTCGCCAGACATTATATTTCCTTCGTTATAGTTAATTATTTATTATTGTTATACGGCGGAAGCTATTACATTTACTGTTGGAGAAGTCCAAATAATATTACTAGACGCATCTACCATTTGAATATAATATGATGTAGTGGCATCACTTGCTGGAGTTGAAGTAAATCTACTAGCAGAACTTATATCTATGTAAGGTACGTTATCTGGATCACCATATAAATAGTTGTATAAAATATATGTGCCGTCTGAAGTGTAACTAGGCGCTGTAAACTGAATTGTAACAACGTCACCGTTATTTATATTTACATCGCCAGAAGTAACAAATTCAGTACTGGTTTGAACGCCAAAATTAGGAGTTACTGAGTAAATATATGGACTATTACTACAAACAAAGGTATTTCCACTTGGACCTTTAACTTCAGTTATTCCAACAACTTTATTAATTCCAGTAGAACCAGCGATTAGTGTTATAGTAAGACCAACAGGGGTTAATACTGCGCCGGAAGTAATTTTAAGTAACGCAGTAGAATGTTCATCGTATAACCCAAATAATAAAATACCATCTGGAATTGGCCATAGATTACCGTCACTTACAAAAAATTCTCCGGCATCAAGAGATACCGTAGTAGTTATTCCAGCTAAATAGTGGTTAAACTCAGTAGTAGTTGGCGTTTCAGTCCAAGTATCCACATAAGTTGTCCACCAAATGTCGTCTAATGCGTTAATATACAGCGGAGATTCTTTCAAACTAAACAAGCCAAACTGTGCAGGATTAATTGGAAGAGTTACATCAGTGAATCCTGCGCCGTTCCAAATATGGAATACTTTGTTAAACACATCTACTATATATGGGAAAGTATTATTTTTACCACCAAGATGTATTCGCGCTACCCCTGTTCCTGCTACTTGACCAATTACGTCTTCCCCAGACCATACTATAGAAAAATCTCCATCAACTGGTTTTCTAAATACTATAGTTTGTTGTCCTATAGTGTTATCTCCACTAATTGATTGAATATCTGTAGCAAACCATACGGCATCTTCAGAATCTGTGAATAACTGGCTTGAATAAACAGCAGAGTTTACTTTATACTTGCTATATGGAGTTGGTGTTGTTCCGTGGATAAAGAACTGATCCGAACCTATAAAATTATTTATTGAGATTACAAAAGTCCAATCAGTTCCATTTAAAGGCATTGTATATATACCAGTATCTGAACCAGCAAGACTGTCGCCAGAAATACATGCATAGACATCGCTATTTGTAGTAGTTATAAGTACATCGTCATCTGATGAAGTAAAGTTTTGTTCTGGTACAGCTGCTCCCCAGCCATTTGGAAGAGCTTCTAAAGAATTAGTTCTAATATTATAAATGAAAGGATACATAGATTGATCTGGCATTGCTGCGTAAATCTGATTTTCATTTTTAGCTGAAAACTGGGCATCGATTACATAAGGATCAATCATAATTAGTGATCCATCATCCTGCTCAATATCTCCTGGAGTAACAGTAACTACAGCGTCCATATCAAATATAACTGGTATTTCTAAATTATTACTTAAGGTAGCTCCTATACTTGAAATTATTTGTATTGTTTGTAATAATAATTTTAATCTAAGATATTTATTGGAATTTAATACATAGCTATATGTAACATTATCTAACCAATTAAAATTATTTGCAGTATCATTGTAAACAACTGGTTCCGATATAGATTTTAAAACTGCTACAGTGGCAGTATTTGATGTGTTTAAATATAGTTGATCAGAGTTAACGGTGGTAATATTGTAATCATTGAATCTATTTATTAAATAGGGTAACGTAGCTGTATCATTTACAGTATAATTTTTATAAAATATTTGACTATACAAATAACTAATATTAGCTGGTATATTTGATACCATTTGTGGAATATAGATAAAGTATCTTACTGGATCATTGAATGTTTCTGATAAAATATACTTGGTAATAGGCTCTACTGATATACCACAACTAAAAGCCATGTTATTTTCTGGAATTATCTGTAAATCTCTTACTGATGTTCCGAATAAATCACTTCTTAAAAATTTACTATTAGTTATTGGGACCATATAGTCAGATGATGTAGAAATTAAGTTAAAAATTACATATCCTAAATCTGTGTTTAATACTCCAAGATATTTATCAGGTATTAAATTATTGCTTAATATACCAAATCCTCGTAATCCAGAAAGATATGATACCGGACTAATTAAACTAAAGGTGTAATCAGAAGTTATACAAGTATTAAGTTCAGGTGTTGTTGTATCGTTAGCTATTAACCAAGTGTTCCACGTATTGTTTGTACATCTCCAAATTTTCGTGCGTTCTGTTATAAATATATCAGTGTTAAATGAAGATAAACCTGAAAATTGATTAGGATTGATTATTATAGTAGTGCCTATAGCAGTATCTTTAGTTAGTGTAAGTTGCCTCGAAGAACCACCTGTTATATCATTAGATATAGAACATTCTAATAACTCTACTATATATTTACTTAAACTTATTGAATAAGTACAAACAGCAGTAAGTATTTTTGAAGTAGAAAACACATTGTTACCAGCTAATGTGGTATACGGTATAACTTTCAATACATCACATAGTTCATTTGTTAAAGGATTGATAAGTGTAATCCAATCAGTATCGGTATTTACTAGTATATTTTGTCGATATATATTATAAACAGTATCTAAAGTATATGAAATATAATTTAGAGATAAATATTTATATACTGTATAAATAGCTGTAACCGTAGACAAATCAGTATGAGTAATTATTGATTTAATATATACTGAAATAGGCAACCCAGCTTCTATTGGACTATTTATAATACCTAAAATATATATGGGAGAGTACATTCCAGCAGTATATACTCCATTAGCATCTACTGAACAATTTCTAAATTGGTATGGCCGTTTAGTTATATCAGAATTACCTGTGGTTACTCGTTCTTTATCTACTTCGGATACCCATGAAGAATTGCCTAAAGTAAATGAAAGTAATCCTTCTTGTAATGTTCCAGCGAATATTTTTATTTTACCTGGAGTAGTCACAGAAGATATATTTTGTATTCCTATGGAAGTTACCTGTTCTGGATAAAGCATTCCGGTTGTGGGTATTGGTATTATAGTATTTCCTGAATCTAAAGAATAATAAAATCCTGTTAAACTTCTATAAACTAATATTAGTAAAGCATTAGTTATAGACAAAGAATAATAAACCTCTAACCCATCAATTTTATTAGTTGCGTTTTTCTTTACTATATTATTATTAGTCACAGATAGAGAATGAGTTGAGTTTTGTAATCCTTGAATATATCCAGTTGGAGATTGTGGTGTTATAGTAGTATCTGACACAACTCCATTAGAAATATACGTTTTTATTATGTTTTCGTTGTATTCTGGAGAAGTTTCATCTGAAATAACTACATCATTATAAAATATAGATTCTGAATCCTTGATTTGTATAACTGATGGTGTTACTGCTTCATCAGCTCTTGAATTTTGTACTTGTAGCATAATGCTTCCACTAACACTGTTTGTTAGCAATCTGGCACTGACATAATTATTTACAAGGGCTGGGGCAGTATACTCAGACATTAAACATCCTTATACAACTTAATTGTCTATATCAGAAACATACTTTGATATAGTGGTATTGACAGCTTTTTCTTTTATTTCTACTAATTTTAGTAAAGTATTTGACAAAGCTTCATCCAGTCTATTCCAACTTCCCATATGAGCTTTAACAAGATGACAATTTTTACATAAAATTATCATATTTAATGGGTTTAGCACTTCGTCATAGTTACTTTTTACTGGTAAGATATGGTGTAATTGTAATAGCTTTGTAGTATTACATAATTGACAACAATAATTATCCCTATCCAATATAATTGATTTTATTACCCTGGCACAAAACCATCGTTTACCAAGATGTTTAAACTTTTCTGGATTTTTTACACTATATTCTATTTGTTTTTTTGTTATTTTTTCTTTATTTTCTATCTGATATTTAGCAACTGTTTTTTTTATTTTATCTTTATTATTTTCATAATATTTTTTGTTATACTCTGGATGTTCTTTTAGATAATTAGCGCCATATTCGCGTCTATGTTCCGTAGTGCCTAGTTTAGTGGCCTCATAATACACTTTTTTCTTTTCAGCTATTTCTTTTTTATTATTTTGAAAGTAGGATGCTATGCGTTCTTTATGTTCTTCTCTATAAACTTTTTCACAAAGTTTACATTGAGTTTGTAACCCGTCTTTTCTGGCCTTTGTTTTAGAGAAAGCATCTTCATTTTTTTCTAATTTACATTTACAACATATTTTCATATACATATTCTCAACTTAATTTATATCTCATATACAGTATCGGCTAAAAATAAAAAAGAGATAAAAATCTCTTTTCTATCTAACATAACATACAGCGAGTAAGAATTAACTGTCAATGAAAAATTGAATATGACTTTTACGGTCAAATAATTCTTCTTTAAGAGCGGCTATTTCTTCTTTTCCTTCTGACACTAGCTCAGCTGCGTTTAACGTTTGACTTTCACTACCGGGACCACCAGAAACCTGAGAATACTTACCTCTAATTTTACCTAACATTCCTTTTGCTACTGCTAACGAGAATTTTCTAATCCACTGTATTCCCCAGGAGTTAGATGTAGATATGTTTTGGTCTTTATCTTCCACACCAAAAGCATTTTTAGAGTATTCAATTAGTATATTAGGAGCATTTCTTGGAATAGGCCATACGTATAATTGGTTGTTAATAACTTTAAATGTTATCGTGTTGCCTATTACTCTATTTCTATTCTGTAAATACTCAAAAAATACGCCTAAATTACCTGCGGCGTGAACAAAGTTAGAATAATTTGGGCCAAAAGGAGAGGCATATACAGCAAATGAAAATATGTCTTGTGTAGATCCCGCAGCTGTTTCAAATGGTATATTAAACGTAACGTTTCTAATAGTAGCGGCATCTTCTGGTATATCAAATACATTACTACTTGAATTATTTACTGGTAACTGGGCATACGCTGTCTCAAAAGCACCTGTAGATAAATACTCATTAATAGCTTGGTCTATGGCTATTTTTATATTTTCAGGAGCCAATTCTACGTTAACTACTGGTGCGCCAAGATTAGTTAAAATATATTCTTGTATTTCTTTTCTTGATATTAATGCCATGTTAATTCCTTATTTGCTTATACTTGCTGTGTTAATTAAAACTGTATCTAACACTAAAATCTCATAAGGGTTCATTGGTTGAGTTAAGTTAGCAATTCCTATAATTTGATTTCCAATAGACGGAAACAAACTTGTAGATTCATTATAAGAAGGAATATCTTGTAATGAAGCAAATATTCTATTACCTAAAGGAACTACATTACCATCAGCTAACGTTACTGTTTCAATTCCTCCAAAATAACAAGTATAATCAGCTATTCCTGAAACATTGGAAAGCTGATTATGGAAGTCAGACGTATTAAATCCGACTCCCATTTCAGTTGTTTTTAAATCAAAGTAAGAAGAAATTACTGACTGTAAATCTGATTTTACTTGGCCAGCTAAATATCCTTGTTTAATTTTAACATCTATTCTAAGATCAATAGGTCTGATCAATCCATCTACTATTTCTATAGACGCGCCGAGACATTTATATCTGTTTAAATATTCACTCAGTTGTAACTTTTCTATAAAAGAAAGAGGCTGTAACTGCTCTAATGTCCCACTAACATTTCTTTCCAGAGTATAAAGTCTTATCACAGAGCTATCAGAATCGGCTTTCGACAGAGCTGTTGTAACTTTAATGTTAGAGTTATATTTTTTTACTAATATTGTATAATCTGTTCCTGTTACTGCCCTATCTTGTGAAGCAAAAAATCTAGTTACTAATGTTTTAGCTGTATCACTTGACTCTCCAGAAATAGGAGCTGAAGAATCATATTGATTATTAACGTATAAAACTACGTTACCTACTTTTATTGTTTGTGCTGTTGATCCAGCTGTTACTATATTTCCTGACGTGTTTGAGTCATCAATTCTGTAAGTTACACTAATGTTAGCGCCAGTAAATGGTATTTTACCAAATACTCCATCTCCAAACTTAACTGTTGAACTAAAATTACCATCAGTATTTACTTCATAAATTGTATCTGATTCTATATAGGTATCGTAATCCGCTGATATACCAAAAGCTAATGTATTTGCTGACAATGCTTTACCAATAGCTATTTTAGCACTAGGATTATTATTTAAATAAACTATATCTGGATATAATGATGAATCGGCTAATCGTAGTTGTGTATCAGAGACTATTTGAGGCTGGTATACCTGTCCTAATTGACTATTATTTGCTACTAATTTACTTTGTAATAAATATAGTATATCTCCTGCGGCCCAATACACTTTATTTGAACCATTATACACATAATTTACTTGTGATGTTTGTACACCATATGTAGAAACGGAATTAGCAGTATTACCATAAACGTAACTAGGATGATATAACAAAACATCTACATACTCGTCTGAAGCATATTTTTGTGATTGAACGTCTACTAAAATTCCAGTTATATAAGGAACAAGCAAGTTACTAAAATCAGTAAATGTTCCTATGTGTAAAAGTTTATTATAATCAAGCTCCATTACTGTGCCGATAGATAGTTGACCACGTTGCTTTAAAGCATATTCCGTTGGTGCCAATTTAAAAGAAGAAATTAAATACGGAGTTTTATTATCTAAAGCTGTACCTATTCTAGTAGCTGTTCTAAATCCAGCTAAACTTAAATAACTAAGCTCATTCCAAACGTCATACACAGTTTGTCCAGAAACTGACTGGGCTGTGTCTGACTGCACTTGAACTATTACTTGAGAATTTAATACTGGTCCTTGTCCTAACTGTATTGTTTGGTTAGTAGCACCTGAAGATATACAATTTTCAGTAATAGTTTTGCCAGTTAATCCAAAACAAAAATATAAATTTTGTTCTACTATACTGTAATCAAGGTCAGATGCCGTTGAATCTGACGGCGCTGAGTATGGTGGTATTATGAAATCACCAAATAAATCTGGCACAAGATTGCCATTAACTAATTTTGTTGGAAATATTTCGTAAGTTTCTGAACCAAGCATCATACGATTTCTACTAGTAGAGCTTGAAAAGTTAATTTCTGATGAATCTTCTAGGGATTGCTGTGCTTGATCTGGATTAACCGATGATGTTCTAACAATAGATAGTAGTATTATTCCTGGTTGTGGCCTAGTTGGTTTGTACCCAAATAAATTTAATAATCTAAAAGTTGACCATGAAGTTTGTGCTGTATCGAGAAATAATTCATTAACCATAGAATCGGCATGGTAACTAAGCATTTGACCCATATATGCAGTTACATTTAATAACATACCAGCAGTATTAGAATCTGAAAAATCTCTTAATGAATATCCATATAACTGTGAATTAGCTTTTAATAAGTTTAATAATTGTAACTTAATAGAACTATAATCTAAATTAGTATAGTCTATTGGTGGAAGAGTTGGTTTATTTTGTAACAAATCCACATCAAGAGGTATAACATATCCAGGTAAGTTAGGATCAGTAATTATAGATCCTTGAATTACCGGGATTTGTGTAGCTGTAGTTGGAGTATCAAAAATAAACGTTGCCAAGTTATTATCTCTTTATAGAATAATTATCTTTGTACCAACCAGAACCCTTTAGTGCAAAATTGGAAACTGAAATTGTTCTACGTAAACCTTTTCTAGTTAAACATGCCGGGCAAGTTTGTGATACTTCTGCTGAAATAGACTCTAATTTCTCTATTTCATAATTACAAACTATACAAGAATAGGTATACAAAGGACACATTTAGTTGCCTGGGAGCCTTGTTAATATTCCCTGGGCAATATACCCATTTATTAGATCTTGATTGTAAGATGGATTTGAAATATCTGATACAAGCCATAGCTGTTCTAAAATATCTTCTCCTGGTTTTAGAGATAAAATAGTTGGTTTAGATACAAAATTTACAGTTGGGTTTGCTGTATTAAACATCTGTAATGATATAGGACTTGGGGTTATATTTTTTAATCGTGACATAGTTATTGGTTCCTCTAAATTAATTAGCTTTTATAATGAACTTACAGTTTTTTCTATTAATGCTTTTAATTCATTTAGCACAGCTTGCTGGTCTCCAATATCTCCTGCTATATTAGTTAACATATCAATAAAATCAATATCACATACACGCTCTCTTGAATATGGGTTAAGCGCCTGTGTTCTAAAAATATACTGTAAAAAATCAGTAAATTCAGCAAAAGTAATTGAGTTTGAATCACCTTGTATTCGCTGTAATTTAGCAGATAATAATTGCTCTTGCATCATAGCCATAGTATCAGCGTCTAATTGACCAGCAGCATTAATACTTGATTGCAATCCTGTTAAATCATTCTGTATAGCGGCATAGTCAGTTCTATCTTTTGCTGTTGCTGTATTAGTAAGTATTTTATATCTCAATGCTCCAGCAGTTGTAAGTCCAGTTTTAATTTTATTCATTAATGGGACAAGCACGGTTTTAGTAGCTGTGGCCGCTGCTATCATTTCAATTAATTGAACCCCTGAAACATTATCAGGGATATTTTTTGTGGGATCTTGTATTTGAGCAATAGCTGGACTGGTCATAATTATACCGTGCTTATAATTGATAAATCTGATAAATCTTTGCCGAAGGTTTGCTGAGTATATATATTAATATCAATATTTCCATAAGTAGCGTGGTCGTTTATTTCAAGTAAAGAACAATAGGCATAGTTATACTGTAGTGCTACTGAATTATACATACTAACTTGATTTGGATTACTATTTGGGTTTAATGGGTTTAATGAGTTTAACGTAGTTTCTGCTATTTTCATTGACGTAGTTATCCCAGTAATAACGATTGCGCCTTGCTGTTGTTTTATATAGGCTAACATCTGATTTTTAATCTTGTTTAATTCAGCCATTATATCATTTTCTAATTGTTTTAGATAATCTAAACAAGCTTGTTCTGCCATCATTATAGCGTGTAATACTAATTCAACCAATTTAGTAACTATTATTGCTGGTATTGCTATTAATGTTATAATTATTGTACCAATTAATGTTATGCATTTAATGGCTGAATTTATTTCATCTACAATATCTTTTATTAATTTAATAACTCTAGCAACTGTTCCCTGATCTTTAGCGGCAATAGCTGTGTTTAAACTATTTTGTGCTTGTGGAGCATGTATATTATTAAGAACGTTTAACTCTTTAGTTATTTCATTTCTAACTTTAGTAAATTGAGAAGTAAATGTCTGCATATCATGAATACTTCCAATATCAAATCGCTTAATACCAACAACAATAGTATTTAACTTTGTTTGAAGGTCATTTAATATATTTTGATATGGAGGAAAAATACCAAGGCTCATACTACTTAATTATGCCATACCCAATAATATGGCTCTTTGATGAATATTTTCCTCAGTTTTACCTGTAGATGTTTCTAATAATATTAAACTATTATCTGAATCTCCGCTTTCTCCTACAACTCCCTCTACATCAGACGCAGTAAAAGATACATAATTTGGATCAAATGTTCCAGATACTCCTTGGGCCGCACATATAGCACTTGAAATTATTAAGTTTTGTAATGCTGTTCCAGTATAATCAACTACTTGTACCTCAGCATCATTTATTAGGTTTAATGTTGAAGAAATACTACCTGAAGTTCCTGTATTTATTTCTGATACTGAAGTTATAACTATTGTATTATTACTTACTATACAATAATCAACAACTTGCCCAACAGAAGAACTTGATATATTAATAGTTACAGTAGATACACCAGATTCACCTACTTTTACATTAGTTGTTGAACTATACGTTAATATGTTATTTGACGAACCAATAATTCCTGGTGGCTGCGCTGTGCCAACTGAAACTGAAGTATACGATAAAGTATTATTAGAGGTTCCAGAAACACATAAGGCTCCGGAAGCCGTTGAACTATACGTTATACTATTACTTGAATTTCCAGTTACTCCGTGTCCTGCTATTGCTACTTCAAAGTAAGCAAGAGTATTAGTAGAACCACCAGCTACACCGTGGTTACTTTGAGAAATTGAACTATATGTTAAATTATTATAAACAGTTCCAACATAGTCAATTATCGATCCAGAGGATGTAGAAATATACGATAAAGTGTTAGAAGAGACGGCTGCTGGATAAACTGTTCCAGTGGCTGCTGAACTATAGACCAGTATATTATTAGATATAGCATTATCTGAACCAAATGTTCCAGAAATTACTGAGCTATATGTTATACTATTGATTGAACTACCAGCTACTCCATGATTACCGGTAGCAGTTTCGGTGTATAATAGACTATTTGATGAACTACCAGCTATTCCATGGTTGCCAGCAGACGTTACAGAATACAGTAAATTATTAGTAGAGGTTCCAGTAAAATCTATTACTGAACCTGAAGCTGCCGAACTAACTAATAAAGTATTTGAAGAAGTTACAGAATTTCCAACACTACCCGAAGCTGTTTCTGAATATAATAATATATTAACAGCACTTCCGGTTGGAGTTATATTACCAGAATTACTATTAAACGGTATTTTATTAAACGGTGAACTATTAAAAGAACCCAATGCCATTTAGCTGTCCTTTCTTAATAGTTCATGTTAAATAAAACTCCTACATAGAGTATTAGTAGAACAACATTTGACGGAAGTTTTCAAGGTTGGTTTCACGGTTGATCCAGAGATACTTAAGGCCATCAGATGTTTGGAAGACTTCCATTCTATTACCAAGCAAAGCCGAAGGAGCAGCATATGGATACATACCAGCACCATGAATTGTGTTAGTATTCATATCAATATAGTAAACACGCTGAGTTGCTTCTTTTGTGAAATATAGTCTATCCTGACCATCATAGGCATACATTGAACCAGTGGTTAGAGTTTCAGTCTGTGGTGTAGTTGGTAACATATAGAATGTATCAGTTGTGATATCAAGTCTATCAAATCCGACAGTAGCACCACCTCTTGGGACTACCCACCACTTACCAGCATTATTAGTATTAGATAGGCCGAATAGACCTTGTAGAGAGATGCCAGTTCCACGGTTAGGTTGACCTAAGATTACATAGGATGACTGTAGTGTAACACCAGTTGTGCCTAGGGCAGCGCAGGTAATAGCATTGTTGGTATTTGACGTAATAGCTACTTCAGAACCACCGCCCTGACCAGAACCACCAACGATTTTAACCTTACGACCAGCTAGAGCATTTACAACCCAACCATAGGTAATAGAAGCAGCTGTAATAAGAGCTGTTGCTGGCATAGATAAAGTATATGTTCCCTGACCACCTGGAGTTCCAGTTAACTGGTTTACAATTACAGTTCCAGTCTGAATAGAAGTTCCAGTTACTGAGACAATACCACCAGAAGAAATGTAGCCCGCAGGAGTTGATGAGATGGTCATTACAGTGCTACCACTTGGAACAGAAGCGGTAAAAGTTCCAGCCTTATTAGTATCTGTAATAAGAGTAGTTGACTGAGTTCCAGTAGCGATACCATTATCAATCATTCCAGGAATTGATCTTGGAGTGATGATATAACGATCTCTACCAGTTACTGGAGCAGTTCCAGTAGTCACAAAAGTTAGAGCTGTTGCTGTATTTGATGCAATCTGAAGAACCTGTCCAGTTGCAAGGCCAGTAGCAGCAGTATTGGCTGATACCGTCATGTAACACTGATAACCTGCCCACTGATTTACTGTCCAAGCTTTAGATGCATCGTAAAGAACTGTGGTAGACTGAGCACCTACAATTGTATCAGCAGCAGGAGTTCCAGCCATTGTATATGTGAAGGAAGTAGTAGATGGAACTGTTAAAATAGTTGCTGTAGTATTGTAGTCAGCATCTGTCATACCCTTTATGGTAATTGACATACCAACTTTTAAACAATGTGGGAAAGTTGTATTGATAGTTGCAGTTGTAGTTGCGTGTGTAGCAGATGCAATACCAATAGGTCTTGCTGTGCTATATAGAACTACTGCGTTATCTGCTACACCAGAATCCTGGAGTCTACCAAGAGTCATTAGATCATCTGGATAGTTATAGATAAATACTGAAGCCTGACCGCCCATCATGATATATGACTTTGTGCCATCAGGAATAATAGTATAGTTAGATGTAGTATCAAGAGCAGTTGTTAGAGGTTTAACAAGTGTTAAAGTAGTTGCTGTATTAGATGCAATCGGCATAAACTGACCCTTACCTGTTCCAGATAGAACTTTTAGTAAGAAATTAGCATATCGGTTAACTGGCCAAACCTTCGTTGTATCTGTAAGAGTCTGTGTTCCACCAGTAGTAAGTGTTCCACAATCATAACCCTCAACAAGATAATCTGTAGTAGCATCTGGAGCTGTTGTTACTGCTGCAAATGTTAGAACCGTCGCTGTATTAGATACAATTTTTGATAGCTGACCTTCACCAGCCCCACTTGAAAAGTATACATACTTATTAGCAAAGCTATTGACAGGCCAGTTTTGTGTAGTATCAATTAGTGTTGTTACTGATCCAGCAGCAGTTGAGGAACCTCTTGTCCATACAGCAGAAGCCATACCCGAGTGGTCTACAGTTCCATCAGTTCCAACAATAGATACGTTTAGAGTTTGAGCTGTTTTGATATACCATAAGTCAGTTGCAATATCATAATACTGCATTGTATAGAATGGTGTAGCAGCAGCACTTGATACTAACATGATAATACCAGACTCAACTTCATACTGAGATGTAATATCTGGAGTTACCATCCAAGGAGTATCTACTGTTACTACAGAAGATTCAATTGAGTAAATTGACTGAGAACCGGCTGTTGCCACAATAGCTGGTGAGGTGATATTTGGATTGCACCAAGTATTCTGCGCTGATAGCGTTGAGTCACCAAGAGTTAGAACAGTGGCTGAATTGTATAGAATTCTACGAACCTGTCCTACACCAGTTCCAAATGAGATACGAACTTGATATCCAGCCCACTGATTAGGAATCCAAGCTTTTGTGGTATCTGTAATTGTTAGAGCGCCAAGAACGTTATTTACAGCAGTAGGAACACCAGTATCTGCAACAACTGGATCTGCAACAGCAGTAATAAGTCTACGCTGACCAATACCAGTTCCACCAACAATTTTTATGTCATATCCCTTAAATGCTTGAGATGAATATGCAGGGATTGTAATCGTAGTTGATGTAGCAGCTAGAGCAAATCCCTGAATACCTTGAACCTGAGCTAATTCAAGATCGGCCCAAGTAGCAGGAGCAATTGGTGGAGTCTGTAACTGTTCATAAGTATCAGTCCAAGTGTCATATCTCCAAAAGTTAGCGGCTGTGATAAGAAAGTAGATATATCTACCATGTGTAGCATTGTAGTTTGAGTTATTAGCCGAGCAAGATGCTGATGGCACGGCTGATGCAATTGGTAAGAAGCGAAGCCATTCCCAAACTGGAAGATCTACTTGCTTTCTTAATGTATTGACAAGACTTGGCATAGTTATATATCCTTAGTTACCAAAAGTTAATTGAGATCTAATTCCAACATTGTAGGAGTGACGTGCCCAATCCATCATCTGCCACTCAGGATTACCGCTACCTAAAGTAGCAATATTACCTACAGGGACAGGGTTGGTAATAGTTGTAATAGTTCCACCAGTAATTGCAGAAACAGTTCCTACAGTAGTTACAATTGGAAGAGTAACACCAGCTGGGATAGTGTCTAGTGATATTCTTTGTCTATTTGCTGCGTCCTGCGTTGCCATTGGCTCAAGCAAATCACATATTTTTTGAAGAAGCACATGAGTATAACTATCGATCATTGCAGCAGTATCATTTGGTGTTGTTGTTGGAATATCTATATAAATCTGAAGGGGATCGTTGTTTGTTAGTGTAGTGGTATTATAATCAAGAGTAAGAACATTGCCTACAAGTGTTCCACCATTAGGTGTTGAATCAGCAAAATTATAGATTATATTGTTACCACTAAGTTCAGTAATTAGAAGAATTTGCTCTAATGCAAATGGAGGTAGACCATTAAATGTAATAGTCTTAGCTGCTGCATTAAAAACATACTGTCCACAATCATGCCCTATAAGTTGTTTCATTTATTACCCCATCACTATTGACATTGCTACTGAATATGCTTTATCACCAATAATAACATCTCGCAATATTTGTGCTACATCTCTCATTTCAAAAACACTACCAGAAGCCCATGTGTTAGCTGTAGTATTATCTTGCGCTCTAACTACTGTAAAATTAGTGCCGGAGGTAGCTGTGACTTTAACTATTTCCCAGGTGTCGTTCCTTGCGTCAGCTAACGTAGCATAAAAATAATCTCCAATATTTACAATCACTGGAAAATTAGCGATACTGACCACAGTTAACGCGGTATCTGAAGTTCCGATATCGCTAAATAGAGTAGTAGTAGCATTGTTAGCATAAAGTTGTGTCATAAATTACATACTTATTGTGAATGAAGTTACTACTACTGGACCACCAGTTACTATTGCTGTAGTATTAAGGTTCATATCAGCACCAGAAGTACCTACTGAACCCTGTGCTACTACTACCGCACCAGAAGTTAATATACGATAGAAGGAAGCAGGCCCGGTTCCAGTAGCGTTTTGCTGTGTTATAGCATTTGCTGTTAAAGTTCCACCAGATGGGGCCGGGGCAAAAGTAGATGAACAAGGTAAAGTGGCTAAAACAGTAGCACCACCAAGAGCAGCATCAGCATTAGCAGGAACGCCTCCTTGATAGATGATAACGTTAGCTCCAGAACCAATTGATGTAGTAATAGTAGCTAACATGGTATTTTTTTGAGTTACTGTAACGCTAAAAGTCATAGTATTATTCCTTAAAAATTAATTCTAAATTAATATCCTCTGCTGTAACCAGCCAGATCATAAGTATGTGCTACGGAGTCATAAATAAAAGCTATTCTATCTAATAATCCTATCGAAGTTGATAATGTTGGGAATGAAAAAATATCTGTTCCGAGCCTAGCGGTTGTATCAAATGTAACATTATGGACAGTCGAATCTGCTTGGTACAAAGCTAAAACAATCTGTTGTCCTTCCTTACTGGCATTAGCAAAAGTGATAGTAGTATCTGACATTAAGTTCAATCGTATATAATCTGAAATAGAGCAGTCAACTATAAAAGTAGGGGTAATTACTGTAAATATATTAGCATCTTTTAATGTACGTATACTGACGCCTACAACTTCAGGTATGTTTTCCGCAGAGGGTTTTAGTAGTGTAGTTGTCATTAGAATAATTTCATCGCAGATGTTGGATTTAAAATAAATGATGTAGTTCCTGATAAACATTTACCAACTATAATAGAATACTTATCTCCAGCAGTTGAACTTGGAACAGTAGTAGTTAACCCGCCAGTTTGCGATAAGTATACAAAAGCGTCAGTAGGCCAGGGTGTTACTGTAGTTACATATTGTGTATTTAGTTTACTGCCAGCAATAACTATACTTCCAGAGACACCATCTGCTAAAGTAACACCGTCGATACTTGGCAGTATAGCATCTAATGAAGTAACTGGATATGCTTGGTTGTTTATAATCCTAAATAAAGTGCCGGATGACATATTTTGAGCTAATCTAATAGTAAACGTATTTTTAGAAGCTACCTGAGATATATTAGTTAATGCTGTGTCTAATGTATCTCCTGGTGAAGCTATCCCAGATAACCCCTGATCCATAGTAATTTGTTCTGAGTTATAGTCACCAACGGAAGGTGTTATATTTCCTTCTCGTCCAAAGACACTTGACACTGATGGTATACCTAACATTGTTTCAGCTCCAGTAATTTCCGTAGTTATTATACTATTAGAAGATGCCCATGTTGATGTTTGTGCATCTTGAACTGGGGCATTTACTACATCCATAGAATAGGTAGTATTAAACACATAAGATTCTTGTTTTGGTGGCTGTGTTAAAAATCCTTCTACAGTAATTTGAAGAGTTCCTCTAACTACTCTTCTGTCAGTTCCAGGTACAAAGTTAGAGTTATCTGTAAAACTTGTTAATTCCATTTTAGCATAAGGTAGATAAAATGTCTTTTGAGTTTCATCTGCAAAACTATAAATATCTGTTAAGTAAGAATATGGATTAAAATCTAATTGAAAGGCCGTAACAAGCTGGTAGAAGCTTTCTCTTGTTTCGGTCCACACATCCACCTGGAAATTATAATTAGTCGCTCTCGGGGCTGTTGTGACCAATACTTTAGATGGATCATTTTTATCTGGTCTATAAAAATAACGTAAGCATGGATCTATTGCTCTTTTTTCATCTCGTTCCATCCCAGTCATAAAATAAGAAATAACTGGAAGAATTAGTCTATCTTTTATTGATGCTTCTTTAGCTACTCCATTTATTCCTTTATCGTCAGAGAAAGCTAAATTTGGGGCGGCATATCTTATTGGAAATTCTACATATTCATTCTTTTTTACATCAAGATATTTATTTTTAGTTTTTAAATATTCTCCAAATTTCATAACATAATGTCGTATATCTCCAACATACGATGACTCAACAGTATTCTGATAACTATAAAGCATTCCCTCTCTATCCGGAGACACTCTTGTATCTTGATCCGTTATTGGCGGTAAGTTATTTCCGCGTCTGTCTTTATTATTTGGAATATACATTATAACCTATTTTAAAAGAACAATGTCCAACTAATTGAAACACTAATTGAACTTGATTTGGTTATTGTAGCAAACTTCTTTATCGAAAACGCAGTAGGTGTTGGGGTAGTATTTAACATTAATGCTATTTCATTTATTCCTTGACCATTTAAGGCGGTAATCTCTGGAATTAAAATGTTATAAACTAACTGAGGAGTTTCAGAGGAAGATAATGATGTTGGATTAACTGCCGAAGAATCTATAGATAACATGAAATCAGTATTAATAACTAAATTATTTATTGGAGCAGCTACCGAAGTGTCTGTTGGTTGTACAGCAAGAACTTGGCTTGGACTTCCTGACACAGTTCCACCTGTTCCAAAAGCTATGGTATTTATAATGTTAGAGTTACCATTTACAAGAGAATTAGCAAGCAAGTTTCTACCATTTAGTACTATTAAATTATGGTCTTCTACTAAAATTTCTACATTACCAGCCAAATCTTTTGAGGTTATAACAACTTTACCAGTAAGTTTTTCAAAATCAGTAAGCCACATATTAAAAATCCTCATTCACATATTTAATTCAATAAAGAGACGGCCCTATAAAAGAGCCGCCAATTAAAGAGATATTTATAATTTAAAATAATCTAAATGCTATATCATTGTCTAACCCTGCTACTGACAAGCCCTCAAGGTCATCTTCAATTTTTTTAATTTTTTCACCTTTATGAGAAGCTGGCGCCTGACTGTTATACACATTAAATGTTGGATTTATCATAACGTTGGGCATCATACCCTGACCACCTTTTTCTACCGCATCTTTCATATCAGCACTTAAATCAAGAGGGGGAAGTTCTGCTAAAAAGTTGTAATTATCAGAAACCTCATCATCATTTTCAGTTTTTTCATCTGATTTTTCTTTTTCATCCTCTTCATTTTCTTCTTTTACTTTTTCATCTTCTGTATCCATAGGAGCTAAAACTTCATCTTCTAATGGAACTTCGTTTTTCTTCATTTCAACTTCTTCACCCATAGGTATATTGTTTTTATTCTGATCTAAATCAGTAAACACTACTTTATATGGTTTAGATATACCCAAGATTAAAGTATCATCGTAAGTCTTTTTAAGTTGAGCGTCCATGTTTGATGGATTTTGTAATGTATCAAACTTAAGTTCTGGGGTATTTGGCGTGGCAGTTATTGGTGTATATTTATTTTGTTTTGGAACTTCTTTTTCTTGATATAGTTTATTTAAATCTTCTATACCAAGATTTTCAAACATAGAAGAAAAAATCTTTCTAGCCTCAATTTTCTTCTTTTCAAGAGAAGGAATATCTAAAATAGAGAAATTTTTTCGTTGTTTATACATTATTTGCTCTTTGTATCTTTAGCAGCAGCTTCTTCTGCTGGAGTTTCAATTTTTACTGCTTGTTCTGGTTTTATTTCTAAAACTGGAGCGACTTGAGCTGGGGTTACTTGTTCTACTGGCTTTATTTTAGGAGTATTATCTACATAAATTCCTGGTTTTACAGCAGTAGGATTGGGTGACTCAACTACCTGTTTTGGAGATACTGCTGGAGGAACAACTGGTGTGGATATTGTTGGTGCAGCTTTGGCTGTAGCTTGATCTCTTAATACTATATGAGTAATATCGTTTCCACCCTCATCAATTCTAGCAAGAATATGTGGAATATATAAATCCAATCCTGGATATGACAATTCTATTACAGAACCTGCTCCAAGAGGAATATGAGCAACACTGTTTCGTTGCTGGGAAGCTAATGTTAGTAATTGTGATGTTTTTGTAATATTTTTATAAGTATAACGCATTAAGTTAATTACCTTTCTTATGTGATTTTCCGCACATCTGGCAAGTTAACTCTTTGGAAGCTGTTTTAGCTCCGCCGACTTCTTGCCAACCATGCTTTTTAATAATACTACAACCTGGACATTCTTTACTGGTAGTAGCGTATTTCATGAAAGAAACTTTATTGTTTTTATCCGACATTCTTTTTAGCGGTTCGTCACTTATTACTGGAGAATATTTAGCAACTGCTCCAGAAGTAGTTCCAGAAGTAGATGAAACTAATGAATTGGTGCTAGAAGATGCCGAGGCCACACTATTTTCTGCTAGATTTAATAATTGCTGTAATTTCATCTTATTACCTATCTAAAGCAATTCTGTTTTGAATTGGAGTTTTGTTAATTACTGTTTGATCTATTTTATACTCTGGGCCTGTATTTACTGGTGGAATTTGCTGTGCTGGAACTATCCCAGTGGAACTGTTTGAGTATTGAAAACTTAATTGTTTATCTTCTACTGGGTTCCATGAATATTTTGGAGAAAACGTGGAATTACTTTGTAAAGCTTTTTTGAACTCATCTAAATTATGCTGAATTAGGGTGGTAAATTGATGTTGTTTTTTTGTCTCAAAGAAATCGTATATACTTCGTAAAGCGGTGGTTATTGTTGATACATTTTTTGCTTGGAATGCTACTCTATCATTACCTGTGTAAGATGATAATTGAAACGCTAAAGTATTAAGTTTAGCTATTAATATAAACATTGAATTTTTATATTCTTCATTTTGACCCTGAAATGAAGTCATATCAGCAGCTTCAGTTATATTATCTTCACAAATAAAATCACATAAGTTTAATTTTTCTGGGCGCATTACAAACCTTTATAAAATTAATTAACTAGAATATATCGACAGTATATTTTTTGACGTTGCTACATTATTTAGACTGGTATAAGTTATGGATATGCTATCATTTGGTTGAATATTTTGTGTTATATTTTGTTTTAATACAACTCTATACGCAAAAGAAGTTGCTGATGGAATAGATGTAAACTTCCAATCTCTATTATAAACTAAATTGGTGCTATTTACTGAAACAATTACATCTGGAACAGCTACATCTTTATACAGAATTGGTATTGGTGTTTTAGCAATATTAGATACTGGTAAATCAATAGAGGTATTTATGAACATAGAAGTGTCAGATCTATACCAAGAAATTACTGGAGTGTATATAAACCCATATTCAAGTAATAATTGTTTATTAGAATTATTAAAGTTATAAGGTACTGCAATTGTATCTACTGATGTTTTAGTATTAACTGTATCACAAACAACAAAATTATTTATATTATTTGGATCTTGGTAAGCTGGACTAGTCGGAAGTTTAACAGTATCTAATGTATTATATATTACTTCTATTACATCATTTACATTCAAAATACAGAATGGTGTAAGCTTAATTTGGTAGGGGTTAGACGAAATTGTCCAAAAATCATTGTATGTCAATTCAATACCATTTTTAATTACTGAAACATTCGGATAAATTGTATTAGAATATACTGGACTTAAACTAGTCATAACTCCAGTATTTACCTTTCTCCAAGAAATAAATACATTAGCATTGGTTAAGGTAAACGAAGTTACAGTTGGATCTTCTATTGAAAATATGTCTTGTGCATAAACTAACCCTGCTATATCAATATCTAAAATATCAAATGTCTCAGAAATTAGGCTTCCTGTATACGGACTAGTATCAGTTCGTATATTATTAGAATAAAAAGATGGTTTCAAAATAGTAGAAGAACTATAATACGCTTGCCTATTACAAAAATCAAACGGTTCAGCATATTGTGGAGTATACTGTAATGAATCTCCTAAAATCTGACTAACTATTGGATACGTAATATTATAATTATTTATTTTAGTTTTAAAACTGAATGTAGAATTAAAAAATTGTTCAAGTATTTCAGTTTGCGGAGATACACTAATATCATCGTTAATTGATGAATTAGTATAGCTGGCAGTATAATCTATATCATTGTTGTCTGTGTATTTGTATTTATCTACTTGATTTGTTTTATCCAATGATACTGTGTAATTACCTATGTATTCATTTCTAGTAAATAATGCTGTATCTTTTCTATATCCTTGAATAGAGCTTCTAGAAGCGCCTTTATACGGAATCGGTTGTTTAGATGCGGAACTTCGTGTCCAAATAGCTCGTCTTTCTACCGTATCTTCTCTTGACGAACAAAAATACATTGGATGAGTTGTTGAAATACTACTCAAATAACTTTGCCATCTAGTATTATTTCTGTTAATTATTTGAGCTGTCTCTGAAGTGTTTATATCAGTATATTTAGCCAAGTAATAGGTATCTTGTATTGGAACATTAAAAAAATTAGACCACACTGTAGAACTTATTTGTTCTGGTCCAATATACGTTAATGGAGAAGAAACTACTATCCATAACGAGGTATCTCTTGGAGAAGTTTTATCAAAGTTAACAGCATTATAAGAAGTTCCAGTTGGGTCATTTAAGTATACTGAAGAACGTGTGAACAATTTAGGTAGATCAGTTCTATAATTACGCGTATTTTGTGTATCTTCTAATAAAGTTCCAGAAGTAGTATCAAAATAAAGTTTTGGTGAATAACTTGTAGTTGCTATATAAGCTACTAAAGAAGAGTTATCCACAAACTCTGATCGATTAAACTTCTTATTGTTTTTTCTTGATGATATATTAGTATTTCGTGTAATATTATCAATATTATAAGAAGCGTCGTTTGATTCTATGGTTGGATATACTATATAAAAAGTCAATCCAGACATTAAATTAGATACAATAGTATCACCGACTAACAAAGAAATGCTATATAAGTTTATTACAAACTTATTACTTGTAGAATCATAATTGTAGTGTAATTTCTTACTTAATACATAGCTAGAATTATTGTATGTTATAAATACTAACAAATCGGTGGCTAATAAATTATTTGACCAATGTGATAAATCATTTGATATATTAGCTGTATATAATGCTGTGTTATTGACAACTCCATTTGTTTGAGCAATTTTGTTATATGTAGATAAATATCCGGATAACGATATAGGAGTTTTAGTAGTGTTTGAATAATTTACAGTTATTCCATTTATAGTTAAGCTATCTTTATAGTCACCTGTTCCAAATAATGAAACATTACACGTATTACTAGTTTGAAGTATATTACTAAACGTTTGGTTAAGAGAACAGGCATTCCCATTTAATTTAGTGTTATAAGAATAAAAAGAAAACTTTGGTTCTGGAATTATTGAGGCGTATGGTATGTTGCCTGAAACTATATCAAGCAATCCGGTAGTATTTGAAAAAGGAAAATACCCAGTAGTAAAATCAGAGGGAGCCCATAGAGATCTGCCAGCCATTGGATCTGGTAACATATTCCCATTATCTGATATTATATTTGCTTGTATGTTTCTAGCATATCCAGATAAAGAAAATCCCAATGATAATAAATAATCAGTATTTGTTTCTATTGATTTATTTGGTAAAGTAAATGATTCGCTAACTATTCTTAAACGACCCTTTAACAATGAAGTATCATTAAAGGATACTTCAGGATCTGATACGCTATCTATAATGTTTGGATTATAGTATGTTATATATTCTTCTGGGTTAATTGCTACTTCAATAGTAGAAGATTCTCTTGATAATATAGAATCTCCTGATAAAGCTCCTGTTCCAGCGGAAGGGGTTAAATCAGATCCAAAAACATAGTCAGATAAACTATACATTACCAAAAAATTATTAATATATACATGGAAAGGCTTAAACTCTAAAAATAAAGATAACGCTTCCTGTAAATTAGAGTCAGTAAATATTCCATTTATATTATAATCTAAATCTAAATCTTTTTTTAACACTACATTTATACGAGAAGCTTTAGCTAATTTTGAAGTAGAGCCTGCACCAGTTATTGGATCATACTGTTGAGTGGTAGAATATTCGTTAGAAGACATGTCGTATGCTTCTAATATATCTGAAAATGCTGGATTATGCAAATCAGTTTGTATATCAGTAGAAAATTGTCTAAACCATGGCTTATTTATAGTTGATTCTGGAAAACTATTCCATAATTTTTCTTTTGGAACTATTTGTCCTGTATAATCTCTCCAGAGTTCGGAAATAAAAACCGAGTAGCCTATAAGCTTTTCTGCTAATGTTATAGATTTTTTAGTACCTTTTATTTTCCAAAGTAACGGGGCAGTTTTAATTTGATTGCGCCAAGAAACTACATCAGTTCCAACCAGTTTCCAGTTTACCATAGATGCTAAAAATGGTAAATAAGCTACTGGACATCTATCTATATCAAATAACTCATCCATGGCTGCTATTTTTAGATAGAAAGTGTAATATAAATGCTGAGATAAAGTAAGAACTAAAATCTCAAGAGGCTTGCCATTTTGACTATCGGCAGAGCGCCATATTTCCGGTATTTTATTCCAGACCGAATTATAAAAATCTTGGAAACTAACTACAGGTAGCATTTTATCTCGTTAAAAGGTTCTAACAGTTCCGTGGAAAAACATTGAGTATGCTCCTGTTACTTGCCCTAAGACTACAGGGGATGCTGGTAAAGATGGTGCAGTATTAGTTGAATTGACAGCCAACCAATGATGTGAAGCTGAATTAGTTGTTAAATCTAAATATAAAAACTTACCTAAATGAGTATTATCAAAATTAGCAACTGACGAAACTATCTCTGCTGGGTATACAAAATTTGGACAAAAAGTACATATAATATAATAATTTTCAGAGTCAGCTTCTGTCACTACAATACCATATCTATTTGTTGTTTGCATAGTATTTGCTGAATCTATATACTCTCCATCAAGAATAGCTACTATGTCATATAAATTATAGCTACCAGATCCTATAGGAGACAATCTGCTCACACAACCACCATAACTTAACATTTTATTTAAACTATCAGCATAGTCATACGCATTTTTTGGTGCTCTGTTTAAATTTTTATAGTATGGATTTTCATCCTGAAGTAACGGATTAAATGTAGTTGCTTCTGGTATTTGTGAAGTATTGTTGTGTCGTAGAGTCATTATCGTATTCTCGCAATAGAGACAGAAGAATATTCAGCATTTTCTGATAATAAATAAAGTTTATCTTGAGGATTTAGTTTAACTACAGTTGAACAACTTGATCCAACTAATGAATAAACACTAGTCCCGTCAGTATCATCTTGGTGTATATTTCTTGCTAATGTTGTCATAGATGAATCTCCGACTTTTTGAACAGCAATAACTGTTTGAGTTCTAAAAATACCTCCTGGCCACGCGCTACCACTTGAAGTATACCATCCATCGGAAACATTTATAGTAAAGGTAGCTCCTACCGGAGTTAATCCAATTGGAGGATGTGTTACTGCATCTACTGGATTAGACGGATCTGGTATTCCTAAAAATGTAAAGTAACCACCGCTACCGTGACCGTCATTTGGAGTAAATGTAAAATAAGTAGAAAATGGATTAGTAGTGACAAAAGAATCTTCGTCAGGTTCTGGGGAAGCTACGGCGCATCTCCACCAAGTAATATTATCATAAGCTATTTGTGTGCCTCTGTTTATTAAATTATGATTCCATGTTGCGCAAATACCAGGGCCAAGTATATTATTAATTAACGTTTCTACATTTGTATCAACATATCTTTTAGTTACTAGACAATTTGGTAGATTTTCAGTAGTTTCAATATCACTTGCTGATACTAGCAATCTAAACGGTGTAGCAGTTGACGGAGCAGCAAAGGTTACGGAAGGAACATTACAAGTAATAGTAGCAGCTATGGGAGTAGATGTTAAATCAACAGAGTTTATAGTAATTGGAATTGCTGATGTAAAATTTATTGAATCTGAGAATGTTTTTATTCCAGTTCCTATATTTTGACTACCAGTTAATGCCACATAAGAACCTAATCCAGATATTGCTGAAGAAACATATGTCTGAACATATCCAATAGTAGCAAATTCGTTACCAGTTAATCCTGATATAGCAAAATTTGTAGCTGGTATAGAAGCATCTTGGGTAAATCCTCTTATTGTTTGATAAGTTCCTGGTGAGCCTAGCAACTGAACATTTATAGGATTACTACTAAATATAGTAGTATTAATCATTGAGTTGAAAGATAATACAGTAGAAGTGTCTGAACTTGCTGTTACATCAAAAAATAGCCCACCAGTAATTGCGTTACTTGATCCTGTTCCAATTAGCGGAACTTTTGAATTTGCTGTATTAGTTGCTCCGTTTACAGCAGAATCTACATATAACTTATTTGTTATTTCTAATGGGTTTGTTGGGATATTGCCATAGAAAGTTCCGGTAGTTGTATTAAATAGTATATAATCAGTATCTATTGAAATTATCGCGTTACTGCTGGCATTTTTATTTGTAAAAACTAACGCAGAACTTCCGACTAAATCAGCTAATTTATATCCAGAAGTGCTGTCAGTATAGCTTGCATTACTGGGGTTGCTGTTTGTAACATACCCTATACCAGCTCCAATACCGGTTTGTTTGAATTGTCCAAAACAAATACCATTAGAACTACTTTGTAATGCTGTTGAAACCGTTAGAGGTAGATTAGAGTATATTGTAGAATCAACTCCAAAAAGAGTATTAACGGTATCGAACTGAACGAATAACCCATTAGTAGAAAGTCCGGTTGAATTTGAAAATAGTAGTGAGGTACTTATACTTTGAGAAACTTCATTTAAGTTAGCAGAAAGTATTTGTGAGTGCAGAAGATAATTTTGAGCAAATCCTAATAAAGCACTGTTATTAACACCAGCTGTTCCAAACTTACTGTCGCTTAATGTGTTTGTTGTTATTACAGAGGAGGCAAAATGAAGTTCATTTAATACATTTTCTACATTATCTATTGTAAAAGAACCGTTTGTATTAGTAGATAATGGAATACTTGAAAAATATACGGGTACTTTACTTGGTGAATTCCCAATTTGAGAAGAACCTATCTGATGAACATACTCAATAAATGGGTAAGATGATCCAACAGTATTTAATAATATACTTTGAGATGAGACGGAACTTGAAGAATTATCTACATATGTAGTTAACAGACCTGTTGTGCTATCGTTTCTGTTTTTAGCTATAAAATAATTATCAGTTAACGTGCTGACTTGATTACCACCAAAAGCAATTGTATTAGGAGTTAGTATTTTACCTACAACTATATTTTGGTAACCATACGCCGAATAATACAAATCGAAATATAATTGATCTACTAAAGTTCCGCCAGGGCCTACTTTTAAAGCATTGCCTATTGATCCTGGTAAGAAATTATTATATAGAGAAGATATAACAAGAGAAGCTGAAAATGCTAAACACTTGTATATAGATTGTCCTAATGGGGCTATTACTAAATAGATAGGAACAGAGGAATAATCAATAGATAACATAGACTGAGAAATATCTATTGGGTATAATAATCCATTAGCTCCAACATAAGCGCAAGTAAAGTTCTGGAAACCACCAACAGGTTCAGTTTCTGGGTTAGCTGGTAATTCCTGGTAAAAGCCTAATAGGGATGTAGTTGTGTTTATTACATCTATATTATTTGAAATATCGTATAACGGACGATTATCTACTTCCCAACTATAAATATCAGAAATATCGTAATAGTTTACAGGGTTTAAAGTTATTTTAGTCATTCCATCGAGTCTCTATAATTAATTGAGCTTTTTAGTATCTCATTAAATTAGTTCTTTTCAGCGGCTGACTCTTCGGCAGTTTTTTTCCGTTCTTCTTCTATTTTTTCAGCTTGTTGATGCAGATATAATAGATCTACCGGCAATAAAAAATCAGAGTACGAATAGTCTACTTTAATAGAGAATCGTAAAAATATTTGTATATCATATAGATATTTATAAGCTAAAAAATTAGTGAAAAAATAGTATTGAATGGCATCAAAGTTTTCTAAAAACTCCGCTGTTACTGGTGAGTTAGATCCTATAAAATTATAGAAAAAAGATGTCAGTGAATGGAATCTCGTATTCATTTATTTCATGACAATATGGACATTCAGGTTTTGCGAGTCCTGAAATACCAAAGCCATCTGAATCAAAAGCTGTGGAGATTAGCTCAGCGTCTTCTGACGATAATATATCTAATAATTGATCCTTTGGAACATCAATAGGAAGTCCAGATACTGATACTATGTAAGTTCGTAGGTACTCAATTAGCGGAAATACTTTATTACCAAGACCTTCTTTGGCGGATAATTCCACCTGAAGTTTTAGCGCATTTTCTATACTTATAATATCTTTACGTGTTAGTCTTTTAACTTCAACTAATACATGTAAACTGTGTTCTTTCATAAATCGTGGAAGTTCTACTGTTTTAGTTTTCTCAACCAAAGTTTCAGCATAAGCAACACTGGCTATTTTAGAGATATCATAATCAAACTTAAACTGTTTTCCGCATCTGTGATTATCACAAGATGTAACTGTAGTAACCTTGCTTCCGTTACTATATAGTCTAATCATGTAAACTATATAATTATAATCTTCAATAACTAAAGAACTTAAATCTATACTTTCTTGAATACATGAAGTAAGAGTGCTATCAAAAACTTTTCTATCTAATTTTCCTGTGGCTGTAATATGCTTTAATTCTTTTACGGTTAATCCTCTAACGTGAATAATATCAGGTACAGTTGGATCGTATTTTCCAGCTGTTGGTAATTTAATTTCATGAAACGGAGGTAGTAATGAGGCTAAAGAAAAAGAAGGCATAACTTGATGCTGTGGTTGTGACATATTTTTTACAATCGAAAATGTGACTTATTAATTAAACGTTACTATTAATTCCATTCCTAAAAATGGCTGAATCACTATATAGATTTTGGGCAGCACTACCATTCATAACGATTCTATTTTTTGATATTTCTCTTCCAGCTGTGTCATATCCAAAGAAATCACATATCATTGTTTTAGAAGTTTCACCACCTAAACAACTATTACCGTTAAATGTTGGATCAAAAATTGTAACTATAGCTGTTACTTTACCATATGCTGGGTTTCCTGCTGATACTCTAGCATATTGATAATACTTTACAATTTCAAAATTTTTAAACGTATGTAGATTAGTTGATTGTGAAAAATCTACTCCAGAACTAGTTGGAATAGGCTGTAATTCGTAATTTTCAATACCGTTAACAAAAGAAGTAGAATAAGCTATAGATGACCAAGTGCTTGATGTAGTTCCTGATCCATTAATATATGCTACAGAATCAGTGGTGTCAGTATTAGCGAATTGCGTATATACTTCTCTCAGTTTCCAATTACTGGAATCAGTACCATAAATTGGGTCTAATGTTAGATCAGCTGAAATTTGTCCTACGGATGGGGTATATACTATAGATAGTGGATTTACCATGGAAAATGAAGAAGCATATACTATACTTTTATTATACTGAATTGGAGTAGCATCCATTGATTGTAATAAATATAGGTTACGTTTTCTTGTTACACCGTAATTGTTTAATGCGTTTATTTCAGAGGTAGGGTCTGTTGATATTGATGGCAAAGACTGCTGCCCTACACTGATAAAAGTGTCTCGTCGTATTACACCTAAAGTAAGATCTGTCGGAGCTACTGAACTTAACAGAGAAATATTTCCAAGAGAATTGTTAGATATAACTAAATATTGCCCAGGGGTAGATCCGTTACCTAAAATACCAGCTAACCCTAAAATATCTAAATCTAATAATGAAGCACTCCATATAACTCTACTTAATCCAGCTGATGTAACTCCTATTACTAGTCCTAAAATAGCTGGGGTATCATTACCTACATTGGTAGTTGAATCTGGATACTTAATAAGGCCATTAGTAAGAAGTTCTACACCCTTACCTGGAGATAAAGCTGATCCAGATACCGAGGCGTGTTCACCGTAGCCTACTCCAACTAGCGAAGTAGCTACTGATCGTATATTAGAATCTAACTGATAAATTGGTCTATTATCAGTCATATAATTATAACTATCTGTTGGCGTATAAAATAATACATCTGATAATACTGGAACTGAAGAATACATTAGATAATCCTTGAAAATAAGCTAGTAATAAAGAGTATTAAACACCTATAATAGTTAACGAACCTGTACCTTTTACATACATACTTCTAGTTGAGTCCATTACCATATCTATTGTAAAAGCTTGTCCATCAGTAGTGCCATCTGGAACAACTGGAATCTGATACTGTGTGGCTGGAGCTGTTTCACTATTGGCTGTGTTCCATCCAGAGAAAGATACTAAACAGTCAGACGCAGTAGTAACAAATTTAAAGTTAGTACAGAATCTACCAAGCGTAACTAATGTCCAAGTACCTGACAAAGTTACTTTAAGAGCTACTGGAGCATTTGGATCAGTGGTTGGTCCAATTACTGTATACAATCCATTATAAGCCTGTATTGTAGATAACTGTGCTAACGCAGCTTCTGCTACAGGTAGTATTTCCCCAGGTTTAAGTATTAAATTATTCCATTGAGCTGTGGACTCAATCATAATAGTTACTGGCTTACCTGATGCGAATGTTGTAGTATTTTGAATAAGATATTGCATGTGTATGTCGTCCTTTACTTAATTATCATTTATAAAATAAATTAGTATCTTTTTGAAAATTGGTTTGAATTAGGATTGTTACCTACTCGTCCGTAAGTATCTGAATATAATCTATCAGTTAATGGAGTTAAAGCCGGAACTGGTTTATAGCTTTCTGCACTTCCTGAACTGTTACCCAATATAACATTAGTTAGTTTTGTGATATTATCGGCTAATTTATCTGTTGCTTTAGTGGCGTTTTCTTGTGAGGATATATTTTCTTCTATTAATTTATTGTGTTGATCTTCTAATTTATTTTTTTCTATTCCAGCTAAACTAAATTGTCCCTCTTTATTTATAACAATATCAGTATTTTTTAATCCAGTATATCTTGAACTTTCCTTTTCATTTTTTTCTAACAGTATTTTGTTGGCAGTAGCTTGCATTTCAGTATTTTTAGATAATGCTATTGTAGTTGGAGAAGTTGGACCATAGTTTTTTTCTAAAATCCGCATTAACTTACCTTCAAATCCACCTATATTATCTCCATAAGTGGAATCTCCACCTAACCACCATGGTAGTCCTTTACGTATACCAAACTGTAATGCTGCTATTAGAATTTCTCCGCCAGTTTCTAATACGGATATTAATGGGTCTAATAAAGCATCTTTTACAATAGTCCAAAGACCGTGAAGAATGCCCCCACCCTCACCAGTAAACGCATTGTATACTTTATCAATCCAATTTACAAATCTATCCATTATAGAACCAAACGTTGGTAAGAGTTTATCATCGAACCAAGTAAAAATTCTACTTAAAAGATCTCCAACTTTATCAACAACTTTACTTAATGGAGAACTTGGGTTAGTTAGCTCAACCATAAATCCATGTAATTTATTTCCTATATTAGATAATATTCCTTGTAGTCCGCTATTTCCAGCAAAAGCTCTTTGGAACATACTAAACAATGTATTCTTAAATCTATCCCATACAGAAGTTAGTGTTGATGTAACGTTTTCCCAAGCCTTCTCTAACCCGCCAGATTTCATTAACATAGCATCATTTTTGGCTTGCATCAGTGCTTCTTTTTGTTTAGCTGACATAGTAGCAAATTTCATAGCTACGTCTTTTGAGATACCAAAAGATTGTTCAGCTACTTGTCCCATTATATTTAAGTTACCACCAAATTGCGCTGATAATTGTGATAGTTTATTAGCCACTTTCAACATAGCATCTGTTCTATCAAATTGATTTGTTAACATATTGTTTATATTAGCACCGCCTGAAATAGCTAATAAAGCTCTAAATCCAGACTCTTGTGATAATATTAAATTACTTGATTGTTCGAATTTTGAGTTTAAATCACTTACAGATATATTTAAAGCATTAGCCAATCCAGCTAATCCCATTAAATCTGCTGTTAATCTTTGTGTAAATCCACTACCTCTATCTGCTGCTATAAGTAATGCGGTTCCTACTGATGAAATAGCTTCTTTAACTTGACTAAAAGATATTGTACCTATTACTCCAGATTTTTCAGCTGAAGCATTAAACGAAGTAAATGAGTTCCCTATTGTTCTAAAATCACCTATTACTAATTTTGAACCTCTTGATATTCCAGCCCAAAAACTTGCCATTCCTTCAGCAGATTCTCCGGTGACTGTGCTTAATTGTAATGTAGTTTTAGTTAACTCTATATTAGTTGCTATGGCTATATTTAACCCATTTTTAACATAACCAGTAACAGAAGCTAACGTATCTCCCAAAGCAAATCCATACCCGCTTAATGCCTTCAAATTAGCATTAAAGGCATTGTTAAACGCAAGTATTCTATCCTTAGCAATTCCACCCATTAGTATACTTAATTTGTTTAGTTCTTCTTGCCATTTTACTCCAGCTTGTATAGTATTCCAAATACCCTGGCCTATTGCTAAAAATCCTTGAATTATAATTCCTACTCCAAAACTAAATAATCCGTTTATTACTGTGCCCAATACTCCCATTTCTGCTGTAAGTAAATTAACTTCACCAACAGTTCTTGCCATTACTTTGCCCATTACACCAAGAGAATTATAAAACTCTTTCCCTTCATCCGCACCATGTCGTGACATAGCTCCAAGAGTAGCTAATTGGTCTGCAAATCTTTGTGTATCCGGTTTAAGATTTTGAAGCATCTTTCCAATACCTGGAAGCTTACCAAAGAAACTATTTTTCATATCAGTAGTCTTGTTAAATTCTACCATATATTTCTGAATAGGAGTTAAAGCTTTCTTAACTTGTTGTTCAGTTGCTGGATCAATTTGTATACCAACTCTTGCCATAGCTTTTAAAAAAGCTTTATCGGCTCCAGAACCACCAGAACTACTTGGTGTTGGGGTTGGTGTTGTGTTATCTGCCATTTAATATCCAGTTCTAAAAGTTAATTCCCAGATTTTTTGTTTAATGCTGTAAACTCATCTAAAGTAGCTTGTAACTGTGCTTTTAAATTTCCAGTTAAAATTGTTCCAGTTAAAATATCTGTTTGATTATTTTTATACATTGGCAAACTAACAACTGTTGTAGCTTTATTTGTAGAAAAATTAGTTGTTGGTGAGGTTAAATTTTCTAAATTAACCTGCATTATATCTTTTACTATAGTATTATAATTCACTAATGTAGAATCTATATTAGATATATTATTGGTAGTAGAAGTGGATGATCCAGTTGCTCCTGATGCATTACTTAATATATAGCTATACGCTTTAGTCATTGTGTTATCTACACTGTTTGGAACTTTTAATCCTCGTATTTCAGTTACATAATCTCCAAGAGATATTCTATGTATAATAGTTTGTGGAACGTATACTCCACTCACTATTGGATTAAACTTAAAACTTTGTCCGTCTAACGTTGGATAATAGTTAATAATTTCAAAACAACCTATACCTTGACGTAATAGATAAGGATCACCCATTACAGTCATACCGATAGTCAAAGGATAAGTTAAGAAAGCTCCAATTCTATTTTGTAATTTAGATAAAGCATAGTTTTTCATTTTATCTGCATTAGCATAAGTTCTATCTTTTGCAGGTCCGGCTAAAGTTTTTTCAGAATCTCCCGCCATTAATTTTCTCATACCAATGGAGTGCTTAAATTTACCTCTAGTCACTTTAAATTTTTTAGCTTCTGTATTCTTCCATTGTTCTAACACTTGTTCTGGAGTTAGTATGTCACCGTTAGCTCCACGATATTTTCCTTGTAGTTGTTGTTTCACACTATTTTGTAATACTGCCTGTTTAGAAGTTTTTGAAGCTTTATTGTAATGTAATTTTGACATATTATTTTTATACAAAAATTTTCCATTCTCTCTCATTACAACTTCTTCATCATAATCATTTTTCATTATAGCTATATAATTATTAAAGTTTAAAGTTAAGTCGTAAACTTCACCTACTGTATTAGAAAATCCAGTTTTTGAATAAGATGAATTAAGGTCAGCTAATTTTTGAAATATATTTTGTGCTCCACCATAAAAATAAGGAATACCAGAACCTCCTGGACCGTATATTACTGGAAGGTTACTTGATGCTAATCCGGTATCCTCTACATATTTTGGTAATAATAAAAAAGCACCTATACTGTTAAGGTCATTTGGTTCAAGATACACAGTGTTTGACGTTGTATATACATTAGCCGGAAAATACGGTACCCAAATTAATACACAAGTAGTAGCTAATTTAGTTACTTCAGTAGCATATTGCGAGGCTGCTTCTTCTTGCGTAATTGAATTGTTTTGTAATGAATTTTGTAAATCTCTTATATTAGCTTCTGCGGTAGATGCGGCTATAATGGAATCTTGTAAAGTAGAATTGTCTATAGGATACCATCTACACGATATATAATTTAATAGCTCACTTACAGCATTATCAAGTAAATTATAATTTATACGGAAAGGGGCGGCTTGTTGGTTAGTAAAAAAAGTTTCATTTTGAAAGTTTACATTCTGTTTATTAGCTAATCCATTAGCAGCATTTTGTTGGTTATATCCTAACTGTAATAAATCATCTAACGTAAATAATCTTAATCCTAATACTTTTTCTATTAACTGTCGTAGTTGTTGCTGTGGATAATCTGCTAATAATCCCATGTTATTACTTGAGTTTTGTAACGAAGCAGAACCAGCATCCTGTAAAGTCAAAGTAAATTCAGAACCCATGGTTTTACCTGGGTCGCTCATTTGTATATTAGTTACTATAAAAGAAATCTTGGGTGAACGTATTTGTAATCCATCCGCTGTTCCATCAGCTATATTCCATCCCATAATTACTTCGCATATAGGTAATCCTATTTCATTTATTATTCCGCCGCTGTCTTCATCTAATCCATCTGTTAAGAAAGTTAATAATTCTACCGGAGTTCTGCTATATAATTTTAATGTTCCAGTAATAGTTGATGAGACACCACCAAAAGGCATTGATAGTTCTAAATCTTGAAATAAAACCTCAATTCCTAATCCAGATAGTATATTTGAAGAGTTTAATGACGAAGTTGTAATACCTAAAAATTGAGATGTTTTATTACCACCTACGGCTAAAGCTCCATTAATATATATTTCAGTATATGGAGTTCTTGTGTTATAGGTAGGTAATCCTGGTTTAGTGTTAGGGCTTGTAGATACTGTTGTAGTTAATGCGTCTTGTGCTGTTTTTTGATCTGCTGTATTTCCCATTAAAGAAGTTAATAGGGTATTAATAGCATTTATATTATTGGTAGTAATTGTTTGTATATTACTGCTTGTTACTGCTGCATTATTTTGTGTAAAGTTGTTATAGAAAGAAGTTAATGCAGTCATAGCTGCAGACTGTGCTACTATTGAGTGATTTCCATCTGCCATATTATCTTCCTAATACTTTTGTTATTTGTGGACCATAGTTTTTAACAAGAGCAGTTTGGGTTATAGCTCCGAGACCTGATGTTATTTCACCTAATGCGGATTGTTTCATTGAGTTA